>Ga0182014_10005035_pt1 | contig 14852 bp, 17 predicted proteins | sample 612S2DmetaG_FD_120489 | JGI IMG/M metagenome (GOLD analysis project Ga0182014, IMG submission 120489) | Permafrost microbial communities from Stordalen Mire, Sweden - 612S2D metaG | ecosystem: Environmental > Terrestrial > Soil > Wetlands > Permafrost | place: Sweden: Stordalen | collected... | reverse complement strand
GCTGCAGTTGCTGTAGCCCGCTTCTGAAGAAGTTGAGCGGCCTCTCCAGACTCGTCGATTACACTCTCCCAAAGAATTCGCTCCTGCCACTCGCTGAGGAGGACGGGAGGATCGGTCTGGGAGTAGAACTCCTCCTGCCAAAGCGTATCGAGCCATCCCGCCCAAGAGATGATAGTCGGTGCCGGCCAGGCAAGTATGCCGGCGGACTGCTGAATCGCATCGTAGTCCTGACGCACGTGCCGCGCGAGGCGACGCCCGGCGGTGACCACCGCGGATCCACCGCGAATTGCCTCTAGTAACCGATCGTCCATTGAAACCTCAGTCTGAGCGCGCGTGCGGTCACGCGCCCAACTCCGAAAACCGGTACGCACGCACCAGAAAGTCCGGATAGCCGCCAAACTGGCCGTGTCCAGGGTAGCCCTGATAGGCACTTTCGGACTGCAGCTTGCCGGATGCTTCCTCGGCCGTGTGCAAGAACTTCATTTCAGAGCTCCACTGTTGAGTCTGCCGGAAGACCTGGCTCACAGAGCGAGCCCGCAACTAAAAACTGCGCAGAAAACGAGCCCGCCGACCGTGTTTCTAGCGGGCGCGCACGGCGCGGAGGGTATCCGTTTTGGCGGATGCGATCGAGCGTTTTGGCAGGGCATATTTCTCCGCAGCTTCGCGATGGGTTTCCGCGACGGCGCTGCGGAGCGAGGCAGGACTGACCACTTCGACGTGCGGTCCGTGCCTCAGAATGTCCATGAGAATTTCCTGAGGATTGCTGTACGGCACTTCCAGTTGCAGGCCGCCATCTGGCAGCGCACAAGCGCGCTGCAGTGGGTGCCACTCTTCCTCGGCGACCCACCTCGCGGCGACGCCATCGAAGAGGAGCACGGCGGTATTCTCGACGGGTCCGGAGAATATCCCATACCCCTGCTGCCCGGATGCCGCCACCTCCAGGGCCGGTTCCTCCAGGACTGAGGCTAGGCGCACAGCGTCTATCGCAAACCGACGCATGGCTTCCTTCTCGTGGCACCAAGCATCCAGGTACCAGTTTCCGCGATAGTAAATTAACCGCTGTGGCGATACCGCGCGATCGCTTTCAACCCCTCGCGACCGCGAGTAGTAGCGCATCCGCAACTTTTTGCGCCGCAGGGTAGCGTCGGAGATCGCCTGAAAGTGCTCGGGATCGATCGGGCGCTGCGGCGCTGCACTGACCTGCATCCGTTCCAAAATGCTCTGGGTGCCGCGCACGGACTTGCCCAGCAGGGCACGCAATTTGTCCTTGAAAGGCCCGAGTTGTTCCCGTACGAAATCGGGCTGCAATTGATCGAGCAGCGAGTACATCAGGAGCAGCGAGTACACTTCCCGCTCTGTGAACCAGAGCCCGGGCAGGTTGAACTCTTCGGCTGTGTACTTGTAGCCACCAGCCTCCATGTCGAAGGTAACCGGGGCGCCCAGGCGATTCCGCATGTAGTCCAAGTCGCGCTTGAACTGCGCCGACGAGATCTCGAACACTTCGAGGATCTCCCGTTTACCCGGCGGCTTCTTCCGCCGGAACAGGCGATCGAGTTTGTAGATCCGCTCCATCTGGCTCATGGGCAAGTCCGAGTAAGCAGACCTCATCATCTTAAGCCCGCGCGCCGGGAATGTCGAACCCATGGCGCTATTGCTGCTGGCGTAGAACCCGTGTCGATTGAAGACGACAGAGCTAACGTTGTCGGTTCACCGCGCCCGTCTGCGGGCCGGGCGGCTAATGGACGTACGGAATCCGCCCGGGCCGCTGGTTCCATTCTTAGTAAACGCGCAGAGGTGAATATATCGCTGTTCGCCCCAGAGAGCAGCACCTGAAACACCTTCTCCGGTCAGCCGGACATCTTCCCCCAGGCCAACCGCCGGTCGGATCAGAGGCTCCGATTTACCGACGCGGGAAAGGAACTCTGCCACTCCGCTGGTCGCCGCACCAGGCGCGTGGGGTGCCTCAACGGCATCCAACGCATAGCTTCGTACCAGTTTCGGAAGCATGCTCCGCATAGTGCGCGGGTGGTCCATCAGGTCCAATCCCATCGTTGCCGAGCCGAACGCAAACACAACGCCGGCTTGGTGTTCGGCCCAGGCAAAGGCACTAATGTAGGCATCGAGTGGGACGGCCTTAGAATCGTACATCGCATTCATCGCTTGCGTTGGCGAAGCAGCGGCTAGGCGCTCGGACTTCGATGCGATCTCATCCCAGACAGCCGATTGGTCCGACTGTCGACTGTCGCCTGTAGCCATCGAGAGTGACACCTGAGCCCCTTTGGCTGCCCGGGCACGTGAGTACATGACGTGTTCCGTCGGCTGGAAGGTGTCAGATTCTGCGTGCCAGCGACCAGCCTCCACGCAGGATACCGGTATGACAATTACCTGTTTTGCAGGCGCCAGGATCGTCAGATTCAGAGCGCGATTCTGCTTGGCGCCGACCAGTTCCTCGCCATCGAACAACAGCACCGGCGTCTCCCCGAGGTTTTCAAACCGCAACTCTGGCACCGAGCCGCCAGCGCCCAGTTCCGTAATTCGTGCTGAACCGCGACCGATGGCTTCCTCAAGCAGGGTATAACCGGGCTCCGCCGGCGCAGAGCCATTTCTGAATAGGGGAAATATCGTAAGGCCGCCGAAGTGGGTCGGGGCGCCTACCGTAATCGATTGCAGTTCCTTGGCCACGGATTTCATCTCAACGGAGTTCATGTTGGACCCCAATTATGAGTGTGCAGTGTAGGGTGGCTCACGGAGCGAGCCTGCAACCTTGCTGTGCGTTAGGGCTAGCGGACTGGCGATACGTTAGGCAACCCGCCGAAGGACAGCAGTTTGCAAGGGCGGCCACAACACCTGCGCACGCGGGCTGATACAATCCGAGTTTGTACTCGGCAGAAAGCGCAGTATTTAGGAGTCGTCATGGGACTGGACGCAGTAGTCTTCTGCGATTGCGTTGAAAAGGGCTGCCTGCTGGTCCCGCATCCTTACCCTCGCTTGCTCTACATTGCCGGCAACGGCTCTCCCGAAATTCGATCGAAAGACCCGGCCAAGATTCATGAGCATGATAACTGGATGGACCTGCCCCCGTGCAAACACGAAGGCATGATGCTTGCCGATTGCAGCGTCGGCAACATGATGTTTGTTCCACATCTTCGCGATATCCTCTCGGCCGTGGCGACGAAGCGGGGCCATGCTTGCCCTGTGTTGCTGGGGAAAGTGCTTTATAGCGGGACCCACTGCGGAGATCATCTCACGCTCAGGGACGTCGGGAGGCTTTCAAATGAGCTTGATTCGCTGAAAGGGGCGAAACTCTCGACTGCTGCTCTCTCAGGAGAAGACGCACAGCAAATCGCAACGGCCATGAGGGACCTCAGACGGTTGGTCAAGACCTCTCTGGCGGTTATCAAGCCCATTGCCTTTTGAAATCGTGGCATTCGTATCGGATAGGCGAATGCAACCGGCATTTCAAGCGCGGACGATAGGACGGCGCGCTCGCAGGAGCTTTTCAATGTCCCAAAGCCGTTCCATCCTGCTCATGCGGCCTACCCCAGGAGTAACAGCCGCTCAGCCAGCCACAGTGCGTCAAGAGGCCAGAACGCAACCGGGCGCGGACGAGCAACGCCTGGAATGCCCGCCAAAGACCGGCACGTCAGAATGCGATTCATCCACTGCTGAGGGACAGCCGCTTGCCCGCGAACAGCACCGAGCAATGCTCCGGAGATCGCACCGTTCGTATCAGTGTCGCCGCCGAGTTGCACGGTGCCAGTGACTCCCTCTTCGAAGCCGGCCGCGTGACGCAATTGCCAGAAAGCGTCTGGAACGCGACCGGGACCCAGCCCATGTTGCGCGTGTAGTCCGCAGGTCGGCTGTTGGTGGCCGGGTCAGCACGTTCATCACGGCGGTAGTCGCCAGCATTTCGCGCGCTGCATTCAAAGCGTAAGAGTAGACCACCTGTGGGCTCTCTCCCGTCCGGCTCGTCCGGGTCGCAAACGCTTGAGGCGCGAGCTGTTATCATGCGCGCATGCCGGTCCGTCTGAAGAAAGGTTTCGCGTACGACAGTCATGACTCCGTCGCCACCTATGAGGGGGCCGGCAATCTGGCGACCGACAGCGGGGCTCGCGTGGCCTGCGAATTTCGAGCCGACCAGGACGGCAACGGTGTAGTACAGGTTCTCTGTCATCACATCCTGCCGCCCGACTTTGCATTTCACGTGCTTCCTCTCATGGATACGGCCGGTTGCGCCGGTTTTCGCGGAACGACCTCTACCGGCGCGACGGTCGTCATGGACGCGGAACGCAGCGGCATGCCGTTGTCTCTGGATAGCGACGGATATGGCTCGATGTACTTTCTGCCTCGCAAACTTGCAGTTTACGAAAAGGAGCCGCCGACGACCTCTCACCGGTTTCTGTTGACGAATTTCGAGTTCTCGCCCTTTACGCGTCTCGGGGAGCCCCCGCACCACCCGCCGCCCCATCGAATATCGTTGAGAATTGACGGTCAAAGCGTCGACGTCGAGATCACTCCGTTGCCAGATTACGTGCCACGGGTTGTCACGCTGTGGCAAACCCGGGCGATTGTACCCACGTGTGAGCTGCACATCCCCACTGTTCCAGAGGCACCAAAGGAGTGGCCTTTCGATCTGGCGGCCCGGATCTGCAAGCTGCTGTCGGTGGCTGCGGGCACTGTTATCGAATGGATTGTCGCAACCGGTGTGAACGCCCACGGCGAGCGCACACGATCCGTGCTCGCGGCGCGACGCACCAAGCCCTATTGCTCTCTGGCGGTGGCGCCGATCAAGGAATTCGGCTACGAGGCGAATACGCGCATGTTGCAGGAATTACTTCAAACAGGCCTTGATCACAGCGAAGTGCGAGATTGGCGGAAGATGACTGGCTTGATCGCCGCCTTCCTGGACGCCCGACTCGAGAGCGATTACGCGGAAGCTAGAGGCATCAAGACTGTCGTTGTTTTGGAGATGCTGAAGGACCTTTTTGTTGATGACTATTCCCAAAAAGTGTGGGAGCCACTTCTGCCTCAAGCACTGAGAAGGAAGATCGGGACCCTCGTCAAGAAAGCGCTCAAGGAAAACGATGTTCCTCCGGAAGCCGCGGGCGCGGTGCGAGACAAATTGGGGCAGTTGGACCCCTCGTTCCGGCGCCTAGTGCTGTACATGATTGAGCAACTCGGCCTCGCTGAAGACGAGAACACGGTCAAGGCGATTGTCGCAGCGCGGAATTCCCTGGTTCATACGGGTCAGTTCGTGTCGGTGAAAGACCCGGTGAAGGGTAAGGATCTTGGCTTCGCCGATGCCGGTCATGAGTTCTTCACTCTGTTAAGCTTTGTGGACCGAATCCTGTTGCGGGTTGTAGGGCACGCGGGGATGTACACGAATTACTCGGAATGCTCGATGAACCGCTTTGCGCCGGTCATCGAAAATCTTCTCGTGCGCTGAATCAAGCGTCGGAATTCGCGGGCGGCCGCTCCTGATGTACTCGGCGCGATATGGCGTTTTCATGTCGTAGCTTTGTCTTACGAAAGCGTAGTTTTTATACGAAAGTCCGCTTCCGCAAGCGTGTTATGGTGACCGGGGTGAAAATGTGGAATCTCAGCGAGGCGGCCATTAAGGAACTTCAGAACTTGCCGGAAACGGGCATGGGCTTTCAGCTGGTTGAGGCCACGATCATGGGCAACGCGACACGTTTGCTCGTTCTTGATTCCGAACCCGCCATTGATCTCTCACAAATCGAATTGACACCTGGCGATGATCCGGCCGTGATTTTGCACAACGGAATCAAGGTGATTGAGGCCCTCAAGGTCGATACGGTGCGTACGATGTTCGCCGCGCCCGGGCCGCATTCCTTCAGGCTTCTACAAACGCGGATTGGCCCACTGCCCTCGGGTTCAGTCGTTGCAGGCGCCAGCGTGAGAACGGCGCTCCCCAGCAGCCTGGTCAAGCACGATAAGCTCAAGGCGAACCGAGTGTTCTACCGCTATTCGGCTTTCAATCTCGACAAGCGAGTCGATCCGGTCACCGGGAGTTTCCTGCCGGGCACCTACGCCGCGCCTGAATCGGAGATTCCCTTCGTGCCAACGGGGTTCCTGGCGGTCGGGCGGTTTGCGCTGCCAAACGTCTTGCCGGCTTCCTTCAGATATGAGATCACGGCGCCCGTGGGGACAGTGGTGGACTTCGGCACCGTCGCACCCGCTTACGGCCAGTCGGGTGGGGGCGTGGAAGCGTATTTCGCCAGTGCGGTAACGAATGCGGCGGTGCCGCCAGCACCGTTTACGGGGTTGCCCGACGAGTGAGAACGGTTGCCGCGTCTGCGCTACCGTCACCTTCGAAGCGGGCGTGAGCCTGGGTTCTACGCTCGCTACTCGGTTGGTTGTGCGGTTCCCCGATTTGGCGGAACGGGAATATACACTTCACTGGCCTTGAGGGCATAGTCGACTAGAAAATCCACCATTTCGTCGAAGTTTGTTTGAGAGACATGGAGGTAGGGGCTCGTGTGGACGACAGTCGACCGGCCTGAGAAGCTCCATTGAACATTCGGCGTGTTGCGGACGAAAGCGGAATACCGGACAGCGTCGATACCTAGCATGGTAGCATTAGCGCGCACCGCGGACTGGTTCAAGAAAGAATGGAGCTGATTGAAGTATTGCTCCCACCCGGCCCTCGCCATGTCACTCGAGACCCGCGGCGACGACGGCGGCTCCAGCAAGGGGAGGTGCATCCCGGGAGGGTGCTGCAGTTTGTGGAGTGCGATCTTGAGGTCCGCGAGCGCACCAGGTTTATCGGATGAGAATTTCGCTTGCGCTTCGCGGATGAGCGAGCGGACTTCGGGGTCGGCAACCAAATCGATCATGGATACGTCCGCGTAAGCGATATTGCAGTACGCCTGGAGAACGTTTTCAAAGAAGCCGCGCACCCTGGGATGGAGATCGCGCACAGTCTGCGGATTTGGCTGGTTGCCGTAATGCTTAAGGCCGACGCGCAGCTTGTTCAGAGAGTCCATCGGGATCTTGTCGGGCGGTTCCTGCCGACCGGAATCGCGGACAAGTGACCAAAAATCCATAAACTCGCGATTTTTCTTCGGGGTGATTTGGACGTGGTCGAGAACCGCAAGCATCAGTAACTCGACCGCGTCGTGCATCAGCAGCAGCGATACTGACAAACTCATCTCGTTACTTTCGGCCTGTACCGCGGCCGCACGCTCTAAAATGTACCGCGCATAAACGACGCGCTTGTGAATATCTGGAAGCATAATCCTGTTTCGGTACTGTGAAATCGGCTCCGCCGGTCACGAGGGAGACGGTATCCCGAGTTGGACCTCCATAGCAAATGTGCTCTGCGTCACGAAATAAACGCCGTAGGTGGTGAAGACCCGTTCTCGAAGACCAGCAGTTCCACTAGTCCCCGGCCATCCCAAGTGCTCCGGAGAGCACTGGGATAGGTCACTGGACCGTCAGCCCCCGTATGAGTGGTGGAGGCTCCGGGTGCTGCTCTGCGAGCCAAAGCTCTGCCCTTATAATACATGGGTATCGTCTATGGCTCCATGACCACCCTTGCAGCATGGGTTTCGGTCGATTCCGAAAAGGTTTCAGCGTGCTACTTGATGAGCGAAAGCCGGATTACCTGGCCGAACGCTCACTGGGACGCAGGGCAGAAGTTGTTTGTCTCCGCCAAATTCCCGGACATTTTCGGATACAGCGGAGACGTCCAGTTCCCGACCTTGGCCTTGCGTCAAGTCTTGGACCGAATGGATCAGGGGCTTCTGTTTGCTGCGGATGCTGATTCCACGCTGCGTCATCGATCGAGCTGCACCGAGTTGGAAACCGCGTATCGCGAGTATCCCGCGCACGGTCCAAATCGCTCCGTTATTCTTCATTTCTCCCGAGATGGCGCCGGGCGCCACGCAAAATTCAGCCTGTGGAAACTTGCCTGGTCGCGGGATTTCGCGCTTCAGAGCACCGCTCTTAGTCTACCGACGGCCAGCGTGATCGGGGAGACCGCTGGATCGGGCTGGAAGATTTTGATTGACCGAAACGAGGCGTGGAAGAAGGCTCAAGGGCGGACCGCGCGCGGCGTTTTCAGCAGTTTTTGTGACGCGCTTGAAAGCGGTGAGGATCCCTATTCAGCCGGACCGCCTCAACTTGTGGGCCTATATCCGAGCTTTCCGAGCCGCCTGTTTGGCATCATTTGGCGCAGTGGCCGGTATTTGGCGGGCTCGCTCGTTCCCGATAACGCGCAGCTCGACCAGGTTGAATGGCGCAACGGTCTCTTCGAGCGCGTCGACCCGCATACGCTTCAACGAACAGAAGGAGCTCAGCGTCAGCCTAGGCCTCCGAATCTGTAGCAGCAGTTTGTGTGGCCCAAGATGCGGGTCGCGGAAGCATTGCTCGAACGGTTACAAAGGACCGTCTAATATTATCGGGTTACCTGCGGCGCCAGAAAGCGAGCCAAGATTTGAACTTCGATCAACTGCCGAAAGCTTTCGAGGTTCGCGCAGCCGAGCACCGTGAGCGTTAGCGCGCGTGTGTTGAGAAAATATTCATCCCAGCTCCATCTGACGCATGTGTCGTGATCCCAGAACTGGCAGCGCCGGGCTGCGCGTTCGATGATCGGCGGTCCGTGCGTAAGGGCGTTTCTGACGTGTCGGTCAAGGGCCGAAATCAGCGGGAGCAACTCATGATCGGCCGCTGCCATCGCCATCAGGTTGTTGAGATTCTGCTTCTGCCAATACGGCCACGGCTTCGACTTTCCAGTCTCGATCTTCGCGAGGCATGTGAGCAAGCGCAGCTGCTGCTCAAAGATGCTGGCAGAGCGCAGATATTCATTCTGGAGATCGACGGCCGCGCGGTCGCTTACGCGTTGGGGCGGTTGCACCCGGAAGCGCCTGGCCGCCACCGTCAACAAACGAACGGAATGTACGTAGCGCCAGTGATCATTGTCGGCGAACCAGGCGTCTAGAGCGGCCTGTATTGCTGGGGCGGGCGTCCGGGTATACAAGCTCATGAGGAATTTCCAAAGGTGGTCGCGTGCCGCGAGATAAGGCGCCTGCCGCGCCCAGGCACCACGCGGCAGGTTTGTGGCTTTAGCGGCCATCGCGACAAACCAGTCCAACCGATCGGCGTCCGGCGATCTTCGTATGTGTGGCGGCGCCGCCATCTCGATTAGGACAGCGCGTAGGACTGCCTTTACCCTGTACACGTTCTGGGCAGAATCTGGAGAGCCTCGGAGCGTTTCGAGTTCGGCAAATGCCGGAAGGAGATGCTGCATCTGGCGCTTTAGGCAGTTCGTGAACCTTTGCTTTTCACGGGCTGAGATACGCGGCGCTGCCCTGCCAGCCAGATCGGCAAGGTAGTTCATCATTGCGGGCAACTGGGCGGTGACGGCCGTTACGATATGACCGACCGCTTGTCCATCAATGCGCAGATCTGGCTGAGAGGCCTGCGGCTGGGCCGGATTTTTTGGACGAGCCACAGTTCCATCGTAACCGTCGATTTTGCAAGATGCGCGGGCAGTAGAACTTCGATGCTAACTAATGTCAATCGGTCTCCGGCTCTGGCTGAAGCGCTTGGGCTGGCAGTTTGTAATCTATGCATCCCAGCCGTTGTTTGAGTTCCTCGTAATCGTCCGCCGGATAGAGAAATGCCAGGAAACGGGTGGGCCTTCTTGACGTCCTGATCTTGGATGACGGGTCGAAGCCACCCATGAACATCATGACGTCATGAGCCGGGCTTATTGAGTGTTGCGGGATGCAGGTGAGTACGAGAACGTGTTTCTTGTCGTGAGGGCTCCCGACTATGAAGGCATTGTGGACGACGCCATCGGGATCGACGGCTTGAACTTTCGGGCCGATGACGGGCGGCCGCGGTTCGATGGGCAGGTCTTCTATCCAATACCACCGGCCAATAATTCGAACGGCCTTTGGAAACCGATCTTCGATGGCGAAGGTAAGCGTCGCACGTTTGGCGGACATCGTGTTTTCCTTGGTCGTGTTGACGCTCTCGAATCCCCGCAACCCCTGGATGATGAGCGTGAAGATGTGACCCTGTTGCTCAGCCAGCGGTACAGATTGCCGCCTGATCACGGTCTTCACCTTGCCATCCTGGGAGAAGTGCGCCTCGCCGTCGGTATGGTGTGAATATTTCACGAGATGCGATGCAACTTTGCCTTTGTCGGCCAGATCCATCACTGTCTGTGCGCCGGGCGGGCCTTCAATCTTTACTTCAGCGAGAAGGCCCGCGGTGTGCAGGAAGTACGGGAAAGTGACATAAAACGAGCCGTCCTTGGCGAACACAATTTGGAGAATTTTGTGACGATGGCCATCCGTGATTACTGTTATCACCACACGCTCGGAGAGGATTCCTTTGACTTCCATGTGGTGGCGCCCCTCGCGTTGGAGTTGCCGAATAAAACGCCGGAGCCTCGCCCACCACGCTCGAATGACCTCTATTGGACGCTTGCGCCGATTCATGAGCTAAAACTCGCGGTGCGGCGGGCCGAGGAGAGGGCGGTCGTCTCTTCGGGATTTCAAACTACCGTTCTCGAAGATCAGCAGTTCCACGAGTCCCCGGCCATCGATCAGCGAAAAGGACGTCCAGTGCTCGGAGGAAAGAAGAGGTATTGGCGATCCAGATTTCATCGATGCGAGCGAGATCGGGAACCGCCGGGGCAAGTTTCACGAATTGCGCGTAGATTTCATTGTCGCCAAGCGCCATCTGGTCGCGTTCCAGAAGCAAAAGGCGCTTGTCCGCAGCGGTTGCCGCCAGCTTGGAGATTTTGGTCCGCAGCGCTTTTTCAACGATCGCCTCAAGATCGCCAGGCATCTTGTCGCGGGCGACCAGGCAGCTTCCGGCCATGCCCGGCAGACGCATCGTCCGTAAGGTGACCGGCAACGCAAGCGGTCCAAATTTCGCTTTGGCGGCTACTGGCACGACATAGGAGGCCTGGCCCTCCTGCGGGACGGCGGTGTGGTTTGCGAGGAGCCAGTCGAGGAGATCCTGGCCGACGTCGTCCCAGTTATAGCCTTTCGGAATAGCATTTACCGGGATGATCACATCCAACTGCCGTTCGGCAAGCGTGAGGGCCGGGTTCTTTTCGATGCGGCCGAACGCGCGCATGAAGACCTCAGAATCAAATTTTTCTCCGACGAAAGGCTGAATCAGAGTATGTTCGAGGGCGAGCCGGGTTCCGTCCGCCCGAGTTGCGATGACCTCGACCGCCCCGTCCTGCTTCTCCTCAACCCAGTCCAGATGCGCATTCTGCCAGGCGCCGTTGTCGCAGGCTGAAAGCAGCATGCGAATGATCGAGCGTTCCTTGGGCTCGGCTTTTACCGGCATGCCCTTATTTTCACGCAGTGAGCGTCTCTAGGTAACAGCGGCAAGGCGCGGGAGGAGGGGCGGTCCCGGATTCGCAAAGCTTGGGAGCGGGATGGCTTGTCGCACATTTGCCAATCCTGAAGCCGAATAGACGGGGCGCGACAAGCTGTTTCCGGGCGCAGCCCGCTGATGTGCAGGCCGAGCCAGGAGCTCGACAACGGCCGGTTGTGCCTACGGGGAACTGAGATAACGGTGAATCCTTACCTAGTCGCTGCGCGATAATAATTCGTTCAGATAACACTCAAAGATCTTCAGGAATCGCTGCAATCGCTCAGCGCGGTTGGGCCCCCCGAATCGCCTTGCGAAGATGTAGCGCTCGGGAAATTCCGAGAACCTCCGCCTACCCGCATTCATCAGATTCCTTTGAACTGCCTGCCATCGTTGTGCGGTTCGCCGTCGAAGACTGTCCAGCTTGGACGACAGAATTTCAGGCTTCCTCCTCGGTAGCCGAGCCCAGCTCACTTTCCAACTCAGATATTCTCGGAATTTCGCCACAGGCTCCAAGAATGAGGCCGGATAGCGCTGCGAATTCCCCAAAGGGTCCAATTCGCTCTGTAGAAGAGGACGTACAATCATCAGCGGGAGGCAACCAGACATGGGTGTCACCTCGGCGAGGCGGCGAACGGACGAACTGGATCTGTACATGGATTGGAGCGGGTACACAACAGAGTACACAACAAGCGCTGAACACCCCTCAAATCGCGCTCACACCCAAGAGGTGGCCCTCAATGACGGCGTCGGTCAGCGGGAGGAACTTGCGTGTCTTCTGGTCGACTTTCTTCCGATCCTCAGGACGGCTTTTGTTGATGGCTTTCCAGTCCTTTACCACCACCGGCATATATCCGTGCCGGCCATCAGCACTCTCCCATCGCCGTACGTAGACATCTTCTCTCCCGCGAAACAGGCTTCGAAACAGCGCGAGTCTCTTTCTGGCTCGCTCTGCCTTGTCCAACGGCGGCGCCAACTCGACGCTTTTGATCGGAGGCGGATTCTCCGGCGCCAGTTGCGGAATTGGGATGCTGTGAACCGCAAGAAGTCGCCGCAGACGAGCATTTTCCTCCCGGAGACGAATGTTCTCCTGCTCAGGCGGCTCGAATGGTAGAGGGTCTGAACCGTTCTCGGTCATACCGCGGTCACCGCTCCGTACGACGCGCCAGCACTTCCTTGAAATACTCCTGCACCCCCGCAAACACCGGGGCGACATCAATCGGGAGCCCACATTCCTCGGCCAGCGCCCGGAATCGTCCTTGCCAATCCGGCGGTGGCGGAACCAGTTCCAATGGAAGCGCATGAGTCTTTCTTCTCTCAAATGTCAGACGCAACGTCTCCTCAACCCGCTCTGGTTCAAGTCCGCCCGAGCTGATCAGCAGCGCCAGGTCAATGAGATCCTTCACTCTACTGTTGGCGTTCCCCCTCGGCAGCGTGTACGCATGGAGTTTCTCAGCCCACTGCTGCTCCCGCGAAATCGTCTGGACCAAAGGAGCGCCGATGCCGGCAAAGGCGAGCCAGTCCCGACACTCGATGACGTCTACTGGTTGCATCACGGCATCGCCGATTCCAGCGTCCAGATGAAAGCGTGCGAAGACCCTGCCGTCCATCGTCGCTTCCACGGGATACCGGGCGCCACCATACGGCGCGGCATCCAGATCCATGACGGGCGGTCCGATGGTGTAATCGAACCAGTCGCCGAGATCGAAACTGGACACCTCCTGCAACAACTCCCGAACAACCTGATTGGCTTCAACATCACTGGCGGCTGCGACCTTCTGGATCGTCAAGTCGATGTCGATCGTCGCCCAGGCAGTTTTGAAACGAAGCTCCAGCGCATAACCACCCTTCAAAGTCCACGGAGCCGATTCGACCCGGAACAGCCGCGCTAACAGACGATCAAATGCCACCTGTCGTCGGAGCCGATTCACCTGTACCTGTTCCGTTTCGGCGACCTTCCCGAGTCGGGCCTCCAACGCCCTCCGGAATGCCTTCGCCGTGGCGTACTCACGCGGCTTTGATTACGCGACCCGCCGAAGAAGATCTTCAAAGACTCTCTGGGCCGGAACACTCAGTCTTACGCTCTTGATCTGGCGGCGGTTGATTAGACCGCGATCAAACGCCTGCCTCAGGGCTTGCCGGAGAAAAGCTCGCTCGACGGTATCAGCCTCAATCAAATCCAGAATCGTTCGGAGGGGTCGCGTACGCTTGAACCCCTGCACCGACTGCACATCTTCATCAGCCAAGTCCGCATAGTGCAGCACGAGAATACGGGGAATAGCGCTGTTTCGCCGAAAGTGGGTCGGGACGGTCATGTGCAGCTTAGCGGGGTTAAGATCGGAGAGTTCATAAAGGCTCAAGGCCGTTTGGTGACTGTAGACTCCTTCGGTCACCTCGTTGCGATTCCTCGACCACAGCGCCCACTTCACCAGGTCAGTGTGTTCCGCTATTGGAAACAGGGCGAGCCGGTAGATTCCTCGATGTTCCCGGATCTAGTTTCCGACCTGCACATAGTATAGATGGGTATTTTCGGCAAAACCGGCAGCCTTCGCTTGCTTGGTCGTGAAGAAACCCTCTTGCCCCTCGGCGATTTCGAAAAAGCCGCGGTTCCGATTCACGATGACATCGTGGAATAAGGTCGTGGAGATGATTTTGAAGCCGAAAGCCGCCATGGACGCGGGCCCTGCAGAGCCAGTTTTGGCTATTGGGAGTTAATGGGAGTTTGGTTCGGTGCTCGAAAACCCGTAACCTATTGAAAGGATTGGTTGCGGGGGTAGGATTTGAACCTACGACCTTTGGGTTATGAGCCCAACGAGCTACCAGGCTGCTCCACCCCGCACTGACATCGTAGCGCACAGTTCACTGGCCGGTCAATCTTCCGTGACAATTTGACAATTTGCGATTGCTCAATTCCGCGGGCAACCAACTGCAATGGGCGGCGTTGGCCGCACTCACGATCCTTTCTTTATGCCTTGGAGCCCGCAACTTTGACGAACCGGATACCCCGGCGAGGCTGCTCGATATCCTCACCCCCAGCCCCGTCAGCGGCGCCACCGCTTTTTCCGCTGCACTTTCCGGAAAAATCGCTCCGGGCCCCTGCCGCCCAGCGCGTTATGATAGAGGCGTTCGAGGAGGGTAATATGTCCCTGGAATTGGACCGCCGCAGTTTTCTGAAGACGGCCGCTCTCAGCGTGGGCCCGGCGGTTATCGGCGCGCGAGGCGCCAACGACAAGCTTCAGATCGGTTGGATCGGTGTGGGAACCCGCGGCTACGCCGGCCTGGACTGGCTGCACACCGCAGCCGGCGACGATGTCCGCATTACCGCCATCTGCGATACCTACCAGGGCTACATCGCCCGCGCCAAGGACCGCCTGAAAACCATCTGGGGCGACGTCCCGCCGGCCTACAACGATTACCGCGAACTGCTCGCCGACAAGAACGTCGACGCGGTCTTCATCATGACCCCCGAGCACCTCCACCACGATATG
>Ga0182014_10005033_pt1 | contig 14853 bp, 7 predicted proteins | sample 612S2DmetaG_FD_120489 | JGI IMG/M metagenome (GOLD analysis project Ga0182014, IMG submission 120489) | Permafrost microbial communities from Stordalen Mire, Sweden - 612S2D metaG | ecosystem: Environmental > Terrestrial > Soil > Wetlands > Permafrost | place: Sweden: Stordalen | collected... | reverse complement strand
TAACTTATCCACATGAATGCAGGAAGCATGAAGGGTTCGACTGTTCGTCGATTAATAAGTTACACGAGCTGGGTTAAATACGTCGTGAGACAGTATGGTTTCTATCTTCTAGAGGAAATAAGAATAAAAGAAGGATATACCCCTCGTACGAAAGGAGCTGGGTATATTAACCTCTGGTTTACCTGTTGTTTATGTGCCCAATATTAATTTAAAGATAATACCTTAAAACGGTTTATACAGGGATGTTACTTTCACTAAGTAAATTTATAGCATAGGCACGGCAGGAACGCTATGTTAGTTAAAAATAAGTGCTGAAGGCATCTAGGCACGAAAGTTACTTTGAGATATTCTTAAATATACGTAGTTGAACACTACGAATTTTTCAATAGGTATTATACTTAAAGTTGTTTAAAAGTAAAAAAGGGCTTCGATTATAACAATGTTAGCCCTAATTATTCTTTGCGTATGATATTATATTGCGATTAATAGGCTTTAGCTGAAATAATTTAAATGTTTTTAGGTATAAAGTACTAATTTCATATATAACTATATATATCGGTATCTAATGCTAATTTTTGATGTAAGTTACATAATTTTAGTTTGATTAGTCTATTAGCTTTTAAGCTACATTAGTCTGGTTAGCATAAAAGTAATGTAGCTGTTTTGTAACCAGCTGAAGCAAGCGCGATACTTGCACTAGACTTTGATTATAAATATCAATAAATGAATAATAATGGCCCTGTAGTCAAGCGGTTAAGACGTAATGTTTTCGTCATTAATATCGAGGGTTCAAATCCCTTTAGGGCTTAGATCTTAGTATTAACCTTCTATATCGTTATATATTGATATGGTGTTAATATTAAGTTTAATGAAGATAAAAAAAAAAGCAAATCAATCAAATATTACTTTATTAATGTTTGAGTAAAAACTTAATAAAATCCTCTTTAGAGCAAATGGAGAAGACTAAAAAGTGTGCACTTTAGTTAAAGCCTTTATTAGCGGGCTCGTGTAAATAGTAACACAATTGGCTCATGTCCAGTAAATAAAGGTGCAAGTCCTTTGTCCGCATACTTAATAGAATTTAATCTCTCTTATTAAGGTTATAGCTTAATTGGTAAAGCAAGCTGCTCATGACAGCTGAGATGAGTGTTCAAATCACTCTGGCCTTAGCTAATTTAATTTATATCTTTTGTTTTATCCGAGTGCTGGAATTGGTAGACAGTCTTAACTTAAGCTTAAGTGATATAATATCGTGAACGTTCAAGTCGTTTTTCGGATAAATAGTTATAAACTTTTTTTTATAAATAAAAAAAAATAAAATAAAAAAAAGATTTAGTGTTCAATAAAGGGTAATAGAGCAATATAGATTGATTCTTCTTGATTATAGAAATGCCTACAGATAATTTATAACAATAAAAGATAATAAAACAAGTAAATAAAAAGGTTTAAAAACTATAAAGGTTCTGCAATTATTTTATCTTATAATTTCCTGGTTACTATTACTAAAAAAATTTAAAGATAATCGTCTGAGAGTTTAAGCACAGATATATTACGGTCATTAAATCAGACTAAATTTAATTATTTAAAAATACGGTGGCTCATTTATTTTTATATTTGCAAGCGAAAGCAAACGAGATAAATATTCTATAAATAAAATTATAGTGTACGTTTTTATTTGTTACCCGATTTGTCCTAAAGTTTATACTAAGATTTAGGGTGGACTATCTCGCGTAATGGAATTACCGTCCGATAGATGATAAACTCCTAGTACATCGTAAAATTCTTCTAGAATATACTCTCATAGTATCAACTTTATAAATGAATATTTAGCGGTTTCGCCGATTTTTCGGCCAATCGGGGATAAACTAAACGATAAGAAGGGGTGCCCGCGGTCTTGATCGGGACAAGCAACAAATTACAACATCGAGGGTCAGAATTTGACCGCTCACCTCAGTAATTTATCCTATCTTAAAACTTAAGATAGAACTTAAGGAGAATAATCTTTAGAGAAGAATAATCTTTGACGTTTCAAAGAAGAAGGTTCCTAAGTAGTTAAAGCCTTTATTACTTTATTAATGTTTAAAAACTTAATAAAATCCTCTTTAGATGAGTAAAAAGAGAAGACTAAAAAGTGTGCACTTTAGTTAAAGCCTTTAAAAATCGAATAGCTTAAATGGTAAAGCGAAACTAGAAATGTTTAGATTATAAGTTCAAATCTTCTTTCGATTCATTATACTTTCTTTCCTCTAAAAAACTTAGGCTCAAACGAATTATTTATTAAAAGCAATTCCTGCCTGTTTTTTACATATACTACTTCTTTAAAGGTCTTTTCTAACTTATAATCCCCTAAGTTTTTAGTTAGGTATTTCTCGGGTAGTTTTATGTCTAAATCTATACTATCTGTATCACTATAGTAAATATTATTGGAGTATTCTGTTTTAATTTCAGACATCATTATTCGTGCATAAGCAGTTATTGATGATGCAATTGCTACATTTATATTAGTAAACGAAGAGATTTCATCTTCATTACTTATATTTTTTTTAGTGTAGCTTATTAAATCAATATTTTCATCTAATTCCATTGTATCATTTATCTGAATTTTACCCTCGTGGTTTAATTTAAGATATTTACTCATTTCATCTTCTCCTTTAACTATATCATGACTATCTTTGTCAGGGCTCATACCAAATCGGCCATACAAACTATTTAAAAGTAATTTACTTATGATAAAGTCTGGACTATCTCTTTCTGATTTCTTTTTCAATTCATATAGATCAGAAACATATTCCTTAAAAATGTAATCTTTTTCAAACAGGTATCCTCAAACTATTTCTACATGGTATCCATGTTTTTTAGCATTCAATATTTCCTCACTAAAATATCAACCACTTCATTCACCTAATGGAGAAACGGTTCTTATACCACCGACTTTGGTTTTCACTCTAGTTTGAAGTATAGGGATATATAAATTTTCAGGTGTTTTTATATTCACAAAGAAAAATCCGAAGGGGTTTTCTTTGTGCTTTAATATATCACCTTTGAATTTAGTGATTTTACCCACCGGAGAAGGACAATTAGCCATGACTGAAGGATATAAGCTGTTTACGTCATATCTGTTTATATCTTTTCCTATAGGTTTGTATACATCTACGCTACCACCTGTGTAACTTTTCTTAAGATGTCTATATAATTCCCCTGTTATACACGGAATTTGATGTTTCTTCAAGTATTTTATTCTATAAATAGAAAAAGCTAACGAAGATAATGTGGGATATTTGTTAATATCAGTTTCAAACAATCTGAAGATTCTTACTTGGAATTTATGTATTATTAAGTATAAGGATATAACGTCGTTTTTGCAATATTTTAATGTTTCGTCTCTCAAGGATCATTGTTTATCTTTGAAAAAATTAACATATTTAATGTACTCTTTAAGATCTTCTATCTTTGTTACCTTTTCGAAATACTTATGGCTTGGTATTGGACCTTTATAATCTAAGCTGACGTTGATATTATTAACAAAAGTATAAGGATAAATACCTTTTTTAATTTCAACATTAAAATTCTCCCCTAATTTCTTTAAACTAGATGGCAATAATAATAAACTATCCCTAAAATATATGCTATAATTTCTCTTTGCTTCTAAATTATAGCTAAGCTTTATGTCAATTATTTTACTGTCTCTTTTCAAACATCGTTTAACTTCACAAGTAGTCATTTTTGCCATAATTCTAAGCATAAATACTGCGTCGAACTTTGAAAAGTTATGTATGTATACTTTGAAACCATTGTATTTTCTTTGTAACAGATATGTAATAGATTCTTTCAATAATTCTTCACTGTTTGTATAATCAGTTAGATAAAAACTTTTACATGTATTTCCATCGTAAATACATGCTGCAATTACAGACATTACGTTATCAATAGACCTGGTTTCCAGGTCCATTGTAATATAATTTTTCTTAATTGATGTATCCGGGTTTTTACCCTTTATATAATTTGATAGCACATTTTGAAAAAGTAAATTACATTGTCCATCTTTATAATATATCGTAGAGCTTCCAATAGTGCGCATAAAAGTATTAGTATTCTTTCTCTCATTTCCGGCTTCATATATGTCATGAAAAGATAATATTTCTTTATCCTTGTAATTTACTGATACAAAATACTCGTTGTTAAGCTCTCTAATCAAAAAGGAATAATTATCTTTCTTAACTACATATGTATTGTCACCGTTTATAATAAGTTCATCTCCTCATGTTTCAAACTGTCTATTATTGGGTAAATTTGTGTAGCCTTGGGGTAATAAATCAGTGCTTTTATCAAACTCTGTGGGATATCTAAATATATTTTCTATTGGTGCTATGTCAGTTTCTAAAGGTCTAAATCTAAAAACTATTTTTTCTACATCCAATGACTTATATTGGTCAGACTTGAATGACCAAAATAGGTTGAAAATTTCTTTTAAATCCTCTATACTATTTTTATCTAATGTTTGAAGTGACGAAATATTTCTTCAATCCCCATCGCTAGTTTTTACCTTAAATAATATACAGAATTTCTCGTTTAAGTCATATGTTGCTAAGATCTCGCAGTAAAACTTGTTGATACATAATTCAATGTCTTTGTACGTTAAAATATCATTAATGTCGTATTGGAAATTCTGAAATTTAAATTGTTTTTTCATGTTTTTGTTGTTAGTTTTTCTAAAAAGAGACGATTTTCTCTAAGAGTGTCGCTATTGTTGTATGGTCTTGGCGGGGTTATTTTAATAATCTATTAGTTATAGATTGATATTGTTCTAAAATATGATTTAAGTCATTAATATAATTATTTAAATCAGTTGTTGTATAATCTAGTATAACATACTGTTGATAAATTATATATTCCAATAAATTAAAATCAATATCATCCACTTTTAAATTAGAGGGGCTAAAATAACTGGGATAAGAATATTTACAATTAAAAACGTCTATAAATGGTTGAAAAACAGAAGTTCTTGTTGTTGAAGGGGTTATTTTATATAGTTCAGGGTCTTTTAGACATCCCTCGGTAATATTAGTGGCTTCTTTGAGAATTTCTTCTGGTATAATTTCAGGCCAGAATATTTGACTTATATCTCCAAAGACTATTAAAGTTAATAATAATACTAATATTAAATTTAGCAATATTAGCAGGCTTATCAGTAACTTTCTATATACAAATCTTTTAGATTTTAGTTCATTAAAACGGTATTCGATAATGATTCTATCCATTTTATCTTGCCTATTAGTCAAAATATTTGTATTGAAAACTTGTTTCAAGACAATACAGACATCTGAAAAATCTGATGCGTTAAAGGGTAAATTTTTTATTAATATGTATGATCTATTGTTTTCATTTAAAACATTTATGGTTAGTCAAATCTTTGATTTGTTTAATGGCATTACCTCGTTTAATCAAAAGCTCGTTAGTTTTGAACAAACATTTTCGAAGGTGAATTCCAAGTTTATATTGTTGTATGTAATACGTTTCATTTTGTTTAAGTATATTTTGTTGTTAAAAAGAGGCGTTATCCCTCTAAAAAGACTAATCTTATTAATTAATAATATTTATTTATATTATTAGAATACTAAGGATTCTGACTACGACTACGACTAGAACTATGATGACGATGAGTTCGACTACGACTAGAGCTATGATGATGATGATGCCTAGATTTACTATAGTGATGTCTAGATTTACTATGAGAAGACTCTACTTGTTTAGATAATTCTTTATTAACCGAAGATGCTTGCATATTAGCGGAAGACTCACCATTATAATTTGAAATATCTGCACTTGTGTCTTTAACAAAAGGTTGTTTATCTCGCACTAAATTATGAACTTCTGCTCTAACATTTGAGCCACTTGGTTTAATTTCCCGCTTTACACCGAATTCCACTCCCCTTACTTTTTTACCAAGACCTAAAACACCTTCAACATCAGCTTGTACGTCTCTATTTGTTCTTTTCTTGATCTCCTCTCAAATACCTGTATTAGGATCTCAAGAACTCTTGAAATCTTGATATGACTCATAATTACCCGATTTCCTCTCTCAAACTACTCAGAAAAACTTTCGTTTACTTACATCGTGATATTTAACTGCAATTTTATCCATATTTGATATACTACTATTAATTTTATTATCTAAAAAACTAAAGGCTAATTTTAGTTTACCTAAAACTCCTCTTTTTCTTATTTCAATTTCATGAGGTAATACACCATTTTCTGCTATAGGCATAACTTCTTTGTCTGAAAACCCAATTCTTTCATCTAATTGTCGTTGAACATAGTTTCTTTCAACTAGATTTCTAGTTGCATTCCAATCAACTGAAGCTGGAGAATTTCACATCATTTGTTCATTTGATCCGTTTAACCCCATTGTTGCTTGATTACTTTCTAAAGAAGAACGAGCTGGATTAAAATAAGGTGCTGTTCCTGGAACAGGGTACGTATACCCATAAGAACGACTAACCGGTTCTGAAACCTTTCCTTTTAAGTTGTTATCTCTATTAGCATATTCTCTGTTAATAACTGTTTCTACTTCAGCAGGGTTTACTACATTAGTTGAATTAATAGATGAAGCATATGATCTAAATAATGGTGTCATAGTAGATGGTGTTGAAAGCGCCGAAGGCCTAGGTGCAGAAGGCATAGGCGGTAAAGGAGAATAACTTTGAGGAACCGTAGGACGTAAAGGTTCAGGGAATAAACTACTGTATATTACTGAAAATAATATGTGGTGAAATCCCGTGTTGAGACAAATGCGTCCTTTAAACGAATTATGACCATACGCTTCTGCCCGAAAGGGTAGGAATAACCCCAGCAATAGAAAACTACGTGGTGGTGAGTATGGACCCGGTAATGGTTCATCATCTGGTTTTATAGTTAACAGAAATAATACTAATTATCGTGTAATAATTTTAATCAATTTATTCATTACCATTTTAGGTTTAAGTTTCTTTATTATATCCTCAGCAGCCATATCTTCCATTTTTATTTTTCTTATCCACGACCTAGGTATATTGCTGTTTATTATACCTAACTACTAGTGGTGTGTCAAGAAGTATTATGGTTAGGATTCATTTATATTTTTCTTTTTAAAGACCAGTCTAATAATCCTAAAGCGTGTTAATTTAATGGTAGAATGTTGTGTTTCGGCCACAAGCGAGGAAGTTCAAGTCTTTCACACGTTATAACTCAGAATATTTTAATCTTTTTATTCTTTAAACCGCCAAAAATTGGAGGAGTCGATAATCTAGAGGTTTAAAGAGACAAATGTTATTTTATTTACCCGTATGTATATTTGTTGAACCTCTTAATACCTTAACAAAGGATAAATTAAGAAATTTTGGAAAAAGTATTCTCTAGAGTTTTGTCTTTAGTTCGTTTCCCTACGCTATATGTAAATTAAATTTGTAGGATTAAATAGTAAAACCACATTCTTTCTGGTTGGCTCTATATATTTAAAGTTTATTGAAAGGGTTTATATTTTAGTTCTTTTATATTTGTTTAATGGGTATACGCATTATTCTCAGGTAAAACTCCGTTATCTCTGTTTTATTTTTTAAGGGTTTGTTTTTAAACATAGCTTGTTATGTAATGGCATATGGTGATAGGCTTAATAATTATTATAGTTTATGAGGGTGCATTGTCAACCTTCTTCCCTTTTTATTTTAGAATATTACATGGGAATTTAACAATAAATATGGTAAAACTAATCTAGATCTTGCTCTGATTAGTTGGTTCTAGTTTAGCGAAAAAAAAAAGAACTAGTACAAATTTTTTGCATTTAAATCTATGGAGGATGGCCCAATATAAAAAAAAATTCAAAGGATATAATGATACAAGCCGCCAAAATTATAGGAACAGGTTTAGCTACTACAGGTTTAATAGGTGCTGGTGTTGGAATTGGAGTGGTTTTTGGTGCATTAATATTAGGTGTTGCAAGAAATCCGTCATTAAGAGGTCAATTGTTTTCTTATGCTATATTAGGTTTTGCCTTTGCGGAGGCTACAGGTTTATTTGCCTTAATGATGGCTTTCTTATTACTATATGTTGCTTAGATTTAAATAAATAGCAATAATAAGCTTATTAGATTAATGCTATAGGTTTACCTATAACCTCTACTCAAGATTAAGTTTTATATAAACAATTTTAGGGGTCTCAGGTAATACAGAGTATGAGGTATGTTAGTAATATATAGACACGTTTATTATTTATATAATTTTACAAATGTTAAATCGCTAAAATGCCAGAGGAAAATTTTAAAGTTGTTTAAGCTTAATATATTATTTCTAACATACAAATTCTTTCTTATACTTAGATTATGCTAAGATAAATAGAGATCCCCATTAGTTTATCCCTATCTTATAGATGACGATAGGCCAGAAGGAGAAGAATATTATTTACGTCGATAAAAAAGAAAAAAGTAGTTAAAGCCTTCAAAGTTCGAATAGCTCAATTGGTAGAGCGAAACTCTGAAGATGTTTAGGTTATAAGTTCAAATCTTGTTTCGAGCATTTCCCCCGATTTGTCCTAAAGTTATACCTAAAGTGTAAAGTAGGCTGTCTAGCGTCGAAAAATTCCCGCCGACAAAGAAAACCCCGAGTAGAGGGTAGACTGTCTAACGTGGATAAATTTCCGTCGGACAAGTGAAAAACCCGAGTATAGGGTATGTATAAACTTTATAAATGAATATTTATCAATTTGGGCGATTTATTGGCCAATTGTGGATAAACTAAACGATAAGAAAAAGGGGTGCCCGCCGGCTTGGCAGGGACAAAAAAGTTGCAAACGGTTTAAAGGAGCAGGAGATGATCCATAAACAGATCGAAACCTACTACTTTTTTTAATGTTCGCCTAAAGCGAACATACACAAATTATTCGAGGAAAGAACTTTTCTCTAAATTTATCCTATCTGAGAGCTAAGTATAGAACTTAAGGAGAAGAATACTTTGGGGATTCTAAAAAAGAGAATCTCCAAAGTAGTTAAAGCCTTTAAAAATCGAATAGCTTAAATGGTAAAGCGAAACTAGAAATGTTTAGATTATAAGTTCAAATCTTCTTTCGATTCATTATACTTTCTTTCCTCTAAAAAAACTTAGGCTCAAACAAGTTCTTTAAAGCAACTTCGCTATTTATGCATAAAACAATAGCAAATAATTGCAATACGGTTTGGGCTATTATACGTTTAGTTTTTTAATCTTTTTTAAGTGCGGATATATTCAATGTACAAACGTTCTTAACACTATTATCTAGATACTTTTACCTTAATATATGTCCAATGTAATCCGAAGCAATTATCAGGCGCATCCGTTCCATTTGGTGTCCCCGTCCCCTTGACCAATATACACCTGTATTTCGTTATTAAGTTTAACAACTAGTGGTATATCAACTATGCACGGTTTTAGTTCTGGAAATATCTTTTTAACAGTAGCTTTTCTTACGCTACTTAGCTCAATGACTTTATGATGACGTGACGTTATATCTGAAGCAACATATTTAGGTAATCACACATTAGCTGTTCAAAAAGGTTTGAATATGGGAGTTGCGCTATTTATTGTATCAGAAGCTTTGTTTTTCTTAGGTGTTTTTTGAGCTTTTTTCCATAGCGCTTTATCACCAACTGTAGAATTAGGAGCTCAATGACCACCTATGGGAATACAAGCTGTTAATCCATTTGAATTACCCTTACTTAACACAATCATTCTATTATCCTCTGGTGTAACAGTAACATATGCACATCATTCCATTATTAAAGGGAATAGATACGGGGCGTTAAATGGACTAGTTGCCACAGTTGTCTTAGCTTTAATATTTACAGCCTTACAAGGTATAGAGTACTCTGTATCTTCATTTACAATAAGTGATGGTGCTTTTGGTTCATGTTTCTATTTATCTACCGGGTTCCACGGATTACATGTTATGATAGGTACTGCCTTTATAGCAGTTGGATTGTGACGTGTAATGGCTTATCACTCTACTGAAAATCACCATTTAGGTTTAGAATCCAGTATTTTATACTGGCATTTTGTAGATGTGGTGTGGTTATTTTTATACATCTCGATATATTACTGAGGCTCTTAATTATAAGCTTTTCAGTATTACACAAAAACCCTTAAAAATTCAGGATTTTTCTCTTATTAGCTCAATGGTAGAGCAGGATACTTCTAATATCTAGATCCAAGTTCAAGTCTTGGATAAGAATAGCCCTAATGCATGTTTTTCTGAGGCTAAGGGAAACACTATCTAAATATACATGTACTGGGATATGAAGTAGATGGTTTTACATTTTGATTGCAGATCTTAAATAAGGGGTTCAATTCCTCCATATCCCTTACAATAACTTAGCAAATTTTAGCATTGTTGTCCAAAATAGACAAGCCCTGTCTTTTTTTTTTTTATTACACATGACCAGCTACAACTCATAACCTTAAAAAGGTTCCTGTTTCGCAAGGGTATTTTAATAATTTTAGCTTCTGAAGGCAACCTTGCATAGAAAGCGTGTATCTTTAAATTGCTATTAGCAATTTAGTTATATGCGTTAGTTAACCGTATGTTAAAAGTTGAAACACAAGCCAAAAATGTTGAAACGAGTCTGCCTAATGATGCAGCGCCATTTATAGTTAATGATTTGTAGGATAAAGAGTCGATACAGACTGATTATTATTAGAGAACAATTTTATACTTTACAGTGTGAATATAATTAACGATACCGGGTATTTTTTTTTTAAGACCCAGGTATTTTACCCTTTTTTGTCCACAACTCTATCTAAAAAGAGACCTTAGTTTAACGGTAAAATACGAGACTTTTAATCTTTGATATGTGGGTTCGAATCCCACAGGTCTTAAATATATATTTTTATGACATTGCAAAACTTTAAAGAATATTAAGTTATAACCTAAAATCTTGTTTCGAACAGTTCTTCTAAACATATTTAGAACTAAAACACTGGGCGAGGTTTCTTTTAGATAAAATGTAGTTTATTTATTTTTAACGCAGAACTTATTAAACTTCTTTGCAATAATCTAGTTTATGGCATAACACGATAATATAAAGGTAGTGATGGAATTGGTAGACATGAATAGCTTAGGCCTATTTGATTTTAAATCTTAACCGTTCAAATCGGTTTTACCTTATATTTTGTTTATTTATTTTTAAAGAGTTAAGCTTATATACTTTTTTTAAGTATGTTGTAGACTAATCGGTAAGTCATAAATTTTTGGTATTTACCCGTGAGTGTTCGAATCACTCCAACATAATAGCAATTTAGTTTTTTAATAATTACGCTTGCTGTTTTTTTTTTAGGAAATAAAATAATAGGAAAAAAGTAAATCCGACATCTAATTAAAAAATTTCAGGTGATTATAACTCAATGGTAGAGTGACTGTATGTGGCACAGTATGTTCCCTGTTCGAGCCAGGGTATTCACCCAATATATTCTTTATTTGTATAAAAAATCTAAAATTAAAGCCAGGGTAGTTTAATCGGTTAAAACATTAATTTCATGCATTAAGAATGAGAATTCAACTTTCTCCCCCGGCTTTGGACTAAACTAAACTTAACTTTATACATTTAAATAATATATTCGTTATTTTAGTTTAATGTCTATAAACTTAGTATATAAAGCCTTTTACGTGGCTTTATCAAAAGTTTATAGCATTTTAACCCTGAGTCTTATTAGGTGTTATAATATATTCATTTATATTCCTTATGCAATATTTAATTTTATTGACATACCCTATTTACTATGTCAAGTGTTCGCAATATTTCTCTATATTCTTAGGGTTAAGAATAAAAATAAATTTTAACCTATTTCATTTCAATGTGCTATATATTCTTATTATTCGGCATATGTTTTGCGGTTCTTGCTGTAATTAATACAACAATAAATATCGCAAGGTTTCTATTCATCCTATTTTCCATTTACAAAAAAACGAGAAAAAGTATTATAAAAGTAGAAAATAATATGCCAAACTTTATATGTTAAATTTGTTGAGATTAAATATTTGCAGCAGTTGCGATACACCTAGACCTTGAGGTCTTTATTTTCAGGATAGTGCTACTCCACAAATGGAAGGATTAGTTGAATTACATGATAACATTATGTTTTATTTAGTTATAATTCTCTTTGGTGTAAGCTGAATAATGATATCTATAGTAAGAAATTATGTTAATAGTAAATCACCTATAAGCCATAAATATTTAAATCACGGTACATTAATAGAATTAATATGAACAATTACACCTGCTTTAATTTTAATACTAATAGCTTTCCCATCCTTTAAGCTATTATATTTAATGGATGAAGTTAGTGATCCAGCTATGTCTGTATTAGCAGAAGGTCATCAATGATATTGAAGTTACCAATACCCGGATTTTTTAAAAGCAAATGATGAATTCATAGAATTTGATTCATATTTAGTACCAGAATCCGATCTAGAGGATGGAGCTTTAAGAATGCTTGAAGTAGATAACAGAGTTATACTTCCAGAATTAACACATGTTAGATTTATTATTACCGCGGCTGATGTTATACATTCTTTTGCTTCACCTTCTTTAGGTATTAAGTGTGATGCTTATCCAGGTAGATTAAACCAAGTTTCTGTTCTTATTAATAGAGAAGGAACATTTTATGGGCAATGTTCAGAAATATGTGGTATTTTACACAGTTCTATGCCAATAGTTATAGAATCCGTGAGTATAGAAAAGTTTTTGTCTTGATTAGAGCAACAATAATAAGAAAATTTCGTATTATTATAAAGAATTATCTTCCCCTTATTATAGCAGTGTTTCAGTAATATAAACAAACCCTTATTGGTGCAGTTATATGATATTTAAATCTTTTACATAGCTACTGCTTTGTACGTAGATGGTAATTTTATTTACCATCACAATAACGCTCCGCCAACTTTTACTTTATTAAGATTATTCAGGCTAGTTTTTTTTATTAACGGGGTTAATGCTAGTTTTAGTTATATTAAAGGGAATAATGTAAGCTTTTTAGATAACAATGTAAGTTTTTGAGGTAACTTAGCCTAATTTTTTCATATTTTAAATAAAATTGACGGTAATGTTCTTATTTCTATAAGCTATATGTTCGTTATGTTATCTTTCAGATCTTTACTTTCTTGTGATAATAGATGAACGAGGTATAAATAATGATTAGTTCTTTTTCTTTGATATATTCCTTTTTATTATTTATACGAAGAGGTTATTATTACAATTTAGGGTATTATACCTTTAAGATTACTAGATATTCTGGAACGCCAACAAAGATACACATAAAATATACAGAATATAAGCAAATAAATAAGGAGGTTTATTTTAAGCTTGATTAAGCTTTTTAATATATTAAAAATATTTATATCAACAATAACTTTATTAATGTTTGAAAGATAGACGCAAGCAGTAAAACTTAATAAGATTCTCTTAGATATAAATAGAGAAGGCTAAAAGTGTGCACTAGGGTAGATTAAACCAAATTTCTGTTCTTAGAGAAGGAAGATTAAACCAATATTATGTTTTATTGATTGATCATATGTTTTGTGATACTAATTATATAAGCGCTATGTAGCTTAAAATATAGTCTAGGAAAGTCAAGTGCCTATTGAACGTATACACCTAAAAAAGGAGTGTTAAGTAAAAACTTGGGTTTTATACAGAAATATCGATATCTTTCTATTTTAATAGCTAAATGTATTGGAACAATATTGCGAATATTTGCTTTATTATTTAAATTATTAGATACTGCTTTTTTTGTTTAATAAGATTAAAATTAAGTATACCAAGTGTTCAATATATTGCAGATAATTTTTGTATAATAGTATCAATACAGTTCGTGATGATACATTAATGATATTATTTATATAAATTTTCTAAACCCTATGCAGTAAAAGAAACCCCGCGAACGCGTAAACCCTATGTTAGGCCTTAATTTAGTTTAATAACTATAACAGAACCCCGCTTAAAGGTATCCATTACAAAATTAAATACATAAAAGGTGGTACGGTTAATCCGTTTTTAGATATCTTATTAAGAATTAAAGTGTTAATAGTAATGGTTTAGAAAAGGGAAATAACATCCTACCACACTTTTCTAGACCCATTAGTTGAGTTTGATGATGGCTCTGAATGAATGCTGTCCAAGTGCTTGACACATGCTAATCGTACGTCTAATTTAAGAAAGGATTTAATGCCTATCTTTTATTAGAAGTGGTGTACAGGTGAGTATATGACATTTTGGCTGCCTTAAAGTAAAGTTAATAAATACCTTATATAAAAAAAGGAAATAAATTTCCGCTTTAAGAGGACAATTAATGTTTCGGATAGGTAGTTGTTAAAGTAATGGTTTAACTAGCCTAAAATTTCCGTAGTCGAGGCTGAGAGGTCGATCGATCACATTGGGTCTGAAAAAACCCCAATACGTCTAGTACAGCAGTGGGGAATATTGGTCAATAGCCTAACGGCTGAACCAGCAACTTGGGGGAACGCACAGCTGCTTTAGTGCAGCTGACTACCCGTTATGTGAGGATTATTCCAATTGTTATACTTTCATTTCTTCCAGTAGCAGTTGGAGTCCTGTCTGCGGAGGGATAGGTGCGATTTATTCGCGTAAACTTCTAGGCTGAATATTGATTATGACAAAATTCGTGTCTATATGTCTTGACCAAAGTACGTGCCAGCAGTCGCGGCAATACGTATAAGACTAGTGTTATTCATCTTTAGTAGGTTTAAAGGGTACCTAGACGGTATAATTAGTCTTAAACAGGATACGGTTATACTAGAGTTATATATGAGGAGGGGAGTATTTATGGAGTAGAGTTG
>Ga0182014_10005032_pt1 | contig 14857 bp, 13 predicted proteins | sample 612S2DmetaG_FD_120489 | JGI IMG/M metagenome (GOLD analysis project Ga0182014, IMG submission 120489) | Permafrost microbial communities from Stordalen Mire, Sweden - 612S2D metaG | ecosystem: Environmental > Terrestrial > Soil > Wetlands > Permafrost | place: Sweden: Stordalen | collected... | reverse complement strand
CCGCGATGTGAACGTGCACGCGCGGGTCGGATAGAACTGCGGCCTGCAAGGGAAAGTACTGGCGCGCCATCTCGATCAGCGCCGGGTCCAGCTCCACATAATCGAGCCGCGCGATGCTGGGATACTTCAGCGCCTCGCCAATGGATCCATTGACGCCGCCGCCGATCAGCAAGACTCGCTGCGGCGCGGGATGTTCAAGCAGTGCGTAGTCCACCGCCTCTTCGGCCGCGCTCGGGTCCGGCGCATTGGCAAGGATAACGCCATTCGAATAGATGCTCCGAACCGCGCCGGTTTCGGTGACAACCAGATTCCCGTAGGTGCTATCGCGCGATCCAACCAGGCTGAATCCTCGCCAAAGTCGCTCCTGTGCGGCACGGTCAAGCCGCGGCGCAACCATCGTCAGCAGTGGAATCGCAGCCGCCACCGCAATCACCGCAAATACAGCGACACTTTTGCGGCTCATCCGCAGCTGCAGCACCGCAGCGATGCAGAGATTGAGCAGCCCGACCAGGAATGCAATCTGGAATGAATCGAAAACGCGCAACAGCACGATGCTGGCCAGGATGCCACCGAATGCCGAGCCGGCCGCCTCAAGCAGATAAGCCGAGCTCGCGGCGGCACTCGGCGGCACCTCGCGCTCGCTTCCGTACAATCGTGCCGCCACCACAAACAGCGCCCCTGAGACCGCGCAGAAAACGCTGAGGCAGACCAGCGCCGTCACCAGCATCGGCAGCGGTCCCACCAGCTCACCGGGCACGGTCTGAAAGATGGATTTCGAGGCCCGCAGCGCCCAGATCGTCACCGGCAGGCTGACAGCCAGAAGACATTCGAGCGCCACCGTCGCCCGCCGCGGGTTCCTGACGCCAAGCCCCAAACGGCTGCTCGCGCTGCTGCCCACGGCTGTCCAGAACAACCACGTCGCCAGCAGGATGCCCAGCGAGATCTCGTTGCCGTTGAAGACGACGATCATCTCCCGCATCAGAACGATCTGCCCCACGACAGCGCTGAATCCGGTCAGCGCCAGCGCAGCGTTCTGTTCGATCGTCTTCACAATTTGAGAATTATAGTGAAGCCGGAGTGAATGTACCGCGAAGGCCCGGCTCTCAAGTCGACGCGACCGCGAGGATGCGGCGGTCGGGCGCCGGATTCAACAGCGCACACGAGCGCCGGTTTCACTCTGAACGCCCGACGCCCCGGAGCTGCAAGGACACGCCCCGACCCATGTGCGTCCACGGAACACGCAACCCAAGACACTGACACTGCAAATCACGCCGCATCGTCGAGGCTCACTGTGACCTTGCGCCCAAGGGCCGCCGCAGTATTCACCAGAGCATCCAGCGAGAACCGCGCAATCCGTCCGCACTGCTGCTGTTGCATGCGCGGCTGGACCTGCGCGGTAACTTCCTGGATACACGGCTGCCTCCGCAGAGGCGCGCTCGCAGGTCTCATGCACCCTTAAGCGGTTCGCCGCCCCGAAAACAGGTTGAAGAGAAGTACGATGAGCGCGAGTACGAGCAGGAGATGAATCAATCCGCCCGCGATGTGGAAGCTGAAGCCCAGAAGCCACAGCACCAGGATGACTACAAAAACTGTCCAAAGCATGATCTTCTCCTTTGTCTTACAAATTCCGGGCACAACCCGGCCTGATTAGCCGCCTGCCTGTGCGATTGCCCGCGTGATCCAGGCGGTCATCCGATGCTTCACGAACTACACCTTTTTCTGTCTCTGCCGAGCGCCGCGTTTCTTGCGAATGATACCGATGCATGAGGCAAGTCCGACATTATCCGCATGAGCTCCGCCTGTCTGAGCAATCAAGCTCATCGGCCGGCCAGCCGGACGGCAAGAGTGACAGGCCAATTGTCCTGCGCGCTATCCCGCCTCTGTTGGCGGCCCGGAATCTCTTCCAGGAAAGGCGGTTGCGCAGATGAAGAACGCCTTGAAAGAAACAGAGACTCCTGCCACTGCGCAGCCATGCATTGTGAGCAGAATTGGCCGTTTCTTTTTGAGCAAGCAGCGTATGCCGAGCCTAGCCGCTGCGGTGTGACGCCCGTGCTGCATGGGCGCGAGGATCTCCATTCATCTGAGACAGCTTGACGCAACAGAGATAGTGAAGACGATTCCCAGTGGTTTGCGTGCGCATTCGCCTTCCAGGACAAATCGGAAGATCGTGGGCGGTTCGAGAAGACTCGGCATCGCGCCGATACCGGCGAGTCCCTTCGATCCCAGCATTCTCTTGACGAAGCTCTCGGTTGGAAAGTCCCGCCACGAGTACCTGGCTGACGAGACTGTATTTTCGCAAGGTGATTCCGCGAACGCAGTCTTCTACATCGAGAGCGGCAAGGTAAAGCTCACGGTTGTATCGAAGGGCGGCAAGGAGGCAGTGATCGCCCACCTGTCTGAGACAAGCTTTTTTGGAGAAGGCTGCCTCGCCGGTCAGCCACTTCGCATGTCCACCGCAAACATCCTGCTGCAGAGCACCATCGTGCGCATCGAGAAGAAAGCCATGCTCGGTCTCCTTCAGCGCGAGCCCGATTTTGCGGAGCAATTCCTCGTCCACATGCTGTCCCGCAACATCCGCATGGAAGCGGATCTGGTCGATCACCTGTTCAACTCCAGCGAGAAACGCCTCGCACGCTTGCTGCTGCTGATGGCCAACTTCGGCCAGGAGTCGAAGCCCATACCGGTCATCGCCAAGATCAGCCAGGAGGCACTCGCCGAGATGATCGGCACTACACGGTCCCGCGTCAGTTTCTTCCTCAACCGATTTCGCGAGCTCGGCTTCATCGACTACAACGCCGCCGGCATGAACGTGAACAGTTCGCTGGTGAGCGTAGTGCTGCACGACTGAGCGAGCTGACGGGCGTCCCAGAGTTGCGCTGTGGAGACCTGGGAATAAGCGGCCTCGACTCGAATCGCCCTGCCCCTGCCACGCCCCGAAAATCTCCGGAATTCGCAACGAAAACCGGCTACACTTCACTACAAAGCAAGCGTACGTCGAATCCAAAAAGAGGGGGCGTTGCGATGCTAACAACTGGCACTCGATCTCATCGAGCAAAGGAGAACGGCGCGCCTTCCGTGCTCCGGCGCGAACTTCTCTATCGCTTTGGGGCGCTCGCGTTCACATTGCAGATCGGCCGGCCATTGAGGGGGCTGGCATTATCGCAGGCGGACAATCGGAGTTCCGAAACTAAAGAGGCGGCGCCGGCAGTCGAAGTCAGAGTCAAGAAGATCGTTGTTGAGCAGCTCGGAGTGGACCAAAAGGACGTGGTCCCCACGGCAGCGCTGGTAGCCGATCTGGGAGCAGATTCACTGGACATCGTGGAACTTTGTATGGCCTTGGAAGAGGAGTTCGAACTGGAGATCCCCGAGGAGGAGGTCTGCAAATGGAAAACGGTCGGCGACGTGATTCGGCTCATCAAGGCCGATCTTGAAAAGCAGGCCAAACACATCGAGAAATAGGTAGCGATGAGCAGATGGCTGGCGCCCGATGCCTGCCGGTTGTACTCATCGGTGAGGACCAAGTTCAGCGCTAACTTTTCGTGATATTTGCACCGGGAAATGTTCAACCTGAACTGCCTTTTCCGATTTATGCACCAACACTGGTGAAATCCACAAATTAATCGTATTTTTGCACTTGCTTCCACAGATTCAACGGGCCTAAGCTCCTTTTCAGTTGATGACCTGGCAGGGAATTGGAAACACAGTTCAGGCCTGGCAGCACGATGCAGGATGCGGTTGAAGTCGGAGGTACACCGGTCGGCTTGCCGATAGGTGGAAGCCTGAATGAGATTGTGAGAATGCATCCAGAGTCAGACGGGATTGTGAAAGACCCGATTGGAGACGAAGATTCATCCGCGGCTCAGCCGAGGATGCAAAGTTCGAGGAGAACCGGGAAGTCATCATTGACCTAGCCGTAGATGCAGGACTCAGGGAAACCTGGGGACGCAGGGACGGCAAGCCGGAAGGTGCGGGAACCGAGGCAACTTGGGGAACCATCAGCCGGCGCCAAAGGAGCGAGGATTCGGGGAGACCCGGAACCTCAAACCCGAGGCAAAGCCGGAAGGTGCAGAGCGCGGGGAAACCCGTAACCGCACCGGGAGGCGCATCTGGAAGTGCGAGGCCAAGGGGCAACCCGAGGCATCAGCGTCAGAGGCGCCGAAGAACGCGAGATTCGGGGAAACTCGAAGATCCGTCGCCGGCACAGCCGGAAGATGCAGGAACCGGTGCGCACCGGAACCTCATCGGCAGGTGCAACGGGAAGAGCCGAGCTGCGGGGGTAACCCCAGGCTAGAGCACCCCGAAGCGCTGAAGGATGCGAAATTCGAGGCGACTCGAAGATCCATCGCCGGCAAGGCCGGAAGATGCGGAAGCCGGGGCAACCTGGCGGAAGCATCGGGAGGCGCAACCGAACGAGTGAGGAGAGGGGCAACCTGATCTTCACCGCCGGAAGCGCTGATGGACGCGAGGGACGAGGAAACTCGAAACTCGGTCGCCGGCAGAACCCGAAGATGCAGGGTGCGGGGCAACCCGCAGCCACATCGGGAGGGGCGGCTGGATGAGCTTGGGCCGCGAGGCTTGGGTGCCGGTCGTTCCGAAGGATGCGAGGATCGGGGCAACTCGAAACTCCGTCGCGGGCACAGCCTCTGAGATGCAGGATTCGGGGCAACCCGGAGACTTAGCGCAGGGCTGAACGGGTTGATGCATGGTCCGAGTAACCTGTGAGTTCACCCTATTGAGGCGCCAGAGACCGCGGTCTCTGGCGTCTTCGTTTGTGCGCGGCTTTTCCGGGGCATCCAATCTCCGCGGGGTACACTGGACTCGGAGTGTTTCCCATGAGACTTGGATTCTTCCGGGGTGCCGGAACGATGATCGTTTTCGCGGCACTTTTTACAGCGTGTCCTCAGACGCGCGCGCAGTTCTTCGGTGGACCGAGCACGATCGGCGCCGATTCCATTCCCCAATCGGAATTGATACAACCCGAGGAGTTGAACCGCCTGCTGAACACACAGGGCGGCGAGAAGCCGGTGGTGTTGCAGGTCGGCTCATTATTGATGTTCCGGGAAGCTCATATCCCGGGAGCGGAATTCGCAGGGGCCGGGTCGCAGGCCGTGGGGCTGCAGCAATTGCAGAAAAGAGTTGCACCGCTCGCGCACGACACGTTCATCGTGCTCTATTGCGGCTGCTGCCCGTGGGGCCGCTGTCCCAATGTGGGCCCGGCGTTCAAGCTGCTCCACGGTTTCGGATTCACGCATGTGAAGGTCCTCTACCTGGCGAACAACTTTGGAGCGGACTGGGTCGACAAGGGGTTTGCGGTTGAGCGCCACTCCTGACCGCAATGTCCCCGGCAGGTTGACGCGAACGGGGAAATGGCGCTTCGTTCTCTGCGGCCTGCTGGTAGGAATCTGTTTCGCCTCCCGCCTGCCTGAGGCCTTCGCAGGAGACTCGCTCGTCAACAGGAAAGCGCCCGAATTCGTGCGCAAAGACCTGAGCGGCGCCCGGCTCGATCTCAAGAGCCTTCGCGGCAAGATAGTGCTGCTGAACTTCTGGGCAACCTGGTGCGGGCCGTGCCAGTTGGAGATGCCGGTCTTCGCCAAGTGGCAGCAGCAGTACGGACCGCAGGGCCTGCAGGTTGTTGGAATCTCGATGGACGACGCTCCCGCGCCGGTCCGCAGGCTGGTCTCAAAGCTAAAGCCCAATTATCCGGTCGCCATGGGCGACGCAACACTTGGAGAGCGTTACGGCGTACTTGGACTGCCGCTCACTTACCTGATCGACAAAGACGGCGTGGTGCGCGCGGTCTTTCAAGGCGACGTGGAAGTAAACTCGATCGAGAGGGAATTGAAGCGGATGCTGGGACACGGTTGAAAGCCGGGCTGCTTGTGAATCTCTGGAGGCCCAGCTGTCGATTCACAAGCCTCGGTTGGAAGCAACTGGGGGACCGCAAGACGGCCACGAGCTTCATTGAGGAAACGAGCGGTTTATTTCACACCTCCGCAAACGCACAGTCATTTGACTGCGTGCAGGCCGCCTGCCGCGATGAAGATTATTTGGCAGCCGCTCCCGGCTGCGAATTGGACATCTTGCGAATGTAGATAATGAGGTTCCACACCATCGCGTCGTTGGCACGGCCGGCGGCCTCGGGAGGCATCTTGTCCTTGCCATTCCGAATAGCGGCAAACAGAGTTCCATCCGGAGTATCGGCCAGAGCCTTCGGATCGGTGAAATCGGTCATTGTTATGCCCAAGCTCTTGGCCACATCTGTCTGGCCATTTCCGTTGTCGCCATGGCACATGGAACAGTCGATTTGATAAAGGGTCTTGGCCTTCGCCTGGGATTCGGCGGTTGGCTTCACGGGATTTGTAGCGGTGGCGGCGGGTATTTGCGCGGATGTACTAGCGGGCGCGGCCTCCGGGGTGCTGTCTTGCGGCTTGCTTCCCCTGGAAAGCGTCGGAGTAAACGCGAATAGGATCACTGCGGAAAGTAGCAGAAACGACTTCAACATTACTGCCTCCTCAAAATCAGATGCCGAAAACAGGCATCCCTTCGAGTTAATGGATTTCTGGCACGAATTATAGGCTCAATCGGCGGGAAGGGCCAATAGAAAGGGCCGCCGTTACGCGCTCTCGATGCGGTTCTATGCCTCAAGACGCCTGAACGAACTGCCGTTTTACCAATCGGGTACCGGGTTTCGCGGTCCTGGGTTGGAACGGGCGCTCCTCAGTGCATTGCCGACGATCCGGCTCCTGCGCCAGGTTTGTTCTTGCTGAGTAGAAACGCCAGCACCACAAGTCCAATAGACATCCACGACAGCTCCATGTACACGTCCTGGTAGCCCTGCATCTGGGCCTGGCGGTTGAGCTGCGAATAGAGATTGGCGAGCGCCAGACTCATGCCATTGGCCCCGCCAAAGTGGCTGCCGAAAAAGCCGGCGAGAGTGTCCGCATGTTGTTGATAGGCGATGGAGCCTGGTTGCATGGCATTTTGCAGGTGCTGCTGGTGCCAGGTGGCGCGACTGGTCACCTGCGCGTCGGTGAGGGCAATCATGATGCTGCCACCGATATTGCGAGCGAAGTTGATGAGTCCGGCGACCTGGTTGCTCTCCTCCTTGGGCATGCCGACGTAGGCGGCGTTGGTGATGGAGATGAAGCAGAAGGGCAACGGCAGCATTTGAACGACGCGCAGCCATGAGGCCTGCGAAAACGTCATGTCGAGAGTAGTAACCTCGGCCGCGATGCGGAAGGTAATCACGAACATGACGAAGCCTAAAACCGCCAGCCAGCGTGCGGCAACCTTGCCGGTGGCAATACCGGCCAGTGGCATAACGACTACCAGCGCAAAGCCTCCGGCAGTGAGCGCCAATCCCGCAGTGGTGGCGTTGTATCCCAGGAGTTGCTGCATGAACTGCGGCTGCAGCACGGTGTTGGCATTGAGCACGCCGCCCACCAGCGCCATGAGGAAACAGCAGATGGCGAAATTCTTGAATCGAAACAGCTTGAGGTTAATGAGCGGGTTCTTTTGCCGCCACTCCCACACCACCAGACTGAACATGCCGCCCACAAACAGAAACGCGAAGAACTGGATGAAGCCGGAACTGAACCAGTCGTTCTCTTCGCCCTTGTCGAGCATGATTTGGAGTCCACCCATGGCGATAGTGAGGAAAGCCAGGCCCACGTAGTCCATATTGCGCAGTTTGGAGGGATCGGCCTTGATCCACGGTGGATCGTCGACCAGGCGAGTAACCAGGATGAAAGCCAGGATACCGACCGGGATGTTGATGAAAAAAATCCAGCGCCAGGAGAAGTTGTCGGTAATCCAGCCTCCGAGAGTAGGGCCGATCGAGGGCGCGAGCACGGCGACGAGGCCGTAGAGAGCAAAGGCCTGGCCGCGCTTCTGCGGCTCAAACGAGTCGGCCATGATGGCCTGCGCCATTGGCTGCATCCCGCCGCCTCCCGCTCCCTGGATGATCCGAAAGACGAGCAGCATAGGCAGGGTGGGCGCCGCGCCGCAGAGGAAGCTGGCGACCGTAAAGACTACAATGCAGAAAACAAAGAAGTTGCGTCGCCCCATGAGGCTTGAGGCCCAGCCGCCCAGAGGCAGAACAATTGCGTTCGAGACCAGGTAGCTAGTCAGAACCCAGGTTCCCTCATTCGTGCTTGCGCCGAGAGTACCGGCAATGTGGGGCAGGGCGACATTGGCGATCGAGGTATCCAGCACCTCCATGAACGCCGCCAGCGCCACAGTCATGGCGATCAGCCACGGGTTTACCCGAGGTTTCCAGGCGGTGACATCGACCGCATTCGGATTCTCCGCGCGTCTAGCCGGTGATGGCGGGACTGTCTGCAACTCTGGCAACAGTTATCTCCTGTGTCTTCTTCTAGTCAACCGGCTGGCCGGGGAAGTGTAGCCCTTTAGCTCAAGAACATGACATGACAGGGTGGAGTGCTGCCTGGCTCTTGCCTTGCGACCTTTCTAGTAGATTCGTTACCCCGCTTTCGGGGTTCATGGATTCCCGATTCAACGCCTCAACATTCAGCGTCTTATGCGGCCTTTGGGATTCGCCAGCCCACAAGTGCAATCAGAAGCCCGATTGTCTGCATAGCCACAATGAAGCCAACGCAGGCAGGCCAACCGCCAAGCGCCCAGAAGGCTCCAGGGACCACTCCGCCAGCCGCGCCTCCCAGGTAATAAAAGGTGATGTAGATCCCCGCAGCCGTAACCCGCGCCCCGGCAGGCGCCGCCACGCGCAGGTGAGTGCTGGAGGCCGTCTGCGCGATGAAAACGCCGGTGCACAGCAGAGCCAGCCCGGCAATCACCACCGTAAGCGAGGGAGCAAGCGTGAGTAGAACGCCGGCGATGGCACACAAAATCGCACCCGAAATCCCTACGCGGAGCCCCACGCGTGTGATGAGATAGCCGGCGGCCGGAGTGACCGCGAGTCCGATCAGGTAGACGAAAAACAGTGAGCTTAGCGCCGTAGTGGAGAGCAGATAGGGCGCCGCGCTCAAATGAAACGTGATCCAGGTAAAGACTCCCACCAGAGAAAACAAGACATTGAAGCCCACGGCAAACGTGGCCACCAGGCGGCGACTGCGAAAGAGCCCCTGAACCTGGTGAAAGAATCCAAGATCGGCCTCTTTGGGGTACTGAAGCCGTGCGCGATGGCGTCCGTGCGGCAGCCATGCGGCTACGGCCGCGGCCCCGGCCAGAGAGGCTGCGCCCAGCACCAGAAAGCTCACCCGCCAACTGAACCGGTCGGCAAGAATGCCGCTTGAGATCCGGCCCACAAATCCGCCCAGTGCGGTTCCACTCACGTAGAAACTCATGATGAGCGGAACGCGGTCCGGCGGCCACTCCTCGCCGATGTACGTAATGACGACGGCGATGATTCCCGGCACGGTGATTCCCTGCAGGAATCGCCAGAAGATAAGCTGTGCGAGCGAAGTCGAAGTTGCGGCCAGCAGCGTGGGCACGCTCACTCCGAGAAGTGCAATCACGATCACGCGCTTGCGTGGCAGCCGCTCAGCCAGCGCGCCAAACACGGGTGCGGCCAAGGCAACGCCCATCGTCGCCGCCGAAACTGTCAGGCCCACGCCGGTCTTCGAGGCATGGAACAGCCGCGCCAGCAGCGGCAGCAGGGGCTGGGTGCAATACAGCTCCAGAAACGCGCACACGCCGCAAAGAGCCACAGCCGCAGCAGCCAGACGGCTGGGCGCCCGATGCTCTAGTTGGGAGAAGAGTTCCAATCTCTTAGGATAGCCGGACTGCCTTGTGACGGCTTTCGTTTCGGCTCCCGGCAATATAGCCTTAGATGCAGGACATGCAATCCCTTCCCCGAAAGCCGCCTCGGCGCGGCATGGAGGCCTTCGAATCCCGCGACTTCAGGCGGTTCCAGTTGGCGCGCGTTGCGGCCGTGCTGGGATACGCTGCGCAATCGGTGGCCGTGGCCTGGCAGGTGTACTCCATTACACACAGGGCCATCGATCTGGGTTACACCGGGCTGGCGCAGTTTTTGCCAGGGCTTCTGTGCCTGCTGCCTGCCGGCCACATAGCCGACCGCTTCGATCGCCGCCAGATCATTCTGGTCTGCTACGGTCTTCAGGCTTTGTGCACCGCTGCACTTCTGCTGCTGACGCGCGCCGGCTTGCACGGGGTCTTTCCGATTTACGTGGTGCTGTTCTTTATCGGCACAGCTCGCACATTCTCTGGGCCCGCCAACTCGGCGCTGATTCCTCACCTGGTCCCCGAGGCGCATTTTGTCAATGCGGTTACGTGGGGCGCAACCACCTTCCAGTTCGCCACCACTATCGGGCCGGCGCTAGGAGGTGTGCTGTTTACCCTGCCCCTCGCGCACTTGGTCCCCGGCACACTTTTGCAGGGCCCGGGCATTGTGTACGTCTTTACGCTCGCCACCCTGGCCTGGTCGCTGGCGCTGGTGGGCAGCATGCACACGCGCGTCGGCCGCATGGAGCACCGGGCGCTGTCGCTCAAGGTGGTGCTGGCCGGTTTCCAATACATGGGCCGCTCGCCACTGCTGCTGGGCGCCTCTTCGCTCGATCTGTTCGCGGTACTGCTGGGTGGGGCAGTGGCGCTCACCCCTATCTTCGCCAGCGACATTCTGCACACCGGCCCGCAAGGGTTGGGAATGTTGCGCGCGGCTCCCGCGGCCGGCGCCGTCACCATGTCGCTGCTGATGGCCCGCTTTCCCTTCCGCCGCCACGCAGGAGCGCGCCTGTTCGTTTGCGTCGCGATCTTTGGCGCGGCAACGATTGCTTTTGGTTTCTCGCACAGCCTGGCGCTCTCGCTGGCCGCGCTGTTTGTCACTGGAGCGGCAGACTCGATCAGCGTCATCATCCGCGGCTCGCTGCTGCAACTGGCCACCCCGCCGGAGATGCGTGGCCGCGTTAGCGCCGTCAACTCGCTCTTCATTGGCGCGTCGAACGAACTGGGCGAGTTTGAGAGCGGGTTGACGGCGCAGTGGTGGGGCGCGGTGCGGGCTACAGTGTTCGGCGGTATTGGCGCGTTGGCAGTGGCCGGAGTGTGGTCGGCGATCTTTCCCGGCCTGCGTCGCGCAGATGAACTGACAGTCGAAGCACTGCGCCCGCCGCCACAACGGTCCATTCCGGGCCCCTGAGGTGCGTCTCAGCTCGCAATCGCAACGTCTCAGTAACCATCCGCGACTGACGAATTCCTTAAAGGAGAGAATGCTTGAAAACTTGGAAAATTGTTGTCGTTCCTACTTTGGTTACTCTCACCATCGGCGCCATCTACCTGTTCTTCGTGTGGAAGCAGCGTCAAAACCCCGGAGTGATCGCCCAGCCCGATGCAAGCCAGACGCTCAGCAAAGACGACCTGGCCGTGGTGCGCACGTTTTCTCCGCAGCACTTTGAAGACACGCTGCGCCTGGAAGGCACGACGGTGTGGATGAAGAACGGCTACACCATAGCGTACTTCCCTTATGAAAACGGCCACGTGCAGTTCGCCAAACGAGTCGGCCTCATCCCCTCCGCGCAGCGGCTCGACATCAAGAAAGTCGTCAAGGCCGCCGCCCCGGCGAGCGTGGACGATGGCATGTCCCACGGCACCCGTCAGGCCTTCGCGGTCTTCGCCTTGCCCGGCAGCGCGAACCTCTACGCCGCGGCCATCGGCGTCATGGATGGCAGTGAAGAAGCCTACTTCTGCGATTTGCTCTTCTTCTACGACGATCCGCACACCATCTACGACAACTGGCCCAAAGATGTGTGGGCCGCCATCGATGCCCGTCAGGTCAAGCCCGGCATGAGCGAACTCGAAACCCGCATGGCCATTGGCCAGAATATCCACGCCGACAGTCACGAAAAGGGCAACCGCACCGTGACCTACGACCAGAACGGAAAGCTCTGGGTGGTCACGTATGTCGATGACAAGGCAACGGCGATCAAGAGCGAGTAAGCCTTAACGACAACAAAGGCCCCCGCGAGGCGAGCCTTTGTTGTCAATCGCAGATCTGAGGAAAGGACTATTTCTGAGCCGTCTGCACGGTCTTTTCTCCGCTTGTTGCGGGCGGGTTTACCTTGGCATTCAGGTAATCTCTCAGGTCGTTTACATCTTGTTGCGTGCCGACCATGGGCGGCATGAAGCGCCGGTACGGCATGTCGGGTTTGTAGTCGTGCAGCATGGTGACAAAGCTGCCAATGTTGGCGCGGTCGCGTCCGCTCAGCAGTTGCCGCATGGGACGGTATCCGTCCATCGTGTGGCAAGAGCCGCACTCGCCGCGGAAGATCGCTTCGCCGCGCGAGTAGCTGCCATCCGACCCGGCCCAGACCCAGTTGGAATGCGCCAGGTAGCCCTCCTGGTTAATCCGGCTGACGTACGGAACGCGCACGCCGTTCGAATACATCCAGTGGCCGATTACATAGGGCTTGCGCAGCATCTCGCGTGAGTATTCGCCGGCGCCGGTCGCCATCAGCGCAAGCAACAGCAAGGCCAAGGCGTGCGACAGATTGAAGTCCAGCGGATTGCGATAAGCCAGGTAGTAGGCGACCCAGATGATGGTGGCCGAGGTGACGATGATGACCAGCGCCATGCGCGTGACGGCGGAGAAGGTGCCCGCGTTGATGGTGTCGATGCCCAGCGAAAGCAGTGCCTGCTGCGATGCCGGAACCATCATGTAGTACCAGATCATCAGGAAGGGCATGGCGACGAAGGAGGGCACCAGCCACCGCACGCTCCACTTGACCGTGCTGGTCTTGAGAGCCGGCTGCTTGTCGCCGTCGATGCGGCTGGAAGTGATGAGCGCCCAGACGCCGGCCAGCGAGCAGCAGACGCAGACGCGCAGCAGCAGGCTCGGCCAGTAAGTGGGATTGAAGAAGGCGTTCCAGAATTTGCTGGCTTCCTGACCGGTTCCGGCGACGCCGAGCCAGGTATCGCCCGGCGTGAGCATGAAGGCGAGAATGCCATTGATGATGATCAGCGTGGCGGCCGAGGCGACCGCATAAACCCAGCCCACGGTCAGGTGCAGCTTGGCGTCGATCCGGTTCCAGGTGTAGTAGTAGACCGCGGCGGTAGCCAGTTCCACCAGGAAGAAGACCCACTCGATCGCCCAGCCGAAGACAAAGTTATGAATCAGGGTGCTGGTGGCTTCGGGGTGAGTGAGACCAATGGCGAACCAGATGCCCACGCCGGAGATGGTACCGAACACGCCGGTGAGGATCAGGAAGAATTTGGAGTGGTTGACGAGCTGCGCGAGCCACGCATCGCGAAGAGCGGGGTCCGCCATCTGCTGCGCCTTGCGCTCCGCCATGGGCAGATAGAGGCCGCCGCCCACCGCGAACTGCGAGATCATGACATGGAAGATGGCGATGATGCCGATGACCCAGCCCGAGCCGAGAATCGGAATTTCCCAAAATGGATAGTTCATCTTTTAGCTCCTAGCTTCTAGCTCCTAGCTCCTAGCTCGTCTTGCCGCGGCTGAGTTTCTCAATTCAGCACAAAGGGCTAGAAGCTAGTAGCTAGCAGCTAGAAGCTGCTTTACCGAATGGTCCAATATCCGATGACGGTGGTGGCTAGCAGGGCGAAAACTGCCAACAAGCCGAAATAGTGTGCGGCGCGCGCGCGCTGTCCGCTCTCCTTGTCCTTGTCGTAAAACGGGATCAGAACCCAGAGCACTATGCCGAGCGTGAACAGCAGAATGCCCGCAATCTCGCCGGCCTCGCCGGGCAAAAACGACCCCAGCAGCTTGAGCATCTCGAAGGGGCTCATGAAGTACCATTCCGGATGAATGCCCGCCGGCGCCGGCGCCAATGAATCGAATTGCTTGCCCAGCGACCACGGGAACACCGAGGCCAGCAGCGCAAGAATGTTGAGCGAGATCAGCCACATGGCCAGATCCTTGCGCATGAAGTTAGGCAGGAACGGCATGTTCTTGCGTTCGCTTGCGGGCTTCTCTTCCTCACTGGGCGGAACGGCGTTGCCGTGGCGCTGCACCAGCCACAGATGAAATCCGAGCAGCGGCAAGAAGATTGCCGGCAGCACCACCACGTGCAAGGCAAAGAAGCGCTGCACCGTGAACTCGCTCACGTCCGGGCCGCCGCGCAGCATGTTGGCGATCACCGTGCCGATCCACGGAATCGCTACCGGAATCTGCAGGCCGACCTTGGTGGCGAAATAGCTGAGTTCGTCCATGGGCAGCAGGTAGCCGGAGAAGCCGAAGACAGAAGCTATGCCCAGTAGCGCCATGCCGCTCAGCCAGCCAAACTCGCGTGGCTTGCGGTAGGCCTTCATGAAATAGACCGAGAACATGTGCACCAGGATCGAGAAGATCATCAGGTTGGCCGACCACGAGTGCGCCGAACGGATCAGCCATCCGAAGTGCATCACAAAGGTGATCTGGCGGACCGACTCGTAGGCTTCCGCTCCCGGCCGGTAGTAGACCAGCAGCAATACGCCGGTGAAGCACTGCACCATGAAGAGAAAGAGTGAGATGCCGCCCCAGTAGTACCAGAAAGATTGGGAGTGGACCGGGACGGTCTTGTGGCGCGCGAAGGCGGCCAGCTCTGAAAGCCCCAGCCGCTCATCCACCCAATCGTAAACATTGCCTGTGATCGTTTTTGCAGTCATGTTTCTTTCCTTTAAACTCGCTGTTTCCTTTCCCTGTCCCACCCCGGAATCGACTTGAGCGGCAGAGCCTTGCGCCGCCGACGGCCAGGGCGTGTCCCCGGGTGCGGAAGAACCTATGCCCGCGAAACTTCAACACCTGTGTCGTTCACTGCTACCTTGAAGAGCTTGAGCGGCTTGGGCGGCGGTCCGCTTACATTGGCGCCGGTGTAGGGGTTATAGACACCGCCATGGCATGAGCAGTGGACGCGGTCGGCCTGGGGCT
>Ga0182014_10005031_pt1 | contig 14859 bp, 10 predicted proteins | sample 612S2DmetaG_FD_120489 | JGI IMG/M metagenome (GOLD analysis project Ga0182014, IMG submission 120489) | Permafrost microbial communities from Stordalen Mire, Sweden - 612S2D metaG | ecosystem: Environmental > Terrestrial > Soil > Wetlands > Permafrost | place: Sweden: Stordalen | collected... | reverse complement strand
GGCGATCCCGTTCCCACCCCGGCTCAGCCCTATCAACTGCACTGAAGACGGCGTGTGCATCGATCGCGCCCGCAGTCCAAATGAGGGCTGCGGGGAAGGTGGCGCGTGATGCCGGCAATGTGAGGAGTTGCCGGCCAGGACTACGGGCGACGCTCAGTTGACCACTTCGTCCTTCTTGACTTCAAGTGAAGTATTGACCATGCGAAGCCTGATTGGAAGGCCGCCGACACCAGGCGCTCCCTGGCGAACAAGCTTTTCGAAGGCGGCAACCATGGCGGGATCGTCCCAGACTCCATCCCCAACGACGAATGAAATCACAGTGCCATCGCTGTGCTTGGACAGAAAGACGTCGCTTCCTTTGCCCCCGAAGAAATCTCCGGCCTTGAGCGATTGGCCGAGTGCCTGGGCCTCCGACTCGGTGGCTGAGCCAAGGTAGTAGATATGGTCATTGCCGGCAAATGAGGCTCGCCCAATGGTGGATTCCTTCTTGATGTCGCGCGCTGAATCCAGCAAGCGCAATTGAATCGGAAATCCTCCAACAGACGGAGCAACCACGCGTCCAACCCCTTCGAAAGACGAAAGCGTTCCAGGCTGGTCCCAGAATCCGTCTTTGACGACGAACGAAACAATGGTGCCGTCCTTCCCTTTCGCCAGAATGACGTCCGCACCCTTATCGCTGAAGTATCCACTGGTCTTCAGCGCGTTCCCGAGCGCCTGGGCATCCTCCTTGGTTGCGGAGCCGGAGTAATAGACCTCGTCCTTCGACCCAATCATGACCCCGGGATCACTGGGTTTATACACCACGGCGAAGATGACGCCGAACAAGACGACGCAAAACGCCGCACCCCATCCAAAAGCGAGCCACTTCGAGCCCAGTGGCCCACCCCTCTGGACATGGTCCTTCACCGCTGCGCCTTGCAAGCGTTGGGCGCTCACCCGCATCCCGATCAGCAGCGCAAGGGCGACCAGGTAGGACACGCTCTGCGGCAATTGCCAACCGAGCAGGATCGCCAACCCTGTGACCGCAATCCCGACGATGAGCGTCATCGCCGCTTTGCCCCCCTGCCCCAGGCGGCGATAGTTGAGGGCCATCAGGGAGCATCCCACAACGGGAGTGCCAAAGAACGTGGCAATGACGACCGCGCCGGCGTCGAACAACGTATAAGTCGGGGCTGGACCCTGGGGAATTACCGCTGGATTCGATGACATGAGTTTCTCTTTCCTTTGAGGATTTGACTTTCTTTCTTCTAGGTACGCGTCATTGCAGGAAAAAATGCATCACGGATGGAGGTGCTGCCTCACAGCGCATCTGCCGGCAGCGGCGCCAAGATGATGCTTCTCTCGGCGGACCAGCCCATCCTGCCCAACATCGAGCATGTCAGTCTTGCCGCCGACCCCGGTTTTCAGGATGCGTTCATGGACTGCATTGGCTTTCCTGGAAAGGAGCGGAGAGAATCCCGCGAGACGCCACCGGAGGTATACTAGCGCGGAATCGAAAACAGCAAAAAACGAAGTCGTGGGATGAAGCGGCCTCACGGGTGCCGAGCCTACAGGAAAAACAGTTCGCCATCCTGAAATACGATCATTTTCGACTTGCCGCACGCATGATTTTTCGATTCAGGAACACAGTTGTTTTGCCCCGGCGGGGCGGCACTCCGCGGCAGGAAGGATTGGATAGCCTGCCGAATATCTTCCGCCGAGTCGAAACTCTGAGCAAATTGTGAGAGAGTACACCCTAACCGCCATGACCAGCATCGACACCCTGCCCGAATCCGCAAGCGCCTCCTCAAAGCGCCGTTACAACCTCTTTCTGCTGGTCGTCGCCGGCCTGGGTGGATTGCTGTATGGAATCGACGTAGGGATTATCGGAGGCGCGCTGCCTTACCTGGAAGCGACCTCGCGCCTGACCGCCGCGCAGCTCTCGGTGATTGTTGCGGCGGTGCTGCTGGGGAGCGTGTTTTCAACGTTGTTCGCGGGAATGCTCGCCGACTGGCTGGGCCGCAAGCCGCTGATGATTCTCAGCGGATTTTCTTTCATTGTGAGCATTCCGGTGATTGCCCTTTCGCAGGGGTATGGGCCTCTTTTCTTCGGACGGCTGCTTCAGGGCGTGAGTGGCGGGCTGATCGGCGTGGTGGTTCCACTGTATCTGGCGGAGTGTTTGGCGGCGCGCGACCGGGGCAAGGGAACCGGCGCCTTCCAGTGGCTGTTGACGCTGGGAATCGTGGCGGCGGCGGTGGTGGGCATCTATTTCAGTTACCGTGTCCAGGCGGTGGCAAGCACAGCAGACGCGGCAACGCTGTTTGGGTTCAAGGATCAAGCGTGGCGGCGGATCTTCTGGGTTTCGCTGCCTCCGGGCGTGCTGTTTGTGCTGGGCAGCCTGTTTGTGACGGAGTCGCCGCGCTGGCTTTTCCGGCGTGGGAAGAAGACGCTGGCGCATGAGGCGCTGCTGCGCTCACGCACTCCAGAACAGGCCGGCATCGAGTTAGCTGAGATGGAAGAAACGGCGCACACGGCGACTGCAAAACGCTCGTCCGGGGAGAAGCTGCACGACTCCCTGCTCCGCCGCAAGTATGTGATTCCGTTCCTGCTCGCCTGCGTCATTCTGTTCTGCAACACGGCTACGGGGATCAATTCCATCATTGGATACAACGCCGGCATTCTGCTGCAGAGCGGCCTCTCCGACCTTCATGCGCACTGGGGCTATGTGATTTTCACTGTGGTGAATTTCCTGATGACCATGGTGGGAATGATGTTGGTTGACCGCAAGGGGCGCAGGTTCCTGCTGATTCTGGGCACGAGCGGGATCATCGTCTCGCTGGTGGGAGTAGGCGTACTGTTTCTGCGCACTGAAAACGTAAGCGTGGACTTGAGCAGCCGGGTGCAAGCCATGGTGAGCCCGAATCAGGAACTGACCTTGCGCTTCGACCGGGCCGAAGCCAACCAGTTGCTGGCCGCACAGGGCGTTGCGGACAAACTGGCCAAGCAGGTTGATGGCGATCGCGCCTCGCTGGCCATCATTTACTCCTATGGCGACTTTACCGCCGCCACCAGCTTTGTGCGTTCCGACGACCCAGCTGCCTTGCCCATACAGATCACGCGCGCAAGCTGCGTGCCGGCCAACAAGGTGGAGGCATTCTTCAAGAATCCATTTGCCAATCTTGAGGCTGCACAGTCCGCGCCGCTGAAAATCGTGAAGGCGCCGATTGGCCGCGTGCCCGATGCGCGCCACGGCTGGCTGGTTGCATTCGGACTGTACGTCTTCATGGCTTTCTATGCCGTGGGCCCCGGTGTGTGCGTGTGGCTCGCGCTGTCAGAGTTGATGCCGACGCGCATCCGCTCCAACGGCATGAGCATTGCCCTTGTTATCAATCAATTGGTTTCCACAACGCTGGCCGGCATCTTTCTGCCCTTCGTCAGCAAGTACGGCTACTCTTCGATGTTCTTCCTGTTCTCCGGCTTCACGGTGATTTACTTCGTTGTTGCGGCCTTCTTCCTTCCGGAGACAAAAGGCAAGACGCTTGAGGAGATTGAGGCGCACTTTGAAGGCAAGCCAACTGCTTAGAGCACAAGTGCAGTGCCGCGGCCAGCGCGGCAATCTCCCCTGGCCGGTACGCACCAACTAAGGCTGCAACGGTTCACAGAGGTCGGAAAGAGTTCCTTCCGAGCGGGCAACGATGACGGAGGCCATACAATTTCCCACAACGTTCATCAGTGTCCTGCCCATGTCCATCAAGGCGTCGATGCCGAGGATGAGCAGGATGGGAGTGGTGGGAATATGAATCGCGCTGGCTGTGGCCAGCAGAACAACCAAAACGGCGCGCGGAACCCCAGCCACTCCTTTGCTGGCCAGCATCAACGTAGCCAGAATCGCGGCATATTGAGACAAACTCAGATGCATACCCGCGGCCTGCGCAGCAAATACGGCAGCCATGGACAAATAGACGCTCGACCCCGTCATGTTAAAGCTGTACCCAGTGGGAATCACGAAAGCGACAATCCAGCGAGGCACGCCAAACTCTTCCATGCGCTCCATGGCGAGCGGCAGGGCTGCCTCCGAGGTTGTGGTTGCAAATCCGATCGCAGCGGGCTCGGCCACTGCGGCAATAAACCTGCGCAATGGAATACGAAAGGCGATGAGGATAGGGAGCATCACCAACAGACAGAATGCAGCCAACGCCGTGTAGTAGGTCAGCACGAGTTTAACCAGAGGCAGCAGCGAAACCAACCCCATGCTGCCCACGTTGTAGGCCAAGGCAGCGCCAGCCGCCAGCGGAGCGAGCACCATGACGAAGCGCGTCAACTGAAACATGGTGTCTGCAAGAGCCTGAAGAACAGAGACGAGCGGTGCGCGCTTTTGTTCGGGCAGCAGCGCCAGCGCCGCTCCGAAGAGTATTGAAAAGATCGCAACCTGTAGAATCTGGTTTTGTGCGACGGCCTGCGCAATGTTGTCCGGGATGAGATTAACCACAACCTGCTGCCAGGTCTGCATGCTCTGCACGGCGGGTGGCGCATCCTGAGCGAGCGGCAGTGCAATGCCCCAACCGGCGCCAGAGAGCGCCATCGCCAATGCGCCGATGATCAGGCCCAGCGTTGTGACAACTTCAAAGAAGATGAGCGCCTTCAGAGCCACGCGTCCGATGTTGCGCAGTTGGCTGTGCCCGGCGATGCCTGTCGTGATGGTGGCAAAGATGAGCGGCGCTACGATCATGCGAATCAGGCGCAGGAAAAGTTCGCCCAGGAAGTGCGTCTGTGCAGCGAAATGCGGTAAATCCAGGCCTAACTCGACTCCCCCCAGCATGGCAAGAAATGTCCAGACAAGAAGCGAGGGCCGGCACAGAGCGGCAGAGGCGAACAGCGAAATGGCAATCACACGCAGGGCCACACCGAGAGCTTGATGGCCAAGCAGGCCCGCGGCCACTCCCGCCAGCCATAACACCGTGCCGGCCAAAGCGAGGATCGGAGAGAACCTGGCCATGGTGCGCGGTCGTTTCGCAATCCGTTCAGGCATCATTTGGAAGTCAGATGTTGACTGCATTCATTATGCAACGGCGGCCACTTACTCGATTCGCAAGCACGCTCCGCCAACTCCGCGCCGACGCGTGCGGTTCGAAACAGGACATCATGCGGGCTGCAACTCCGATAAGGGCCGCATGAGGTGCATCGCTTCCGCGATAACATCCGCATACTTCAGTCCCGCGCCGGTATTAAACAGCACGACACGGTCCGATGCTTTGAGCTCTCCGCTGGCCAACAACCGGTCGTATGCGGCGGTAACCGCAGCGCCTTCAGGCGAAAGCAGAATCCCTTCATTCCTGGCCCAGTCGAGGATCGAAGCGAGGATCTCTTCATCGGTGAGCGCAAGCGCGATGCCGCCGGAATTTCGAAGGATATCAAGGATGATGGAATCGCCGTACGGCTTGGGAACGCGGAGGCCCGCGGCGAAGGTGGAGGCGTTCTGCCACACCTGGCAGCGGTTGACGCCCGCATCGTAAGCGCGGACGACGGGGGCACAGCCTGAAGCTTGGACTGCGATCATGCGCGGCCGCTTTCCCGGTTTGACCCAGCCAAGCTGCTCCAACTCTTCAAAAGCCTTCCACATGCCAATCAGTCCAACGCCACCGCCGGTAGGGTAAAAGACCGCGTCCGGATACTCCCAACCCAGTTGTTCTACCAGTTCGTATCCCATCGTCTTCTTGCCTTCGATGCGAAACGGCTCCTTCATCGTGGAAATGTCGAACCATCCTTCCTCCTGCTTCCGCTCACAAATGATGCGGGCGCAGTCGGAGATCAACCCATCCACCAGCGTGACGTTTGCCCCGTATGCAACCGCTTCAAGATAGTTGGCGAAGGGAACATCGCGCGGCATGAAGATATGAGCTTCGATCCCAGCAGCCGCCGCGTAGGCCGCCAGCGCTCCGGCTGCATTCCCTGCCGACGGGACGGCGAGTTTTCGCAATCCATAGTGTTGCGCCATGGTCACGGCCAGCGCAAGTCCGCGCGCTTTGAATGTTCCCGTTGGATTGGCGCCCTCCTCTTTAATGAATGCGCCGGGATACCGCTTGCTGCGCAGCATTGGCGTCCAACCCTCACCGAGCGTGACCGGGGGAACATCGGGAAGTACGGAGCGATAGCGCCACATCCCGGCCCACGCAGAATCAGCATCGGGCGCGATCACGTCGTTTGGAGTCGTGCCTTGCAGATGAGAGAGGTCATATCGGACAAAGAGCGAGCCGGCAGGCTGGTCCGCACATTGCGTGCAAACAGTCTGAGGCGATTGCGCCGAGGTCCGAGCTTGGCAGCGGGAGCATTCCAGGTAAGCGATTGGAGGCATTGGGTCCTGTAGTGTCGCGATTGACATTTCATATACTACGTAGCAGATAGGGTAGAATGCAAGAATTCATGATGAACGCGATGAAGAAACTCGAAACCCCGCAGAACTTGACCGCTCTGGCCTACAAGAGCATCAAGGCTTATATCCTGCATGAAGATCTGGATGAGACAACCAGGCTGACGGAGGAACTTCTTTCCCATCAGCTGGGGATCAGCAAATCTCCGGTGCGCGAAGCCCTGAATAGCCTGCACACCGAGGGCTTGATCCGCATCGAAGCTCGCCGCGGCGCCTACCTGAGGCGGTTTTCCCTTAAGGAAGTGAAGGATCTCTACGAGCTTCGTGAAATGCTTGAGGTCTATGCGGTTGGCGTGGCGGAACTTAGCCCCAGGTTAATTGCCGATCTGCGCAGTAGTGCGCGGCGTACGCGCAGGCTTCTTAAAGCCAACGACAAGCTCGGCCATATCGAAGAGGATACAAAGTTTCATGGGTTGATCGCCAGTGCAACTGGCAATGCGGAGTTATGCCGCGTACTGGACAATGTTCAGAGCCAGATATGGTTATGCCGGCGCAAAACGTACAGTCTGTCTTCTTCAACGGCGCCGGATGCGCACCTGGCCATTCTCGATGCACTGCAAAAGGGCAATCGGAAAGCAGCCCAGGCGGCCATGCACGGCCACATAGCTCTGGTGAGGCAACGCCTGATCGCTTTCATGGATGAGAAGAAATGATTGGAGCTGTTTTCAGTTGGACTAGGTCCGTGACCGGATGAAGATGTTCTATCCAATGAACGAACGTGGGCCGGGAGGCCCACGCTACAGCCGGCCAGGAGGCCGGCGCTACATTTCCAAAAGGAACATTTTCATTCGGCCAAAGAACTAGAAGCCCGCGGGTCTCACCGCAGCAACATCGAACGCCCGCTCCAGCGTCATTCCAACTTCGGCGACGGTTCCCTCCTCGAAAAGCTTTCCTACCAGGGTTATGCCGTGCGGCACGCGCCTTGGCGCGGCAAACTTCGGTAGAGGGTTCTTCGGGTCCGGAGCCCAATCACTCCGTGCTTCCGATACTTCAACAAACCCCGCCCTCAAAGTGAGAGATGGATGGCCGGTGAAGTTTGTTATGACCAGGAACTCGTCGCGCAGGGAAGGCACAAGCAGAACGTCGACTTCGGAAAAGACTCTTTCCATCTCCAACGCGACCTTGCGGCGCATTCTGTCGGCCTGCACAAAGTCCACCGCCGACAGAAACCGCGATTGACGGAACGTGTTCGGCCACGCATCCGGCACCTGCATTGTCAACTCATCTAATTGATGGCTCAGTGTCAGCTCTTCAAACGCCGCGGCGGACTCGGCAAACAGAATGATGTTGAGCGAGTCGTAAGGCCAGTCGGGCAGTGACACCACCACCGGCGTCATGCCCACCTTCTTCACCGTTTCAAGCGCCGCCCGGTCCACTTCGGTTGCCGGGTCTTTCTGCATCCAGGCAGGAATGTATCCTACACGGAGGCCAGTAACATTGGCATCGGAATTGAACGCCAGTTTGCTGGGAACACTTGCCACGTCTCCGGGGTCGGGCCCACTGATGGCATGGAGCACGAGCATCGTGTCCTCGACCGAGCGCGCCATAGGGCCCAGCTTGTCGCAGCTCCAACTCAAGGTCATTGCGCCAGTGCGCGGCACACGCCCATAGGTTGGCCGCAGCCCGGTAACACCACATCGCATCGACGGGCTGACAATGCTGCCCTGCGTCTCGCTCCCGATCGCAAATCCCACGAGCCCCGCAGCCACAGCCGCTCCCGGCCCCGCACTTGAACCTGACGAGCCCTCCTCAAGGAGCCAGGGATTCTTCGTCTGGCCGCCAAACCAAATATCGTTCAGCGCCAGCGCGCCCAGGCTTAACTTCGCAACCAGCACCGCACCCGCCTCATTCAGCCGGGCGGTTACCGCCGCATCCCGCAAAGGAACGCGATTGCGAAACGGCTCCGCACCATAAGTGGTGGGAATGCCCGCCGTATCCAGAAGGTCCTTTGCGCCCCATGGAATTCCATGCAGCGGCCCTCGGTATTTGCCGGCGGCGATCTCCTTATCCGCAGCACTCGCCTGCATGAGCGCGTGCTCGCGCGTCAGGGTAATGACGCAGTGAAGCTTGGGGCCAAACGTCTCCAGCCGCTTGAGATAGATTTCGGTAAGTCGCTGCGACGTAATCTGCCGCGATCGGATCCATTGTGAAAGCAGCGTGACTGGTGCGAAGGCGATGTCTTCATCCTGCCTGGGAAGACTCGGCACGGGATAGGAGCGAATCGAAAACTCGTCTTTCGCGGGCCCGCTCTTGGTTCCCGGCAGAGTCGGGTTCCACACGGTCGCCGGCGCAATCGTCTCCTCAATTGCCAGTTTTCTGGGACCAACCCGGCGCTCATACACGGCCGCCATGGACTCCTGCCAGTTTCCAGCCGCCTGCGCAAGGTCTTTCTGCGTCATCACCGTCTGCACCAGCTTTTCGGCTTCAACGAACGTCTCGACCGAAACTGCCGGCCCGACCGGCGGAGACGTTCCAAACGCCGTTGGGGTTCCCGGCGGTGTTGCAGGCTGCTGTGCCTCCGCCGAATTTGCGGTCAATGCGACTGCCATCAATCCAAGCGAACTTTTCGTTAGAAACTTCCGGCGCGATGAACGCATCGTTCTCCTTTGGCAAGCGGTCTCAGGCGCTCGCTAACAATAGTCTGTATCGTTTTCTGAAATCGGCTGCGCCCCATCAAGAAGTCATGAGCGACGTTCCGGTAGAGGCGCGACGGCCTGGCTGCAATGCCCGGCCGTGTCGCAGGCCCTGACTCCAAAGAATACGTTGTCCTTTGACACGGGGAGTGTGACGGAGTTATTCCCCGTGGCGGCCCCATATTTTGAGGCGTCTGTGGAGAACTGCCAATTTGAAGCAGCGGTCTCGCGCCACACGATCTGGTAGTGGATTGAGGTGGGAGCAGCGTCAGGCGGATCCCACTTCAGCGTTGTGTTGTTATCGAGGTTCGTTGTTACGATGCGTACGTTTTGAGGCATGCCCGGCGATGAGGCAAGCGTGGCCAACGTGGCCATATTCAGCCGGGCAACCTGCGCAATGTACTGGAAGTCATCGAACTTGAGGAGGTCTCCGAACTCGATTCCGCCTTCTGTTCGAACATGCTGATGCTGGTGGTTGAAGTTCTCTCTCCACTCAGTGAAGCGAACGGCCGGGAATCCTTCGGCGCTGAAAGAACTGTGGTCTCCTCCGCGAAGATAGCGATCGAGCCGAAGCTCCATCACCGGTTCAAACGGCTTCAGTTGTCCCGGTCTGGCGGCCGCGGCTCCGGTTGCGGGGGCGGCGAAGTAGGTTTGGCCGACTGCCAGAATTTCGCGCGCCAATTCGCGCGACGGAGTGTCGTTTTCCATGCCGAGCGAGAGCATCTGCGCGATCGTGGCGGGCGGAGCTGACGGCAAAATGCCCTGCGAAAAGACACGCACCAGCGATTTGTTTTGCAATGTCTCGCCCGGAGTTGTGTCGCCGCCGACAATGTCGTTATTGAGAACGCCTTCAAGCTGCCAACCTTCGTCTTTGGCAAGCTTGGCAAGATGATGGCTTCCGTTGAGCCCCTGCTCTTCACCTGCCACGCAAACGAAGACGATTGTCGCGGGGAATTTGTACTGGCTGAGAATGCGGGCGGATTCAAGGCTGACCGCCGTTCCACTGGAATCGTCGTTTGCACCGGGGGCTGGTGAGTGAGAGTCCATGATATCGGTCTCCCGCGTGTCGTAGTGGCCGGTCACCAGGTACATGCGCTTGGACTGCACCGGATCGCTGCCGCGAAGGATGGCGATTACGTTTCGAATCGGCGTCGGCTTGACAATGCGCGCCCTTGCAGCAGCAGGCCCTGTCGGCGGCTGTTCCACAAAGGCATCCACCTTGACCTCAAGGCAGTTGCCGCACGCCTTGCTGTAGCCTTCAAACTGCTCCTTGATCCAGTCGGAAGCAGCCAGAACGCCAGTTCCAGGAGGAAGATCGGTCTCCGTGCTGGAGACCGTGCTGCGGTTGTAGAAGTTAACCAGCGCAGCAATATTGTCACGGATTTTTTCCGCGGAGACCTCTTTGAGTGCGGCTGCGATCTGCTTGTCAGCGGGAGCCGCGGCCACAGGTGCTCCTGCAAGCCTATAGTCACGCATGTTCTGGTTGGCATTCGATGCCTCTTGCGCATGGGTTATGGAATGGATCATGCCAAGAAAGAGGCAGGGCGCCAGCAGTTGGCAAGTGCGAACAGAGAGACAGCGAGCCGCCGCGTTGAAGATTGCCATGGCAATAGCCTTTCCTCAGTTGCTGTTGAAATCGATTTGGTCGAGTGAGTACAAGGCCGGCGGCGCCGCATAGAACTGCCAATTGGCCCACGAACTATCTCATTGGCGAGAATTATAGACCAAGCCAAATGCTCCCTGTAGAAGCATTGAGATGACGCCCAAATGACGGTTAGATGAAGTTTGGATGACGTTCTGACTGCCGGAGTCTTCTTTCGTTGAGACAGGATTGCTTTGAAAGCAAGCATTTGCAAGGGGAATTGCACCGGATGCTGTGCACTACCAATGGTGCAGCAAAAAACATGTTGACTGATATATTATATGCGGTATATTGGAATGAATCACTTACAGCGCGGCTCCCCAGTCCCCTTGGAGGCTGCCGTGTATCCCAAAACCTGGTTCAACATCTTCCGGAGGTCAACGTGAAGCTGTACAAGTTTTTCGCCGTTCCACTGCTGGGAATCTTGGGAGTTTCTGCATTTGCCCAATCCACCGCTACGCTATCTGGCGTTGTGACGGATCCGACTGGCGCTGTTGTGCCCAACGTTCACATCACCGTCCACTCCCTCGCGACCGGGCTTGATCGCAGTATTGTGACCGATTCCGCCGGTATTTATATAGTTCCCTCATTACAGCCTGGCGATTACCAGGTTGAGGCAACAGCGCCGGGCTTCGGCAAAGTGACGATCAAAAAGGTGACCCTGGACGTGGATATGAAGGTAGCGGCGAACATCAGTCTGCCGCTCGCAGCGACCGGAGCGACGATCCAGGTGCAAAGTTCCGCATCGCAGATCGAGAGCCAAACCATTACGGTTGGGCAGGTGATCGATCAAACTTCGGTGCAGGAACTTCCTTTGAATGGCCGCCACTTCCTCGACCTGACCGTGCTCACTCCGGGAGGCGTCGTGGCTGACACGGCGGGCAGCCTCACCGCGGCAAGCCGTGGACTGGGAGCGAACTCGTTCATCACCGCCGGCAATCGCGAAGATTCGGTGAACTTCCAGATCAACGGCATCAACCTGAACGATATAAGCCAGAACCAGATTACGTTTCAGCCGTCGATCAACACCACGTCCGAGTTCAAGATCAATAACTCCACCTTCAGCGCGGAGTACGGGCGCAGCGACGGCTCGATTGTGACCGTTGCCACGCGCTCCGGCACAGACAAGTTTCATGGCGAGGCTTTCGACTACTTCCGCAACGAAGCACTTGACGCGCGCAACTACTTCAACCGCTCTTACAACGTCACCACTGGAGTGCCGCTAACAGCGGGTACCGGCGACAAGGCCCCACTGAAGCGCGACAACTTCGGTTTCAGCGTAGGCGGCCCGATCTGGAAGGGCCACACGTTCTTCTTCGGAAGTTATGAGGGCCTGCGTCAGCATCAGGGCATCCTGCAAAACAGCACGGTGATCTCAGCGGCCAATCAAACGGCAATCGCGGCCAATAAGGCTGCTGAACCCGCAGCCGCATTACTGGCCGCGCTCATCCCGCTACCAAATAATGGCGCCAACTTCACCGGGTTCACGCCCGGCCCGGTGCAAATCGACCAGTACACCCTCGACATCCTTCATGAGTTCAGCGCAGTTGACTCGGCGCACGCCTTCTATGCGTTCCAGCACGACGTCCGCACAGAGCCGGCATTGCAGGGCGACACCATTCCCGGCTGGGGAGACCACCGTCACGCGCATCGCCAGATTGGCACCTTCAGCGAGACCCATATCTTCAGCCCGACCCTGGTGAATGAAGTGCGTCTCGGCTTCAACCGCATCGCCATCGCATTCAACCCAGCCAACTTGACCAGCCCCACAAGCGTCGGCATCGGCGATGGTCTCACGGGCAATGTAGGTTTGCCCCAGATCACTCTCTCCGATATCGGCCTGGTCTTCGGTGGTCCTTCGGGTTTCCCGCAGGGGCGCTTTGATACCACGGGTGTCATTTCAGATACGGCGACACAGCTCTCGGGCAAGCACACCTTCAAGTTTGGCGGCGAATTCCGCCGCTACCTGGTGGCCAGCTTCACCGGGAACATCGGGACACTCACCTTTACCACTTCAACGACGGCTGCCAGTTTGTTCCAGACCGATATGGCCACCGTCTTCAGCGTGCAACCCAATATCGTATCCAGCCGTGTTTACGATAATTCCGCGGCACTGTTTGCCCAGGACAACTACAAGATCACACCCAAACTTACGCTTGAACTCGGTGTGCGCACTGAGTGGAACGGAACGCCCACCGAGGGCGAAAATCGCTTTGTGCTATTCAGCCCCTCCGCGCTTACGCTCACCCAGGTGGGGACCAACGGCTTTGGGGACAGCTCCGAATACGCGCAGAACTACAACCTCGAGCCTCGCTTTGGATTTGCTTACGACGTGTTCGGCAAAGGGAAGACGGTGGTACGCGGAGGCTATGCGTACCTGGTGGACCAACCGGTTTCCGGTGTCGTCACGGGACTGGCGTCCAATCCTCCATTCAGCACTGCAGTCTCTTATAACAGCACTGCGATTCCGGTCTCCGCGCTGTATGCCGATGCGAAGCTTTCGGGCCTCTCGATTTACATGGTTAACCCAAACTACAAGAACGCGTACATCGAGAGCTTTAACCTGAACGTGCAGCAGGCGCTGCCATGGGGAATGGTCTCCTCGCTCGGGTATTATGGGTCACTCGGGCGCCATTTGGAGATTGAATCCAACATAAACCAGGTGGTCGGCTCGGCAAGCAATACGCAGGTGCATCCCTTCACAAGCCTCTCCCTTACCAGCGGCATCGATCCCGGTGCAGCCATCGCCTCCAACATCGGCGAGAGGACCAGTAACAGCTTCTCGGACTACAACGCCATGTGGGCTGTGCTGAGCAAGAACATGAGCAATGGCCTCGAGTTCAACATGAACTACGAGTGGACGAAGTCGATGGACCTTAACTCGCTCGGGTCGCAGGGTGGCTTGACTCTGCCGGACAGCACCAACCCCAAAGAGAACTACGGCCTGTCAGACTTCGACGTGCGCCAGCACTACGCCGGAACCGCGGTCTATACGCCGCACATGAAGGGCAACCGCCTGCTCACGGGCTATCAGCTTTCAACGATCATCCAGTACCAGACCGGCAACCCCGTCAATGTTCTTGCCAGCAGCTCGAGCTTCAACGGCATCACGGGCTTGGTTCGTCCAACGCAGGTTGGTCCCATCACAAGGTCGAAGCAACAGTTGGCCGGAGTGGCAAACGTAACCTTATTCCCGAGCAGTGGCCTGGCTTACGGGGACACTGTCTGCGACGTAACGAACTACACCTCAGGCTGCAGCTTTGAAGTTCAGGGGACACAAGCCAGCGCCACCGCAACTACCGCACCGACCGTTTACACCGCTCTCGGCGCCATGCAGCGCAACGCTATAACCGGACCGGGCTTCGCGGATGTGGATCTCTCGGGACAGAAAGACACGAAGATCTTCGAGGGGCTCAACTTCCAACTGCGTGCCGATGCCTTCGACATCCTCAACCACCCCAACTTCGGTCAGCCTTCGGGCAATGTCCAGTCGTCAGCCTTCGGCCAGATCTCGGCAACACGCTTCGCCACAAGCGATGGCGGTTCTTCACGCCAGCTTCAGATCAGCGCGAAGTTCATTTTCTAGTTCGTTGAACCTATAGGCCTGCGCAGCGCCAGGGAAGTTGACTGGCACTGCGCAGGCCTTTTCTATGCTTGCTGACCGAGGATCGCACTCACCGAACACGGTGGTTGCATGCGACCAGGTCTCTGACCGCGTGATTTCGTGCATGGCAATTGAGTGCTGCGGCATCCCACCCTTGGCGCAAAAACAGAGGCGCGCCGAGGGTGGGGCGCCAATTCTGGTACGACAACAAACGGTCAAAGGCCCAGCTTTCATTTCATCGCAGAAGATCGCCGGTTACATGCAGACTTGCCAACTGTTTCTCGCGCCGATTACGCGGGTGGGTTGAGACATTGCCAAGATTGCGCACATTCTCCGCGCCTGGACGCTGGCGGTATTGCAGGCAATGTCCATTGGAGCTATACTGGCGGCGTCCACGTAGCACTTCATCTTCAGTTGCTTGTCGGCCTGCAATCTGGCTGACATCGGGAGAAAGCTTATGTCGAGAGGAATTGTGAAGACCTGTATCCTCGCAGGATGCCTTTTTTTCGCCTGTGTTGCAGCGACCGCTCAAGAGGTGGTTCATGCTCTTACTGGGACAGTGAGTTCCATCGAT
>Ga0182014_10005030_pt1 | contig 14862 bp, 15 predicted proteins | sample 612S2DmetaG_FD_120489 | JGI IMG/M metagenome (GOLD analysis project Ga0182014, IMG submission 120489) | Permafrost microbial communities from Stordalen Mire, Sweden - 612S2D metaG | ecosystem: Environmental > Terrestrial > Soil > Wetlands > Permafrost | place: Sweden: Stordalen | collected... | reverse complement strand
GCATGCAGGCGCGCATCCTCAGAGTGGTTGATTGTCGTGGTCATGTTCGGGGCTCGTTTCCCCGCCCTCAGTTCAATGAATCAGCAGCTCGATCTGCCTCACATCAGGTTGACACAGAGGGGTGTGAGCGAGGCCGTCGCCGTATCCTTCCTAGGCTTGGCCGTGTCAGCGAGAGTCACCGTGACCGTGTAGTTCCCCGGAGCCACCCTGGAACTCACTTTGCCCGAGATCTGCCCGGTCGAGTGGTTCAGCTTGAGCCCCTTGGGGAGCTTCGTCAATGCCTTCCACTTGAACGGAGCGACACCGCCCGCCTCCTGCAGTGTGCTGCTGTACGCAGTGCCCTTCGTGGCCGCCGGCAATGAAGCCGTCGTGATCCTGATTGCCACAACCGAGAGGGTGAAGGTCTGGGTGGCGGGTGAGCCGACGCCATTGCTGGCGGTGAGCGTGATCGGGAAGGAGCCATTGACGCTCGGGGTGCCCCCCAGTGCACCGGTGGCCGGGTTGAAGGAGACACCAGCCGGTAGCGACCCCGACTCTGCAAGTGTCGGGGTCGGGGAACCGGTGGCGGTCACCGTGAAGCTTCCAGCAACTCCCTCCGTGAGGGTGGAGTTGTTTGCCGAGGTGATCGCGGGTGCCGTGGCCGATCCCACGACATAGCTGGCGGATGCCAGTACTCCGCCCGGCGTGAGCTGTCCCACTGCGATCCCGTTGCCGGATGGATCAAGGGCAACCCCTGTGATCGACGCCACCGGCGGGCTCTGCGCACAAGGACAACCCTGCCCACTGTTTCCGTCGTAGAGCCCCGACGAGCTCCCAAGAACCTGGCTCGCCATGGTCGATCCGGGGCCGACGATGGTGGCGATCACCTGTTGGGTGGCAGAGTAGCTCGATGAGTAGGACGGGTTACCTGCTCCGTAGGTCGCCACGACACTGCCGACGATGACCTGACCGTTGTCTGCCCCCAGGGAGCTAGGGAGGACCGCGGACGGGACCGGAACGGCGGCGCCCAGTGCGGCGGCTGTCGGCACAGCAGTGAGAACATTTGTGACCGTCGTGAACGCGGTACCCGACGTGTAGACCTTCTCCGTCAGTGCCACGGCAAGGGTGCCATCCGCCCCGGCGGCGGCAACGGCGGCAATCGAGGCACCGTTGACGTTCGACACCGATCCCGTCCCCACTGCCGCGCCGAAGGCCTGGCCGGACGGCCGCACCGCGGTGTACGAATCGGCGGCCGAGTAGGTGGCGCCGGTTACCCAGTTGAGGATCGAACGACCACCCGGAGCGGTGGCGAAGGCGCCCGAGGACACGTACTGACCGGACGCCGACAGCTGGGACTGTGCCGACCATGAACCGGCCGCGTTGCGGCTGGCGGCGGCGATGGTCTCCGAATTGCCGTTGTCCGTGCTGCCGTAGACGACCAGCTCCGCGGTCCCGGCAGGATCGAGCGCCAACCACGAGGTGTTGAAGAGTGGTTGGCCGACATAGACGTTGGTCGGACCGGTGGCCAGTGTCAGCCCACCGGTCCCGGACAGCGTCCAGCTCTCCGTAGAGATGCCCGTGCCGCTTCCTTCCGAAGTGAGCACCTCGCCCGACCGCACCGCCAGGTTGCTGAAACCTGACGGAAGCTGCACCGGACTGCCCCACCCGCCGGTGGGTGAACGGTAGACCATGAACGAGGATCCATAGCTCGACAGTGTCCAAGTCACGATGGCGGCGCCGGTGGAGAGGAAGGCGATCTTGCCGGCCGTACCGGAGCTATTCAGGCTGGGAATGGCCGGCACGGAGACCGGTCCACCGACCGTGCCGCCGCTCGTCACCGTGGCGATGGTCGGTGTGCCGTTCAGCACGTAGAAGAGGAGCGATCCCCCCAAGGGATCCGGCACGGACTCGGCACCTGTCGTCGCGCTGACGGCGGGAAGCGCAGCGGGCGACGTCCACGTGGCACCAGGGGACGCGCCCGCCATTCCCGTCAGACCGGCCACGGGGGTGGCGATCAATCCCACCGATGCTCCGGCGATCACACTCAAAGCCAGGTAGAACTTTCGGTTGGACCGTCTGCTCCGTCGCAATGTCTGTTCCGCCCCTTGAGTCGTCGGATCGGTACCTGTCGCGATCCTTCCTGCTGGCAACACATGGAGCAATACGCCGTTCGGCGTATTGCTCGGTGCCCTCTGTGTCAACGAGTGTCATGGCAGCGTCGACGCTCAGTGGCGACTCGGGTCAGATGACCACACCTGGCTGCGAATCGGCTACCGCTCACGGGCATCGAACACGAACACAGCGAGCCGGCCCCGGCCTCGTACTCCCAACTTCGCGTAGACGTTGTCGCGGTGCTTCTTGACCGTTGCCGGTGCCACACGCAACTTGTCGCCTACCGTGGCGTTGCTCTCACCTCTGATCACGTAGCCCACAATCTCTGCTTCGCGGGCTGTCAGGCCCAACGCATCAAGGCTCTGTTGCCGCAGGCTGCCTCGCTCTTCGCGTAGCAGCACTGCCCCCGGGTGACCCGCCCGGGCAGACAGGTAACGAAGTACCGCCCGTCGACCACCGATCTCCGCCCGCAACGGCTTCAGCAGGCCAAGCGGCCCCTGGAAGTCGAGCCGTGACTGTTGGCTCGCCATCCACCGCTCCACACGAGCCGGCAGGGGGCTCGTCTGGGTGGGGCGGCCGAAGTATCGGTACAGCGACACCAACGCACCCGGCGCAGCTCGTGCGGTGGGTCCGACAAGACGATCAATCCCGCACCGCTGTCGACCGTTGCGTCCCTGGCGGCGCTCAGCAGTGAGCGCAGATGCGCCTGATCCTTGGCGTTGAACCACGCTTGCACCAGATGTGGACGCAACGCGTTCAACATGGCCCGGTCCCGTTCGGAGAAATCGGTGTGGCGTCGGCTGAGCACAATGCCCACGACGATCGGGCGGGGCGCGGGTGGAGCCACCGACATCTGGTATTCGACGCCCATCGGCCCCGGGCGCCCTCAAGTCGAGTTTGGCGGCCGAACCATCGTGAGGTGCGTGGGCATCCCCGCGTCGGAAGTCCGTTCACCGGCCGGAGCGGGACCTTGCCCCGGAACGTCCCCTTCTCGGATCACCGGGAGGCGTCGCCACTCCTGAGGCTGAACTCGTCAGACGGGCCAGTAACCGAAGCGACTCTGGGACCCGGCGTCGGCGCGGCAGCGTACGACACGCGGCCGGTTGGCCCGGGGCCATCGCTCATGGGAGTCCCTCACCGACGTCCGGATCGGGGAGACACCTCGACCGCCTCGAGCTCAGCGAGAAGGTCCCGCGTCTCGGCGAGCGACGACGTGAGGATCTGCTTGGCCACGTCGAGCAACTCGAAGATCATGGGATTCCCAACGGAGTAGACGACGCTGGAGCCTTCCTTCCGGGCCTGGATCAGGTTGGCTCGGCGCATGACGCCAAGCTGTTGGGACAAGTGAGAGGACTCCAGACCAACGGCCGGGATGAGCTCGCTGACGGCACGATCCCCATCCCGCAGGACCTCGAGGACCCGGATCCGCGCCGGGTGGCCGAGCGCCTTGAAGAAATCAGCCTTCACTTGGTAGATCGGTGCCGTCACCACAACGCGTCATCTCCTTGCCGGCTGCGCGGCTCGTATCGTCTGCCCACGGTTTCATTGGTCAGAATAATCCGTTAGATGAACCGTAGTCTAACGGATTCATCAACCCGAAGTCTAACGGATTCATCATCATGTCAGGTCCTGATGCCATCGGCCTCGGCCGTCCGGCCTGTGGGTCGACGAGGTCACAGGTCATTCCCGGCATAGGAGAGGTTGAAGCTCTTGTTGGCCAGAGGAAAGTCCGGGACGATCGTGTTGACCAGCGCCTCGGGTAACGCCGGCCAGTTCATGAATGAGGGGTCGACGATCTTGACTCGCCGGAGTATCCCACTGGGGTCGACCTCGATCCGGTGGACGACGGTGCCCCGCCAGCCTTCGACCATGCCCGTCCCGTGACCGGCGCCCGGCCCCGTAGATCGCACCCCTGATGCCGAGAGCGGGCCGTCACGGGTCACAAAGTCCTCAAGGAGCGCCAAAGAGGATTCGACCTCGTCGCACCGGATGAGGAACCGGGAGAGGACGTCCCCGCCGTTGCGGCTTGCTGGTCGAAAGCCCTCCGAGGGCTCGATGAACGGATGCGTCACCCTTGCGTCGTGACACAGACCCGAAGCTCGGGCGACCACGCCGAGGACGCCGATCTCCTCCGCTTGGGTAGCACTGAGCACCGCGGTCCCGGTGAACCGATCCATGACAATGCTGTTCGAGCGTGCCAATCCGACAATCTCCCGGAATCGCTCACCGATCTCGTGCAGCCGGTCGAGCCGAGGGAGCATTCGCACGGAAGCCCCGCCGGGGATGATCGCCCCACGCAGAAGGCGGTGGCCGGTGACCTCGGCATTCAATCGCAGGAGTTGCTCCCGGAGTGTCAATGCGTGCGCATTGGCGAGACCGAAACCCACGTCGTTGCACATCGCCCCGACATCGGCCACGTGGTTGTAGAGGCGCTCAAGTTCGACCAACACGGCCCGCAGCTCGCTGGCCCTGATCGGCACCTCCGTGCGACTGGCCTCCTCGACCGCAAGGCAGAATGCCAGGCTGTGGCAGACGGCGCTGTCGCCCGAGATCCGCTCAGCCAATGGCAGGGCGGATGTGACCTCCTGGCCTTCGAAGAGCCGTTCGATTCCCTTGTGGACGAACCACAGACGTGCCTTCATCTTCACGATGGTCTCCCCCACCACCCAAAATCGAAAGTGCCCGGGTTCGATGAGCCCGGCATGGACTGGTCCGACGGGGATCTCATAGACGCCGGGTCCTTCGACGTCGACGAATGGATAGGGGTCGGCGTTGTCGACCATGGGCGGTCGTGGACCGGCATCGGCGCGCATCGGATGCCACCCCGGCGGCCAGTGCTGGTGGAGTACCAGTCCTCGGGCCCGTGGGTGGCCAATGGGTTCGATGCCGAACAGGTCGCGCATCTCCCGTTCGAACCTTCCGGCCGAGAACGAAAGACGAGCGAGTGACGGGACCTGTGGTTGCTCACGATGGACGGCGAGATGGAGCTCGATGCGCTGATCGGGCGGACCGGCGACGAAGAGGTAGACGACCCGAAGTGGGCCCTCGCCGTCATGTGCGGCCACCAGGGCCAGGCGGTAGTCAGCCGCTAGCAGCGCACCGGCACTGTCGACGAGTTGATCAGGTGCCACCTGGACAACCGCTCGCCTCGGTCGCTCGGTGACGAGGTGCTCGATGGGTGACTCCGTAGTCATCGGGCGACCACGTGAGCTGCAGCGTGCAGGAGGCTGTCGAGCGGCCATGCCACCACTCCCAGGAGTGCGCACAGAACAAGTGCTCCCACCAGGGGGACCGTGACGAAGGCTGGTGTCGAATGCACCTTCTCGCCGACGGGCCCGGAGCCGAGGAGGAGGTGCCGTCCATGCGACATGACCGCCCCGAAGATCACTGCCACGAACACCAGGGAAAGGGCACCGGCCCAACCGAGGCCGACCTGGAGTTCAGCGCGCAGCATGTTGAGCTCGCTGACGAAGAGGCTGAACGGAGGGAAGCCCAGAAGGGCGATCAAGCCGAAGCCGAAGATCCCACCGAGCGCCGGACGCCGGACCAGTAACGCTCTCACCTGTGAGATCTCGCTGGATCCTTCGGCATGGAGGATCTCGCCCGAGGTGAGAAACAGGACTCCCTTGGCCAGACCGTGGCCGAGAATGTGGAGCAGAACGGCGGCGACGGCCAGCGGGCTACCGGCTGCGGCCCCCAGGGCCAAGAGGCCCATGTTCTCCATACTGCTGTAGGCGAGCATGCGCTTGTAGTCACGTTGTGTGATCAACAGCGAGGCGGCGACTGCCAGGGACAGGAGACCCGCCGCCACCAGTAGGGCGCGGGGGAACCCCATTCCGAGTGCACCGTCGGCGACCGCCTTGAAGCGGAGCAGTGCGTAGAACGCAACCGAGAGCAGCACCCCGGACATCAGGGCGGACACCGGTGCAGGGGCCTGGCTGTGAGCATCCGGGAGCCAGCTATGCATGGGGGCGAGGCCGACCTTGGTGCCGTATCCCAGGACAAGGAGTGCAAAGGCGAGACGCATGACGCCCGGGTCCAAGTGGTGCGACACGGCCATCAGCGACGTCCAGTCGAGAGTGGCGTGCTGGTGGTGGCCGACGTGCAGTGCGGCCAGGTAGACGAGCACGGTGCCGAGGAATGCCATGGCGATCCCCACCGAGCAGATGGCGATGTACTTCCACGATGCTTCGAGCGCACCGCGGGTCTGGCGATACCCCACAAGAAAGGTGGTGATGATGGTCGTCGCCTCGACCGCTACCCACATGACGCCGACGTTCCCGGCCAACACGGCCAGCAGCATTGCCGTGATGAAGCCCTGGACCAGAACGGCGTACAGGGAGGCGTGGCGGCGGCTGGATCGTTTCGCCTCGATCTCCGCAGACAGGTAGCGCACGCTCTGCCACGTGGCCAGGACTCCGATCGCACCGATGACGATGACCATGAAGGCACTGAGGGCATCGACGCGGAGCACCCCGCCGAGCGCAATGACCGGCGGTCCGTGGACCACTCGCGTCGCAAGGCCGATTCCGCAGCCGAGCACGACGCCGATGGCCGCAGTGCACAGCCAACCGATCGCTCGCTGCCACGGAACGACAACCGCGGCGACACCGGCAGCGAAAGGTACGGCAAGGACAATGATGGCCAGCATCAGTCGTGCAGCTCGCGCAGTTGGTCGAGGTCGAGCACCCCGAATTTGGAGGTCATCTGAGCGGCCAGGACACGCAGGACGACGACGGCGAGCAGCACGTCGAGTGATGCCCCCAGCTCGACGAGTAGGGGAACCCCGGCCGTGGCGAGGAAGGCCACCAGGGCGATGCCGTTGTCCACGAGGAGCAGGCCGACGATCTGGCTCACTGCCTTCCGGCGTGCCGCCATGACGAAGAACCCGATGAGCAGCGTCGCGAAGCCGAGCGGGATGAGGCGACCCGCGGTCGTGGGGATGAGGGCAACGACAGGGCCGGTTGCGCCATAGGCCAGAAACGTCAATGCGCCAGCGGCGACCAGCGACGCAGGCACGTTCACGATTGGGGCCGTTTCCCGGCTGTCCGGGTCGCCGGCCACCACCCGGCCGAGGAGTGCGGGGATGACCAGTCCCTTGGCGATGACCACCAGGCAACCCACCGCGATCAGCACCCCGTCGCCCAGGTCAACCCCGAGAATCAACGCCACCGCCCCGAGTGCCAGGCCCTGTACCGCCAGTGCCTTCACGATGGCGGAGAGCGACCGTCGCCACAGGGTCACGACAGCGCACACGAGGACGACACCGGACACGAGTTCGAGCGAGCTGGCATAGGCCGATCCACTCATCGGACGACCAGCGCGGTGACAGCAGCGACGACAGCCAGGACGAATGCACCCGCCAAGAGCTCGGGCAGACGGAACAGCCGCAACTTGGCCGTGAACACCTCGAACGTGGCGATGCCGATCCCTGCCAGGACCACTTTGGCGAACAGTGCTGCAAGACCGATGGTGAAGGCTGCGGCACCGGTTCGATCTGCAATGCCCCAAGGGGCAAACAAGTTGACGAGTAGTCCGAGGAGCAGGGCCAGCCGCATCGATTCTCCGAGCGTCACGAGTCCCAGGTCCGGACCGGCATACTCGAGCACCATGGCTTCATGGATCATGGTCAGTTCGAGATGCGTACTCGGATTGTCGACGGGGAGTCGGCCGCTTTCCGCCAGGATCACGACCAAGAAGGAGACGAGCGCCAAGATCCGCTCCGGGCTGGCGATCAGCTGGGGATGGACGAGGCCGATGCGGACCAGCGCCGGCAGATTCGAGGTGTGTGCCGGAATCGACATCGCCAGGATGGCGACGAGGAGTGCTGGTTCCGCGAGTGCACCGATGGTCATGGCCCGGCTCGACCCCATGCCGCCGAACGGAGTTCCCGTATCGAGGGCGGCGAGCGCCAGCGAAACCGATCCGAGCAGCAATACGAAGACGATTGCGAAGAAATCGGCGGTTCGTCCGAAGGGAGGACGCGTCGTCGCGAGTGGGGCCATGGCAGCGATCAGGACGGATGTGGCCACAAGCACGACCGGTGCGACTCCGAACACCCAGCTGGACTGCTCCGGACGCATGCGCTGTTTGGAGAACAGCTTCCGGAGGTCGAGCAGCGGCTGGTGGATCGGGGGGCCGATACGGCCTTCCAGGCGGCACCGAATCTTACGCATGATGCCGACGAGCAGCGGTCCACCGACTGCCACCGCCGTGATCTGAATCCCCGCGACGAGAACCCCTCCGACCAGGCTTCCTCCCCCGCTCATACGATCACCGCCAGGATGATCACGAGGACCACGAGCCCGTAGGCGAGATAGCGGTGCACGCTGCCGTTCTGCAGGCGACGAGCCCACAGGCCCCACCGATACACAGCACCGATGATCGGTCGATACAGGTTGTGCTCGATGACGTCGCCGATCGAGGTTCGATAGGCGATCTTCTCCGTGTAGTAGCGAGATTCGGCCAAGTGGCTGACATCGAGATCCCGGTCCGGCCGGAGTACGTCGTCAAAGACCTGCTGCAGAGGTTCCGCAAAGGAGGTGGCGGTGTACTGCATCCGGGCAGTCTGCAATTCGCGGCCACAGCCCCAGGGTTCCGCGCTTCGCAATGTCAGTCGAAGATCGCTCCGCCGTTGAGCAATGCGGCGAAGGATCACCACGAGGAAGAACGCCAAGGCGAGGCCACCGGCAAGGAGCGCCGGCGCCAGCACACCCTGAAAGCCGACCAACCGCAGGTCGGTCGATGCGGACAGCGGACGGGCGGACGCCCCGGGTACCGCCACGGCCGCGGCTCGCTCGAGTGCGGGCATGACGATGCTCGGGACGATCCCCAGAACCACGCAGAATCCGGCAAGCAGACCGGCGCCGAACTGCATGGTCCGGGGCACTTCATGGGCGGTAGTCGCACCTTCGGAACGCGGTCGACCAAGGAATCCGATGCCGATCGCTTTCACGAACGCTGCAGCCGTGAGTCCGCCCGTGAGTGCCAGTGCCGCGACTCCAACGGGCACGGCGATGGCGACGGCGGTACTCGAGGTCGGCAGTCCGTGGAGCAGGCTCTGGAAGAGCATCCACTCGCCGACAAATCCATTGAGCGGCGGAAGCGCGGCGATGGCCAACCCACCCACCAGGAACACTGCTCCGGTGACGGGCATGCGCTTCATGAGTCCCCCCAGGCGATCCAGGTCGCGGCTGCCCGTCGCAACTTGGACGGAACCAGCTGAAAGGAAGAGGCTGCCCTTGAACGCGGCATGGTTCACCGTCAGCAGGAGAGCTGACACCATGGCGATCGACGCAACAATTGGGTGTCCGGTCGAAGCGAACAGCCCTGACGCCCCAACACCGATGAGGACGAGGCCCATATTGTCCGCGGTGGAGTAGGCGAGGAGCCGCTTCAGGTCGGTGCTCGTCGCCGCGTGCAGGGCACCGAACAGAGCAGAGATGACGCCGACACCGGTCACCACCAGCCACCACCAGGTCGGACCTCCGCCCAGCAGTCGGTCGCCGACCAAGAGGATCCCGTAGATGCCGAGATTGACCATGGCTCCAGACATGAGCGCGGATGCCGGGCTAGGTGCCTCCGGGTGCGCCTTGGGCAGCCACACGTGCAGTGGCACCGCTCCCGCCTTCGACCCGAATCCGATGAGCGCGAGGAGGAAAGCCGTAGTGCGGACTGCGGTGGGCAGGTGGGCCGCGTGGATCCGGATGGCAGCGAAGGTCTGACCACCACCGTGACCAGCGATCATGACCAGTGCGAGGAGGATCGCCGCAGCCCCAGCGTGGGTCATCACGGCGTACCACTGCGCGGCGCTCCGGGTTTCCTCGCGCCTCCGTTGATCGACGAGCACGAGGAGGAGGGAAGCCAGCGCCATCACCTCCCACAGCCACATGAACGTCGCCACGCTCCCCGCTGCTGGCACCAGCAGCATGCTTGTCACGAAGACGGGCATGGCGGCAGATGCCGTCCGACTGGAGAGCCCGTGACTTGCGTATCCCAGCCAGTAGAGGGTGGAGGCGATGGCGACGACGGCAGTGATGACGACAAAGATCGCCCCCAGCGGATCGAGCGCCATGGACACTCCCGTGATGGGGAGGATTCGAGTCGAGTTCAACACCATGGGGTGCCCCGTCTGGAGCACGTGCACTGCGCCTACGAACGCGGCGGCACAGGCCCCCCACGTCAGGATCACTGCCGCACCGACACGAGTCCTCACCGGCAGCGCACCGCCGGCAATGGCCGCGGCGCACCCGACGATCGCGGTCACGACCAAACTGACGTTGTTCACCGTCCGGTGATGCCCCGGAGCGCTCGAATGATGGTGTCGGGATCAGGAGGGCAGCCAGCGATCCTCACATCGACAGGCAGGACATCGTCCACCGATCCTTCGACGCCGTAGCCACCCCGGAATACCCCACAGTTGGCGGCACAGTCTCCGAGTGCAATCACCATCCGCGGTTCGGGCATGGCGTCGAATGACTTCGTCAGGGGTCCGACCATGTTCTTGGTAACGGGACCGGTGACCAAGAGCGCGTCCGCATGACGCGGCGATGCCACCAGGCGGACACCGAATCGTTCCGAGTCGTAGACAGGTCCAAATGCAGAGGCAATCTCGAGTTCGCATCCGTTGCACGACCCGGCGTCGACGTGTCGAATCTGGAGTGATCCGGCGAGGCCCGGGGTCCCGGCGGCGTCCGGGGAAGGCGAGGAGAGCTCTTCCGTCACCGTCCGCGGATGCACGATGGCCTTCAGGATGGATCGAATAGTCATCGCTTCCACCATTCCTTCGGCCGATGAACGTCAATACTTGACAGTTTCGTCAGGCCGTCAATCTATCATCTCAGTCGCGCACGACGATCGTTCGAATCGGAGTAGGAGGACTTCAGCCGATCGACCGCTTTCGTTCACCTCGGAGTTCGGGTTTGGGCCCGAGGTGAACCGCCTCCGAGCGGCAAGGGTGCTCCACAGCGCGGGCACCGTAAACCGAAGGGTCCGGAGGCGCGCGTCACGCAGCGCCAACACGTCGTGCAGACCACCCCCGCTGTCTCGTCCTTCGCGCCCGTGGATCCACCGGCCGTGCATGCCGGGACCCGCCGGCTCTGGCCGCGTCGCCTGAGAATCGGATTCTCGTCGTAGGTCGGTTGCACGCGTCCTCCTATCGCCACCATCGAATAATAGACTGATGATATACTGATTTCGTCATGTATGCGGCCCGTCCGGTCGTGCCGGCAGATCACGAAGCTCCGAGCAGGGGCGGAAAGGTTTGAGCGATGGGTAACGAAGCGGATCTCAGCTTGCGTGTTCCGATCCAATCGCAGTGCAGGATTGAACGGCATCGCACCTCCGCGGTCGGCGCCAGGGGAACCCACTTCGACGAAATCGCGCCCATGACTCAAGCCCGATACCGCGTGCACGACACCGACCACGACCCGAGGCATCGATCTCGCTAGCCAGCGGCGAGCAATTGCCGATCAGACAGAAGGAACTCCATGGGACAGCCCGTCATCATTGACGCCATCCGCACTCCGATCGGAAAGCGGGGAGGGAAGCTCGCAGGCCTTCACCCTTCCGAATTGCTCGGCAGCACTCTGGTCGGACTAATGAAGCGAGCCAATGTCGACCCCAGGCAGATCGACCAGGTCGTCGGTGGTTGCGTCACCCAGGCCGGAGAGCAGGCATCGAATGTCACTCGCACCGCGTGGCTCTCCCAGGCACTCCCCTATGAGGTTGCGGCCACGACGGTCGACTGTCAATGCGGCTCATCCCAGCAGGCCAACCACTTCATCGCGAATCTCGTCGCCAACGATGCGATCGACTTCGGCATCGCGTGCGGAGTCGAGTCGATGTCCCGGGTGCCGCTCGGGTCCAATGCGTTCAATGGCCCGGGAACGTCCCGTCCGAGCGACTTCCCCTGGGACATGCCGGACCAGTTCGTGGCAGCCGAGCGAATTGCCAAGAAGCACGACGTCACGAGGACTCAAGTCGATGCGTTCGCTCTCGCGTCACAGGCCAATGCGGCGCAGGCATGGGACCAAGGCCGATTCGATCGAGAGTTGTTCCACATCGAGGCGCCGGTGATCGGGCCCGACGGTCCCACAGGGGAAGTCCAAGTCGTCGCACGAGATGAAGGCCCTCGGGACACCACACCAAACGGCCTCGCCAACCTCAAGCCGGTGATCGACGACGGAATCCATACGGCGGGAAACTCGTCACAGCTCTCCGACGGAGCCTCCGCCGTGTTGTGGACTTCGGCAACGTCAGCGAAGAGCCTTGGGCTTGTGCCTCGCGCACGGATTCGATCTCAGGTCCTGGTGGGATCTGACCCCTACTACCACCTCGACGGTCCGATCGCCGCCACCGACAAGGTTCTGGCCCAAAGTGGACTCACGCTCGATGACATCGACGTCATCGAGATCAACGAGGCGTTCGCTTCCGTGGTCGTTGCATGGGCACGCGCGCTCGAGGCGGACATGGAGAAGGTCAACGTCAACGGCGGGGCGATCGCCCTCGGCCACCCGGTCGGCGCCACCGGTGCCCGGTTGATCACCACGGCCCTGCACGAACTGGAGCGTCGCGACGGCAACCTGGCGTTGATCACCATGTGCTGCGGCGGTGCCCTCGCTACGGGCACAATTCTCGAGCGCATCTAGTCCAGAACGGTCCCGACTCCAGGGCAACTTGCCGGTATCCGAACGCTCTGCCGCATCGGGGTCTGCTTCGCCAACTTCCAGGAGGCATCCATGACAACGTCCGAGACAGTCGCTTCAGCTGAGATTGAGAGCCGTGACGACCAGGTGATCACGCTCCGCGAATGCGGATGCACCTACTTGGCCATTGCCACCCAGCTCGAACTGGGACGGGCCACGATGGCACGAACGTCCTACCTGCGAGGGCTCAAGCGTCGCTCACCCGAAGAACAGAGCATTCTCCGGCGTCACGAGCTCGAGCGCTTCGACGCACTTGCAACCAATATCGCCGCGCGCAACGACCTCGACGACAACGAGATCAATCGACGGCTGGCGACCGTTGACGTGCTGCGTAAGGAGCTCCTCGATGGGTGAACAGTTCAGCCGCTCGGAGAACTGTCCCTACGGAGATCGATTGAACCGAGTGGCCAGATCTCACCGGACACAGTAACGGGCATGATCGATTGCCTTGCCACGGCTGACGATCCGATGTGGCCCTACCGGGCGGCATCGACGTTGGCCGTGGTCCGTCGTGTGCGCACCACCTGTCGGGCACAGGGCAATTGTGCACCTTCAGGACGCGGTCGTCCTGGCACCGAAGGCGTTGCCGGTGGCACGGTGCCATGCATCTGCGATCTGGCTGTTCGATGAATCGAAACATCGCTCGCAACGGAAGTGGACGCCCAGCGCGTCACCGCCGCCACATGGACGGTTCAATCGAGCACGGCAGGTTGGTGCAGCCCAGCCGCCACCAAGGAGAGTGCGTATGCACACGGAAGCCTTGATCATCGATGCCATGCGGTCGCCGAGGGGAAAGGGCAAGCCGGGAGGTGGCCTGCACGAGGTGCACCCTCAGCGCGTCCTCGCCCAAGTTCTCGAGGCTCTTCGGGAGCGGAATGAACTCGACACCTCCGATGTGGACGACGTCATCATGGGCTGCAGTTCGGGTTCGGGCGACCACTCCATGGACATCGCACGGATGGCTGCGCTGGATGCTGACTGGTCCCTCGATGCGCCCGGGGTGACATTGCACCGCTTCTGCGGATCTGGCCAGCAGGCAGTCAATTTTGGTGCGATGGGAATACGCTCCGGATTCCAGGACCTTGTGGTCGCTGGAGGCGTCGAGTCGATGTCGCGGACGGCACCGCTGCACGTAGATGGATTTGCCGCAAACAACGCCCATCTCCTTGCCCGCTACAACGTGGTCGGACAAGGGATCGCCGCCGACCTCATCGCCACCATCGAAGAGTTCTCGCGTCAGGAATGCGATCAGCTTGCGGCAACGAGTCAGGCGCGGACGCAAGTCGCGATCGAGATGGGCCGATTCGACCGGGCCCTCGTTCCGATCCACTGCGACGATGGAGCCATCGCACTGGACCATGACGAGCACCCTCGACCCGGGACAACGGTTGCGGACCTGGGGCGCCTTCCACCCAGTTTCGAGTCGATGGGAGCGCATCGACGAGAGGGCGCGCTCCGGACGATCGACGAAACGGCCCTGAGCGCCTACCCCGGCATCGATGAGATCCACCAAGTCCACCACGCCGGCAACTCGTCCGGGGTTGTCGACGGCGCCGCAGCCGTACTGTTGGCATCGCCCGACTACGCCCGCTCACACGGCATGGTTCCGCGAGCCCGGATTCGGATGACTGCGGTCGTCGGGACCGAGCCGGTGATCATGTTGACCGCCCCGGGACCAGCTGCCATCCGATGCGTCGAGCGGGCAGGAATGACCCTTGACGACATTGACTGCTTCGAGGTGAACGAGGCATTCGCTGCGGTGGTCCTGAAGTTCCTCAGGGACACCGAGGTCGATCCCGAGAAGGTGAACGTCAACGGTGGGGCAATGGCACTTGGCCATCCGATCGGAGCAACCGGCGCCATGCTGATCGGGACAGTCCTCGACGAACTCGAGCGCCGGGATCGCTAACCTCGATCATTCGTCCGGCCCTCGGCTGACGGCGGAGTAGTCGCCGAGTTGTTGGTCGTGATCGAGCTCGTCGACCGAACCCCATCGTGGGCGTGAAGTGCCGCGGTGTTGTCATTCTGTTTCGGATGTCACGCCCCGCAGGTCTGCTTTCGGGTC
>Ga0182014_10005029_pt1 | contig 14862 bp, 8 predicted proteins | sample 612S2DmetaG_FD_120489 | JGI IMG/M metagenome (GOLD analysis project Ga0182014, IMG submission 120489) | Permafrost microbial communities from Stordalen Mire, Sweden - 612S2D metaG | ecosystem: Environmental > Terrestrial > Soil > Wetlands > Permafrost | place: Sweden: Stordalen | collected... | reverse complement strand
GACCGCGATTCTCGAGAAGATCCAGGCGATGGACGTGCAGCTTGCGGGTACGTCGAAGGGCGAGTTCGTCCTGCATCACCAGACGGGCGACAACTGCTCGGCCCACAGCTACGAGCCACACGAGGTGCGACTCGACCCGAAGGGGGTGCAACGTTTTGCTCCCGACGGCGGGCGCCCCACCAACGGAGCCTATCCGTACTATAATGTTGTCTACGACGGTGGCGGCCTGATCATGGCCGTCGGCTGGCCCGGACAATGGGCCGCCCGCTTCGAGCGCGACGCGGGCACCGGACTGCGCATCACGGCGGGACAGGAATTGACGCACTTCGTGCTCCAGCCCGGCGAGGAAGTACGTACGCCCCTGGTCGTGCTTCAGTTCTACGCGGGCGACCGCATCGCTTCCCAAAACGTCTGGCGGCGGTGGATGGTCGCCCATAACCTACCCCGGCCCGGGGGAAAGCTGCCGGAGCCATTCACTTCCACCTGCCTTGGTGTGCACCAGTCGGAGGCCGGTGAGATCGGATTCATCAACGCCTACCTGAAAGGCGGCATCAAGTTCGATTACTGGTGGATGGACGCCGGCTGGTATCCATGCCGCAACTGGGGCGAAACCGGGACGTGGGAGCCCGATCCCAAGCGTTTTCCCCACGGCATTCGCGCCGTGTCCGACTACGCCCACTCCAAGGGCATGAAGCTCGTCCTTTGGTTCGAGCCTGAACGGGTGCACGCGGGCAGTTGGCTCTTTACGAAGCATCCCGAGTGGTTGTTGGGCACCGGTGGCGACCGCCTGCTGAACCTGGGCAACCCTGAGGCCCACAGGTGGCTCACCGAACACATCGACCGATTCCTGATCGAGCAAGGAGTCGACCTCTATCGGCAGGACTTCAATATCGACCCGTTGGGCTTCTGGCGCGCGAACGACGCTCCCGACCGGCAGGGCATCACCGAGGTCCGTTACGTCGAGGGCTACCTGTCTTACTGGGACGAGTTGCGGCGGCGGCATCCCGGCATGCTCATCGATAGTTGTGCCTCGGGCGGGCGGCGCAACGATCTGGAGACGCTCCGCCGAGCCGTGCCGCTGTTGCGCAGCGACTATCAACAGCCGCAAGTCCCGGGGGCCGCCGACATCGTTGTCGGCAATCAGGGCCACACCTATGGCCTGTCGTTTTGGGTCCCCTACTACGGCACGGGCATCTATTACGACAACGTGTACGCGGTCCGCAGCCATCTCACGCCCGAGTTTGGGATCGGCTGCACCGATCCGTTGGGCAAGGTCGATTGGGCCGCGTTTCGCCGCCGCATCGACGACTGGAAGCAGGTGGCCGACTGCTTCTATGGCGATTACTACCCGTTGACGCCCTACAGCCTGTCGGAGTCGGCTTGGATGGCCTGGCAGTTCCACCAGCCGGAGAAGGGCGAGGGGATGATTCAGGCCTTTCGGCGGATGAAGTGCCCGGAAAGCGAAATGAGATTCAAGCTTCGCGGCCTAAAGCCGGATGCCGTGTACGAAGTCAACGATCTCGATCGAGACGACCACCCCAAGATCGATGGCCGCACGCTCATGGAACGCGGCCTGGTGGTCAGCCTGCCGCGTCCTCAAGGGGCCGCGCTGTTCCACTACAAGATCGTGAGCGGCCCGGTTCCGTGATTTTGGCGCCTCCCGACGAGTCCGAGGCGTTATTCCATCCCGCCGCACGATCCCGGAGAATCGCGGCTGCAACTGCCGCACCCGATTTTCCGGAAACGTTTTGGGACCGCTTGACTGCGCCAAGAACTGCGGCAAAACTAAATTGCGCCGCCGTGTGGGATCCCGGTGGCCACAACCAAGGCAAGGACGCCGTAAATCGGGACCGCGGAGGAGATCGTTATGGCTCATGCCACTGCACGACCGACGCTGGTGTGCTTCGCATTGCGAGTTTTGCTGCCGGCGTGGGTCGCCGGCACCTCGATGCAGGCTGGGGCCGAGAATTCTTCGCGTTGGCCGAAGCTTGAAGAGGTGATCGTAGTTTCCAAGACGCACTTCGACATCGGGTTCACAGACCTCGCCAGCCGAGTCGTGGACCGATACCGGACGTCGATGGCCGATCAGGCCTTGAAACTGGTCGACGAGAGCCATGGTTTGCCGCCCGACCAGCAGTTCGCCTGGACCCTGGCCGGCTGGCCGATGGCACAGATTCTCTGGCCAGGCCAGACGGTGGAGCGTCGTGACCGGTTCGTGGCGGCCATGCGTGCCGGCCGGCTCGTTCCGCATGCGCTGGCATTCACCACGCACACCGAATCGCTCGATCTGGAGGACCTGACTCGCGGTTTCCGCTTCTCGGTCGAGATGGCCCGTCTCGCTGGGCAGCCCCTTCCGACGGGCTGTAAGATGACCGACGTGCCCGAGCATACCCGGGCCCTGGCCACGATACTGGCCAATGCAGGGGTGAAGTTCTTCCACAGTGGTTGCAACGACAACTGCTCATCTCCGGACGTCCCGGACCTGTACTGGTGGCAGGGGCCAGATGGCTCGCGCGTGCTAACGATGTTTTCCCGGTCGTACGGCTCGGACCTTTGCCCGCCGCCGGGCTGGCCGCACAAGACGTGGTTGTGTCTGTGGATGACTTACGACAACCAGGGCCCGCCCGACACCAAGGCGGTCGAGGCCCTCTTCGCCCGGGCCAAGCGGGACTTGCCGGGAGTACGAGTCCGGTTCGGCCGGCTGTCGGACTTCGCCGACGCCATTCGTCGCGAGAAGCCGGACCTACCCGTCGTCAGCGGCGACACGCCGGACACGTGGATTCACGGAATTGGCTCGATGCCGATCGAGACCCAGTTGGCACACGTTACCCGACCGCGGATTGCGGCACTTGAATCGCTCGACACACTGCTGCGGACGTGGGGCGTGGCGACCGAGCCGGCCGCCCCGATTGTCCGCGACGCCTACGAGAACACGTTGCTGTTTGGCGAGCACACCTGGGGCCCCAACGTGGCCCAATACGCCGGCTACAGCTATGGCGACGAGTGGAAGAAGAACCTGGCCGCCGGCCGATATCGCTTCCTCCTGGAGGGATTCGACCAGAAACGGGCCTACGCGCACCGTGCCGCCGAGTTAGTCGAGCCAGCCCTCCGCAAGTGCATGTCGGCCCTGGCCAAGGCGGTCGACGTGTCGGGCCGCCGAATCGTCGTCTTCAATCCGCTTCCCTGGACGCGCGACGGCGCGGTCGAAGTGCCTTGGAGCGGCACGGTCACGGCGCTCGCCGATACTGCCAGCCGAAAGACCATCGCAGCCCAGTCGGGACCGCACAGCCTGCGGTTCATGGCCAGGAACCTACCGCCGCTGGGTTACCGCACGTTCGTCCCCGTTCAAGCGGCGCCCCGAGGAACCGTTTCGGCGGGCACCCACGCGCCTTACATCGAGAACGAGTTGCTTCGCGTGACGCTCGATCCCGCTCGATGTGGCATCAAATCGATTATCGACAAGAAGACCGGCCGGGAACTGGTCAACGCCAACTCCCCGTACGCATTGGGGCAGTATTTGTACGAGCGATTCGATGCGGACCAGGGACTCCGCCATGCCCACGATTACGTGACGTATCGTCCGACACAGGTGCAAGGAGAGGTCGACGCCCAGAGCAAGCCCGGTCTGCCCTCAGCCAAGGAGCACCCCTATTGCGCGGCAACGGCGACCGATGCGACCGTGGAGATCTCCCGCGACGCGACGTCCGCCTCGGCGGTGCTGAAGGCGGCTCCCCGCGGCATTATTGCCGACGCAACGCAACTGCGCGTTACGCTTTACGCCGGCGAATCTTGGCTGGACCTGGAGTGGTCGATTACCCAGAAGAAACCCGATCCCTGGCCCGAGGGCGGTTGGCTCTGCTTCCCTCTCCGCGCCGACGCCCCGGCATTCCGCCTGGCTCGACTCGGTAGTATCGTGGACCCGGCGAAGGACTTGGTGCGTAGCTCGAATCACGACGTCTTCTGCCTCAACGGCGGGCTGACGGTCGAGGGCGCCGACGGCGGTCGCACGGGTATCTGCCCGATCGATGCCCAACTGGTCAGCCTGGAACGGCCGGGCCTGTGGCACTATTCTCGCGATTTCGTGGCGCATAAACCCGATGTGTTTGTCATGCTGTTCAACAATGTTTACTCGACGAACTTTGCACAGTGGATCGAGGGCTCGTGGTCGTCACGGGTCCGGCTTTGGCTGATTGACCCGCGCGAATCGACCCCGTCGTCGCTCATCGGCAGTTCGTGGGAGGCGCGAGTTGCATGTCTGGCGGCCGTATCGGACGCCGCTCCAGGGAGGCTGCCGTCGCAGGCGACCGGCCTGGCCGTCGAGAAGCGGACGCCCCCCGGAGCACCCGTCGCGGTGGGCCTTTCAAGCCGCGGGCCGCTCGTGACGGCCTTCGGCCCCAATCCCTATGGCGACGGGACGCTCTTGCGAATCTGGGAACAGGCGGGGGACGGCGCCACCTTCACGGTCCATTTGCCCCGCGGGATGGACGTCGGCACGGCGCAACCGTGCGATTTGCGAGGCCAGCCGACCGGCGCGCCGATCACGGTATCCGCGCCGGGCGTGTTCGACGCGGTGATTCGACCTATGGCCCCCGCAAGTTTCATCCTGAGCCGCTGTGAGCGTTAAAAAACATCGGTTCGTGCGCAAGGCATTCTTCCATTTGCGCGCGGAGGGAATCCAGATGTTCGCGAACGCTTCCTCCCGGTGCGAAATCATGGCTGAAAATCTGCGGCACCCATTGGAAGTGCGCCTCTTTCAGAACACGGAGAAAGTGCGTGCGATCCGGGACCTGACGCAGTGAGACTTCCAATGCCTCGTAACCAACCTCGCGCCAATGTGGGACGTAATGCGCCAAGCCATGCGTCAAATCAACTCCCCAGAGGTGACGGACAAGTGTGATGTTCATGGCGGCGTCTCCACGCGCGCAAACTCAAAACTCATCAAAGGCGATTTGGCTCCCGTCCACGTTGAGGCCGGCCAGCATCTTCAGTGCGGCTTGGACCATGGCAGGCGGGCCGCAGACGTAGTATTCGATGTCGGCAGGATCGGGGTGTCCGGCGAGATAGTTCTTCCGCAAAACCTCGTGGATGAAGCCGGTGTACGATTGCCAGTTGTCCCCGGGTTGAGCCTCGGACAGCGCAAGGTGGAAGCTGAAGTTGGGGTATTGCCCGGCCAAGTTCTCGAAGTAATCTTGGTAGAAACTTTCCCGCAACGAGCGGGCGCCATACCAGAAGCTGACGCGGCGCCCCGTCTTTTCGCTTCCAAACAGATGCGCGAGGTGCGAGCGGAGGGGGGCCATGCCGGCGCCGCCGCCAAGATACACTATTTCTTTTCCGCTGGGCTTGATGTGGAAAGTGCCGAACGGGCCGATGGCGGTGATGGTGTCGCCCGGTTTGAGGCGGTGGAGGTAGGCGGAGCCGGCTCCGGCGCCGCAATCCAGGCCGCGTGGAGGTATGCTGATGCGGACGTTGAATCGCAGTTGCCTATCCACGCCGGGGGCGGTGGCAAAGGAGTAGTTGCGGCGGACGGGCATTGCGTTTTCGGCGAAGAAGTCGAAGATGTGTTGAGCCTTCCAGACCTCGACAAATGGTGCATTCACGGCGATATCGTGGAACGATATCTCACCGTAGGCGGGGATGTCGAACTGCAGATAGTCGCCCGGTTGGTAAGCGAGCAACAGCGAGCCGGGCTCGCGTTCCAGCACAAGTTCCTTGATGAAGGTGGCGACGTTGTCGTTGCTGACGACGCGGAATCGGTAGGTGGTGGGCTGCGTTAGGCCGCAGCCGCCGGCGGAAGTGAGGTCGAGGAAGACTTTTCCGTCGTGTTCGCTGGCCTTATAGGTTCTTAGGCCGACGCAAACAGGTTGACGCCGGGGCGAACCGTCGGTGATGTCGAAACGCCCGTTGTGCTTGGCGCATTCGATGAGCGTGCCCGAAACAAAACCATCCGCCAGATGGGAATTGCCGTGGGTGCAGACACCGTCGGTCGCGTAGAGACAGCCGTCGGCGGCGCGGTAGAGGGCGTAGGTTTTATCCTCGTGGTCGAAGCGGATGACGTCTTCTTTCCGCAGGAAGCTGCTGGCGCAGATTTCGACCCGGCCGCCGACGGGCTGGCCCTGGGCGGTGAAAATATGCGACGTGGGCGGGGCGTCGCTACGGATGCTGGGCGTGGGCAGCTCCCGTTTGACGTAGTAAGCCGGGTCCTTCACCTGCCGGAAGACGGTGGGAATGATTTCGCGCCACGCTTCCAGCAGGCCGCCGTACGGTTTGGGCATGTCCGCCTTGACCAGTTCGTGAAGTCTCGGAAGCTGGTGGTAAGGCACAAGCGGGAACATGTGGTGTTCCACGTGGTAGTTCATGTTCCAGTAGAGGTAGCGGTGAATGGCATGCATATAGACCGTGCGGCTGTTGAGCCGATGATCGAGCACATTTTCGGCAAGACCCGTATGCTGGGTATGACCGTAGATGAACTGCAGCCAACTGCCGTAAAAGGCCGGCAGCCCGATGTACATCAGCGGAAGGATGCTGCCCGTGTACATGGAAAGGGCGATGACACTCGCGTCGATGACGAGGTAGGTACGAGCCCGCACGACGACTTTGCCATACTCGGATTCGGGAATGAAGGTCTTTTCCTCCGGGCGAAGCCGTCCGGTGCTATGCAGGAGAATACTGCGGAGGAAGGTAAGCGTCGTATTGATGCCGAAGAATCTCCAAACGAGGGTGAATAGATTTGGCGGCCGGGTCACGGCGATCTCCGGGTCGCGCCCGACAATAATCGTGTCGCTGTGGTGGCGGGCGTGGCTCCAACGCCAACGGGTGGATTCCCGCAGGACCATGAAGGAGGCAATTTCATAGAGGGCGTTGTTCATCCAGTCCGTCTGGAACGCGGTGCCGTGTCCCGGTTCGTGCCAGCGGGAATCGGAGCTCGAAGCGAAGAGGACGCCGTAGACCATGAAGGGGAGGATAGCCCACCAGGTGCCCCAGAGCAGGAAACCGCCGACGCCGGAACCTATCAGCAGCGCGAACCAAAGAAGCGTGTCGCGGATGGCGGGGCCGTCCCTGCGCTTAAGAAGTTCGCGCATTTTCTGCTTTGGCACGGGCGAGGCATACCAGGCCGCTTCGGCCAGGCCTTTTTCAATGGCAATCGCCGTGTCTTTGCCTAAGAGGCCGTAGTCGCTCAGTCGAGTTTTGTTCACAGGGAGGATCATGGGGGACTGCCAGGGTGGCTACTTGCGGAATGGGAGCTTGGCAGCGCCGCACCAGCACGGAGCGCTGCCGCCAGCCTCCGCAAACGACGACGGGTCAATTGAATCCCACTTTCGGTAGTTCATAGGTGTCAAAAGCGTTCCGAGAAGCCATGTGCCGAGCAGTACAGGCGACGGACATTATTGTCGCCAAACACAGTTTATTGTCAACAATCTAGCTCCCCGCAGGAACCGGAAAGCTCTGGCGCGCATCTCTCCAGGTGGAGGGCCACACGGTCCAACAATGCGAAGCATTCCTCAGTCGAAGAGCCAAGAATCTCTCTTGTTTTGTTTCAACGGATGTGACACACAACTTGGGCTAGGACTCCTTCGCCATAGTGCTACTTGACTCAAAACACTGCGGCTCAGACCCCAACGCGACGCCAGCTTGGCGTCGGCGATCTTGCCGCTACAACTTTGGGAGGAACGATTGGGCCAAGCTATCTTATCTCGCAACATGTTGCTTTTACGAACCGTCCGCGGGCGCTTCTCCGCCCGACGATCTCGCGAACGTCCCGGCTTGCTGGTCGGTGCCGTTGATGGAACCGCGGGAGGCGTTCCGAAAAAGGGATGGCTTGATGGGACGCCGGTTCAACGCTGGACGGGTGAGTCGACGGCGTGGACCGTGGCCGGGGGTGCCGGCAGCAGGGTGGTAAGGGTGATGATCCTTTGTGGCATGTCCATTTCGGCTTTTCTCCCCTGTTGATGAACTCCTGGCGCGGGCGGAAAACACCTTTGCCCGCGTAAGCGGCATGGAACAGCCAGCAGTTGCAATTGCATAGCCTTCGGGCGGCAAGCGACACCCCACTCTGCTCCGCGGAGGAGCCGCCAAACCTTGGGACCGCCCGAGGGACTCATTTTTGGGCGGGAATCGGCGTACCGACTGGAAGGTTGCGAGCCGCTTTGTTAACATGAGGGAACGGTTCCTGCTCGGAGCGCATCCGAGCGGAGCCCAGGGCAAGTCCCGGATAAGTGTGGCAGTGCACGATACCGGCTCGTTGACGTAATTGCAATCTCTATGCCAGACGAAGTTTCGGTCGATCTCTTCCTGGATCTCCTCGGGCAGAGCGGTCTGCTGTCCGACAGCCAGTTGCTGGCACTTATGGCCGAGTTCTGTGGACCAGGTGCGGTGCTGTCGAGTGCTAACGAGGTGGCGAACGAGCTAACGCACCGGAAATTGTTAACGGTGTGGCAGTCGCACATGCTGCTGCAGGGGAAGCATCGCGGCTTCCGTCTGGGCCCCTATCGCATCCTCAGCCCCCTCGGTCAAGGGGGCATGAGCAAGGTGTTCCTGGCTGAGCACGAGATGATGCATCGGCGATGCGCGATCAAGATTCTGCCCAGCAAGTATCAGCAAGATACCGACCTCTTGAATCGCTTTCATCTGGAAGCGGTGGCCATCGCGCGTCTCGACCATCCGAACATCGTTCGGGCTTATGACTTCAACAAGGATTTGCGTTATGGCAAAAGTATTCATTATCTGGTGATGGAGTACGTCGAAGGCCCGGACCTGCAGCGAATGGTTGAGGAACAGGGCCCGCTGGATTGCCGCAAGGCGGCCGATTTTATCAGTCAGGCGGCCGCCGGACTTGCGCATGCCCATGCGGCCGGCTTCGTGCACCGCGACATCAAGCCGGCCAATCTGCTGGTCGATCCCCAAGGGGTTTTGAAGATCCTTGATTTGGGATTGGCGACGTTTACCTTCGAGGCGGGGCGGCCCGGCAGTCCAGCGAAAGATGAACAATCGACGGTCGGCACTGCGGATTATGTTGCCCCAGAGCAAGTGATGGACAGCCGAAATGTCGACGGCCGCACCGATATCTATAGCTTGGGGTTGACGTTCTATTTCCTGTTGACCGGCCGTCAGCCGTTCTCCAAACGCACGATCGTAGAATTGTTGATGGCGCATCGGTCGGAACAACCCGAACCGATCAGCAAGTTTCGCCCCGACGTGCCGCACGAGTTGGAGAACATCATCGCCAAAATGATCGCCAAATCGCCGGCACAACGCTATCAAGCGGCCAAGGAAGTGGCCGAAAAGCTCCGCGGCTGGCTGTCGGAGTCGGGGACCGTTCATTCGTACTCGCGGATTTCGGCGTTGATGGCCGAGGCTGCCCGCACGAAGCAGCCTGCCGCCGGGGAGACAGCGCCGGTGAAGTCGGCAAGGACGGAAAACACCGACATCTTAATATCACTCGTTGATGGGGGAACGGCCACCGCCCCCGATGCAACGGGCGTCGAGGCGACGGAAGTCGATGCCACGAAGAGCGGTGCGCCGGCGATGCACGCGGCCGACAAGGATCGCCAGCCCATCGTGAAGGAGCATGGCATGCCCGGCGCACCGAAGCAGCCGACGATCACGGTGCCGGGCCAAGTGGCCCCTCCCAGGCCGCCCGACAGCCGCCGACCAGGGCCGTCTGAGAACCAGCGCACCGGCTCGCTGCCTTGGCTTCTGGCGGATGAGGTAATGCCGAGTTTGCCGCCCACCGGAGCGGTGCCGTCGGCGGTCAGTTCCAGCTCGCTGAAGCAGAGTCTGCGACGCCTCAAAAAGGACCTTCGTTCCGGCAAATTGTTGAAGTCGCCGTGGCCATGGGTCGGCTTGGCGGTATTCGTGGTTGTTAGCATGGGGTGGTTCTGGTTGATGCCGACCGGTTCTTCCTCGAAGAAGCAGGGTGATTTCGCCATACCCTCGATTCCCCAGATACCGGGTGTCGTGCAGGCGCCTCCGTCGCAGCAGCCGGGTCTGGAACCGAATGAGCCTCCTAAGAAGGAAGCGACGGCCACGGAATCGCCTCCTCCGCCAGAGAAAGCGACGCCTACTGGCAAGCCCGGCGAGCCCCCCACCAAAGCGGCAACCAACAATGCAGCAGCTTTACCGGTGCCTCCCAAGAACGAGATCAAGCCGCCCGAACCGGCGAAACCGCCAACGCCTGGACCGAACGAGACCAAACCGCCTGCTCCCCCGGCGCCGCCGACAAGCACCGCGACGGAACGCGAGAGATTGCTCGCCGGCATCAAGCAAATGGCCTTTCGTTTTCAGTGGTCTGATCCCGATCCCAACAACAAGGTCAATCAAGCGGTCATGTATCGGGCACAGGGGGTAGCCCGTCGGCTGAACCTCGCCGTTGTAGCCAGTGATACGACCACGATGGAGGTCGTCGTGAGGCCGGTTGCCAGCAACAACCGATTTGCGGTGATGCTATCGGCCGAGCTAAAATGTCTCGACACAGCGGGGAAAGTCGTAACGGTGTGGAAACGGAGCGAGGCGATTTATTCCGGTCACCTGAAAGCACTCGATGTGGCCAAAGTGATGAAGCAACTGAGGCAAGCGGCGAGTACGCGTGCGGCCGAGTTCTTCGACCAATTCGCCAACGATGTTATGGCAGCCAAGGCTAAGGTGGGGGCAAAATAGCGACCCGGTGGGCAATTCCAGTTATGATCTCGATGGCGAAGCCCGCATTGTCAAAGACATGCGTCAGAGCTAGGCAGTCGGGAGCGAATCGCTCCTCAGGGGGGCGGTCGGAATGATTGCCCGGAGGTTCCTGCTCACCAACAATCCTTGGTTAGATCGGGCGCCTGGCGAGCCTTGACTGCCAGCCTCCGTTGCAAGCGTCCCAGATTGCTCGTCGGTACCGTTTGATGGAACCGCAGTTCGAGGGCAATTCGCCGCTTCGCTTCCCGCGTTCGCCTTCCTCTCGCCTTGCTTCGAGGTACGCAATGAATTGAACTTGGGGGCCAGCTCAAAGCTGCTACTCCCACGCCCGATTGCATAACCTCCAAGGCGCCCTCGACAGCCTGCCAGCCCTGACCCCGATGGCCCCAGCCGCGAAACCCGAGTGGCAGGTGTTGGTAGCAACCGGGACAGACGACATCCGGTCTCACGACCAAAACACTATGCCCGAGTCGTCCCCCCCAACGGATTGTGGGCGCAAATGGTGGCGCAATTGGACGGCGGAACGATGCAAAACGTGACGAGCGATGGCCAATAGGTCAGTAACATGACCGACGAAGTGGACAAGGCGTAAGTGCTTGCGCTGTCAAGAAATGAGAATCGCCGGCAGCCTTTGGCGACTGCCGGCGATGAGAGGCGCCGGTGGGAGTCGAACCCAACCTTAATTCTGTCGCAATCGCTGACGGCGATTGTGGTTGCGTCAATTGCCCTGGGTGCTGCGCTGCAAATGCGCTGCATGACGGGCGCTCTGATTGTCCCCTTCTGTCCTCGATTGGCGCTGATTTGCAACGGGTAGTCGGAGCATGGGAAGGGCTGCCGAGGCACATTAGGGAGACAATTCTGACCCTGGCCGGGTTCGTTGAACCGCCGGCTAACGCCAGCGTGCCGCCGAATGGCGCTGGTGCGAGCACGGCGGCACGCCGTAGTTCGTGTTAATTCCCAAACTCCAACCGCCTGGAAGGATATAGCCTAAAGGCTATTGACAGCAATAGCCTGCAAGCTATAATATCAATGATGTGGCTGGTAGAAACGACCGATGTCTTTGACGAGTGGTTCGCCGATCTGGACGAAGACGCCCAGGCTGAGGTAATTGCTACCGTGGAATTGCTGAAACTACTGGGGCCGCGCCTTGGTCGGCCACACGCCGATACGCTCAACGGCTCCAGATACGCCAACATGAAGGAGCTTCGGGCGAGCACGGCCGACAACGTGTTGCGGATCGCGTTTGCATTCGACCCCGCCCGAAGTGGTGTTTTGCTCATTGGCGGCGACAAATCCGGCGTCAGCAAGAAGCGATTCTACAAGCGACTGATCGAAAAAGCGGACCAATTGTACGCGGCACACCTGGCCGCATTGAAGGCAAGAAAGAAAGGGAAGTAATCAATATGGCCAAGTCATTCGACGAACTCGTCAAACGGACGACGACAAGAAAGACACAAACGCGAGCCGCCCGGCGCACTCAGGAACTGCTCGCGGAGTTGCTGCTTAGCGAGGTCAGGCAACTGGCGGGCAAAAGCCAGCAGCAGGTGGCGCAGACCCTCGGTATCAAGCAGCCGAGCCTGTCAAAACTGGAAAAACAGTCCGACATGCAGATTTCGACACTGCGGAAGATCGTCAAGGCACTTGGCGGCGAGCTTGAAGTTCTGGCGAGGTTCCCGAAGGGAACCGTGAAGATCGATCAATTCGACCCATCGCCCCACCGGCCGGGGCATCTCGGTGCGCAAGAACTTCAGCTAACCTGATGGGCTGCTTTCGGGCAATCAAGATGGGGACGCCCACTGTAAAGGCAAACTTCACGTCACAGCACACCGCACGATGGAACTTGCGGCTCAACGTGAAGGCAACACGAGGTGGAGTCGTTGAGATGGGCTTCCACATCAATAATGTCCGACTCGTTTGTTAAGGCGGGAAGTGGCGTGTATTGAAGAGCAGAAAGATGAACCCCCAACTTCTCCTGAGCATCCTGTTCCATCTTCCCATATACATCGCTCATCTCGCCGTCGATTTCGGTCGTGATTTCCTGAATGGTATCACGGAGTGAGATCGAGAACGCCCGAAGCCACGGCATTTCCTTAGGCAATTCCCACGCCAACCTCCTCAGGAATGTGGCGGCAAAATTCCATGAGAAGACCATGCTCATGAACGATCCCTGGCGGTTCCTCTTCAAGGTCGCAATCAGTATCTTCAGCGTGCGCTCGACCTTGCGGCTGTCCAAGTCTTCCGATGCGATGATCCTCTCTAGGAGTTCGATTAACTTGTCGAATAATTGGGGCAGTTTGCTCTGCGCCCTGTGTCGTTCATATAAGCCGTCGAAATCGAATGCGCCGTCATCGACGATTTGGAAGTCCCATTGATGACTCATTGCTGGCAGGTAACATCGAGTGAGTATTTCGACCAGCCAGGAAATCTGCTGGGGGTGCTGTGGATTGGAGCGAACTTTGTTGAGTTCGTCTAGCATTGCGTCAATCCACTTCGGTTTGTCTTGGGAGGTAAGAGTATCTCTAAGCAGCACGACTGCCGTGTGAAGTTCCGTTGCTCTCTTGAGCATTTCGTCCTTGTTGTTGCTGCTGACTGCCGCAGCAAGTTGTTGCAGGCAGGACTTGACGGCCTCGTATCGAACTTGGTGGGAACGCAAGAAGACTTCTGTGCTTTGCAAATTCTGCTCTGTCATTGCTTCGCCCCCAACCCTTGTGCCAGTGACCGCAATTCAATCCGTCCCATGACCCTGTAGTAACCCCCAGTATGCCAACTCAAACGAAACTGCTCAAGGGGATGAAGTGCGGCAGTCTTGGTGCAGACGGCACCGCATTTGGAGGCATCGTCGTTGCAATCGCCCTGCTGACGCATCCAGGACGCACCAGGATGCGTCTTCTCGGTATGGTGTGTCAGTCGTCCTCCTCGGTCAGTTCGTCGTAGAGGCGTGCCTGCGTGTCGTTGAACCTTCTTTTCGCCAGTTCCAGGCAGGCGGGGTCGGCATCGCAGCCGACATACTTCCTCCCAAGCGACAGGCACGCCTCGGCACAGGTGAAACTGCCCGCCAACGGATCAACGACCAAGTCGCCAGGCGAGGTGACCCGCCTTTCGTCCGGCGTTTGACGATGGTTGCCGTCCTGCCGCCCAGAATGCTCCTGAAAGCGGAGCCCCGCAGCCACCAGCAAGCCCTCGGAGGCGTTTCGAGTTCGCCTTGACCAACTTGATCCAGTGCGACCACGATGCACTGCTAGGGAGTTCGAGGGCTTTTAGGACATCCTGCCCCGCCTCTTACCCCCCCTTGTTTCGCACCAGATTGCCCGAGCGTTTACCCGAACAGCATTACCCGAACAGCGATGAGTCGCAAGTTGTTGTAGTAAAAGAACTTAAAAAGAGGCGCCGGTGGGAGTCGAACCCACGGTGGCGGATTTGCAATCCGCTGCCTTAGCCACTTGGCTACGGCGCCCTACGGACACAGCTCTTTATCTGACAACCACTTCTAATGTCTTACCTAAACTCGCTAGTTTACCGCACAGGCAAAAACCCCCATATGGTCGAGGATTCTATGTCGACGGCCAATGTCTGTCAACGGTATCTCGGCCATTCGCTGCGCGAGAAAGCCGCCGAAACTTATCGACTGTCGCTAGGCCTGCTCTTTGACTTTTGTAGCGGTTTTGCGGCCAAGCGGCGGGATAGACGTCGTCACGCTCGCGAAAGAGCGTCGAAACAGGGCAATGTTGGCCGCCGGGCGAAGTGGATTTCCGTGGCGGGGAATGCTAACCGCCGAGACGCGGAGGAAGGGTGGTAATTGTTGACCATGCGTTTGATTCCGTCCTTGAGTGTGGGTACGTTGAAGTTCAGTAAGAGGCCGATCTGGCGATGGTAGAGCTTCAAGTAAGTAAGCCATTGGGCGTCATGGATGGGCAGCAGTTTATCGACCGTCTTCAATTCGACGACAACAACGTCGGCAACCACCAGGTCCATTCGATAGCCGCAGTCCAAATGCACCCCTTTGTAGACCACGGGCAAATCGACTTGTCGCTGAAACGGTATGCCGCGCAATGACAATTCGTGGCAAAGGCATTGTTCGTAGGCCGATTCCAACAGCCCGGGACCGAGCTCCCGATGGACTTCGATTGCGGCGCCGATGATTTCGCCGGTAATCCCATCTTCTCTCGGCGTCTCTGCGCCTCGGCGGTG
>Ga0182014_10005023_pt1 | contig 14872 bp, 15 predicted proteins | sample 612S2DmetaG_FD_120489 | JGI IMG/M metagenome (GOLD analysis project Ga0182014, IMG submission 120489) | Permafrost microbial communities from Stordalen Mire, Sweden - 612S2D metaG | ecosystem: Environmental > Terrestrial > Soil > Wetlands > Permafrost | place: Sweden: Stordalen | collected... | reverse complement strand
GCCGACCTGTTGCCCCCGGTGCCAGACATGGTCGGTGACCACCGGGCTGTCGGCGACCGGGGTGGTGTTGGCCATCGCGAACACCGCGGTAAACCCACCGAGAGCCGCTGCAGCCGAACCGGTTTCGATATTCTCGGCATACTCGCGGCCCGGCTCGCGCAGATGAGTGTGCAGATCGACGAATCCGGGCAGCAGCACCTGCCCGGTGGCGTCGATCACGTCTGTGTTTTTTTCAAGTCCTACGGACTCTGCAAGCCCGGCCGCGATATCGGCGATCTGGCCGTCGTCGACCAGTACGTCGACCCGGTCCCCCTCGCCGTAGAGTCGCACGCCACGCAGCAGCACGCTCATGCCACAATCCCTTTTCCGCCGAGCCCTTCGGCGGCCGACTCGGTGCCCACCAGCAGGTGGAACAGCACCGCCATTCGGATGTGAACCCCATTGGAAACCTGTTGCAGCACAGCTGATTGCGTTGAATCAGCCACCGATGATGAGATTTCCATGCCGCGAAGCATCGGGCCGGGATGCAGGACGACCGCATGACCGGGAAGCATCGCCTGGCGTCGCTCGGAAAGCCCATACAGCACCGAATACTCGCGCGCAGAGGGAAAGAAGCCGCCGTTCATTCGCTCGGCCTGCACGCGCAACATCAGCACCGCATCGGCGGCGGGCAGCTCGGCGTCCAGATCGTGCGACACGGTCACCCGCCAGTCGGCGACCCCGACCGGTAGCAACGTCGGCGGCGCCACCAACACCACCTCGGCGCCCAGGGTGGCCAGCAGCATGACGTTGGAACGGGCGACCCGGCTGTGCAGGATGTCGCCGACGATGACGACGCGGCGACCCTCGATGTCTCCGAGCCGCTGCCGGATGGTCAGCGCGTCCAGCAACGCCTGCGTCGGGTGCTCGTGGGTGCCGTCGCCGGCGTTGATCACCGACGGACCACCCTCAGCCGTGGTGGTCCAGTCGGCGAGACGGTGCGCCGCACCGGAAGCCGGGTGCCGGATGATCAGTGCGTCGGCGCCGGCCGCCCGCAGGGTGAGCGCGGTGTCGCGCAGCGATTCGCCTTTGCCCACCGACGATCCGGAGGCGCTGACGTTGATCACGTCGGCGCTCATCCACTTGCCGGCGACCTCGAAGGACACCCGGGTGCGGGTGGAGTTCTCGTAGAACATCGTGATCACCGTCCGGCCCCGCAGCGTCGGCAGCTTGCGCACCTCGCGACCCACCAGGGCCTGCGCGAACCGGTCGGCGTCGTCGAGGATCGCGGTGGCCTCGTCGCGGGACAGGTCGCCGGCGGCCAGCAGGTGCCTGGTCATGACGCGTCCTCCTCCCGGGAGATGACCACGGCGTCACGGCCGTCCTGTTCGGCCAGCAGCACATGCACGCTCTCGTTGCGAGACGTCGGGACATTCTTGCCGACGTAGTCGGCGCGCAGCGGCAGCTCACGGTGGCCGCGGTCGACCAGCACGGCCAACTGCACCGCTCGCGGGCGGCCCACGTCGCGCAGTGCGTCCAGCGCCGAGCGCACCGAGCGTCCGGAGTACAGCACGTCGTCGACGAGGATCACCAACGCGTCATCGATGCCGCCGGCCGGTATCGAGGTGGCCTCCAGTGGCCGCGGCGGCTTGGTCATCAGATCGTCGCGGTAGAGCGTGATGTCCAGGGCGCCGTGGGCAACCTCGGCGCCCGAGAACTCGGCGATGTTGACGGCCAGTCGATCAGCCAATGTCACACCGCGGGTAGGGATTCCCAACAACACGACCCGTGGCGCGTCAGCACCATCCAGCGCGGTCTTCTCGATGATCTGATGCGCAATGCGGGAAACGGTTCGGCCGAGGTCGGCCGCCGACATCAATTCCCTAGATTCGCGGCGGAAAGCGGCATCACCCGCGGCACCCATGCGAGATCCTGACCTCCTTCTCCGCCTCTCTGGACGGATCGTTAAAGGATGTCGACTGCCCGGCAGCGTAGCACTGCGGGCTACCCCTGGCGAAATGACAGACCCGTTTCCCGGTTCTTGATTTCGATGCCATCGCGGAGCCTGCAGGAACGCGGTAACCAGCCTCTCGCTGCACCGGGGTGGCATCGCCACGGTCCCTACAGATGGTTATCACCCGCGCCCCGACGAGCGTTAAGGACTAGTGTTCGTTAAATTACGAACGGGCCGAAGCCGCCGCAGCATGACTTCCCCAGCTAATCGAGGATCGGATGAGTGACAAATCCGACGGCCCGGCCCGTCCACTGATTGGGTACATCACCCGTGAAAACACCCCTCAGATCACCCCGGCACCGATTAGCCGGGCATGGATGCCAGAAATGTCACAGTCGCGTACAGGTTGGCCTACTCGGTGTTTGCCGATGCTCATCGCTAACCAAAGCGGCTGGGAGCTGCGCAATCGGTGCGGGTTCACCGCTATGTGGGTGGCTGAGAAAAATGGCGTGGACGTGATGGTCCAACCCGACAAGCGCGGCACCGATGAGTTCCTTCCCATCAGCCATTTCGGTGACGGCATCCTGACCTGGCCTCTGCCGTTCCTGTTTCGCACTCCGCCGGGCTACAACCTGTTGGTCCGCGGACCGGCAAACTATCCGAAGGATGGCGTGTATGCGTTAGAGGGCATCGTCGAAACCGACTGGGCAAGCGCGAGTTTCACCATGAGCTGGAAGCTCACCCGCAAGCTGATGCCGGTGCGCTTTGAGGCCGACGAGCCGTTTTGCATGATCGTCCCGCAGCGCCGAGCCGAGCTTGAAGAGTTCGCCCCTGAACTCAGGCGCATCGAGTCTGATGAAGATCTGCAGCGCAAGCATGAGTTTTTTATTCACTCGCGTGACGCGACAAAGCAAATCGAGCAGTTAGCCAGGGTCGCCGCGGGAGAGCCAGTGGAGTGGCAAGGCGACTACCCGCGAGGCAGACACGCCGACGGCGAGGCCGGGGCGCACGATCACCAGACTCGCCGTCATCTTCGTGAATTTGTTCAGCCACAACATTCCCTCTAGACAAAGGCTTCAGGCTCGTCCGTCCGCAGCGGCGCCCACTAACCTGAAGCGGTGAATCTCGAGGGCAACCAGGCCTCCATTCGCGAAGCCTGCGACGCCAGCCTGCTCGCCGGTGCGGTGACCATGGTGTGGCAGCACGGAAACGTGCTGCAGGTCAACGAGATCGGCTACCGCGATGTCGACGCTCGATTGCCGATGCAGCGTGACACGCTGTTTCGCATCGCGTCGATGACCAAACCGGTGACGGTCGCCGCGGCGATGAGCCTGGTCGACGAGGGCAAGCTGGCGCTGCGCGACCCGATCGTGCGCTGGTTGCCGGAGTTCGCCGATGCGCGGGTGCTGGACGATCCGGGCGGACCGTTGGATCGGACCCACCCGGTGCAGCGGGCGATCCTGGTCGAGGACCTGCTCACCCACACCAGCGGCCTGGGATACGGATTCTCGGTGGGCGGACCGATCTCCCGGGCCTACGTCCGTCTGCCGTTCGGGCAGGGTCCCGACCCGTGGCTGTCCGCGCTCGCCGATCTACCGCTGGTGCATCAGCCGGGTGAGCGGCTGACCTACAGTCACTCCATCGATGTGGTCGGCGTGCTGGTTTCCCGTATCGAGGGCAAGCCGTTCCATCAGGTGCTCGACGAACGAATCCTGCAGCCCTTGGGCATGAATGACACGGGTTTCCATGTGACTGTGGAGGGCCGCCGGCGCGCCGCCACCATGTACCGGCTCGACGGCAACGATCGGCTGCAACACGACGTGATGGGCCAGCCGCACATCGCACCACCGGCGTTCTGCAACGCCGGCGGTGGGTTGTGGTCGACCGCGGACGACTACCTGCGGTTCGTCGAAATGCTGATTTGCGATGGAACATTGAATGGTGTGCGGGTGCTCTCACCAGAGTCGGTACAGCTGATGCGCACCGATCGGCTCACCGCTGAGCACAAGCGTCATCCCTTCCTCGGTGCGCCGTTCTGGATCGGGCGCGGGTTCGGGCTCAACCTTTCAGTGGTCACCGATCCGGCGAAGTCGGCGCCGTTGTTCGGGCCGGGTGGCGTCGGAACGTTCAGTTGGCCCGGTGCATACGGGACGTGGTGGCAGGCCGATCCGGTCGCCGACGTGATCCTGCTGTACCTGATCCAGAACATGCCCGCATTGTCGGCCGACGCCGCCGCCGCAGTGGCGGGGAATACCTCGCGCGCGAAACTGCAAGCGGTGCAACCGAAATTCGTGCATCGGACCTATCGCGCGCTGGGTCTGTAGATGGTCGAATACCTGCCTGAGCGCATAGCCGGGCCGCGGCTGCTACTGCGCTTGCCGGTACTCGACGACGCCGGCGCGCTGTTCCAGAGGGTCGGCCGCGACCCCCAAGTCACCAAGTATCTGCTGTGGACGCCGCACCCCGACGTGGCGGCAACGCGGCGGGTGATCACCGAAAGACTCAACGTCGAAGATCACGCGCGAACCTGGGTCATCGTGCTGCAGCACAGCGACGAAATCATCGGGATGATCAGTGGCCGGCTCTCGGTGCGGCACTCTGTCGAAATCGGTTACTGCGTCGGTCGACGTTGGTGGGGCAAGGGTTTGATGTCCGAAGCACTCGACATGCTGCTCGGCACGCTGGACGCCGATCGCGACGTCTACCGGGTATGGGCCACCTGCCATGTCGACAACGAGCGGTCGGTGGGACTGCTGCAGCGAGCCGGGTTCCTGCTGGAAGGTCGGCTCACCCGGCACGCGGTCTATCCCAACCTCGGGCTCGAACCACGCGACAGCCTGCTGTACGCCAAGGCGCTGCGCTGACTGGGCGGTCGGGCGACGCCGCCGCTGCGGTCGCGGGCAACAGTCACGCGCGAAGCTGCAAGCGGTGCAACCGAAATTCGTGCACCGCACCTATCGCGCACTGAGCCTGTAGTCCTCGAGATCGACGCCAGCGCGGAAAAAAGCGAGAACACCTGCACTAGCGTCGATCTCGGCGCCGGCGTGACAGCTAGATCATGGCGAACGGCGACATCTTCGCGCCGATGTCCAACGCGCCGGCGAGCTCACGGCTGACGTCGTAGTCGAACACCACGTGACCGGAGATCACGTCGACGTCGCGCTTGGCACGCTGCAACGGGTGGTCCAGAAACTGCGCGCTGGCGCCGGATGCCTCCAGCAGGTCGGCGATCACCGCCCGGGATTCATGCACGACGTGCGCCGCGGCTGCGCGCACACCGGCCCGCACTTTACGGCCAATGTGCTGCCCGCCGGCGACTCTGGCCTGGAGATCGTCGGCGGCGGCGTCGACCAGTCCGCGCAGTGCTCGGAGCCGCACCCGGCCGGTAAGCCTAGCGACTAGAGCGGACGTCAGCCGCGGATGGCAACAGCGTCCGAAGGCCCCGCCGCGGTGATTCGTTTCAGCGCCGCCTCGGTGAAAACCGAAAATCCCAGGTCGGGGTTGTATCCATGGATTTCCTTGACGTCGAGGTGGGCAAGGAAATAGAGAATCTTCTTGGAGATCACCTGGCCGGGAACCAACACCGGGAAGCCGGGCGGGTAGGGCACGACAAACATGGTGGACACCAACGTCTTTCCCTCTGCGAGCCGTCGAGCGGCCTCGCCGGCCATCAGATGCTCATGGTCGGCCTCCTCGTATCCGGCGTAGAAGGCCGATCGCATGTCCCCGAACGAGCTGGCAGCATCCGGACGGAACGCGGCGTCGAACTCGCTGAAATCGGGTAACGCGGGCAGATCCTCGCTGATCTCCTCAACCCGTCGTTTGTGTAGAGCGCGGTCAGCGGGGCCGGCCCCGTCGCGGGTTCGCTCGAAGTCGGTGGCCACCCGGCGCAGCACGTCGAGCAGGTAGTGCACGCTCGACCAGGTCACACCGATCGTGAAGATCAACAGCACACTGTTGATCGAGGTCTTGTTGATCTGGATGCCGAACCGGTCCATCAGGACCTTCTCGCGGAAGTCGTAACCGTTCATGCCCGTCTTGCCGATGTACAGGGTGACCCGCGTCGCGTCGAGCACGAATTGGTCGGACCGCCAGGCTTCGTTCCACTCCGCCAACGCACCCTGCCTGACCTGCCGGTAGGAGCTGACGGTTGAGAGCCGAAACTCGTCGGGCACGATGTCGGACTCGTCGAGGATGCGAAACCACTTGCTGATCAGCCGGTCTTTGCGGACGCGGTGGCGGAAGACCAGCGCCATGTCGTAGACGTGCCTGACCATCTGGAAGCCTTCGATGTCTACCTGCCGGCGCGCCAGGTCCAACGACGCCAGCAGTTGCTGGTTGGGCGACGTCGACGTGTGGGTCAGAAACGCCTCCAGAAACGCGTCCCGGCTGAGCGCTTTGAAGTTCTGGTCGCGGATATGGATCATCGACGCCTGCCGCAACGCCGACAGCGACTTGTGGGTGGAGTGGGTTGCGTAGACGCGGACGCGTGCACGGCTGGGGTCGGGAAGCAGTCGGTGCTCGCTCCACTGGGCCCGGTTGACCCCTTGCATCGAGTCGCCCCACTGCCGGTACTCCTCTGTGTAGGCCGGAGATGACAACATCAATTCGAGTTGCTCGGCGGCGACCATCGCGGTGCGTTGCCGCGCCCACGGCACCGCGGTGGCGAACGCGTACCACGCCTCGTCCCACAGGAAGCAGATGTCCGGCTTGATCGCCAGCACCTCCTCCATCACCCGCCGCGGGTTATAGACGACGCCGTCGAAGGTGCAGTTGGTGAGCAGCAGCATGCGCACCCGGCCCAGCTGCCCGGCCTCCTCCAGGTCGAGCAGCGCCTTCTTGATCGTGTGCAGCGGCACCGCCCCGTAGATCGCGAAATCCGGCAACGGGTAGGCGTCCAGGTACAGCGGGTACGCCCCGGCCAGCACCAGGCCGTAGTGGTGCGACTTGTGGCAATTGCGGTCGATCAGGACGATATCGCCGGGTCTGGTGAGGGCCTGCACGACGATCTTGTTCGCGGTGGACGTTCCGTTGGTGACGAAGTAGGTCTGGTTGGCATTCCAGGTTTTGGCAGCTTTATCCATCGCCGCCCTGATCGTGCCGTGCGGGTCCAGCAGTGAGTCCAGCCCGCCGGACGTCGACGAAGTCTCGGCCATGAAGATGTTGCGGCCGTAGAACTCCCCCATGTCGTGCAGTGTCTTGGAGTTGAAGATGCTGGCGCCACGCGCTACGGGAAGGGCGTGGAACTGACCGGCCGGCCGTGCCGCGTAAGCACGCAGTGCATCGAAAAACGGTGTGGCGTAACGGTTCCTGATGCCTGCGAGCACGGTGCTGTGCAGATCGGTGACGTCGTTGAGCCGGTAGAAGGTGCGGTCGTAGATGTCGGACTCATCCTCGGTCTCGGCAGCGATCGATTCGTCGGTGAGCAGGTAGAGGTCGATGTGTGGACGCAACTCGCGGATCCACTCGCCGCATTCGACCCAGTCGTGGGTCCGGTCGGTGGCCACTATTTTGTCGTTGGCGCCGAGCAGTGTGGTCATCAGCGGCACCCGGTCATGGGACCGCAGCGGTATGTCATGCCGGATGATGGCCGCCTGAATCTCCCCGTTCAACGCGACCGCGGTGATGGCGTCCTCGACGCTGGTGACCACCAGCAGCTCGAACTGCACATCGTCGCTAGCGTCGCGAATTGCGCGCAAGCTCTCCGCCAATCCCTCCGGAGCCGTGACCGGAGCATCGTCCGCGAGCAGAACGGTGTAGAACTGCTGCTCCTTGGCCCGTGCCACCAACTCCTGGTCGGCCAACGACGAGGAAGTGTCGAACAAGGCTGCGCGGTCGCCGTATTCGGAGAGCAGCCGCACGGCCAGCGACACCTGCTCGGCGAGGCTCACCGTGGCAAGGTGGTCCAGATAGCCGTGGTATGTCGCCAGGTTGTCCGGGCCCGGGTAAATCCAGTAGCGCTCGTAGGCGCTCAGGCGATTGAGCAGGCGTTTCACCTTGGCCGCTTCGTGGCTGGTGTCCAGCCCGGCACGGTCGACAACGGCGAGCTGATGGCATGCGTCGTCGAGCAGATTCCAGGTGTCGATGCGCGAGTACGACGGATTCGCGACCGCCGCTAACGCGGAAACACGAAGCCGCCTCGGGCGCCTGCCGTCGCGGTCCATATCGCCAGTGTGTCCCTCTGTTCATGAACGCGCGAGCATTTTGCCGACGCTGGCCGTTTACCTCCGCGATACCACACCGGCCACACCAGACCCGCCGTCAAACGACCCACGATGTGCCCGCCTTCGAGCGACTAGGCGGGACCTGTCGCTCGAAGGCGGGCAGAACACCTGCCGCCGCCGCTAGGGACGGATGGGGCGGATGTGACCGAAATCGGATCAGCCGTCGAATTCGTCGTCGACGTCGTGGCTGCGGCGGTCGCTGCGGGTGATCGCCGTCCACCGCCGAACCGGAAGGTCCCAACGCCGCGGCGCCGTATCGGTGACGTCGGATAGCGACCGCACCACGGCCTGGGTCAATGCCATGATCGCGGCCATCACCGGAAGCAACGGCTGGAGCGGCTTGGCCGCCGAGCGAACCGTGCTGATGCGACGGGCCAGGACGTATCGCTCGATCGAGTGAAACAGCCAGGCCCCGACGCCCAACGCGTAGATCGCCAGCGCCGCCGCGATCACCGCCTGCCCGTAGGCCGCGCAGATGACCGCGCCCAGCACGACCGTCGCCGCCAGAACGGCGGCGATCACCACACGCAGCTCGAGCCGGGTCATGGATCGGTGGCGTCAGGGCTCGATTGTCCGTCTCCTCCTCGGGCCGCTTCCGTGGCCCGCATCGTCGCCGGACGGACCGCTTGGGCCGCCGCCTGGATCTGCGGCGTCACCAGCATCACCTGGCCCAGCACGCCGTTGACGAAACCCGGTGAGTCGTCGGTGGACAGCTCCTTGGCCAGCTCCACCGCCTCGTCGACGGCGACCGGCTCCGGCACGTCGTCGGCGTGCAACAGCTCCCACACCGCGACCCGCAGGATGGCCCGGTCCACCGCGGGTAGCCGTTCCAGCGTCCAGCCCTGCAGATGCGATGCGATCAAGTCGTCGATGTGTGCCGCGTCCGCGCTGACGCCGCGCGCCACCGTCGCGGTGTAGGGGTGAAGCGGCGCCACGTCGTGTTTGGTCTCCGCCAGCGCGGTGCGCGCGTCGGCCGCCTCGGCCGGGGTCAATCCGCGGGCCTCGGCTTCGAACAACAAGTCGACGGCACGCTTACGCGCCTGATGCCGTCCTTTAACAGGACGAGCGGGCCGGCTCACGCGTTGACACGTCCCAGGTAGCTGCCGTCGCGGGAGTCGACTTTGAGCTTGTCCCCGGTGTTGATGAACAACGGAACCTGGAGCTCCGCACCGGTCTCCACGGTCGCCGGCTTGGTGCCGGCGCTGGACCGGTCGCCCTGCAGACCCGGCTCAGTGTGGGTGACCACGAGTTCGACGGTCACCGGAAGCTCGAGGTACAGCGGCGCCCCGTTGTGGAACGCCACCTGCACCGGCAGGCCCTCCAGCAAGAACCGGGCGGCGTCGCCCACCAGCGACTCCGGCAGCGGGTGCTGCTCGTAGTCCTGGCTGTCCATGAACACGAAATCGCTACCGTCGCGATAGAGATAGGTAGCGTCTCGCCGGTCCACCGTGGCGGTCTCCACCTTCACCCCGGCGTTGTAGGTCTTGTCGACGACCTTGCCCGAGAGGACATTCTTGAGCTTGGTGCGCACGAAGGCCGGGCCCTTGCCGGGTTTGACGTGCTGGAACTCGATTATCGTCCACAGGTTTCCGTCGATAACCAGGACGAGCCCGTTCTTGAAATCGGCAGTGCTTGCCACAGTCGGTGAATCTCCTACAGGATCGCCAGTTCCTTGGGGAACCGGGTGAGCAATTCCGGTGCGTTTCCGGAGGTCTCGTCCGCCACAACCAGCGTGTCCTCGATGCGGACGCCGCCGCGGCCGGGCAAATAGACGCCGGGCTCCACGGTCACCACGGAGCCCGCCAGTAGTGTACCGGCGGCGCTGGCGTTGATCCCCGGCGCTTCATGGATCTGTAGCCCCACACCGTGGCCGAGGCCGTGACCGAAGTGCGCGCCGTGCCCGGCGTCGATGATGACGCGGCGCGCTTCTGCATCGATGTCGGCCAGGCTGGCGCCGGCTTTGAGTGCGACCCGGCCGGCTCGTTGCGCGGAGCTGACCAGCTCGTAGATCTCCCGCTGCCAGTCGGCGGCCTTGCCCAGCACAAACGTGCGGGTCATGTCGGAGTGATAGCCGGCCACCAGTGCACCGAAGTCGATCTTGACGAAGTCGCCGGCGGCTAACACCGCATCGGTGGGCCGGTGATGCGGGATCGCCGAATTCGCCCCGGTGGCCACGATCGTCTCGAACGAGACGCCGTCGGCGCCGTGGTCCAGCATCAGCGCCTCCAGCTCGCGGCCGACCTCGCGTTCGGTCCGGCCGGGCCGTAGACCGCCGCGGGCGATCAGGTCGGTCAGCGCGGCGTCGGCGGCTTCACAGGCCAGCCGCAGCAGCGCCACCTCGCCGGCATCCTTGATTTCGCGCAGCGCTTCCACGGTGTGCGAGGCCCGGACCAGTTCGGTGTTGCCGGCCTCCACCAACTCTTTCGACAGCGCGTCGAACCCGTCCACGGTGACCACATGACTCTCGAAGCCCAGCCGCTGCGCGCCGGCAGCCGCGGCGCGCCCGGCCAGGTAACGGCCGCAAGCCCGCTCGATGGCCACTTCCACGTCGGGTGCCTGCTGGGCGGCCTGGGTGCGGTAGCGGCCGTCGGTGGCCAGCACCGGATCGTGATCGTCGGCAAACACCAGCAACGCCGCGTTGGACCCGGTGAAACCGGACAGGTAGCGCACGTTATTCAGGTCGGTGACCAGCATCGCGTCCAGGTCCGCAGCGCGAATCCTGGCACTGAGAGCGGCTCGCCGCTGGGAATGTGTCACGCCAGGTGACGCTACTCGCTACGATGTGGCCCCATGACTAACTGGATGCTGCGCGGCCTGGTATTCGGCGCTGCGATGGTCGTCGTTCGCCTGTTGCAGGGAACGCTGATCAATGTGTGGCAGACGCAGGCCGGGTTGATCAGCATCGTGCTGCTGCTCCTGTTCCTCATCGGCGTGGTCGCCTGGGGGGTTATCGACGGCCGTGAGGACGCTGCTTCCAACCCCGACCCGGACCGTCGCGGCGATCTGGCGATGACGTGGCTGCTGGCCGGCCTGGTTGCCGGGCTGCTCAGCGGTGCGGTGACCTGGCTGATCTCGGTGTTCTACACGTCGCTCTACGTCGGCGGACTGATCAACGAGCTCACCACGTTCGCGGCCTTCACCGCCCTGGTGGTTTTTCTGGGCGCGATCGGCGGGGTGACCTTGGGCCGCTGGCGGATCGACCGCGCGGGTGCCTACAAGCCGCAAGGGCGGGGCGGCGGTGACGAGGATCGGGCCGACACCGACGTGTTCGCCGCGGTCCGCTCCGACCAGTCCACCGCCGAGGGTGGCGCATGGCCGCAGGAACACCCGAGTGCCGTGGCGACGGCCGAACGCGACGAGTACGAGGCGCCGACGGCCTACAGCGAAGAAGCGGAAGAGACCACCGAGGCCACCGGGGCCACCGACCCGGCCCACAGCGAGGAAAAGACCGGAAAGATTCCCTGGCCGCCGCCGCACAGCGCGGAACCGACCGAGGCGATCCCGGCTCACGACACTGCCGAGCCCACCGAGAAGGTCGCGACTCATGGTGACCCCGAGCAGACCGAGCCGACGGCCAAACGGGACGACGACCAGCGCTAGCGGCCGGCCAGATACCGCAGGGCCAACAGGTAGCCCTGCACGCCGCATCCGACGATGACGCCGGTCGCGACGGGGCTCAGGTAAGAGTGGTGCCGAAACTCTTCGCGGGCATACACGTTGGAGATGTGTACCTCGATCAAAGGTGCGCTCAGCTCGGCGCAGGCGTCGCGTAGCGCGACCGATGTGTGGGTCAGCCCGCCGGCGTTGAGGATCACCGGCTCGTTGGCGTCCGCGGCGAGATGGATCCAGTCCAGCAGCTGGGCTTCGCTATCACTTTGCCGCACAACGACTTTCAACCCGAGCTCGGCGGCCTCGCGCTCGATCAGCGCGACAAGGTCGTCGTGGGTGGTGTCGCCGTAGACTTCCGGCTCACGGAGGCCCAGCCGACCCAGGTTGGGTCCGTTGAGGACGTTGACCGGGGTGCTCATCGCGTGCCCACCTCCGCGTAGGCGGCAGCCAGCAGCGCCGGGTCCGGCCCTTCCAGCCGACCGGGTTTGGCCAGCCCGTCGAGCACCACGAACCGCAGCACCCCTGAGCGGGTTTTCTTGTCGCCGGCCATGTACTCCAGCAGTTGAGGTAACGCGTCGGCGTCATAGCCGATCGGCAGACCCAGCGACGTGAGGATGCTGCGGTGGCGCTGCGCGGTGGCGTCATCGAGACGCCCGGCCAACCGGCCCAACTCGGCGGCGAACACCAACCCCACCGAGACCGCGGCGCCGTGGCGCCACTGGTAGCGCTCCCGCCGCTCGATCGCGTGGCCCAAGGTGTGGCCGTAGTTGAGGATTTCGCGCAGCTCCGATTCCTTCTCGTCAGCGGCGACCACTTCGGCTTTGACCGCGACCGCGCGCCGGATCAGCTCTGGAAGCACCTCCCCCGACGGGTCCAGTGCGGCCTGCGGATCGGCTTCGATCAGATCCAGAATCACCGGGTCGGCGATGAAACCGGCCTTGACGACTTCGGCCATCCCAGCCGCGATTTCGTTGTGCGGCAACGTCTGCAACGTCGCCAGGTCGACCAGCACAGCGGTCGGCTGATGAAACGCACCGACCAGGTTTTTGCCGGCGTCGGTGTTGATGCCGGTCTTGCCGCCGACCGCCGCGTCGACCATCGCCAGCAGCGTGGTGGGCACGTGCACGATCGACACTCCCCGCAGCCAGGTCGCCGCGGCAAAGCCTGCGACGTCGGTCGCGGCCCCGCCGCCGAGGCTCACCAAAGCGTCCTTGCGGCCAATGCCGATGCGGCCCAGCACTTCCCAGATGAAGCCCACGACGGGTAAGTCCTTGCCGGCTTCGGCATCGGGAATTTCGATGCGGTGTGCGTCAATCCCTCTGTCGGCCAGATGGTTTCGGATTTCCTCCGCGGTCTGAGCCAGCACCGGTTGATGCAGGACGGCTACCCGGTGGCGGCCGGCGAGCAGTTCGCCGAGCTCACCCAGCAGCCCGGTGCCGATCACCACCGGGTAGGGCGGGTCGACGGCCACCTGCACGGTGACCGGTTCGGGATACTCCGTCATTTGTTGGCCTCGGCGCGACGGGCCGCGGCCAGCGCGGCCGGCGTGGCAGGGGTGGGCGGCGGCCCGGTTCGGGGCTCGGTGGCGCTTGGCGCCTGCGCGGGCGGCGTGCGGCGCCACGGCGGTCGGCGGCGGTTACGCGCGGCGCCGCCCGGTTTCGGGTCGTCCAGGCGGCACATGACGTGGCGAACGACGGCCCCTGGGTTGCGACGGTTGGTGTTCACCCGGATTGTGGCGACCTGCCGGTACAGCGGAACGCGCTGCGATATCAGCGCGCGGAACTTCTCGGCGCGGTCCGGTCCGGCCAGCAGCGGCCGTACGGTGTTGCCCCCGGTGCGCCGAACTCCTTCGGCGGCAGTGATTTCCAAGTAGACGACGGTGTGACCGGCCAGTGCGGCTCGGACGCCGGGACTGGTGACAGCGCCGCCGCCGAGCGACAGGACGCCGTCGTGTTCGGCCAATGCCGCGCGTATCACGCCTTCTTCGATGCGGCGGAATTCTTTCTCCCCGTCGGCGGCGAAGATGTCGGCGATGCGACGTCCGGTCTGCTCCTCGATCGCCGCGTCGGTGTCCAGCATGCCGACGTTGAGGGCCTTGGCCAGCCGTCGTCCGATGGTGGACTTGCCCGATCCAGGCAGCCCCACCAATACGGCTTTAGGTGCCATCAGCGCTACCCGGATGCCCGAACTTCGCTGACCGGCTCCTGGTCGGCGACTGACCGCCGGTAGGCCTCGATGTTGCGCCGGGTTTCGGTCAGCGAATCGCCGCCGAACTTCTCCAGCGCCGCACGGGCCAGCACCAGCGCCACCATGGTCTCGACCACCACGCCGGCAGCGGGTACCGCGCAGACATCGGAACGCTGGTTGATCGCGACGGCCTCGTCCCCGGTGGCCATGTCCACAGTGGCCAGCGCACGCGGCACGGTGGAAATCGGCTTCATCGCCGCGCGCACCCGCAGCGGCTGGCCGTTGGTCATGCCGCCTTCCAGCCCGCCGGCTCGGTTGGTCGAGCGGACCACGCCGTCGGGACCCGGGTACATCTCGTCGTGGGCGCGGCTGCCGCGTCGGCGTGCCGTGGTGAAGCCGTCACCTATTTCGACACCCTTGATCGCTTGAATGCCCATCACGGCGGCGGCGAGCTGGCTATCCAGCCGGGCGTCGCCGCTGATGAACGACCCGAGCCCGACCGGCAATCCGACCGCGACGGCTTCCACCACACCGCCCAGGGTGTCGCCGTCTTTCTTGGCGGCCTCGATCTCGGCGATCATCGACGCTTCGGCCGCCTTGTCGAATGCGCGCACCGGGCTGGCGTCGATCGCGGCCAGGTCACCCGCCTGCGGCGGCAGGCCGTCGTAGGGCGTGGATTCGCCGATCGAGATGACGTGGGACAGCACCTCGACGCCGAGTGCCTGCCGCAGGAACTGCCGGGCGACGGTTCCGGCCGCCACCCGGGCAGCGGTCTCACGGGCGCTGGCCCGCTCGAGCACCGGGCGGGCGTCGTCGAAACCGTATTTGAGCATGCCCGCGTAGTCGGCGTGGCCGGGCCGTGGCCGGGTCAACGGGGCGTTGCGCGCGACCTCCAGCTCGGCGGCGTCGACCGGGTCGG
>Ga0182014_10005020_pt1 | contig 14877 bp, 9 predicted proteins | sample 612S2DmetaG_FD_120489 | JGI IMG/M metagenome (GOLD analysis project Ga0182014, IMG submission 120489) | Permafrost microbial communities from Stordalen Mire, Sweden - 612S2D metaG | ecosystem: Environmental > Terrestrial > Soil > Wetlands > Permafrost | place: Sweden: Stordalen | collected... | reverse complement strand
CGCCCGTCGATCTACGCAGCAGGTTCTCGCCGACTGGTTTGGCGTGGAGCTGGAGGACATGCCGTGGTTTGCGCCCAGCTACAACGCGGCGCCGCAGAGCGTGCAGCCTGTGGTGCGGCTGAATCGCGACTCCGGCGACCGGGAGTTTGCCCTGCTGCGCTGGGGGCTGGTGCCTTTCTGGGCCAAAGACGCCAGGTTCGGCTACAGCACGATCAACGCCCGCGCGGAGGAAGCAGCCACAAAGCCCGCCTACCGGGAGGCTCTGAAGAAACGCCGCTGCCTGGTGCCCGCCGATGCCTTCTACGAGTGGCAGCGCTTGAACGCCAAGACAAAGCAGCCCTATGCCATTGCCCTCAGGGGCGGTGAGCCTTATGCCATGGCCGGGCTGTGGGAGCGCTGGCAGCCCAGGGAAGGCGCGCCGCTGGAGACCTTCACCATTCTCACCACCGACCCCAATGAATTGATGGAGCCCATCCACAACCGGATGCCGGCGATTCTGGAGCCGCGCGATTACCCCCGCTGGCTCGATTCCGGCGACCCGGCCAGGCCGCCCGTGGACTTGCTCCGCCCTTTCCCGGCGGAAAAGATGCTCGCCTGGCCGATAAGCGACCGCGTCGGAAACGTGCGCAACAACGATCCTCAATTGCTCGATCGATTTCAGCCTTCCGGGGACCGTCAGGCCCCGGAAGGCTAAACCATCGGCGCTTACTTTTGCGGCCGGGCTCGGAACTCGAACCCTCACTTCAAGGCGGCCAAACCGGAAAACAGCACTCGCCCGGCAACAATCCGCACACCTTCGCGAAGATTGCTCTTGACAAGCGCCAGCATCAACGGTCTCCTTGTTGTATTCCCGGTCAACGCTCTTCCCGCGCTCCCGCGTCCTGAATACGCTTCGGTTGCCCGGCCTGGCTTGAGCGTGGAGCACACGATTTGGCACTCCAGCCTCGACCACGAAAGGAATTAGTATGCCCGATTCGAACCAGTCTGGCCTCTCTGACAATGCTGCCGGCGGACTTGCCTACATCACCATCATCCCGGCGATCATCTTCCTGATCGTTCCGCCCTACAACCAGAAACCCTTCGTGCGCTTCCACTCCTGGCAATCCATCTTTTTGTGCATCGTCTGGGTTGTAGTGGATGTCGTTCTAAGCGTTTTTGGCAGATTCGTTCCGTTCGGCGGGTTTCTCGCTTTCGCGCTGATTCCCCTGGTAGGTCTTCTGTTCTTCATCCTCTGGATCATCGTGATCATCCAAGCCTTCAATGGCAAGACCTTCAAGGTGCCTCTCATTGGCGACCTCGCTGAGAAGCAGGCCAACGGCTAACCGGCATCAGGGCCACAGCATTCACGGGAACGGCCTTCACACGGGAGCCGTTCTCGTCGCCGGAGGTTGACCCTCGCGGTTCACCTGTACTCCTATGCGTTTCCCCCGTGGCAAACCTGGGCAAGTCACTACAGCAGTTCGATCTCAACCCCAAAGGAGCTACCGTGTCCGAACCCAATCAATTCGAGCCCACCCCTTCCCAACCCGCTCAGTCGGGTCTGTCCGACAATGCCGCCGGCGCACTGGCCTACGTCACGATCATCCCGGCGATCATCTTCCTGATCGTCGAGCCCTACAACAGGAACTCCTACATACGTTTCCACTCCTGGCAGTCCATCTTCCTGGGCATTGCCGCCTGTGCGATCCAAATCGTACTTTCGGCAATTCCCATTATCGGGTGGTTGCTCATCCCGTTCGTTCTCCTCGGGTTCCTTGTGATTTGGATCATTGTTATTCTCAAGGCCCTGAAGGGGCAGCGCCTCAAGCTGCCGATTATTGGCGCATTTGCTGAAAAGCAGGCCGGCGCGTAAGGTATCAGGCTAGCTCCAGGACGATCGAAACTGCACCGTAAGCGCCGTTCGAGCCGCAATGCCCTAACGGCGCTTACCCTTTTTAACGCCGCGCTTCTTCGCCTTGAATGGCTTGGGCGCAGCGTCTTTCTGCTTGGTCTTTTTCGCCTTCGGCGGCTTTCCGGCTGCCTTCCTTCCGGTCGGCGGCAGACCCTCTTCCACAATCGAGAACTGCAGCCTGCGTTCCTGGGCCAGGATGCGGTCCAGAATCACCTGCACCCGGTCGCCGGCGCGGAATCGGCGGCCGGTACGCTCGCCGATGATCTCATGCGTGTTCTCCCGCCAGGTGTAGCGGTCGTCCCTTAGTGTGTCGATCGGCACCAGTCCCTCGACGAACAGGTCGGTCAGCTCGACAAAGAGGCCGAATTTCGCCGGGTTCAGCACCAGGGCGGCAAACTCCTCGCCCACCCGGTCCTGCATGAAGCGAACCTTCTTCCACTCCACAAGCTCGCGCTCGGCCTCAGCGGCGCGGCGCTCGGTCAGGCTGCTCTCCTCGGCGATCTGGGCCAGTTCGGCTTCCGGAATCGGCGGCTCGCCGGTGAAAATCCCGCCCACCTTAGCCGCGATGAAACTGCGCCGAAGGTGGGGCACCCGCATCTCGGTCCGCAAACCTTCGTTCGGGTGCGTCCACGGCGAGCTGTGGCGTCCCTGCGCAACCATACCCTGCCCGGGCACGCCGGCCCTGAGCAGCGTCTTGACGATGCGATGCACAATCAGGTCCGGATAGCGGCGGATGGGCGAGGTGAAGTGCGTGTAGGTGGGCGCGGCCAGCGCAAAGTGGCCCTCGTTGATCTCGGAGTAGCGCGCCTGCTTGAGCGAGCGCAGCATCAGGTAGCTGAGAATCCGCTCCTCCGGCTTGCCCTCGATGCGGGCGGCCAGCTTCTGGTACATGCGCGGCGTGACGGGAATGTCTTCGGGCACTTCGTGCAGCCGAGGGTTGCGCCCGCGCCCGTGCGCGTCCCGCCGCTCGCCGCGGGTCTGGATGCGCCTGACCGGCAGAGCGCCGAGGCCCAGCGAGTAGCCGAAGGCAGCGGCCAGTTCCTCAAACTGGACAACCCGGCGCGGTTCGGGCTTTTCATGAATCCGGTAGAGCGGGGGCACGCCCAGGTCTTCCAACCAGGTGGCCACGCACTCGTTGGCCGCCAGCATGAACTCCTCGATCAGGCGGTTGGCCCAGGTACGCTCGGCGCGGGTTACGCCGCGCATCTGGCCCTGCGCGTCGAATTCGATCACCGGCTCGGGCAGATCGAAGTCGATGCTGCCCCGCTCCTCGCGCCGCTTGTTCATCAGCCCGGCCAGCAGGCGCATCCGCTCGAACTCGGGGCGCTTCCGCGCTTCTTCCTCTTGGTTGAGTATTTCGGTCACCTCGGTGTACGTCATCCGCGCGGCAGAGCGAATGACGCCCTCGACGATCTCATAGCTCTCGATGCGGCCATCGGAATCGAGATGCATCACGCAACTCAGGACAAGCCGGTCTTCACCGGGGCGAAGGCTGCAAATGTCGGTCGAAAGCTCGTGCGGCAGCATGGGAATGGCGCGATCCGGGAAGTAGACGCTGGTTCCGCGCAGCCGCGCCTCCAGGTCGAGGTCCGTCCCCGCCCGCACATACTCGGCCACGTCGGCAATATGCACCTGCAGCTCGAAGCCGCCGCCAGCGCGTTCGGTCACCAGCACCGCGTCGTCGAAGTCGCGGGCCGTCTCGCCGTCGATGGTGACAATGTGCTGTGAGGGGGGCAGCGAACGAAAATCGCGGCGGCTGTCGGCTTCGGCCCCCTCTTCATTCCAGCCGAGATGGGCCACGCGGCGCGCCTCGGCCAGGACGTTCTCCGGGAAGACCCGCGGCAACTGGTGTTTGCGGATCATCATCTCCACATCCACGCCGAAGTCGTCGGGCGAGCCCAGCACTTCGATCACGCGGCCAATCGGCGGCCTGGTCGGCGTGGGCCAGCTGGTGATCTCCACATCCACCACCAGACCCTCCAAATCCTCCAATTCGCGATGCCCCGCGGCAGCCGTCGCTTCCGTGCCCAGCACACGGTGCGGCGTTGCAGACTCGCCGGCTGTGTGCAGTTCCTGGCCGGGGGGAATGAGGATGGGCTGCGTCATGCGCTCGTCGAAAGGCACAACGCTGTGCCCCTGCGCCCGGTCGGAACGGGCGTAGTGAAAGATGCCGACCACGGTAGGGTTGCGCCGCTCGAGCACACGGACAATGCGGCCCAGCCTGCGCCCGTCGGCCTTCGGCGGGTCTACTTCGACAAGTACCTGGTCGCCCTGCATCGCGCCGTTGATCTCGCTGGGAGGGATAAAAATATCTTCCTGGGCAAAATTCGTTTGGGAAGCCTGCCGCGCATTGGGCCGCACAAACCCGTAGCCGTCGCGGTGCAGATCCAGCCGCCCGGCGGCCAGATTGTCGCGAGTCAGGCCTTCCCGCGTGCCCTCCACGCCCAAAATGGTCCTCGGAATGCTCCAGTGCTCTCTGTCCAACTTGGCCAGTTCGCCGCGCGCGGTCAGACGGGCCAGTTGCTCCAGCAGCAGGCGCCGCTCGCGCCCGCCGCCGAGGCTCAGCTCGCGAACCAGTTGCTTGTATCCGGCTTTTTGACCGGCAGAGCGGGCGATCCGCGCCACCAGTTCATGATCGGTCATACAATAAGAGTAGGCTATAAGAGTAGGCTATTGGCAGGCCTGCACGCAGCATCTGGCCTGGCCAGCCCGCAAAGAATGGAATGCGACTTTGCCCTCCGCAAGGCCGCCGGATTGTTTTCACAGTCGGCTACCGGCTGACCTTGTTCACCGTCCTCTCGCTAAACTGCAGTGCAACGCCTTAGAATAACGGGGACACACCGTTTTGGCGGACCACGAAGGGAAAGCATCCTACGAATGGCCGCTGATGGGGTCGCCGAAGGCAAATAGCCCGGCGGTCCACACTTTCAGATTTTCGGGCCCACGGCATTGCATTGGCCCCTGCCTTGGCAACCCCGTCCCGTCAGGACAGAAAAGGAACTACCTTGAGCGCTATGTGGAAACCCAACCAGCCCGGAAGCACCAACCCTACCCCCACCCCGGAACCTTCCCGCCCCGTGCCGCCTCCTCCGGCCTTTGAACCCCCCAGCCGCGCCCCCGCTCCGGTCGGCGAACAAGCCACAATCGGCAAAAGCCTGTTCATCAAGGGCGAGATCACCGGCTCAGAGTCGCTGTTTGTCGACGGCAAAGTCGAGGGCAGCATCATCCTTCCCGGCAACCGCGTCACTGTGGGCCGTAACGGCCAGGTCGGGGCCAACATCAGCGCTCGCGAGATCGTGGTCCTGGGCAAGATTCGCGGCAACGTCTCCGCCACGGACCGCGTGGACATCCGCGCCGAAGGCTCTCTGAGCGGCGACGTCTCCGCAGCCCGCATCAGCATCGAGGATGGCGCCTTCTTCAAGGGCGGCATCGACATCAAGAAACCCGAAGGCAAGTCGGCGGCTGCCGGAGCCACACCCCCGCCCGCGCCCGAAGTGGTCAAACCGGTCCAATCGTAGCTCCGTATCAAGTCCCGTTCCAGCACAAGAGCCTCCGCAGCGGCGGGGGTTCCTGTGTCTTCGGGATGGGCGGTTCTTGGTGAACCGGATGAGACAGCAAGGCTGCTCTCCCGAGTGTTCTGAAACCGGGAAATGACGCGGAAATGAACTGGAAATCAACTTGATTGAGCACCTTATAAGTGAAACAAAACAATACAAATAGCAAGAAATGAGCCGGAGACGACCTCGAAATCGCCTATCCCAGCCCCATCCGCTTCATCGCAACCCTGGGCAGCGCCGATCCGGTCTTTTCCAGGACCCATTTGGCGATGACCACCCAAACCGCGCTTCCGGCCACCAGTACGCCCAGGTCTGTCCAGGGGCTGTGCGCGGGCAGGTACGCGCCCAACAGATGGACCAGTTGTCCTCCCAGTCCCGTAAAGACCGCCCAGACCGCCGCGCCACTGGCCACGGCGGCCAGCAGGCAGCGGCCCAGTTCGGCATAGTCCAGGCTGGCCAGTGAGACCATGCGCCGCTGGTGCAGCAGCACGGCGATGGTCACGGTTTGCAGCCCGATTCCAAGATCCGAAGCGACCGCCAGCCCCATCGCGCCATGCCGCTGATAAAGCCAGGCATAGACGGGCCACGAAACCAGCGTCACAATCGTTCCCGCGACCATGGGCACGAACGTGTTTCCCGCTGCATAAAAGGCGCGCGCATAGATGGCCTGCGCCGACCAGAGAAACAGCGAGATGGAGAAAACGGCGAAGTAGGCGGCGCACTCCCGCGCATCGCCCAGAGAAAAGCGTCCGCCGATGAAGAGCAGCTCGACCAGCGGCGCGGCAAGCGCGACCATGGCCGAGGCCGCCAACAGTCCCAGCGCGGCCACGCGGGACACGGAGTCCGCAACGCCTACGGCGAATTCGTAATGGCGCTGTTTGCTCCACAGGCTGGCAAAAAACGGCATGGAGGCCGCGCCCGCCGCCTGCGCCAGCATGGCCATGGGCGCGGTGAAGAGCTGTTTGGCATAGCTCATCAGCGAGACTGCGCCGCTGGTCGTCGAGGCAAAGTGAGCGATGATCCAGCTATCGGCAGTCACCAGCGAAACGCCGACCATGAGCGGAAGCGACAGGCGCACCCACTCGCGCAGGCCCTTGTCGCGCCAGTCGAGAATCGGCCGGTAGCGCGTGCCCGCCCGCCGCGCGAAAACCCAGTTCAAGAGAAACGGCCCGAAAAAAGCTCCCGCCACCGTGCCGATGGCCAGCGAAGAGACGCCGATGCGCCGCACCAGCAACACGCCGCCCACAATGGTGCCCAGGCCATAGATCAGAGGCGCCACCGCCTGCACGCTGAATTGCTTGCGCACCATGAGAACCGCGCCAAACACTCCACCGGCAAAGAAGCACAACTGCGCGGGCAGCAATATGCGCGTGAGAAGCACGCAGAGCGCGGCTTTGTCCGCGCCAAAGCCGGGGAACCACCAGTGGACATACCACGGGGCAATCAGCTCGGCCAGCACAATGGCCCCGCCCAGCACCAGGTACATGGTGGTCAGAATCACCGACAGCGACCGCTGCCCTTCCGCCTCGCGGTCCGTATCGCGATAGCGCGTGAGGATGGTGACAAAAGTGATGGAGGCCGCGCCGCCGACCAGAAAGTACGAAATCATGTCCGGCAGCACAAAAGCGCCGTTCAGTGCGTCCGCTTCCATGCCGCGGCCGAAGAGCCAGACGATGTACTTGACCCGCACCAGCCCGATGATCCGCGACAGAAAGGTCGACGCCATCAGGAGGATGGTCGCCGTGAAGGCGGTGTGCGCGTGCGAAGGGCGCAGCAGCCTCAGGCCGCGTGCCCACCGCGACCGCGCGCGCCCCGATTTCAAGTCCAGGGAAGGTTGAGTTGGTTGCGATCCTGCCACTGGAGTTGATTCTACCGGGCTTGCGCGCCGGACGAGGCACGGCTTCGTGAATCAAAGCGCGAAGATTGGCTTATGAACCTGTCCAATAACTTGGTCTTAGGTGAAGGGTACGGGCTTTAGCACGTATATCAGAGGCAGGCGGGGATTTGGGCTTTAGCCCCTGAGGGAAGTTTTTGGCGGCAATCTGCTTTCCCTCAGCGGCTAAAGCCGCGGATCAAAATCGGCACTTGTCGGACGGGCTAAAGCACGTCCCCTTCAGCGCTTCCAGTTTCTGGATAGATTCTGTGAGTCGCCGGCCGGGGGCGAGAATCTGGCCCGCCGGAATCGGGATGGGCCGGCAAGCCACAACCCACTGCGACCCCAGAGACCCATGCAGAAAGACCTCACTGATGCGCAAAAGTTGCAAGGTCCATGCTCCCGCGTATCCTGTCCCCAGGAGGGGCACTGCGTGCAGCGGACCTTTGGATTGGCGTTTTGTTTGGCCTGGTTGGCCGTTGGGGCAAACGCGGGTGCCCAGACCATTCATGGGCGCGAAGGCATTACGCTGCCCCCGCCGCCCGCTGTCGAGGCCATCCCTGTTGCCGACGACTACTTCGGGACAAAAATTCCCGACGGCTATCGCTGGCTCGAAGACGCCAAGAGCCCGGAGACGCGGGCCTTCATCGATGCGCAGAACGCGTATACGGCCCGCTATCTGAAGCAGGCGCGCATACGGCCCCAGGTGGTGGACGATCTGGACGAGTTGGAGAATGTCTCGGACGCCGGCGTACCCTTCGAGCGCGGGAACAGCTACTTCTTCAGAAAGCGGCTGGCCGGCGAACAGCAGTTCTCGATCTATGTGCGCCACGGCTGGACAGGGAAAGACGAGCGGCTGATCGATCCGGCCCAGCTGAGCCGGGACCCGAACACCTCGGTCGACCTGGAGGATGTTTCCCGCGATGGGGCGCTGGTGGCTTATTCGGTGCAGAAGGGCGGAGCGGACGAGACCGCCATCCACGTGTTGAATGTGAAGACCGGCAAGACGCTGGAGGATGAGCTGCCGGCGGCCCGCTATGAGAGCGCGGTCTTTGCACCGGATGGGGCCAGCCTCTACTTCGCGCGCAACGACAAGCAGGGAACGCTGCTGTACCAGCACGTGCTGGGGATGCGCATCTCCCGGGATACGCTGCTGTTTGGGCGCGAGTTTCGCGGAGAGCCGCTGACCGGCAACGACCTTTTTTCCGGCGTGGTGACCGACGACGCCCACTACCTTGTAGTCGAGATCGACCGCGGCGTGCCGGCCCGGCGCGTGGACATCGTCTTCCGCGATCTGACCAAGCCGGGTTCGCCCTTTGAGGTGCTGGTCTGGGGGCTGGACTCGCGATTCAACGCGATCTACGCCAAGGGTACGTGGTATGTGAAGACTGACTACCAGGCGCCCAAGGGAAGAATTCTGAAGGCCGATCCCGGCATCCTGCCCGACGTGTGGAAGACGGTGGTGCCGGAAGGACAGGATGTGATCGATGATTGGTCGATTGTGGGCGGAAAGATCTACGTGAACCGGCTGAAGGACGTAAAGACGGAGACCGCGGTCTACGCCCTGGATGGCAAGCCAGCCGGGAAGATCGACTATGACGGAATCGGGTCGTCCACGGTCGTCCAGGGGCGGACGACGGACCGCGACGGCTTCTTCAGCTTTGAGTCGTTCATCGTGCCGCCCACCATCTACCGGCTGGACACGGTGACCGGCAAGCGCGAGGTCTTTTTCCAGCCAAAGATCCCCTTCGACTCCAGCCAGTATGAGCTCAAGCAGGTGTTTTTCAAGTCGAAAGATGGGACGCAGGTTCCCATGTTCATCGCCGGCAAGAAGGGCCTGAAGCAGGACGGGTCCCAGCGGCTGCTGATGACCGGGTATGGCGGCTTCAACCTGAGGATGGGCACGCACTGGCGCCCAACCTGTGCGTGGTGGCTGGAGCAGGGCGGATGGTTCGCGGAGCCCAACCTGCGCGGCGGCGGCGAATACGGCGAGCGCTGGCACGAACAGGGCATGTTTGAAAAGAAGCAGAACGTCTTCGACGACTGGTTTGCGGCGGCCGAGTACCTGATCGCCAACAAATACACTTCGCCGCCGCACTTTGCCATCGAGGGCGCCTCGAACGGGGGGTTGCTGATGGGCGCGGCCATCACCCAGCGGCCGGAGCTGTTCTCGGCCGTCTGGTGCGGCTATCCCCTGCTTGACATGCTGCGCTTCCAGAAGTTCCTGGTGGGCTCCTACTGGACGACGGAGTTCGGCTCGGCGGAGAACGAAAAGCAGTTTTTCTACCTTCTCAAGTACTCGCCTTACCACAACGCGAAGCCCGGTACGGCCTATCCGGCGGTCATGTTCTTCACCGGCGACAGCGACACGCGCGTGGACCCGCTCCATGCGCGCAAAATGACGCCCCTGTTGCAGTCGGCCTCATCCAGCGGCCGGCCGATCCTGCTGCACTATAGCCTCGCGGGAGGGCACAGTGGCGGAATGGGCATAGACCAGCAGATCCAGGACGATGCCGACCGGCTCACCTTCCTGTGGACTGAAACGGCACAGCCCGCCATCGGCAAATAGCGCCCTGGCTGACGCCGGACAGGTACTCAAGAACGCCGCCCCGGCGTAACCTCATGCCCTTTGTAATCCCTTCCGATAAGGGAGATGCGGGACATGGAGTGATTCTCCAATTCACGCGGCCTTGCCGGCACCCTGCAAGGTGGCACCTCCTTGCTCCCCAGCAACGAATCTCTGTCGACGGGGACCTAAGTGCCACTCGACGGTGGGAGGGTCTGGGTACGGGAATTGGAAAGCCGCTAAAAGCAGCAAGTCCATATGGTCGATTTCACGGGCCGCTGCCGCGAAGATCGAGCGGGGGAGGGACCGGGAGGCCGCTTTCGGCCCTTTGCACAGCCGGGAAGCACACGGAGGGCTGGCCGTCTCCTGCTGGGAACACGCTGCCGGGAGTACCGCTGGGCCGGGGTCCCCGGCGAATCGGGGTCCCCAGCGAGCGATTTTTGCTCGTTGGGGTGAGGGGACTCGGGGTCCCCAGCGAGCGATTTTTGCTCGTTGGGTGAGGGGACAGATCTTCGTCGCTGGGGTGGAGTGCCGGAGTGAAGATGCAACAAGCAGAGTTGGAGACCGGCAGGTTCGATCGTCAGCAGGAAGCTGCTCGGCAAGCTGCGCTCATTGCGACTGGGATTCTCGATACTCCGCCGGAGCCCGGCTACGACGCGATTACCCGGCTGGCCGCTGAGTACTTCCGGGCCGATTCGGTCGGGATCGGCTTTGCCGACGAGAGCCGCGTGTGGATTAAGTCTTGCTGGGGCCAGCAGGTTCGCGAGTTGCCCCGGAAGGACTCCATCTTTGAATTGGTGCTGGCGGAAGACGGTCCCGTGATCGTCTCCGACTTCTCCAAAAGCCCTCAATTCGAGGAGTCCCCGCCGATTCTAAGGCTATTCGAAGCAGCCTTCTTCGCCGGCGTTCCGGTGCGCTCATTCGACGGCAAAATCCTGGGGGCGCTGGCCATCTTCTGCCGTGAGCCTCGTCATGGCTTGGCGCCGGACAAGCTGCGCATGCTGGAGAGCCTTGCCGATATGGTTTCCAGCCAGTTGGAACTGCGCAGGCTGCGCAAATCATTCACCGGGAATGGGTTGCGGAAGTCTCGCGCCGCAAGCGTTCCCGCGGGTTGGCCGCGCAGAACAGACCTGCGCCACGCTCTGGACGAGCGCCAGTTTGTGCTCTACTACCAACCCGAGATCGAGCTCTCCACCCGCAAGATCGTTGGCCTTGAGGCGCTGATCCGCTGGGCTCACCCCGAGCGGGGGCTTATCCCTCCCCTGGACTTCATTCCGCTGGCCGAGGAGAGCGGGTTGATCCTGCCCATCGGCGACTGGGGACTTGCCGAGGCCTGCAATCAGATTCAGAAGTGGTGCCGCGAGGATCCCCGCCACAGTTCTCTTCGGGTCTGCGTCAACCTCTCCGCCCGTCAGTTTTCCCGTAAGGGGCTGGCTGACCACGTCGAGGCGTTGCTGCTTCAATCCGGCATCTCAAGCCGCCAACTCGGTCTCGAAATGACGGAGTCCAGCCTGATTCCCAACATGGGCACTGCCATGGAGGTGCTGGGCAGCCTGCGCAAGCTGGGCATCTCCCTGATGATGGACGACTTCGGCACCGGCTACAGCTCGCTCAACTACCTGCATTCCTTTCCCTTTGACGTGCTCAAGATCGACCGCTCGTTTGTGGGCCGCATGACCGAGGGAGACCAACCGCTCCAGATCGTGCGCACCATCATCGAACTGGCCCGGGTGCTGGGGATGGACGTCGTCGCCGAGGGCATCGAGACCCACGAACAGTATCGTCTGCTGCGGCAATTGGGCTGCCGCTTCGGCTAGGGCTTCCTCTTTGCCCGCCCCATGAGCGCCGAGGCTGTAACCCAGCTGTTGCGGCTCCCTGGACGCGTGCTTCCCGAGCCCGAGGCATAAGAAGCCATTCGCGGCTGACCGCGTGGCGCTTTGCTTAGAGCGGAACCAGAGTGACTGTATCCTGAACCGCAACCCTCGAGTCGACGGGACCACCAGGGAGCGGAGACCCGGCACCGACTTCATCAGGTCACACCAACTCTGGTTTCGCTCTAGACAGTTCAGCCGGCGGTTTCATTTCGGGACTGGGGAAGCGCTTTTCCTTATCCGGAATCCGCCCTGCCATTCGCATGGGAAATCCCTCACGGTTGCGGCCAGCCTCAAGGTATGCTCCAAGCCATGCAGCAACCAGCCGCACCCGCGCCCTCCCCCGCCTCCCCCAGTTTCGCGGGTCTGCTGGCCGCTCTTGCCGCACCCGCGCAGCAGCGCGCGCCCGCCTGGAGCGACGACGGTCTTGCCGACGACTACGCGACACTCAGCTACGAGCGCGCCTTGCGCGCCCACGCGCGCTACCGCTCCGTAGATTCATCCTTGGATGCAAGCGATTTTTCGCTCACGCAGCCAGCCGCTCCGGAGTCAATCCGCGTCCGCGAGGCGTTTCCTGCCGCTGTGCCCCCGGCCACTCCAACGCCAACCCCGCAGGCGGCCTCTTCTTCGAATGCAGACGTTCAACCGGAGACCACCCACGGTCTGCCAACGGCGCTTGACAGAAATCTGAAGTGCGCCAGCATCACCATCCGGCTGAGCAAGGCGGAATGCGCGCAACTGCGCAAACGCGCCGCTGAAGCCGGCCTCACCGTCTCAGCCTACCTGCGCTCCTGCACATTTGAGGCTGAGTCCCTGCGGGCACTGGTCAAAGACACGCTGGCCCAGTTGCGTTCGGACCCGGCCAAAGGGGATCAGGCCGCGGCGAATCAGGTCGCCTCCAGGCCGACCGGACGCTCCTGGCGCCATTGGTGGAAGCGATTCTGGCCGCTCGCGCACGCCAGCCGGCGCATCGCCCGGGCCTGAACTGGCTGCGGAAAACTCATTCTCGCGAAGGGTATGGGCTGATAGGCCGGGACTGGCAGGTCAGGGCTTTATAGCGGTTCTCCAACTGCTATACCCCGAAACCACGACCGCTGAGTGGTTTTTTCCTTAAGAAAAAGCCACCTTGCTTAGAGCTGGCAAGGGCACGTGAATTGGAGAACCGCTCTAGCCCTGACACAAAAGCCAGCGAAATCAACGGAGCTTTAGCCCCTGAGGCATGCTTTTCGGGATCTCGCATCCAATTTGCCCTTTTCCGCGGCCTACAAAGCCCAAACGGCCTACTCAACTTCCAGAACAAGGCACTTCAGGTATTCGGTCTCCGGCAGGTTCAGCACCACCGGATGGTCGGGAGCGGCGCCGCGACGCTCCAGCAGGCGCACACGCCGGGCAGCATCGGCGGCGGTCGAGGCCACGCTGGCCTCGAGATCGGCCCAGCTCACGTGGTGAGAGCAGGAGCAGGTTACCAGCAGGCCGCCGGGGCGCATCATCCTAAGGGCGCGCAGGTTCAGTTCCTTGTAGCCCCGCAGGGCTCCCTCGACAGCCCGCCGGGTTTTGGCGAAGGCGGGCGGATCGAGGATGATCGCGTCGAAGGTTTCGCCGGAGTCCGACCAGTCGCGGAGAATCTGAAAGGCGTCGGCCTCCACCCAATCCACCTGCGCGGTGAGCCGGGCGCGATTGGCCTCAAGATTCCGCTCCGCCACTTCGAGCGAGGCGCGGGAGGCGTCAATGCCCGTGACCTGGCGGCAGACCTGGGCCAGATGCAGGGCAAACCCGCCCTGGTAGCAACAAACATCGAGCGCACAGCCGACAGCGCCGAGCCGCCGCGCCCACTCCTGGGCGGCGGCGTAGTTGGCCCGCTGGTCGAGGAACGCGCCGGTCTTCTGTCCCGCATTGGCGTCGAAGTGGAACATGAGACCATTGAGCCGGAATTGAATGCTGGTGGCCAGAGTCGTAGCGTCTTCAACAAAGAGAGGCTCGGAGCTGGCTGCGGCCAGCCCTTCCAGTTCGCGCATGCGCGGGTCGGGCCGTTCCAAAATGGCTGCCGGAGCCAGCTCCTCGCGGAGTACACGCACGCAGGTCTCCCGCACCGCGACCGAGTCCAGTCCCTTGGCCAGAAGTTGAAGAATGACCAGGTCGCCGTATTTGTCCGCCACCAGGCCGGGCAACTCATCGGCCTCGCTGAAACACAAGCGGCAAGAGTCGGTTTGAGAGTTCAGCAGAGGCTTGCGCCGGGTGATCGCCCGCCGCAGTCTTGCCGCCATCAATTCCAGCCATCCGGCCTCATCAATGGCCTCGCGGGAGACCAGCCGCAACGCAATCTGCGATGAGGGGCTGTAAAGCGCCGTGCCCAGCAACAGGCCGCGGCTGTCGGCAACCGGCAGCAGAGCAGGGACGTCGCCTTCGCCGGCTTCGGGCAATTCAATAGACTCAATATCGGAGGCGTAGACCCAAAGATAGCCACTCCGCAGCCGGTCGGCGGCTCGGCGATTGACTCGGGTGCCCAGGATGATGGCTCCAGGGGCGGGGCGGTCCGATCCGGTCCGTTTCATCGTAACCCCATCTTACCCCCTCATCTTGCCAATCGTCGGACCCCATACAGCCATTTGGCGTGCGGTTGGCGGGGACGAGTCCTTGCTCTTTGATTCGGCACAGAATCCTGCTGAAGGAGCGCCTTCATCCGCATCAATCGTTTGCGGCCTATAATGAAGCATGGCGACTGTCCGGCAGGCCGCACCGGCAGATGTTCCCACCGCGCCCCCGTCTCCTCCGGGGGATTCGCGGGTTGCTGCGCGCGATTTGAAGCCGCATCCCCCCCAGCGCTCAATCGATGAGCGTTTTAAAGCGCTGCTAAGGCAGGTCCACGCCAACCGTCCCAACGAAGACGTTTCTCTCATTGGCAAGGCCTGGGAGTTCTGCGTCAAGCATCATGAAGGGCAGATCCGGGCCTCCGGCGAGCCATACATCGTACACCCGCTCGAGGTGGCCGAGGTGCTGGCGGAGATGAAGCTCGATTCCTCGGCCATCGCCGCCGGCCTGCTCCACGACTCGGTGGAAGACACGCCCGCCACCAGCGAGGAGATCGCCGCCGGGTTTGGCGTCCAGGTGGCCCACATTGT
>Ga0182014_10005018_pt1 | contig 14881 bp, 12 predicted proteins | sample 612S2DmetaG_FD_120489 | JGI IMG/M metagenome (GOLD analysis project Ga0182014, IMG submission 120489) | Permafrost microbial communities from Stordalen Mire, Sweden - 612S2D metaG | ecosystem: Environmental > Terrestrial > Soil > Wetlands > Permafrost | place: Sweden: Stordalen | collected... | reverse complement strand
CACGGACGCGCCGCGAATTCCTGTCGCAGGGCTTCATGACCGGTGCGGCGACGGTGGTCGCACCGACGCTTCTGGGGATGCTGGCCGCGCCCCGGCGCGCACAGGCGACGTTGGCGGCGGACATCTCCGGTCTGCTGGCCGGCTGCAACATCACCACCGGCGCCGGCAAGATCCCCTTCATCTGCTTCGATCTGGCCGGCGGCGGCAACATCGCGGGTTCGAATGTGCTGGTCGGCGGCCCGAAGGGCCAGCTGGATTTCCTGTCCGTGGCGGGTTACAGCAAGCTCGGGTTGCCCGGCACCATGGTGCCGAGTCCCAGCACGACCGGCAATTTCATCGACTCGAGTCTGGGATTGCGGTTCCATTCGGACAGCGCGCACCTGCGCGGCATCAAGACGCGCGCCAAGGCCGCGGCGCTTGCCGGCACGAACGGCACGGTCATTCCGGCTCTGTCGCAGAACGACACCAACGTGAATCCGCACAACCCAATCTACGGCATCTACCAGTTCGGGGCCCGCGGCGGGCTGCTCAATTTGATCGGTTCGGAGAGCTCGGTGTCCGGCGGCAATTCGATGGCGCCGCCCAGCATGGTCATTGCCAGCGCCCAGCCCAGCGTGATCGCCACCGAGGGGGATACGACAGGCTTGGTCAGCACCGGCGAACTCAATACGCTGCTTCCCGCGGCGCAGGATCAGACGAATGTGCTGGAGTCGATGAAGCGCATCAGCGACGCCAAATATGCTCAGGTGCAGGCCTATCCTGCGGACGCGACCCTGGATGCCGCCGCCAAGCAAATCCAGGCCTGCAGTTATACCAAAGCGGCGTACGTCGTCAACAAATACGGCGGCCCGGGCGCGGTGGATCCGCAATCCGACCCGAAAATCGTGGGCTCGAGCGGCATCTTTTCCCAGGCGGAGTTCGCTGATCCCGACTTCCAGGCAACGGCGGCGGTCATGAAGCTCGTCATCGACGGCAATGCCGCGGGCGGTACCATCGAAATGGGCGGTTTCGATTACCATACCGGGGATCGGGCCACCGGCGAGACCCGCGACGAGCATCTCGGCAATTGCATCGGTGCGTGTCTGCAATATGCGGCGCTCGTCGGCAAGCCGGTCATGATCTACGTGTTCAGCGATGGCTCGCTCGCCAGCAACGGGATGATCGACACCTCGGCCGCCGGCCGCGGCAAGGGCGTATGGACCGGCGACAACCAGAGCGTCGCGGCGACCTACTTCCTGGTGTATAACCCCAACGGCAAGCCGGTGGCGGCGCAGCCCAATCCGGAGATGAGTCTGCAGATCGGGTATTTCAATTCGGACGGTTCGCTCAACACGACGGGCAGTCCCGCCGGCAACAACGTGTTCAATCTGGCGCAGATGGTCGTGCTCAACTACATGGCGTTGCATAGCGCCAATGCCATCAGCGCCTTTCCGACGCTTTATCCGGCGCCGAATGTGAACAACACGTTGGGCACGGGCACGGCCCTGGAGTCGCTGATCGCCTTCCAACCGCTGGCCGGTCTGGTGAACGGCTTGGTGCCCGCGACGTAAGCCATCGGCCGTAATGTGCGCGCGACGTGTTGAAACTGATCATGGGGACCGCGTGCGTTGACACCTCGGCTCTCATTGTGCGATTTTGCATGAGGTCTGGGCGCGAAGCTTCCGGTCTGCGGGATGTTTCCTTTAGACAGCGGGGTTACCAGAGTGAATGATTTGCTGCGCTTCGGCGCCGTATTCGAGCCGGTCGAATCAAGACTCACGCGGTGAGGATGTCTCCGCGTGCGTAGGGTTCTTTTTGCCTGCGGGTTTGCCTTAAGCGCATCGTTGATCGCCGCGTCGGCGGCCGTGCCCACCTTGGTCGGCAGGCAAGCCCCGGACTTCGTCTTGAAGGACCAAGCCGGCAGGAACCTGCGTTTGTCCGAATACCGCGGTCAGGTGGTCGTCGTCAATTTTTGGGCGCGATGGGTGAGCGACTCACGGGACGAGATGCCGGCGCTCGATCGAATCAACACCACGTATAATCGGGCGGGGCTCGTCGTGCTGGGTGTGTCGGTCGATGAAGATGTGGCGCGCGCCCGGGAATTTGCCGACGCCATGAAGGTCCGATATCCGATCTTGTTCGACAACAGCCCGGATCTTGGCCGAGATTACTTACTACGGAAAATGCCCATGACCATCCTCATCGACAGGGCTGGCGTGGTGCGTTACTCGAACGTCGGCTTCAAGCGCGGCGATGAACGCACGTATCTGGATCAAATACGCGAATTGCTGCGCGAATAACGATAGGTCTGCTATGAATTTCAAGTATCGAATGGTGTCTGTCGTGTTGCACGGAGCCGTACTGGCCTGTGTCGTTGCGATGAGCAGTGGAGTCCCGCGCGCGGCAGCCGCCGCGACACCCGCACCTGCGGCGGCGGTTCCCGCGCCTGCCGCCCCGGGTCCGGCGACTCCGGCCGCGGGACCCGCCGCCGTGCCCGCGCCCGGGACGCCCCTGTCCGATACGCCGCCCGCCGACTTCAAGACGCTGGATCAAGAAGTGCAGGGGATGAAGAAGGATGTCATCGAATTGAACAAGGATCTGTTCGTGCTGCAGGAGGAACTACTGTTCCCCGCCAACACCCAGGTCGCGGTCTACGTTTCCATGGACGTCGGGACTTTTTTCGCCCTGGATTCGGTCACGCTCAAGATCGACAACAAGGAAGTCAAGAACTATCTGTATACCGCGCGTGAGGCCGATGCCCTGTTGAAGGGCGGAGTGCAGGAGATCTATCTCGGCAATCTGAAGCTCGGCAAACATGAGTTGGTCGCATTTTTCACCGGGAAGGGCCCGATGGAACGTGACTACAAGCGCGGCGCCACGATCGTTTTCGCCAAGGGTGTGGGCGCCAAATACTTGGAACTCAAGATTACGGATCGCGTGACCAAGCACCAGCCCGAGTTCAAGATCAAAGATTGGGAATGATGACGGTCGTGACGCACGTGGCACTGCAACGAGTGATCGGCAGGTTCCGACCGCTGTTACTCGGCGGGTTGCTCGCGACTTTGCCGCTGGCGCCGACGCTGGCCAAGAACGTCCCGCCCGATCCGGACGGCCTGCCTCCCCAGGACGTCAAGGATCTTCATTACGGCGACGTGCTGTTCTATTTTTATCAAGACGATTATTTCGACTCGATCACCCGGCTGCTCGCGGCACAACAGCTCGAACGCCTGCCGAATACAAGGGGCGAAGCGCAACTGCTGCTGGGCGGCTTGTACCTGTCGTTGGGTGAGCATGTCGAAGCCGGCAAAATCTTCGAGACATTGCTCGGCACCGCCAACGTGTCGGAAAACGTCCGCAACAAGGCGTGGTTCTATCTCGGCAAGGTCTGGTATCAGCGCGGATATCTTGCGGAGTCCGAGGCGGCGTTGCGCAAGGTTTCCGACAAGATCCAGCCGCGCATCAGCGCGGAACGCTACATGCTTCTCGCCCAGCTCATGCTGCGCCAGGATCGCTACGACGATGCGATCGCATCCCTGACCGCCTGGCATGGGCCGCCGGACTGGACCGCCTATGCGCAGTTCAACCTGGGCGTCGCCCTGGTGCGGAAGGGTCGGCTTTCCGATGCGATCACCTACCTCGATCAAGTCGGTCGGATGGAAACCTCGAGCGAGGAATTGCTGGCGCTTCGCGACAAGGCCAATCTGGCGCTGGGGTTTGCGTTCATGCAGGCCGAGCGACCCGCCGATGCACGGCCCATCCTCGAGCGGGTGCGGCTCGATGGACCGTACTCGAGCAAGGCGCTTCTGGGCGTGGGCTGGGCCGATTCGTCCCTGGGGCAATTCAAGCGTGCGCTGGTTCCGTGGTTGGCCTTGCGCAAACGGAGTCTGCTGGACTCCGCGGTGCAGGAGTCCTATCTCACGGTTCCGTACGCCTACAATCAGCTGGGCGCGACCGGGCAGGCGGCCGACTTCTACAACTCGGCCATCGAGTCCTTCGACGCGGAGTCGAAGCGCATCGACGACTCCATCGACCAGATCCACTCGGGCAGCCTGCTCGATCGCTTGTTGAACAACGACAAAAAGGACTCGCTCACCTGGTATTGGCAGCTGAAGACCCTGCCGGACGCGCCCGAGTCGCGGTATCTCTACCAGCTGTTGGCCAGCAACGAATTTCAGGAAGGCTTGAAGAATTACCGCGAGCTCAATTTCATGAGCCGCAATCTCGACGCCTGGCGCGAGGATCTTGCCGCGTTCAACGACATGCTGGATACGCGTCAGGAAGCCTACAACGCCCAGGTGCCCAAGGCCGACGCCGTGATGTCGGCGACGGACCTCGGCGCATTGACGAAGAAGCGCGTCGATTTCGAGTCCCGCATCAATGAGATCGAGAAATCCAACGACGTGGCCGCCCTCGGCACGCCGGAGGAACAGAAGAATTGGGCGCGTCTGCAGCGAATAGAGAACTACCTCAATTCACACCCTGAGGATCCTGAGCTGGGCGAGATGCGCGACCGACTTCGCCTGCTGAAGGGAGTCATGTACTGGCGGCTGTCGCAGAGTTTCAAGGCGCGGCTGTGGAACGAGCGTCGCTCGGTCAAGGAACTCGAAACCTCCCTCGCCGAGACGCAGAAACGCACCGTGCAGGTCTCGCAGGCCCGGCAGAGCATGCCGAACAACACCGGGGGCTTCGGCATGCGGGTCTCTGCGGTGAGCGCGCGCATCGATCAATTGCAGCAACGGCTGGCGGCGTTGAGCGAGCAGCAAAATCGCTTTCTGCAGACGCTCGCCATCCGCGAACTCGAGATGCAGAAGCAGCGAATCCTGGTCTATCAGGTGCAGGCCCGATACGAATTGGCGGCGATCTACGACAAGACCACCAACGGGCCGGGCAAGCCGAAGGCGCAGCCATGAAGCGCGTCACGGGCTTCGTGGTTTCGTGGGTGGCGGTTCTGGGCTCCATTGCGTGCGCGCCGGGACCGGCGCAGGCCGCCTCGAAACCGCCGGCGACCATCAAGGACCTCGAGGGAGACCAAGTCGACGTGAGCCAGGCGCCGCCGCAGGGGGTCGATGCCAACAAGGCCATGGACAGCTATCGTCGCTTTCTCGATCTGAACGCCGGAGACTCGGGGCTGCGGGCCGAGGCGCTGCGCCGACTGGGCGATTTGAATCTCGAAAGCTCGGAATCCGAGCGGATCGAGCATGAACTCGTCACCAACGAGGGATTGCGCGCGACGGAGGCCATTCATCTGTATTCGGCCCTGTTGAAGACCTATCCGAAATACGAGCGCAACGACGCCGTCCTCTATCAACTCGCGCGAGCGTATGAACTCAACGCGCAACCGGACAAGGCGCTCGCCGCGCTCGATCAGTTGGTGGCCAACTATCCGAACAGCCGCTACATCGACGAGGCCCAATTTCGCCGCGGCGAGATCTTGTTCGCCCCCAAGACGTACCCTGCGGCGCAGGCGGCCTACGAGGCCGTCATCAAGATCGGACCGTCCTCCCCCTACTACAATCAGAGCCTGTACAAGCACGGCTGGTCCCTGTTCAAGCAGGGCGAGAACGAGCGCAGCCTGGAGTCCTTCTCGGGCGTCCTCGACTCGGTGCTGGTCTCGAAGCGCGACCCGTCGGCCCTGATCGAACTCGACGGCCTGTCCCGCGCCAATCGCGAGTTGGTCGAGGACACCTTTCGCGTCATGGCGATCACGTTCTCCTATATGGACGGTCCGAAGACGATCGACGTGTTCGTGAAGCACCACAAGCCTCGCCCCTACTCGTATCTGTTGTACGCACGCCTGGGCGACTTCTACATCGAGAAGGAGCGCTACACGGACGCAGCCGACGCCTATCGCGCGTTCGTTTTGCAGGATCGTGACAACGAGAAGGCGCCGCAGCTGCAGATGCAGGCGATCGAAGCGTATTCGAAAGGGGGCTTTGCGCAGCTGGTCCTGCAGGGCAAGAAAGAGTTCGTCGAAAACTATAGCTACGGCACCCCCTTCTGGAGGAATCGGACGCCGCAGGGCGAGGCGGCGGTGGTCGCGGAACTGAAGATCAACCTCAAGGACGTGGCGCAGTACGCGCATGCGCAGGCACAGCGCAGCAAGAGTTCCGCGGACTATCAAGAGGCGGCGAAGTGGTATCGCAGTTTCATCGGTTCCTTTCCGGACGATCCCGATACCGCGGCCATGAACTTGTCGCTTGGCGATACGCTCTTTGAAAACAAGGAGTATCTCGATGCGGCGCAGGAGTACGAAAAGACCGCCTACGGGTACGGTGCGCACGACAAGGCGGGGGCCGCGGGCTACGCGGCCATCGTGGCATACGGCAAACAGGAGGACGCCCTGGCCGGCGAGCCGCGGGCGGCAATGCATGCCCGCGAGATCGACAGCTCGCTCAAGTTCGCCGCGACCTTTCCGCAGCATCCGGAGACGGTGGCGGTGCTGACCCGGGCGTCGACCGACCTATATGCCATCAAGGACTACCCCCGTGCCGTCGCGGCCGCGCAGACGATACTGACGCGGCAGCCTCCCGCCGATCCGGCAAAGCAGCGCATTGCCTGGACGGTGATCGCGAACTCGAATTTCGACCAGGGGCAGTTCGACAAGGCCGAGCTGGGCTACAGCAAAGCTCAATCGTTGATGCCGCCCAACGACCCCGAACGCGCGGTGATCGTGGAACGGCTCGCGGCCGCCATCTACAAACAAGGCGAGCAGAAAAACACGTCGGGCGACAGCAGCGGGGCGGTCGACGACTTCCTGCGGGTCTCGAAGGAGGCGCCGGCCTCGAAGGTACGGGCCAACGCGGATTTCGACGCCGCGGCGCTGCTGATGAGGGAGAAGCAGTGGGACCGGGCGGTCGTCGTGCTCGAGGGATTCCGCCGCAATTTCCCCCAGAGTCCGCTGCAGACCGATGTGACCCGGAACCTGGCGGTGGCTTACTCCGAATCGAATCATCCTGCCGAGGCGGCCGCGGAGTTCGAGAAGATTGCGCAGACGCCTGGCGAGACCCCGGAGGTCCAGCGCGAGGCCACCCGGCGCGCCGCCGAACTCTACGACAAGGCCGGCAACACCCCGAAATCACGCGCCATGTTGGAAGCGTTCGTGAAACACTTTCCGCAGCCATTGAATCCGGCCATGGAAGCGCGCAATCAATTGAGCGAACTCGCGGCGAAGGCGGGGGATTCGGCGGGTCGCGATCATTGGCTGAAGGAAATCATCGCTGCCGACCGCTCCGCGGGCGCCGCACGCACGGACCGTAGTCGGTCTCTGGCGGCCAAAGCGACCTTGGCGTTGGCGGAGCCCGTCCGCGAGGCATTCGTCAGGATCAAGCTGGTCGCGCCCCTCAAGCGATCGCTCGTGGAGAAGCGCAAGGCGATGGAGACGGCGCTGAAGGCCTACTCGCAGGCTGCCGATTATGAGGTGACCGACGTGACGACGGCGGCGACCTTCGAGAGCGCCGAGCTGTATCGCCAGCTGGGCAAGGATCTGATGAACTCGGAGCGGCCGAAGAATCTGTCGAAGGACGAATTGGAGCAGTACAACGTCCTTCTCGAGGAGCAGGCCTTTCCGTTCGAGGAGGATGCGATCAAATTGCATGAGGTGAATACGGCGCGCACCAAGAACGGGACCTACGATGAATGGGTCCAGAAGAGTTTCGCTGCGCTGGCACAACTTAATCCAGGCCGTTACGGCAAGGCGGAGCTCGGTGAGCCTCTGGTCGAATCGATTCGTTAACCTGACCGCGTGCCTCCTGCTGGCGGCGTGCCAAAGCACGCCCCCCAAGGATGCGGCCGCGGCTGCGGCTGCCCGCGAAGTGTCGCCCGATGCCGCCAACGGCCCCGGCGCGGGCACCCCGACCGAGAACGCGGGCGCCAGGCCGATCCCGCAGCGCGCGGCGGTGCAGTACGCCGACGCTCTGAAGATGATGAAGGCCGGCCGCACCGCCGACGCCGAGGTGCAGTTCAAGCAGATGTCCGAGACGTACCCTGAATTCTCCGGCCCCGAAGTCAATCTGGGTCTGATCTATTTGCAGGGTTCACGCTTGCTGGAAGCGGAGTCGGCTTTCAAGGCGGCTCTATCCCGCAATCCGGCGAGCGTCGCCGCCGGCAATGAACTCGGGATCGTAGAGCGGAAGCTCGGCAAGTTTTCGGAGGCCGAGGCCGCGTATCAGCGTACGATAGCCGCTGATCCGAACTACGCTCCGGCGTATTTGAACCTGGGTGTGCTCTACGATCTGTATCTCGCCGAACCGAAGAAGGCGCTCGAAGAGTTCGAGCATTACATCGAACTTGCCGGCGACAACAAGCAGGTTGCCGGCTGGGTGATGGAACTTCGTAAGCGAGCCGGTGCGCCTGCGCCAGCCGTAAAAAAGGAGCCTGCATGAACATGGCCATCAAGCCGTTGAGCCTCGCGCTCGTCCTATCGGTCGCTGGAATCGCCGCGGCACAGCAGGCGCCGCCGACCGCCCCGGCAAAGTCCAACGCGCAGATGGATGCCGGCGAACCCCGGGCGAACACGTCTCCAATCGCGGGGGACGATTCAGCGGCTGCGCCCGCTGCCGCCCCCACCGTGGCGGCTCCGCATAGCGGTCCACGGTCCCCGTCGGCGGCGCGCGCGCCGGGCACCCCAGCCGCCGCCCCGAAAGGTCCCGGCGCCGCCGATCGACTCAGCCTGGGCACCGCAACGGTGACCGGCGACCATGAACAGCCCAAGGTAATGTATATCGTGCCGTGGAAGAGTTCCAATATCGGGGACCTGAACGGCAAACCGATGAACAGCCTCCTGGATGAAGCGTTGGCGCCCGTGGACCGCGACGAGTTCAAGCGCGAGGTGGCTTATTACGACGCGATGCATGCGCCGGCGCCGCAAAATGGTGCGGCCGGGCAGGCAGCCAAGCAGGGTGAGAAGTAAGTCCGCCACGATTTTTAATTAATCTGGTTGAATCCCATGTTCGAGCGGATGAGTATTTTTTAGGAGCGCGCAGATGAATTTCTTCAATTCGATCGTCAATTTCTTCAAGGACGGCGGCTTTTTTCTGTATCCGCTCGCGTTGATCTTCGTGGTCGGCGTGTCGATCGCCATCGAGCGGTACATCTACCTGAGCCGCGAGACCATCCGTAACCGCAGCCTATGGGATGAACTCGTTCCCGCCCTGAGCGCCGGCAACTTCAAGCAAGTGGTGAGCCTGACGCAGAATTCGAAGGCGTCGATCGCAACGGTCTTGAACTATGGAGTGGCCCGCGTGGCCAATGCGCGGCGGCGCGACGACATCGAGAAGGCCATGGACGAAAGCCTCCTCGAGGTCATTCCCCGCATCGAGAAGCGCACGCACTTTTTATCGTCGCTCGCCAACATCGGGCTGCTCATCGGGTTGCTCGGCACCATCACCGGCTTGATCGGCGCGTTCAGCGCGGTGGCGACGGCAAACCCGGCCGAAAAGGCCAGCTTGCTGGCCGCCGCCATTTCGGTGGCCATGAACAACACGGCGTCCGGCCTGGGGGTCGCGATCACGCTGCTGTTGGCGCACATGTTTCTCGAGGCGAAGACCACGGCCCTGATCGACAGCCTGGAAATTGCCTCGGTAAAATTCTTGAATTCCATGACCGAGCGCCAGCATGATACCGCTTCGGCCCCCGCACCGCCGCCGCCGGTCTCCGCGTCACGAGCGCCCGTCGCCGCCCGCAGCACGATCTAGCAGGCACTGACCGGCAATGGTGCTGAACTCATGAAGTCAAAGTCTCTTGGCCGAGTCCGACGCAACCACGCCCGCTATCACAAGGGGCGGGACGAGCTGAACATCGTGCCGATGATCGACATGATGGTGATCTTGGTATTCTTTCTGATCTTCACCGCCGTGTTTTCGAAGACCAACATTCTGCAGCTGAACCTGCCGGCCACCAGCACCTCTCCTCCCGTCGATCTGCCGAAGACGTTGAAGCTCGAGGTGATCATCCGGCCGGACGACGTGGTGGTCAACGATCGTAATTCCGGGCCGCTGAAGATCTTTCCGAACACCGCCTCAGGCCTCGATCTGGACGGGTTGTCGGAGTTCATCCGCCAGGTTAAATCGCAGTTTCCGCAGATGACCGATGCCACCATATTGCCCAGTCCGGCGACGTCCTATGACACCTTGGTACAGGTCATGGACACGGTGCGGGTCTACCAGCTTCCGGTGGCGCCGTTCTCGAAGGCGGAGTTGTTCCCGGACATTGCCATCGCGGACGCACCGACGTGAGCGCCCGCCGCGAGCGGCGTCGGAAACGCCGTCATGGTGCGAGCCATTTCGCCCTGATCCCGTTCATCGACATAATGACCATCCTCGTGGTGTTCCTGCTGGCGCATACGGCCGACGTGGACATCCTGCCGAACACCAAGAGCATCGCGATCCCGCAATCGTTGTCCGACCGCAAGCCGAGCGCCGCCGTGGTCGTCATGGTGACCAAGGATTCGATATTCGTGGACGGCAAGATGGTCGGTTCGGTGGCCGCGATCGTGGCCGACCCCGAGCCCGTGTACGTGCCCTTGAGGGACGCGTTGATGGCGCAGAACAGCTCCCTGCTCGCCGGTGCGCAGCAGGCCGACATCGCCAAGCGCGAAGTGACCATCATGGGCGACAAGAACACCCCCTACAGCGTCATGAAGAAGATCATGATCACGTGCAGCCAGGCCGAATACGGCAAGGTGTCGTTTGCCGTGGTCGAACGCGAGAGGGCGGCGACTTAAATGGCGGCCGTCAATCCCACCCAGCGCATCCCCACCGGCCTGGCTCCGTACTTCCGCCGTTACGAGCTGCCCTGGTCGCCCGCCGAGGACATGGAGCGGCGCTTCAAGTCCATCTTGCGCGGCCTGGTCATCGCGTTCGCCATCGTCGCCGTCATCCTGTCGTTCCTGCCGCGTCATCAAACGGTGACGAACACCGATTCTTTGCCGGAACGCGTGGTGCAACTCGTGATGGAGCCGCCGCCGCCCCCGCCCCCGCCGCCGCCCAAGCCGGTGAAGCCGTTGGAAAAGGCGCCCGTCAGCGCGAAGCCGACGCCCGCCGTGCCGCAGCCGGTCGATCCGCGCCTCAAGGCGTCGAAGAGCGGTTTGCTCGCGAGCATGGATGATCTGGCCGCGCTGCGCGACACGGTCGATGTCGACAAATTCTCCAAGAACCAGGCAAAGAGCAACGACACGGGCGACGTGAGCGAAGTCCAGCGCAACGTGATCTCCTCCAAGGTCGGCGGCAGCAGCGGCGGCATCAGTGCGCCGACCAGCAGCGGCCTGGCCGCGGGCTCGGGCGCGCTCCACGGCATCAACACCGCACAGGTCAAAGGCCCGGCACTGGCCTCGGGACAGCCGGCCACCCGTGCCGGCGGCAGCGGCAAGGCCTCGCGCGGCGCCGAAGAGATCGCGCTGGTGTTCACCAAGAACAAGGGCGCCATCGATGCGATGTATGCGCGGGCCCTGCGCGATGATCCCGCGCTGCAGGGCAAGGTCGTCATCGAGATGACCATCGCGCCATCAGGCGAGATCACCTCGGCGCGGATCGTGTCGAGCGAACTGAAGGATCCAGAATTCGAATCGAAGCTGCTGGCGCGCATTCGACTGTTTCGTTTCGAGGCGAAGGACGTGGCCACGCTGACCGCCACCAAACCCATCGATTTCTTCCCGGCCGGATGAACATTCAATCCGAAATCGATTTCTTCAGCGACCTGAAACTGGTCGACAAGGCGCGCTTCATCATGCGGCTGATCATCGAGGTCGCGGAAGAAGCCAAGGTGGGGGCGGGCAACGGCAGCGACGCCAGCCGCCTCAAATTCGCCAACGAGATCACCCAGCGGCTGGCGCGCTTCAATTATCAAGTGTTGAGCGAGGATCCCGCACGCCCGCAGGACGATGTGCTGATCCGCATGCTGCTCGGTACGCGCGTCGACAAGAACGCAGAGAGCATCATCCAGAACGCCTACCGGCGCGTGCTCCTGGGCTTCGAGAGCTTCGACACCACGGTGCTGCTGAATCCTCGCTAACGGTCGGCCGAATCAGGCCGGCCCGATGATGATTCCCGCCGCCAGACAGCCCAACACGGAGCCCAGCTTGAAGCGGCGAAACACGGGAATCGCGATGACGGCGGCAGCGAGAAATATAGCGATCTGCACCAACAAGCTCATAATATTTCATCCTGCATATTCAAGAGCCTAGCATTATGTATCGTCAAAGCATTCAATTTCCCGCCAAGGACGCCGGGTTGCGCGAGGATGTCCATGCGCTCGGCGCGCTGATCGGCGAAACGCTGCGCGATCAGGGCGGGGAGGAATTCTTCAAACTCGTCGAGGATGATCGCCTCGCGGCGATCGAGCGGCGCGAAAGCGAACAGACGGCGGTCGGCGACACGGCGGGCGGCATCAGCGATCTGCAGCGGCGCACCGAGGACCGACCGCCGGCCATGGCGACCGATCTCACGCGGGCGTTCTCGATCTGGTTCCAGGCGGTCAATACCGCCGAAAAAGTCCACCGAGTGCGGCGTCGCCGCCAGTACCTCAGCGATTCGAACAATGTGCAGCCCGGCGGCATCGCCGATTGCGTCCGGCGCCTGCAACGCGAAGGGCTATCGCTCGAGAGGACGCTCGACCTGGTCTCGTCCATGAGCATCGAGCCCGTGTTCACCGCCCATCCGACGGAGTCGACGCGCCGCACCATTCTGCGCAAGCAGCAGCGCATCGCGCAGGATTTGCTGGATCGCCTCAATCCAGCGATGACGCGGGCCGAATCGCAGACGCTATGGGCGCGTGTGCGGATGGAGGTGACGAGCATCTGGCAGACCGAAGACCATCCGCGGGAGGGGCTCACGGTGGCCGACGAGCGCGAGCACGTGCTGTTCTACTTGATCGAGATCCTGTATCGCGTGGTGCCGCTGTTCTACGAGGAGGTGGAGGCGGCCCTGGCGCAGGCGTACTCGGTGCCGGTCGAGTCTCTCGATGTCCCGAGCATCTTGCATTTCGGCTCGTGGGTCGGCGGCGACATGGACGGCAACGCCGACGTGCACGGCAAGACGATCCGGGCGACGCTGCATCGTCATCAACAGCTGATCGTCTCGACTTATTTCAAGGAATGCGGCATGTTGGCGGAGGAGTTGAGCCAGAGCGCCAGCCGCGTCGGTCTGAGCGCGGGGCTCGCGAGGCGGCTCGAGACGTATGGAGTGCTGTTGCCGGGGGGGCAGGAACTGGCGCCTGCGCGCCACGACCGGCAGCCCTATCGGACGTTCTTCGGTCAGATCCGCGAACGCCTGAAGGCCACCTACGATGAGCGGCCGAACGGTTACTCGAACTCGGACGAACTGCTTGCCGACATCCAGCTCGCGGCCGACAGCCTCGCAGAGAATCGCGGCCGACACGCGGGTTACTTCCTGGTCCGCCGCTTCATCCGACGGGTGCGGACCTTCGGTTTCCATCTGGCGACCTTGGACGTCACGCAGCATGCGCTGGTGCACGATGAGGTGATCGCCCAGGGCCTGGGGATTCCGGATTGGCCAGCGTTGGCGGCGGAGCAGCGCTTGCATCAGCTGCGCGATCTGTTGGCGCGGGACCAGGGGCCGACCGGCATGTTCGATGCGATCGGCCGACGCAGCCTGTGGGTGTTCGAGGCCATCGCGCATGCGCGGCACAAGTATGGCAGCCGGGCCATCGGTGAGTACATCGTGAGTGGCGCGCGCGGTCCGGAGGACGTGCTGGCGGTGCTGCTGCTGGCCCGATGGGCCGACATCACCGACAAGCGCACCGGCGAATGCCCCCTTGACGTGGCGCCGAAGCTCGAGTCGATCACGGCATTGGAGGCGGCGGGCGGTGTGTTGCGTGGACTGCATGCCGAGCCGGCGTATCGTCAGCATCTGGCGGCACGGGGCAATCGTCAGTTGGTGGTGATCGGATACTCCGATCCCAACAAGGAGGGTGGGATCGCAGCGTCGCGCTGGGCGTTGCAGGCTGCGCAGATCCAGTTGCTCGAGGCGGCGCGCGAGGTGGCGATTACGGTGAGCATATTCCACGGTCGCGGCGGCACGCCGTCGCGCGGAGGCGGCCGCACCGAGGATCTCGTCGAGTCCACACCCAACGGTTCGATCCGCGGCGTATTGCGGCTCACCGAGCAGGGAGAGGTGGTGAATCAGAGCTACGGCCTGCGACCCATCGCGATGCGCACGCTCGAACGAACGTTCGCCGCCGTGGCGTTGGCGACTGCGCACAGCGACCGTCCGTCGGCGCCCGCCCCGCAGATCGCCGCCATGCAGACCATTGCGGCGCGCAGTCTCGAGGCGTACCGCGCGCTGGTGCGAGGCGAGGAATTCTACGATTATTTTCGCTCGGTCACGCCGCTCGACGTGATCGAACGAATGCACATCGGCTCGCGTCCGGCGTTCCGGCCCAACGGTTCGGAACTCCGTGCGCTGCGGGCGATACCGTGGGTATTCGCGTGGACGCAGAGTCGCCACATGCTGCCGGGCTGGTTTGGGTTCGGCAGCGGACTGGCGGCGGCGCTCGCGGAGCACGGCGACGCGGTGGTCGGTCGAATGGTGCTCGAGTGGCCGTTCTTCAGACATTTGCTGGACGACATCGAGGCCATGCTGGCGCGTACGGATTTGGAGATCGCCGCGCATTATGACGCGCTGGCGAGCGCGGCGCTTCGCGCGCACGCGAGCATCATTCGTGAGGAGTTTGCGCTCACGATCCGGCTGGTGCTGAAGCTGCGCGGCGCGACGTGCCTGCTGGATGGTGCGCCGACGTTGCAGCGTGCGATCCGGTTGCGCAATCCGTACATCGACCCCATGCATCTCATGCAGGTGGACCTTCTCCAGCGCTGGCGCGCGACCGGGCGTCAGGACGAAGCGCTGTTCGCGGCGTTGCGCGCCACCATCAGCGGCATCGCCCAGGGATT
>Ga0182014_10005017_pt1 | contig 14882 bp, 17 predicted proteins | sample 612S2DmetaG_FD_120489 | JGI IMG/M metagenome (GOLD analysis project Ga0182014, IMG submission 120489) | Permafrost microbial communities from Stordalen Mire, Sweden - 612S2D metaG | ecosystem: Environmental > Terrestrial > Soil > Wetlands > Permafrost | place: Sweden: Stordalen | collected... | reverse complement strand
TGGCGAAAGCGTGATCCTCTATTTCGATCGCCGCCGCGACGCGAAAACCCGCGCGTTTGAGGCCCAGCGTCAATCCTCCCGCGCCGGAGAAAACGTCAATCGCTACCGGCCGTTTTGGTTTTTGGCTAGTTTGCATTGCTTTGCTTCTTCAGTCTGTCGGCTTCATCGAGAAACGACTTGTGCATTTGTCTGGTCCTGAGCAGAAATACTTTCCAGGTGATGTGGGTGAGCTGCCCTGAGTTCTTCATCCCCTGAAAAGCCGCGCGGTGCGTGCCGTCCAGATTTACGCCGTCGCAGACGAGAGTGATGCGGAATTCGGGGAAGAGCCTCTTGAAGTCTTCGTGGCCGTCCATGTTGAGAAATTCGTCCATGAGGTCGCGGTACTTTACGATCCGGTCTACCTCCGCATCGGTGAGTTTGTGTTGCGGTTTCTTGATCTCGATGATCTGAACGGCCGCGTCCTGATTGCTCATCACGAAATCGGCACGCTTCTTCGGATCGTTAAAATCTTCCAAATTGAGGGTCTCTCCGGTTTTCTGCTTGTAGAACTTCACGAATTCTTTGCGCAGAGTCGAGAAGGATTGATTGGCGGTGATCGGAGACCACTGCGGGTCGATGAGCCAGGGCGACGTCTGAATAAGGGTTTGAAACGCGGATTCGAGGGTCTGCGGATCGTCCTTGAGGGTTTCGACCGTCTCGATAACCCGAATGCGATCTTCTGCGATCCGGCCGAACGAGGCCAATTCGGCGATTCGCGCGGTTTTCAGAATCTCGGTCACGACATCCAAAGTCGAGTCGCCGGCGTCCGCCGCCGCCCTCAGTTTCTCGTCGAGCGTAATCACTGGCGCGAGCATCAAACTCAGTTGGACGAAGCTCTCGACATGGACGGGGTCTTCGACCTCGTCCGTGCGCATGGTCTGCCCAATCAGCTTGGCGACCGTCATTGCTTGCTCGCGCAACGCCTCCTGGTCGTCTCTGGGAAAAGCCTTCCTCACGCGGGCTTCCAATTTCGAGATTTCCTTGAAGCGATCCCATGTTTTCTTTTTCATCGGGTCGCGGGAGCGCGTGCCGATTTTTCTAACGACGGCTTGGCCCCACTCCTCGAACTTTTGGCCGAGCTCGTGCGCCCAGAGGATGTCGCGGCGGTCGGTCTGTATCAGATCCTCGTTCTCGTCTAACCAGTCGGCGTGCAATTCTCCGACGAGATAAGATCGGACATCGTGCTCTCCCGTGAACCCGGCTCTTCGGTTAAATACGCTTGTTTGGGCGGCGATCTTGCCCCGGCAGTAGATGCGAACGCCGGCCATGAGATCGTCTTTGTACGGCTCTTTGGCGTAGGCCACCCAACCTCGGACGGGATAATTCTTGCCTTCGTATGCGAATCCGGCGTTGAGGTTCTCGACCGGCTCGTCGTCGTTATCGAAGGCTTTGCCCTCGATCGCTCCGTCCTTGTCCGGCTTGAAGGAAATCTTGGTGTTCTCCATCGTCTTGATGGCGAACTGGCCGACCGTGGCTTTGTAGTTGGGGTCGCTCGGAGTTTTGACGGCGTCGATCAACTCGATCTTCCAATTGCTGGACTTTACTCCGAATCTTTGCGCAAGTTGCCTCGAAAAGTCCTCGATGGTCGGAACGCGGCGGTAGGCGAAACCGCGCAAGATGACTTTGGTTCCGGTGGCCTTGGCGACGGTCCCGTCCAGATTCCCGACCGTTGGTTCGTAGTCGAATTCCTCGTCCTTGAGAATCCCGTCGCGGTCGAGAATAAGGTGTGCGCGCAGATACCCTTTCGTCTGCTTGCCGTTTTCGTCGGTTCCCGCCGTAATCTTCCCGCCCGCCGTTATTACCTCGATCTTCTGAGAGATTCCGAAAGGGGCGAGTTTGCCGACGCCCTTGTTGCCCATAACCTTGCGGTGGAATTTCTTGGATGTGCCTCCGCGCTCGTCTTTGCGCCGCTCCGCGCCTACTCGCAAGTAGAAACGGTTCACTTCGTCGGGAGTCATCCCGCCGCCGTTGTCGGCGACTTCGATGGCGAACCCCCGATCCTTGACTTCGTCCTGGACGCGAGCGGCGAGGTATTCGCCCATTGGAGCCGAGATCGTAACCTTCGTCGCGTCGGCGTCGTAGCTGTTGGCTACGAGTTCCGCAATCACGGCGGAAACGCGGTCGTATAGCTTCACGCCGAGTTTATCGACGGTGAGCCGCGATATTTTCATCACGTATTTCGCCGTCGCGGTCGCTTGTTTTTTCGTTGCCATATTTCCGATCCGGTAAACGATTTACTGCGACTTCGATTTCCGGGGAGCTGGTAGGCTCTCGTCTCCGCCTGGCCAGAGATCGGGCGCTTTTCGCGTCAGATGTCGCTCAATCAGTCGGTACACCCAGGCCTGTTCCGTCGTGCCTTCTCGAACGCAGAACATCTTGACGGCTTTTTTCATGGCCACCGAGACGCGAACATGGACTTGTCGTATGGGCGAGGCTCTTTTCATACTGGCTCTCAGGTCCGCAGCAACTCAGGGAGTACTGCTAGATTGTTACCAATCTACCAAATGCTGAAAGGGGTTGAGTGTAACCCTTTTCAGTCAGGGGAGCAAGGTGAGCCATGCGGGGGAGTGCGTGTTCGTCGTGCAGGTGGACTTGGGGGACATTGATTTCAGGCGTCAAGCGGGAATTCCGGATAGGGCTTTCTGGCGCATCTTGACGGCGTCGTTCACCAGCAATTTGTCGATCAGAGTGGTAACGATGATCGGGTTTCCGTGCCCGTGAACGAAACACCTCTCGCGGTGATTGGCGGGTATGTTCTTGCTCACCGCCATCGAGAAAGCAAGTCCCGGCATTGGAAACTTGTAAGCGTGAAAATTGCCCTGTCGCGCACCGATGGGCGCGTATGTTAGACGGTCAATTTCCTTTCCCTCTCGCACCACAACCCACAAAGAGGAATCTTTCGGAAAAGCTTGCTGGCCTATAAGGTATTGCCGGAATTGCTCCTGAAATGGCCCCAGCCCGACGGGGATCGAACCGTCGTCGTTCCACGGATGGATCGATCCGCGCCAGAAAATACTCGCGGCGAAGTACGCCAGCGCCGGAATGTCTATTTCCGGGATTCTGGAAGCGTAATACAGCTTCGTTGGATTTTCATTCGACCATAGGTCCGGGCTTCGGGAAGCCAGGATGGATGCCAGGGCGAAGCTTCCGTCCTTTCGAAGGCAGTTTTTTAGGACCCAATTCTCGCCAAGTTTGGAAAATCGCTGTTCGCAATCGCGGCACAGCAATCGAGCCTTCATCTGCCGCGAACTTTGGACGGCAGTCTTTCCCGTGAGCAGCCACGGGTTCGGATTCTTCTCGTTATCGTCGCGCAAAATCCTGTATATGCCCGCCGAGAGAAAGTGACTATCTTGCAGGCTGGTCACGCGCTGCAGGCAAAGTTTACATTGTTCCATGGCGAATACCGTTCCTCAATTTTAACATCGCGACGCCCTGTGGGCGTGCTATCAGAGGGCGTGATCGTTAGAGGTCTTGCGGACCAAAACGCCTCAGGAAAGGCGGCGTTGTCCATCGGCATCGTAGAATGAGATTTTAGGAGGATCAATGCCCAGCTACGCCCCAGGCGACTACGTAAAAGTGGAGTTTCCCGACGAAGCCACTGGTGTCGGGGAGTGGATGTGGGTGCGCGTTGAGGTCTGCGACGACAAGAGGAAGGTGGTCATCGGGAGACTCGACAACGAACCTCTGAACGACTACGACGGAAAAGTGGAGCAGGAGGCTCAACTGGTCGTCAGCTACGCCCAGATCCGGGAGCACCGCAAACCAACCGAGTTCACAAGACAGTGATGGCGAGGTTGTAGAGAAGATCGGAACAAGGGTAAGAGGGAATGATGACCGAAGAGGACGAGGAGATAGTTGCTGAGTCGGACGACTATCTCGAAGTCTGCGTCGGGGTCTGCCAATGGCGAAACAGCGACGGCAAATTCATTCTTGAAGAAGATTTTGCAGGATGCGGTGAGATATGGCGAGTCCACAAGAGCGACCCCGATCCCTTTCCGTCCAAACCTCACGCCCACTGCATAGCTGGAGCCAAACGATTCGTCGGATGCAAGCTTCATCTGGGAACAGCCGAGCTCTACAGGGGACGGGAGGCACTTGGTCGATTCCTTGACAAAAAGCAGTTTGTCCGCCTCATAAACCACTTTCAGCCGAAATTTCCCGATATCAACCTGCCATTGCCAAATTAGTCCGGCGTTGCTTCCGAAGAGAAGCGACGCGTGGGTCTCGCGGGAGCTTGCTCTGGCGGCAAATTTGTTGTGCCCAGAGCAGGAGAAGAGTACGATGCGCGAGACAGAGGCCTAAATCGGAAATTTCGGATGATACGTAAAGAGGTGGTATATGGCCAGTGCGCAGGAATTCGAGCGCCTGCTCGATATGGACGACGCACATCTTGAAAGGGCAGTCGTCGGCGCAGTAAGCGGAGACAAGCGGCTAATGGCGATCGTCATGCCTCAGACGATTCCCCCGATGTCTATCGATGATTATTTGAGAAACACGTCGTTCGGTGATGTAAGGAATTCAGTGCTGGAATACATACGGCGTGATTTTGAGACAACACAGAACGATCTGTACGAACTCATTTGCGTCAAGCTCAATTATTGCGAGGCGAAAAGGAGTAGGGCCGACTTAATCGCGTTGTTAGGGACAGTAGTCACTCATTACGTCGCACTGGCAGTGGTGGCTTTTCCGCACTGCTGGATACTCGCCCCAGCGGTCGCTTATTTGTCAAAGAAATATCTCGATAAATTATGTAAATGCAAGTAAGAAGTGGCTGCATGGAGAACGCGCAAATCGCCTCTTCAATCTTCCGTTCTTAGAGGTCTTGCACCTCTCTTGTGATGCCGGGGTTGTTTGCCACGGCAATTGCCTTCACCTTCGCGATGTATTCATCCGGAACCTTGTGGTCCCGCAGACCGCGGACGATGTGCCCGACATAATCTATATTCGTCTTCAAGCCAGCCTTCGGATTGGTGACAGTGTAGGTCAGCGCGGTCGCGATATCGCCATTTTGACGGCGGACTTGGATCGTTTCACGCTTGTAATTCGTACCTTCGCCTTCTATCTGGTCGAACGATTTGCGTTTGCGGGCCTTGGCAGTTTCCCGGTGGATGAGATAGTGGGGGACCTCATAGAGCACGCCCCAGACCTTACCGCCTGCCTTTCTGACGATGTCCGAGGCCGCGCAACCGCGCCCGGTGCTCTTCACATCGAACGCAAGCTCGAAATCCTCTACGGTTTCAGCAATGTCCACAAACTTTGCGTCGCCGCGCAACCGGTTCTCGCTGTTGATCTCATTCTCCGAGCAATTGGACCCGTATTGGAACACGACCATGGCGTCCTCCCTAATACTAAGGTTACCTCAGCTGGCTCCCCGTACCTCTTCGCGCCGTCTTGGTCACGATGTTTGCCTCTTCCCGTGACCCACTACGGACGGGTTCGGAGTCAACCTAACAGCCGCAGGCTAGCGTCAAGGCACTTTCGGCGGCATAAACGATGATTCCCTACGGGCTGCCCCTCATTTATTCCACGTTTGCCTGTGACGCCGCGCCTTCAATGCGGCTGTTCCTGTTGCCTCTCTCGCCCCCGCCACGGGGGTCACTCAAAACGAAAGAGGCACATCATGACGACGAAGACTCTCAGCACAAGCGATCTCGCGCAGTTTACCGGCAGTGAAAATTGGCATCGGCATGGAATCAACCGCAACATTCTCTACACAGACGGTGCGCAACACGTTGCCGAGCACGGTGGCGCGTATTGGCTTCTCGACGAAATCGCGATCATTCAGCCCTACAACAAGGCGGTCGCCGCCGAGGAATTTCAAGTCTGGAAACTCATCGTACGTCTCGACCGAAGCGCTACGCTTACGTGCGACGATGGCAACGATAACATCGTGTTCACCAAGCAGATCGAGTACACGGATTTTCCGCTGGATGAAATCACACTGTATTTCGCCAACAACGTAATCCAGTTGCCGAGCGAGTACTGACCAGCGCCAAGCCCGCGCTGGCGTCCGCGCTGGCGCGGGTTATGTATCAAGAAAGTCCCATTCATCGCCAAGTGCCCACCGAAGTGCTGAGAACTTGCCCGCATAGCAGCCGCAGTTTGAGCGGGAGTCGTATGTCAGGTTTTTAAGATTCAATCTTCTGTACCTCCGCCTTCGCTTGAGAGTCACGGTTGGCGATCTGCTGTTACAAGGATTGGATGGCTTGATTATTGGCGGTGATCGAATCCTGAAGCTGCTTCACTTGCTGCTCATCGACGGCGATCTTTTGCTCAGCCTTCAGGGCGTGCATCGTGTTCGGATCGCCATGACTGGAAGCCAACGATGGCGACTTCCAGTGCTGCAACCCAGATCAGGTGGGATAAAACGAAATGCTTCCAATCAAAGCTAATGCCGTGTAACACCGAAAACGGCATGGGCAGACCCAGCTATAATCGACGCATGATTGCGAATCGGGTGCGATCCAACTTCGTCAAGACAACACGCGACGTGACGGTGTACCGGGACCAGGAAGAAGGCTACGCCGAAGACGATGTGAAAATGAGCTTAGGCAGCGTGTTTCACGTCTCGATTCAAACTGAAACGAAGAACCTAAACAGAAGGAATGTCGAAGCCGTTCTGTTCACCATCGGGAGCAGCCCCGGATGGTTCTGGATGCCTAAGAGCGAGTTTGTGCAATCGACGGAGCCGCACGACATCAAGAAACAGACTGGTATCCCGCACCAGCTTTAAAGCTGTGATCTACTTCTTCTCCTCTGCTACCATCCGTGAGTATAGTTTTCTCCCAAATGGCAGATGCAAAAGACTGGGTGGAAATCATTTCGAAGCTTGGCCTTGTGGGCGTAGTCACCGCTGTGGGTGGATACTTTCTCCGCAAGTTCCAAACTGACAGCCGCAAACGGCGGATGCGGGAGCAGTTGTATCGGGAAATCTCGAACAACTACCACAATCTCGTCGTGCGCATCGCTATTGTTACATCGCTCAGCGGACTTCGCCAAGGGGCACCGATGCACTTCACGGACAAACTCGACCTCAGTTTCGGCGTTTGGGAATTCTACAACGATGAAAAGCGCCGGGACCTGCTCTTTGACCTGAAGGAAGCCGGAGCGATCAGTCGGATATATGAGAAGTTTTCGATGATCGGGAATGAGGAGCTTTCCGGCTATGCTCATGAGCGCGGAAAGGAAGCGGCGGCTGAAGTAGATGATCGGCTGCTTGATCGCACACTGGACAAGGACCTGTACCAGAAGGTCTCATCGCCAGACGCCTGGAAGTTCATGGACGAGCTATTGACGGGCAAACGAAAAAGTTACCGCGAATTCCTCAGTCCGCTTTGAGTGAGGGTGAAAAAGGAACGAGACTGTTTCCTGTTGCCAGAGATTCACGCAGCCCTGATGATGCTGTGTTTTGAGTTTTGCCGCGATGAAGAGAGTTGAGCAACGAACTGCCGACGACTGTGTGCTTGCTTGCCTTGCGATGATGCTCGACAAGGAATACGAAGAAGTCAAAGGTTGGTTTACATCAAGCGGACGACCGTGGAACAGGTTTCAAGGTCTCACATTTACCTTGGTTGAAAAGGGATATGAAGTTTCTTTTGCGGACGCGAGTGGCATTGGACGGTGGGGAGGGGTTCGGCGTCTAGTGGCAATTGTCCCTGCGGATAAGCCCGACGATGAGGGGCATGTCTTTGTCATCGACGAGACTGAGTCTGTCTGCGACCCAAGCCCTAACACACCAAATCCGTTCGATATACCGAGGCTGTTCGGTAGACTGGTGGGCCAAAAGGTGGAATGCGTTGTCCGAATCGAGAAGGTTGAAGCAATCAGACCATGAGGTGAGCGTGATGGCCAAGAAGAAAGCAAGTTCGACCCTTAAAGAAGGTGCTCCCTGTCGCTGGTGTGACGGCAAGTATCAAGAAGTGAAGAGACCCGGCGGGTTGCCTGTGACTCCCTCGGTATTTCAATTTGCAGTGAACAACGTCAAGACCGTGATGGCGCGCGTCTTCATCTGTGATACATGCGGGCACATTGAGTTCCTCAACGTCCCACGAGCAGTCGAAGACCCTAACGCCTGATGACTTGATGCTGGTGGCCTAAGCGACGGCGTCATCAGCATCGTCTTCGATGGGACCGACCCACCATTCATGCTTGCCGATATCCATCTTGAAATTGACCACACCTCTGTACTTCTCGACTAGAGGCAGAGTGGTGTCACGCAAATCGAACTGCGTCGCGGACGGCGTGTCACGAAAGAAAACCCATCGGTCCCTTTCTTCGCGATTACCGCATTCGTCCATAAATCGTACTCGCTCCTCAGCGAATTTCTTGACCGCTTCAACACCGCACACCTTCTCAGCAACGCGTTTAGAGACGATGTTGGCTTCCCTCTCAGTCGGAATATCGGTCACAACCGATGTAGGCTCCAATTCCTTGAGCTTCTCGTAGAGCACGCCGTTCGCGGCCCACAGCCGAGGCGTTCTTCCATACTGAACGAAATGCTGCAACTCGTGGGCGTAACATTCCACGAGACCGGTCGGGTCATCGCATGTGGTATGCCTAACGTAAATCAGACTGTCAAAGGCAACCATTTCCTCAAAAGACGGTATGCCTCTCAAAGTTTCGAAAGGGTGAAAGTAGCAATCGAAAAGGTACTTCGGAAAAGAGTTTCTAGCTGCGACAGTCGCATGAAAGCCACGGAAATGCGGCCCGAAATGTGGGTTTGCGATCAGGCATCCGTCGTCGGAGCCTGCGAAGTAACGGCACAAACGACCAGTGGAAAGGTCGAACTCTTTTTCAATTCGCTGGCAAAGTGGCTTTACAGTTGCCTCTTTTTCAGATGCCTCGAAAATCCAGCTTCGGTCACGAACCTTCTGGCCAAGGCCGTACATCTGCGGATGTTAACACGATTCACTGGATGCTCGATGGTTCTACAACAGCAGAGTTATAATGCCGCGAGTCCGCCCAAGGCGGAAGTGGTTATCATAGCGCAGGCAAATCATGCTTCAGGTAGTCAGCGGTAAATTCTTCAGAAGTAACGTCCGGGACATTGAATCCCGCGGAGGCTTGTAGGCCGCAGAACAGTTGGCCATGCGTGCACAAGGGCAGCGAGAGGGCAATTACGATTCCGATAGATTCCAAACAAGGACATTACGTTACTCTTTGCGCCGCGTAAGTCCATTAGATTCTGTTAATTGTGGATCTCATAACCCAAAGGTCGGTGGTTCAAATCCACCCCCCGCAACCAACGCAATCATAAGGTTACGGGCAATTGGGCACTTGTAGCGACTGTCCAAAACTGTCCAATAAGGGGAACTGCCACACAGTTCCCCTTATTTATTGAATGGAGACCTCTTGATTGGCAGGCCTTCTCAAGAGGCGTTGCACGATAGGCCGATTGGCCTTGCGCTTGGCCAGGGCCGAGGCATTGCCATACTGATCCATGGTGGTCGAAACATGCGCGTGTCGCATGAGTTTCTGCTGTACGCCCACGGGTGCTCCGGTTTCGTCCAGCCACGCACGATAAGTGTGGCGGAACGTGTGAAACCCGATCCTGCCAAGTCCCAATTTCAGACCTGTAGGAACCAGGTAGTCGGCACGAATCGAATCGGCCTGATACGGTCGGCCGGTCACCGGACTCGGAAAGAGCCATCGCTCCTCGGAATCGAGACAGAGCGCTTGCCATTTCCTTAGTTCGAGACGGGAAAGGCTCCGTGCTCCGCCTTCAGCTCTTGGAGACTCACCATGTCCGGCTGCGCTTTCGCTAACCAAGCCAGGAGGTTGTCGAGCCGCTTATTGATGTTGTTAATGTTGAAGGTGGCGACTCTCACCAAGCCCCTTTCCGTGGTTCATCTTCTCTGCCATGTGGCTTCTAGCTGCGACGAAGGCTTCGAAATCCGCTCGGCGAGTCGTTACACAAAAGCCCTGCGAACCCTACGAATAGATCCCAGGCGCCTCATGTCCAAGCTTCTGCACGTACTCAACGTACGAACCAGGATAAACAGTGGGATTGCGGTCCGTGCCGCTCTCACCGCCCAGTTCCAGCACACGTGAGCCGAGACCGCGAAGGAACATGCGGTCATGCGATACGAAGATCATGGTGCCTTCGAAATCCTTCAGGGCGTCCACCAGCATTTCCTTCGTCGCAAGATCCAGGTGATTCGTTGGTTCGTCGAGCACCAGGAAGTTCGGCGGGTTGTAGAGCATACGCGCTATTGCCAGGCGCGATTTTTCTCCGCCGGAGAGTGCGCGGATTTTCTTGTCTACGTCTTCGCCGGAGAACTGGAATGCTCCCGCCAGGTTCCGCAACGCCCCGAGACCGTCTTGGGGAAAATCCTGTTGCAACTGTTCGATGACGGTGAGATCGGAATTGAGCACGTCCAGGGATTGTTGCGCGAAGTAGCCCATATACAGGCTGGCGCCGAGCCGCACGCTTCCCGCATCTGGAGCACTGGCCCCGGCAATCATCTTGAGCAGCGTGGTCTTGCCCGCACCGTTTCTCCCCATGACGGCCCAGCGTTCTCCGCGGCGGATAGTGAGATTGAACCCTTCGTAAATCACACGCGGGCCGTAACTCTTGTGCAGATTCTCAAGAACGGCCACCTGTTCGCCGGATCGCGGAGGGACGCGAAACTCAAACTTCACTACTTGGCGTTTCTTCGGCAGTTCGATCTTCTCGATCTTGTCCAAGGCCTTGATCCGGCTCTGCACCTGGGCCGCTTTGGCGGCGTGCGTCCTGAAACGATCAATGAAGCGTTGTTCTTTAGCAAGCATGGACTGCTGCCGGGCAAATGCTGCCTGCTGATTGCTCTCTCGTACCGCGCGCTCGCGCTCGTAGAAATCGTAGTCACCTGAGTAGGTGATGATTTCGCCGCCATCAATCTCTGCAATCTTTGAGACCAGACGATTCATGAACTCGCGGTCGTGCGAAGTCATCAGCAGCGCGCCAGGAAATGACTTGAGAAACTGTTCCAGCCAGATGATCGACTCGATGTCGAGGTGGTTCGTCGGTTCGTCCATCAGCAATACGTCCGGCATCCCGAGCAGGACCCGTGCCAGCGCAACCCGCATTTTCCATCCGCCGGAGAGAGCGCCCACGTCGCCGTCAATCTGATCATCTTTGAATCCCAGACCGTGGAGCACTTCACGGGCTTGCGATTCGAGCGCGTAACCGCCTAAATGCTCGTACTCCTCCTGAACGTGACCGAAGCGATCAAGGATGCGGTCCATGTCATCAGCCTTGTCGGGGTCGGACATTTCCCGCTGCAAGGCTTCGAGCTCGTGGTGCAGATCGCCGACGCGTCCGCTGCCTGCGATCGCTTCATCCAAAACCGAACGGCCCTGCATTTCCTCGACGTCCTGGCGAAAGTAGCCGATCGTCAACTTCTTGGGGACAGAGACCGCGCCCTCGTCGGGCGTTTCCTCGCCGACCACCATACGAAATAGCGTTGTCTTACCCGACCCATTGGGACCGACTAGTCCAACTTTTTCGCCGGGGTTCAACTGAAACGAAGCGTCCACGAAGAGCAACTGCTTGCCATACTGCTTATTGATGTTTGAGAAAGAGATCATTTTGAAGGTGCAACTTGCGGCACGGTGCCTCTTCCAGTGTAACTGGGTCGGAAAATTGCAGGCCAACGCTGGCACATTGGGGATCAGTGAACAGAAATCAGGGATCGCAAAATTCACACTTGACATTGGCAGATAATCCACTACCATATGGTTGTGGATAAATTAGGTACAACGTTTGCGGCTTTGTCCGATCCAACCCGGCGGGCAATGATCGAACGGCTCTCCCGTGGGCCTGCCTCTGTGCATGGATTGACGGAACCGTTTGCACTTTCGCAGCAGATGATTTCAAAACATATTGCCTACCTGGTGCGGGCGCGGATTGTGATCAAGACGAAGCGTGGACGAGAGAGTGTGTGCACGCTTAGGCCAGAGGCGATCAAGACAGTCCGCGACTGGGCGATTAGCTATCGCCGCTTCTGGGAAGAGAGCTTCGACAAACTGGATGCAGTTGTAAATCAAATGAAGAAAGAGGAGGTCAGAAATGACAGAAAACACGGTTAGCGAGATTGAGCGGATGGTTGTCACAAGAGTTTTTGATGCCCCACGCGAGTTGGTTTGGAAGGCGTGGACAGACCCGAAGTACATAATGCAGTGGTGGGGACCGGACGGCTTTACTGCGCCGGTTTGCAAGATGGATTTTCGCGTGGGAGGAAAATTCCTCTGCTGCATGAAGTCGCCGGATGGACAGGAGTTCTGGAATGCGGTTGAATACCACGAGATTGTTCCGTACGAGAAGATCGTTTCCTTGATGTACTTTTCCGACTCGAAGGGAAACAAGGTTGAGCCTGCGCAATTAGGAATAGAACATGAGGCTATAGACGGTGCGTACGACGTGACCATCTTTGAGGATCTCGGAAACGGCCAGACGAAACTTACCTTCATTGGAAATGAACCCATGGAGAGCGCGAAAAACAGCGGTCAAATGGAGGGCTGGAACCAGATACTCGAAAAACTTGCCGAAGTTGTTACGAAGCTGGCGCAGCCGAAATAAAAAGTTGGAGTTTTGATGATCGTCATGCGCGAGATCTGAACGTAAAGCAACGCGGGTCCGTTCCGGAGACCTAAGGGCGGGGCAGGCGCAAAAGACCAAAGACCGGGGAAAGACGGGACGTTACACCTGTTTTCCTTTACTTTTTGAGAAGGTACTCGGAGAACGTCCCGTCGGCCCCGGGCCTCCTTCGCTTGCCCGTGATCCAGGAGTTTCTGGAATCGATTCACACAAGCCAATTTTGCGGGAGTGAACTATCGCATCAATTCACGCTCTTGCTCTTGTCTTGGGCGCAACACGAACCCTGGGAGCTAGACTGAAAGGAGCGGCGCGAAAGAGGCTGCAACATGGATCGTACAAATTATAGTGTGGAACGGGTTCTCCAATTGGTTCGGACATCATTCAATGAGAGTCTGGGCGAACTGAGTCAGAAGGTATTTTTTCAACGCCTCTGGAGCAAGTTGGACTCCCTCAACGACCCCGGTGTCGTCAAGCCCCCACCACACCAGTACCAGACGGGACAATATCTGTATGATCAGGCTCCGCACGATCTACAGGCAGTTGCCCATGAGGGATTCTTCTATCTTGTAAATAGTGGTTATGTTTACCCTAAGCCGATCGGTGATTACATAAACTTCCGTCACTCGGAGTGGTACTGCTGGACGGAGCTTGGTCTGCAATGGGTCAAGGGGGCCGAACCAATCCCCGAAGAGGCAGCAGGCTACATGAAGTTTCTGAGAGCGCACGTTCCCACGCTGGATGTGGTGATTGGGCAGTACATCTCGGAGGCTCTCACAGCATTCAACCGTGGAGCATACTTCGCTGCTGCTGTGATGGTGGGTGCCGCGTCAGAGAAGGCGATCTACTTGCTTGCCGCGTCTCTGCTGAGTGCGTTAAAACCATCACGCCGACGCAGCACACTTGAAACGGCGCTGACCAAGCGGCAACTCTTTGCGCTTTTGGATTGCGTGAGGAAGACGATTGACGACAGTTCCGCCAGTAATCTTGCGCCGATTCCCTACTCGGTGTCGGAGGGCTCCTCAGCTCACCTGGCTTCGCTCTTTGAGGCAATCCGCACACAACGCAACGATGCAGTTCACCCGATGAACGCAACAGTATCTGCCTCGTCGGTGCGGTTGCTGTTGCACTCGTTCTCCTATGCTCTGGAGACGACAGAGAAACTGAGGGCGTGGTTAGATGCCAATCCCGCGACCCTTTAGAGTGGAGGCGATGAAGAACGGGGTGTTGCAAGGGGACACTGGATTCGCCCTGGAAAGCTACGAGATGCGAAAAGGTTTTACGAGAAAACCACAAGCGGACGAGCCCGCGACGCCAGGCAAGAACTACATCACGCCGAGCGGACTTGAGCGCCTCAAAGATGAGCACCGGTTTCTGCTCACCAGGGAACGCCCGGCGGTGACGGAGGTGGTGGCGTGGGCTGCCAGCAACGGCGATCGCAGTGAAAACGCTGACTATCAGTACGGCAAGCGTCGGTTGCGGCAGATCGATGGGCGGATTCGCTTTCTCACGAAGCGAATCGAAGCCGCGGAAGTGGTGGACCCGGAAGCTCCGAGAACGGGGCAGGCGGCGACCAGGGCATTCTTCGGAGCGACCGTGCGCTATGCCAATGCCGCGGGAGTATCGCGAGTGGTAAGCATCGTGGGCACCGACGAGATCGATCTCAACCGCAACCACATCAGTTGGGTGTCACCTCTGGGGCGCGCATTGATGAAGTCGGCAGCGGGTGACAGCGTAGTCCTTCAATTGCCGGGCGGTACAGAATACCTGACCGTGCAGGAAGTGTGTTACGAGCGCATTTCTGTGGAACCGTTCCGTGAACCACCTGGATCCGAGGCCTCGGCAAAGAGACTCACTCGCCGACGCTAAATCCACCTGACGAAGAAACAGCGAGATTAGCTTATCTGCAACGGGGTGCGGGGCCGCACTTCCAGGCGGGGGGGACCAAGTCCTCTCTCGACACAATAAGATAAAAATGGTACAACGTAATAGGATAATAACCGTACAGCGCAATAGTATAAATACAGCGCAACACAATCGGATAATAGAAACACGAAACCTGAAGGAAAACCGCTATGGCCATACCCCCTGAGAAACTCGCGCAGTCCCTCGAAATCCTGCGGGACCTCCGGACCGCGGAAGGGGCTGGGGCGATCCGGGCGCGCGACCTGTCACGCACGCACCGGGAGCGCCTCCTGCGCAACGGCTTCCTGCAGGAAGTCATCAAGGGCTGGTATATCCCGAGCCGCCCGGACGAAGTGAAAGGCGA
>Ga0182014_10005015_pt1 | contig 14883 bp, 12 predicted proteins | sample 612S2DmetaG_FD_120489 | JGI IMG/M metagenome (GOLD analysis project Ga0182014, IMG submission 120489) | Permafrost microbial communities from Stordalen Mire, Sweden - 612S2D metaG | ecosystem: Environmental > Terrestrial > Soil > Wetlands > Permafrost | place: Sweden: Stordalen | collected... | reverse complement strand
TGGAGCGGGTGGGGCTGCGCGGGGAAGTGCTGGTGGCCGACAACGGAAGCGCCGATGAATCGGCGGCCATCGCCGGGAAGGCGGGGGCGCGGGTCATCACCGTAAAGGAAAAGGGCTATGGCAGCGCCTTGCGCGCGGGCATTGAAGCGGCGTGTGGCAGATGGGTCATCATGGGCGATGCGGACGGCAGCTACGATTTCTCCCGGATCGACCTCTTCGTGGAGAAGCTCCGCGAGGGATTCGATCTGGTGATCGGTTGCCGGCTGCCGGGAGGGGGCGGGGTGATTGCGCCCGGGGCGATGCCGTGGAAGAATCGCTGGATCGGCAACCCCTGCCTGTCCTTCATTGGGCGGCTCCTGTTCAAATGCCCGGCCCGGGATTTCCATTGCGGGCTCCGCGGGTTTGGCCGAGACGCCTGCCGGAAGCTGGAACTCAAAACAACCGGCATGGAATTCGCCTCGGAGATGGTGATCAAGGCCACCTTGAAATCGTTGCGGATCACGGAGGTCCCCATCACGTTGCACCGGGACGGGCGTTCGCGTCCGCCGCATTTGAAACCCTGGCGGGACGGTTGGCGTCACTTGCGGTTCATGCTGATTTACTCGCCCCACTGGCTGTTCCTCCTGCCGGGCCTGCTGCTAGGCGGGCTGGGAGCCGCTGCCGGAGCCGCCCTGGCGCTCGCGCCGGTCCACATCGGCAGCATCGAGTTCAGCACCGGCACCCTCGCCGTGGCCTGCATGTCGGTGATCATCGGCACCCAGCTCGTCGCCTTCGCCTTCTTCACCAAGGTCTTTGCCATCGGGGAGGGGTTGCTGCCAGAAGACCCGGGATTCTCGAAGGTCTTCAAGACCTTCACCCTCGAGAAGGGAATCTGCTTCGGGCTGGCCATCCTGATGCTGGGTCTGGCTCTGCTCCTGCACGGTATCTGGATTTGGAAACGGGCCGGCTACGGCTCCCTCTCTTATGAGGACAACATGCGGCGGTTGCTCCCGGCCGTGACGCTGGTTGTGGTCTCCATCCAAACCGTCTTTTCGAGCTTCTTCCTGAGTGTGCTCGGTTTGAAGACGGATTCGCGCCATCCGCCGAACACATAAGAAATCAGGTGGCTGTTCAGGTAGTGGGGCGGGCGTCTCGCCTGCCACATCGGGCGTCTCGCCCGCGTCGGTGGGTTCAAGGGCGAGACGCCCTGGCGGCAGGCGAGACGCCCGCCTCACTCCGCCCGGAATCACGCGCCGCCACGCAGCCCCGCGAAGCGGGCGCCGGCGTCTTCCCAAGCGGCGGGCTGGCCGGGCCGGCGGGTGGCCACCTCGCTGGAATTGCGGATGACCTCGCGCATCTCGGCCAGGGAGTTTAGCTCCCCGTTGGCGCGCACTTGGACGAGCAGGTTGCCCATCGCAGTGGCCTCGACGGGACCGGTCATGACGGGTCGCTGGCAAGCGTCGGCCGTGAACTGGTTAAGGATGGTGCTCTTAGAGCCGCCGCCAACGATATGAATGACCTCGATCCGGTTGCCGGTGAGTTCCTCCAGCCAACCGATCACTTCGCGATACTTGAGCGCCAGGCTCTCGTAGGCGCACCGGACCAGCTCGCCCTCAGTCTCCGGCACCGGCTGCCGGGTCTCGCGGCAGAAATCCTGGATGGCCTTCGGCATGTCGGGCGGGTTGAGGAAGCGCGAATCGTCGGGATTGACGATGCTCCGGAGCGCCGGGGCTTCGGCGGCCATCTGGGCGAGCTGCCCGTATTCGTATTTGCGGCCGCGCGCGTCGAAGGCGTGCTTGCACTGCTGGACGAGCCACAGGCCCATGATGTTCTTGAGCAGGCGGTAAGTGCCGTCCAAACCGCCTTCGTTGGTCAAGTTCAGTTCCTGGGTGCGGGGGGACAAGGAGGCCTTCTTGACCTCTACACCCATCAGCGACCACGTGCCCGAACTTAGGTATGCCCAGTTGGCGTTGCCGGTGTTGGCGGTGGGAACGCCGGCGACGGCGGAGGCGGTGTCGTGCGCGGGCGGCGCCACGACATTGACCTTGTGCAGCCCAGTCCGCTCCGCGACTCCGGCGCGCAGCGCGCCAAGCCGGGTGCCTGGCGGGACGATCTTCGGGAACATGCCAGCAGGCAGGCCGAACTTCCTCAGCAGACCAGTTGCCCAGTTCCGGGTCAGCGGGTTGAGACACTGCGAAGTGGAGGCAATGGTGAACTCAGCGACACGCGAGCCGCACAGCGCCCAATGGATGAAGTCCGGCATGAACAGCAGGCAATCGGCCGCCTCGAGCAATTCAGGCGTGTGTTGCCTGGCCGCCAGCAATTGGAAAAGCGAGTTGAACTGCATGAATTGCAGGCCAGTCTGGGCAAAGATCTCCGCGCGAGGCACCTTCCTGAAAGCCTTCTCCATCATCCCGTTGGTGCGGGCGTCGCGGTAGGCGTAAGGCTGCCCCAGCATCTCGTCGTGACGGTTGAGCAGTACATAGTCCACGCCCCAGGTGTCCGCTCCCACGGAGACGATGGCCTTGCCGTACTTCCTGGCCGCGAGGGCGAGGCCACTCTGGATCTCGGCCCAGAGCCGCACGACATCCCATCGGAGCGAGTCGCCCAGGTAAACGGGGCCGTTGGGAAAGCGGTGGACTTCTTCCAGGCGGATGGTCTTGCCGTTCCAGAGGCCGGCCATCACGCGACCGCTCTCAGCGCCGAGATCGATGGCTAGATAAACGCGGTCGGGCATTGCGTGAGTTGATAGTTATGAGAGTTGACAGCCGATAGGCGCCAGCCGCTGTTCGTGGAGCCAAGACCTGCAGCTCATGGCGCGACCGCTTTGCTCTTAAGCCAGGTGCCGAGGCCAATGACAATGGTCGAGAGGATCAGCACCGCGATGCCGCTGGCAATGAGGCTGTGGGCCTTCTTGCTGGAACCCTTCCATTCGTGGAGGATCCAACCCCACATCGTGCTGAAGATAATGATGCTGGCCATGTGCAGCGTCCACGAGGCGAAATTGTACTTGCCCATCTTCACTTCGCCCATTGCGTAGAAGAAGAACTGAAAATACCACGTCGTCCCCGCCAGCGCGCTGAAGAGGTAATTCTTCAGCATTGGCACGCGATGATCGCCCGCGGCCGCATTCCTGGAGGCGTGCTCCACGACCTCTTCGCTGGGAGCATCCACCGCGGTTTCGATGATGGTCTCCTGGTCGCGCCGCGGAGGGCCATTGCGCAGCGTGCCGCTGAAAAACTGATAGCCGGTCTTGTTCTTGATGTAGAGCAAGACGCACCAGACGAAGTTCGTCGCGAACCCGCCGAGCATGATGACGATGTACCTTGGCAGCCCCGACCAGATTGCCGAAGTGCCGGCTTGGATTGAGGAGTCTTTGATCGGCGCACCCCAAGTAATTGCGAACGCAAAGCAGGCACTCATGATCCCCGAGAAGGTCGCTACGAGGATGCCCTTGGTGAAGCTGAACTCGGCAATCGCCTTCTTCTTCTCCTCCTCCGGCATTTCCCGTTCCTTGGTCAGGCCTGCCAACGCGGCAATGCCGATGCCGAGCAGACAAATCGCGACGCCGGCGAGGGTGACCTGGCCCGGCGTGGTCGCCGCGATCTGTCTGATGGTTTCAACAACTGCGCCTTTGGGGAAGAACGCCGGAAACATCGGGGGAACCAATGTCCCGAACGCCGCGCAATAACCGAGCGCCACGCCCATCCCCAGCGACATGCCCAGGTAACGCATCGTTAACCCGAACGTCAGGCCACCAAAGCCCCACATCGCGCCGAAGAAGAACGTCCACCAAAGCGTGGTCGCTGATTGCTGCCTTAGCACACTGACGACGTCGTTGGTGAGCAGTAGGGCGAGAACCCATGGGCAGATGATCCAGGAGAAGAAACCGCCCACGAGCCAATACACTTCCCAAGCCCACTTCTTGACTCCCTTGTAGGGAACGTAAAAGCTGCCCGAGGCGAGCCCGCCAAGCCAGTGAAAGAATACGCCGAGGAAAGGGTTCATAGGGTTTAGTTAGGGTTCAGGCTTGGATCCGCTTCGCGAGCACGGTGCGCTCGTAGTTCTTAACCTCCGCTAGCCAGGCTTCACCCACAGGCACGCCCTCTCGGGCACAGTAGTAATCCCAAACCGCGCCCGCAGGTAATAGCTTTGCATCCTCCATCAGCGCCAGGCGCGAGGTGTAATCGCCCTCAGCTTCGAGCTGCCGGAGTTTGGCAATAGGCGCGACGAGGGCAAGCAGCAGCGCCTTGCGCATGTTGCGCGCCCCGATGACCCACGCGGCCACGCGGTTGATGCTGGCGTCGAAGTAATCGAGGCCGACGCGCACGCGGCGCGCGTAACCGCCCCAGACAATCTCCTGCGCGATGGCTTGGAGGTCGTCGGTAAGCGTGACCACGTGGTCGCTGTCCCAGCGCACCCCTCGGCTGACGTGCAGCGCGATTTCCGGCAGGTAGCAGAGCACGGACGAAATCTTATCCGCGATGCCTTCGGTTGGGTGATAGTGGCCGGCATCCAGCGTGAGCAGGATTTGCCGGCTGACGGCGTAGCCCAGGTAAAACTCATGCGACCCGGGCGTGTAGCTCTCCGCGCCAATGCCGAACAGCTTGGGTTCCACCGAGTCCACGTTGAACTTCGCGTCAATCTTCTTCTTGAAGACGGCATCCAGCGACTCGACCAGCCGCTCACGCGGGCCGCGGCGGTCGGCGGGCGTATCCTTCATCCCGTCGGGAATCCAGAGATTGGTGAGGCAGGTGTTGCCGAGGGCCTTGCCGATGGCGGCCCCGATCTCCCGGGAACGAATGCCATGCTCGATCCAGAACTGGCGCACGGCCTTGTCCGCGCTGCTGAGGGTAATTCCGCCGATCACCTTGGGATGGGCGAAGAAGGTCGGATTAAAGTCGAGGCCGATCCTGATGGACCGCGCCCACGCGATCCAGTTCTTGAACTGCTCGCCGCTCAACTCGTCGCGATCCACCTTGCGGCCCTTCATCTCCGCGTAGCAGGCATGGAGATTGAACCGGTGCCGGCCGGGCAGGACCGATAGCGCCTCTTCAAAGTCCGCCCGCAGCTCGTCCGGTGTGCGGGCTTTGCCGGGGTAGTTGCCGGTGACAGCCAGTCCCCCGCCAAGCGCCTGCCCGGCGTTCTCAAACCCGCCGACATCATCCCCCTGCCAGCAATGGATGGACACCGGGATGCTGCCAAGCTGCCTGAGCGCTTTGTCGGTATCCACCCCCAACGTGGCATAGCGTTCCTTGGCGAGGCGATAAGCTTGTTCGATCTGTTTAGTGGTGCTCATACTTTCAGGTTCAAGGTGTTCTCTGATAGTTAGTGTTGCCGGAGGGTAGCGGGTTCGCCGGGACGGAGCAACATCCGCTTCGCACGGGGTAACGTGACGCGCTATTTCGTGGACGGGGTTACTATTTGAGTTCGTGGTGATCGCCCGCGCTTTGGCGGATGGGTTCGTGGAATTACCACTTCAATGCGGCCCTCCAGCCCCCGGTTCATCCCACCTTGCACCAGACCCTCCCGGAAGCCTCAGGGTAGCCTGAGGATAGCCTCAGGGTGGCCTCAGGGTGGCTTCTGGGTGCCTACCGGTTGGCTACCACATGGCCTGAGGGTAGCCTCGGGGTGGCCTCGGGGTGGCCTCGGGGGGCAGTCAGGGACGCTATTTCGCCCGTTCCACCAAGAACGGCAAAGAGTCGCCCGCAGCCACCTAAGTCCGCTATTGAGCGCCATTGGTGGTTTGCCGTTCGTAGTCGCGACTGAGTCGCCGATAATGGCCCCCCCCCAACCGAAGGTCCGCTCCATGACCCAGCGTCGCGGCAATACCTTGAAGGTAACCGTTGCCAGCGTCGTTCTCACCGCCTTGACCCGCTCGGCCAGAGCTGTCGGTGTTTCAATCACAATGTAACATATCCAGGCCAGGACTTCCTCGCCCACTTCGGAGCAGATTTTCGCGCCTGCAACCGCACCGGCCGCGTTTGCCTCCCTGCTCGTCTTCCCGTTACAATGCGAACCCATCCCGGCAGGGTGGGTTCACAAACTTGTCCGCCTCGGGGCAATTGGGAAACTTCATGTTCGCAGCGTCCCATTCGAGCTTCTGGTTCATGCGGATCGCGATATTGCCCAGCAGCACCACTTCGGCCAGGTGTGCGGCGTGATCCGCGAAGTTTGACCCGGCCGGTTTGCCGCCACGGCAGGCGTCGAGCCATTCCTGCCAATGCCCGGGAGACCGCGCGAGCTTCTGCGGCGCCCGACCGAACTCCGCCCATTTCTTGTCAGGGATCAGGCGGTCGCGCAGCATGATGCCTTTGTCGCCGACATACATCGTGCCATCGTTCTCGGCGAACGGTCGGTCCGGCTCGAGCTCCTCGGGCCGGGGCGGGCGCATGCCGCCGTCGTACCAGAAAATGCTCAACGGCCCGTGCGTGTCGCTGGCGGCAAACTTGTAATGGGTGATCGAAGCCAGCGGGGCCGTCTCGTTGCTGATTTCCTTGGGACGCTGCCAGTTGGTGGAACAGGCCTCGACGCTCACCGGGTTACCAATCTTCATGGCCTTGAAGATGCCGGAGAGCTCATGGCAGCCAATGTCGCCGAGCACACCGGTGCCGAAATCCCACCAGCCGCGCCAGGCAAAGGGATGATAGCAGGGGTGATAAGGCCGCGTGGGTGCGGGCCCGATCCAGCGGTCCCACTCGAGGTACTCCGGGCAGGGCGGAGTCTCCTTGGGCCGAGCCACCCCGCGCTGGGAGATGTCCGGGTTGCGATTGGACCACGCATGCACCTCCTTGAGCGTGCCGATGGCGCCGGCCCAGATCAGTTCGGCGACACGGCGGGGCTCTTCGCCGGCCTGACCGAAATTGCCCATCTGGGTGGCTACCTTGGTCTCGCGTGCGATCTTGCCGATTATGCGCGCCTCGTAAACGCTGTGCGTGAGCGGCTTCTGGCAGTGCACATGCTTGCCGAGCTTCATGGCCATGGCGGTGGCAACGGCATGCACGTGGTCGGGCGTGGCGATGGTCACTGCGTCAATGTCCTTCTGCGTTTCGAGCATCTTGCGGAAATCATTGTAAAGCTTGGCGCCCGGGTATTTCTTGGCGTTCTCGGCCAGGTGGTTACGGTCGGGATCACAAAGGGCGACAATGTTCTCGCCGGCCTTCGCGCACGAGTCAACATCGCCGGAGCCCATGCCGCCGAGACCGATGCTCGCGATGTTGAGTTTCTGCGACGGCGGAGTTTGGCCCTGCCCCAGCACGTGACGAGGGATCAGGGTGATCGCGGTCGTGGCAACGGAAGCCGTTCTCAGGAAGCTCCGGCGAGAGGAAGAGACTTTGTTCATGGTGTGATCTTTCTTTGCGAGTTAGGATACATCAGGAGCGATCTTATGCCTGTGGGCCCGAAGGTCAACGTCGGTCACCGAGAAGCCCGATGCGTATCTCGGCAACGCCACCGATGCATAGAGCGATTGGAGTGCATGCTGCCTCAATCAGTAGATCCAGGGCACGAACCGGCGCACGCGCTGCTCGTAGCCGGCATACTCGGGGAACTGCTGCCGCAGCCAGCGCTCTTCCACCCGGGCCTTGGCATCAAAGAGCGGAGCCAAGGCCAGCGCTGCCAGCAGAGCAGGCCAGCTTCGCCACACCAGTGCCCAGCCGACCGAACCGCAGAACACGGCTGTGTAAAGCGGATGCCGGATGAGCCCGTAGATGCCTGTCTGGACCAGCCTGCTGCTCGCGGAGGGCTTGGGAAACGGCGTCAGGTTTCGGCCGAGGCTGATCGTGCCCGCCCAGCCGAAGCCAGCGGATACCAGCAGCAGGAATGCGCCACAGAGCGGGAGCGCGAGACTCTGCCATTGGTTGCGGCAGAGTATCCCCCCGGCAATAACCGCGCCCAGAAGCATGCCCTGGCCCAGCACCCAAAGCCCGCCACGTTGAAGAAATTCGCTGCTCATATGCGTTCCCTTGCGAGGGGCCTTCACTTCAGGCCTACGGACGCTTTGGCTATCTCGATCAGGCACCAGCCGGGCAACCTCGCTGCGACCGCTCACTGCAGGGCCTGGAGGTATAGATCCTCTTAGAAGCAGCACCCTGAGAGGCGGGTTCGCAGTTCGGAGGCTCAGCCAATTCCCCGAAGAATGCCGCGGGCAGGGTGATGCAGAGTACCCTTACGCCTTGGCTGCCGTGGGCAATTTGAGCTTTTCCTTAGGCAGCTTCTTAAACGTCATAAACCAGTCCAGCGCGTAGGCATCCGGGGCCGGCTTTTCGACGCGGTCTTTGGCGGCACCGCAAGAACCGGGCGGCGGCACGATGACGTCTTCGCCTGGTTGCCAGTCGGCAGGGGTGGCGCACCCGTGTGCCTCGCTGGTTTGCAGGGCGATGAGCAGTCGCTTGATCTCAGGCAAGTTACGGCCGTTGGACATCGGGTAGAAGAGGAGGGCGCGCACCTTCCCTTTCGGGTCTATGATGAACACCGCACGCACCGCCTGGGTGTCGCTGGTGGCGGGTTGGACCATGCCGAAGCACTTAGCCACCTCCATTTTTACGTCCGCGATCAGTGGGAAAGTGACCTCCACATTGGCCATGGTCTTGTATTTGATTTTCTCCTTGATGGTCCGCAGCCAGGCGATGTGGGCAAAATGGCTGTCAATGGATAGCCCGATCAGCTCGCAGTTCAGAGCCTTGAACTCGGGCATCATCGTCGCGAAGGTCATGAATTCCGTCGTGCATACCGGCGTGAAGTCCGCCGGGTGACTGAAGAGAATGACCCATTTCCCCGCGTAATCCTTCGGGAAATTGATGGGGCCTTGGGTGGTGTGCGCTTGGAAGGACGGCGCGTAATCTCCGATCAAAGGTATGCGGATAGGTTGCGGATTAGCAGCTTCCGCCGGCTTCTGTTCGTTCGCTTGAGTCATCGTTTTGTTCATAGTAACATAGTAATTGAGGCATTGGTCCGGTTCTTACTCCCGTAAGCCTTCGGCCCTCGGTCACGTCTTGAGAGCTGATTCTACTCAGGAAGTGTACATGAAACCAATGTCTTTACGTAGTGAGCCATAAAGTCCACAAAAGTTACAACACCTGCGGTTTGGCTCCCCCTCAATCGCCGCTGCCATCGAGTCTTGCCTGACTCTGCCTGCCGTAGTAAATCCAAGGCAGATACCGTCTTACCCACTGCTTGTAGCCCGCATACTCGGGGAAGTGCTTCCACCGCCAGCGTTCTTGCACCCGGGCTTTGGCATTAGAGAGCGGGCTCAAGGCCAGCGTAGCCACCAGAGCAGGCTAGCTCCGTCACGGCAGCGCCCACCCAGCGGAGCCGCAGAACACCGCGGTGTAGAGCGGATGGCGGATCAGTCCATAAATACCCGTTCGGATCCGCGTGGTGCTCGCGGAGGGCTTGGGAGCCGGCTTCAGGTTTCGGCTCAGGCTGACAGCTCCAGCAAGACCGCAGCCGGCGGCGATCAGGAGAAGGAACACGCTGCCAAGACTGAAGCTAAACTAAGCGACGGGAAGGCGTAGGGAGTAACTGGGGAGCCTCGGACTCTGGGTTAGCTCAGGGTGCTGGTGGTTGTGGCCCGAACCCTCGAACTGGCCGATCAGCATGGCGACACTGAGCCCGGCTAGCAGGGCGAGCGAGAGTTTCAAACGATCATGGGAGTGGAATTGCAGTTCCGGCAGGAGGTCGGCGCAGGCAATGCAGAGGAACGTGCCGGCACAAAAAGCCAGGGCGCCGCCCAGGAAAGCCGGATTGGAGCCAAAAAACTGGCTCGCTCCGGCATAGAACAGGATTGCGCCCAAAGGAGTAGCCAGTGCAAACAGCCCGTTGAGCAGGTGGCGGGAGAAGCGCGAGCAACCGCTAGCGGCCATGAGCGTCGAGACCGTCATGGCGTCGAACGGTTTGTGCAGAATGATAACGAGCGCGGTGCCCAATCCCACCAACCCGCTGTGTCCGCCGGCTTCGGCGGCTACTGCGGCGGCCAGCGCCACGCCGCCCAGCAACGAATGGAAGGCCAAGCCTGTCGTGGTCGCCGCCCACGAGAGCTGGCTGGCGGATTGTTCAGCCAGAGTGTGGGTGGCCAGGCCATGTTCACTACTCACTTCGCTGCGCTGCGGATGCTCACCGCCAGGGTGCCCGTGTTCGGGCGCTCCTTCCGACACGTCGTGGTGGTGGTGGGGAAAAAACCGTTGGAGGAAGAACATCACCAGGAAACCACCCAGGGCCAACTGCATGGTCTGGTCCAGCGAGTGGTTTTCGTGAAAGGCGTGTGGAATGAAATGCAGCAGCGCCATGCCGAGCATCAGTCCAGAAACAAAACTTACTGCCGTTTGCAGCCGCGCATGGGTAAGCCGCATGGCCAGCAACAGCCAACCGCCCGCCAGTGCGGCGAGCAGCACCAGCGCGCAATAGATACCAAGCAAGACGGTCGCGGACAAAAATGGGTTGTCCATAATCAATGGGGGATTCCGGATTTCAGGCGCATGCCATTTGGCGCGCAGGCTCGGGCACTAAGGCGCCGTCCTTTGCAGGCATGACGGGCGCCGGCGCATGCGGCTCCAGTTCCTCGCCCTGCCGCACCAGGCGGAAGCTATTGAAGACAACTAGAAGGGCCCCCGCCACGTGCAGCATGGCTGCCACGATCGGACTGATATACTTCATTGCGGCCAGGAACAAGCCGCCGATTACAAAACAGATGCCCAGCATGACATTCTGATTGATGACGCGCCGCGTTTCGCGCGAAAGCCGCAACAGAAAGGGAAGGCGGCGCAAGTCGTTGTTCATGAGCGCGATCGTCGCGCTGTGAATCGCCACTTCACTGCCGGCTGCTCCCATCGCGATGCCGAGGTCGCCAGCCGCCAGCGCCGGGGCATCGTTCACACCATCGCCCACCACGGCCACGCGGTACCCCTTCGCCCGTATCTGGCGGACAAACTCCACTTTGTTCTGCGGCAGGCAATCCCCCACAGCTTCCGCGCAGCCAATCTCGCGGGCGACGCGGACGGCCACCGGCTGGCGGTCGCCACTAACCATCGCAACGCGGCGCACGCCGTTCAGCTTGAGTTCAGCCAGCGACTCCTTCGCCTCGGCTCGGGTCTGATCTTGCAAGCCCACCCAGCCAAGGCACTGTTTGTCGCGCCCAACGAAAATCAGGCTCCTCCCTTCAGCCTCGTTGAGGTCCACCGAGTTCAGAAAGTCGCCGTTCACACCGTTGTCCCGGAGCCATTGCGCGCGGCCGATGACCACCCTGGCATCCCCCAGCCGCGCTTGGACGCCACGCCCGGCAGTCTCGCTGAAATCCCTGGCTTCCTGGAGTGGGACGCCCGCCTCGCCAGCAAGTTGCACCAGAGCCTTGGCTGCGGGATGGTTGCTGTACTTTTCCGCCGAGGCTGCCACGCGCAGCAGTTCAGCGGGAGTAACTTGCCCCATCGGCGCCAGCCGGCTGACCGCGAGCTTGCCCGTGGTGAGCGTGCCCGTCTTGTCAAAAACAAAGGCGTTGATCTTGGCGGCGAGTTCAATGTCGGCCACATTCTTGATCAGAACCCCAAGCCGTGCGGCGGCCGACAGAGCGGCTACTATTGCCGTGGGTGTCGCCAGCACGAATGCGCAAGGACAGGAGACGATGAAAGCGGAAACAACGCGACTGAGGTCGTGCGTGAAAGCCCACACCAGCGCACCAATCACCAGGACCAGGGGTGTGTAGAACCCCATGTACTCGTCCATGATCCGCATGATCGGCAGCTTGGTTTTCTCCGCTGCCAGGATCAGCTCGCGCACCCGCCCCAACGTAGTGTCCTCCCCGGCCCGCGTGACCCGGATATCAAGGACCCCGGTCAGGTTCACCGTGCCGGCGAATACCTCATCGCCCGACTTCTTGTCCACGGGCAAGGATTCACCCGTGATCGTGGCTTGGTTAAACGAACCATACCCATTCACAATAACACCATCAGCAGCCACATTGTCACCGGGGCGCACCCGGATCACGTCGCCAACCGCCAGATCATGCACGGCGACCTCTTTCTCTTCGCTCCCATTGACGCGCCGCGCCTTCGTGGGAGTCAGCTTTATGAGCGAATGGATCGAGGCCAGCGCCCCTTCGGCAGTGCGAGCCTCGATGATTTGGCCCATCTGCATGAAAAACGAAACAATTCCGGCCTCCTGGTAATGGCCGCTGCTGAACAAAGCGAGCACCGCCAACGCCACCAGCAAATTCGTGTTGAATGACCCTGCCCGCAGGTCTTTGAGGGCCAGCCATATGATCGGCAGTCCTAAGATCAATGCCCCCGTTACCGCGCTGAACCCCACCACGTTCGTGTCAAACAAGGGCAGCCGCTCGGTCACAAACGAGTTAATAATGAAGACCAGGCCGATAAAGGTCTGCGCAAGCTGCACGCGCACGTGCGAGTGGTGCTCGCCGCAACTGCACTCCGCATCGTGCGCGTGCTCAGGGAAGTCTTCAACGTGGGAGGCGACTCTCATCAGTTTTCCCCCGCAACTCGGTTTGCCGGCGGTTTTGGTGTGTTCGTCATCCCGGTGAACTGCACCGAAGCCACTACTGCCCGCAGCCGGGCGTTGACAGCGCGGGCGGCTTTGGCCAGGGGTGGATTCTCCTCCGTGTGGCAGAGGTGCTGGAGGTCCGCGGTGGCCAGCGTGCAGGTGCCATTCCCATTGTCCCACAGGCAGACGTGACTGGGCATGCGCAGTCCGATATCCGGTTCACGGCTCAGTGCCTCATATTCCCACCAGGGCACACACACGCCCAGGATAGTGTAGGGACGAATCTGCTGGCCCAATTTCTTCGCGAGCTTCGCTTGCAGATCAATCTCTGTGATGACCGCGAACTCTTTCTCCGCTAGCGCCCGGTGCGTTTCCCGGAGCGCCCGGTCGAAGGGTAGCTTCACGAGCGTGGAGATGCTGTATTGTCCCATAGCTCACCTGACAGCGTCTCCTTTCAATGCATATTCCACGGCGGCCAGTGCGTGCACGCGCGTCGTGTCGAAGAGCGGCACGTGGCAATCCTCAGCTCCATTGAGATATGAGACGGTGGATTCCCAGCTCATTCCGCCAATCAGGCCAATGGTTTTCATGAGGAAGAGGCGGCCTTCTTCAAGCGCCGTGGCCATGATGGCCGTGCCCTTGCTCGTGGCCGTGCCCATGGTGGTCGTGATGGTGTGCGCACCCCTCGGGAGCCTGGACTAACTGTCCCTTCAGGTAAGCGGCAACCAAGGCCTCGACCGGCTGATCGGGAAGCCCGGCCACGACGCTAATGCCATGCTGGGCAAAGATGGCCAGGGCGCGCTGACCGATGCCGCCGACGATGACCAGTCCGACGCCCAGGCTCTGCAACCAGCGCGGAAACACTCCCGGCTGGTGCTCGGGCGCGGGCAGCGTCTCGGTGCGCAGGACGGCCTTGGTATCGGGATCCACCTCGACAATCGCAAATTGGCGGCTGCCGCCGAAATGCGAATTCAGGCGGCCGTTTTCAGCGGGAATAGCAATTCTCATGATTATATTTGGGGATTGAGAAAAAAGGGCAGTTAAGTGGCTCTGAGTAAACTCCGGTCTTCCGAACGCGCGACTTAGCTCAGCGCTTACGCCAGCCGGCCCACATCGGGACTCCATTTTCATCCCGGAGCTTCAGAACCCCGTCCCCCTTCTTCACTTCGGCGGCAATGAGAACGGCTTTGCCGTCCAGAATAAGCCGGGAGCCCGTAATCTCGATTTTGTCCCTGGGTTCGACTTGTGCGTCCTGATTCTCCAGATACCAACTCGGTCCCAAATGCACTGCAATGGTTTCCTTTCCCGTTTTCAACAGCAGATGCACCCCCGAGCTCATGCCGTTGGTCGTCGCGAACTTCTCCACGCTCACAACCTCTCCCTTAGCTATTTCGACCGTCTTCGGGTCATACATCCTGCCGTACTGGCCGCTCGCGCTCCAGCAACTCCCACCCAGGCAACCGGCAACCTGGCAGCCGACGCCTTGAGACCCAGCGCCCTGGCAACCAGCGCCATGCCAACCCGCACCATGATGATGGTCTACGCATTGAGCCTGCAAATGGCTCGCAGGTAGAGCACCAGCGATTACTAATACGCCAATCAACTTTACTGTCGTCGTCATTGTTGTTACCTTTCTCTTCTCTCTACATTGTCAGTTAACCCCAGGGCCAGCCCGCTACAGCGCCCAGTCCCCAACAGGGGATTTCCCAGGACGCTCGCCGCCAACCAACCCATCCCATGGACCTCTGTCGGCACCGATGATGCCGTTTGCCGCCCCAGCCGCTTATGCCCCTCCATCCGGGCAAGAAACCAATCCAATCAATTCGTTTAAGCTCCATCCAGAAATCAGTCCCTCGGCCGCTTCGCATCCCTTTTCCCATAGGCCCCATTCGATTTCTAAACGGCATAGCTGATCTCCCTTCTCTCATCTCATGTTTGAGTGGCACGCTGGACTTGAACGGCTAGAATTGGACTCTTTCGGAACCGGTCACCCCGCCGTTCAGCCTCCCAACGCCGGCCGCAGCAGCCGGGCATTGCGAACTCCGGCTGCCCCAGGGTCCCCTGGCAATAGGCGGCGATCACTGAGTCAAGTCCGCCACAGATTTGTGGTACAACGCGTATGCCCACCTGCTCCAAAGCAACCTGCAACCCTTGTGAGATCGCCCCGCAAATCAGTACCTGGATGCCCAACTCCCCCAGGCTGTGCATGATCCCGTCCGGCTGTTTCTCAAAGAGCACGACGTCCTTGCGCTCCAGCTCGGCTTCACCTTTCAGACAAACCAGCACCAGCCGCGCCGCAACGTCGAACACTGGCGACACACGGCCATTACAGTTGGGTATCGCAATCAGCACACTTTCCGTAACGCGAGATCCATGCCAGCCCCGACCTGGCTGGCAAACGAATCGGAATCTCCT
>Ga0182014_10005013_pt1 | contig 14889 bp, 11 predicted proteins | sample 612S2DmetaG_FD_120489 | JGI IMG/M metagenome (GOLD analysis project Ga0182014, IMG submission 120489) | Permafrost microbial communities from Stordalen Mire, Sweden - 612S2D metaG | ecosystem: Environmental > Terrestrial > Soil > Wetlands > Permafrost | place: Sweden: Stordalen | collected... | reverse complement strand
GACGATGTTGTCGTTGCTTTCGTTGTCGGTCGGCAGCTCCGCCAGTTGGACGGCGCCTTCGCCCCAGCCTTCGTGCGGCTCGATCCAGTAGCTGGGCCTCAGCTCGTAGGCGAGGTCGAGATCCTGATAGTGCTCGAAGGAGCGGTCGCGCTGGAGCAGCCCATATCCGCGAATGTTGTCGTCCAGGAAGGTGGACAGCGCCGGCGCGGCCGGGTTGCTGAGCGGGCGCCATATCCACTCGCCCGCGCCGGTGTGCATCAGCAGGCCGTCCGAATCGTGCAGTTCGGTGCGGAAGTCGTCGTCGACGCGGCGATCGTTCTTGCCTCTCAGGAACATCGAGGACAGCGGCGCCATGGCGAGCGCCGGAATCGAACGGCGCGCGAACAGCGTCACGGTCGCGTCGACGCTGGTCTCCAGCGAGGGAACGATCTCGAAGCGGAAGGCGCCGGTCGCCGACTCGCTGTCGAGCAGCGCGAGAACGACAATGCGCTCGGCCGCCGGATCGGGCGTCTCGATCCAGAATTCGCGGAAGAACGGGAATTCCTCGTCGGCGCGCCCGGCCGAGCCGATGCCGAGACCCCGCGCCGACAGGCCGTAGCGCTGGCCGCGGCCGAGAAAGCGGTAATAGCTCGCGCCGAGGAACGAGATGACCTCGTCCATGACGCGCGGCGCGTTGAGCGGATAGAGCAGGCGAAAGCCGGCGAAGCCGAAATTGATCGGCAGGCCGCTGGGAACGACGGCGGCGCCGTAATCGAACAGATTGGCCTGGTAGAGCGCCGGGGCGGGAATGCCGTCGCGCAGCACGTTGACGACCACCGGGCGCTTGTAGAGATAGCCGAGGTGGAAGAGTTCGAGGCGGAAGCTCGCCCCGGGCCGGCCGAGCAGCGGCTGGTCGGACTTGAAGCGGATGGCGCGCCAGGCGTCGAAATTGAGCCGGTCCAATTGCTCGGGAAGCTTGGGAAACGAACCGTCGAAATCGGCGGCGGCCAGCGCGCGGGCGCGCTTGACGACGTCCTCGTAGCCGAAGGCGGGCGCGGCGGGCGGCGTGGCGGGCTGCTGGGCGAGAACCGGCCCGATGAGGCGCGCGCCAGAGGCGGCGACCGCGCTCACGAGCAAGGCCCGGCGATTCAAGGTCTGCATGGGGTCCGCACCTGGGAAGGCTTAGCCGATGACCTATCGCGCGGCGTCGCCGAAGGCAATCGCGCCGCGCCTCGAGTCAACGCGAAATTCGCAACGCCCCCCGCCGCCGCCCGCTCGCTTCGCGTCCGCCGTCAGCGGCCGAACGGCGTCGGGCCGAGCGGGCCATTGCCGACCACCGCCTCGAGGCCGACGTGGAGATTGTTGGTGACGGCGTAGTCGACGCCGGCGCCGACCGTTCCGACCGCCTGCAGCGCGCCCGGGCCGGCGAACAGGCCGTTGACCGTAGCGCCGGGATCGGCGAGGCCGCCGCCGAAATTCGTCGGCCTGGCGAGCGCCGCCCCGGTCACGACGTAGGGCGTCAGACGGCCCATTTCGTAACCGAGCTTGACGCTGGTCTCGGCGAAATCGAAGCCGCGATACGGGCCGCCGGGAAAGACCCAGGGGTCGTAGCCGGTGGAAAAGCGCACGCCGAGCACGACGCCGTTGTCGAAGCGGCGATCGTAGCCGGCGAAAACGTCGCCCCCGACCGCGCCCTTGACGCCCTTGAACGAGGCGACGGCGAGCCCCGTCCCGACGTAGAGGCCCTTCCAGTCGGGCGCTTGCGTCTCGGGATCGGCGGCGAGCGAGGGCAGAGCGGGCAGGTCGGCCGCGACGGCCGGCGCCGCGGCGAAGGCGGCGACGAGGGCGGCGGCGAGCGGCGATCGCGGCAATGTCACTTCTCGGCGCTCCTGTTGCGACGACCTTTATGCCAACGCGAGGCCGCGGCGTCAAAGCGGCGGGCGGCCCGCCCCTCGAGGCGGCGCGCCTTTAGGCCGCTTGGCCGACCGCCCAGGCCACGCCGGCGAAGTGGCACGCGGCGGCGAGCGCGACGCAGCCGTGCCAGATCGCGTTCTGGAATTTCAGGCTGTGCCAGAGATAGAACGCGACGCCGACGGAATAGATGAGTCCGCCGATGACGATCAGCGCCAGCGTCGGCGCCGGCAGCGCCGAGACGAGCGGCCTGAACGCGATGACCGCCGACCAGCCGAGCGCGAGATAGACGCCGGTCTCGATGCGGTCGAAGCGGCCGGGCACGAACAGTTTCAGCGTGACGCCGACGAGCGCGCCGCACCAGACGAAGACGGCGAGCGCGATCGCCCACAGGCTGTCCGGGATCAGCGACAGCAGCGCGGTGTAGGTGCCGGCGATCATCAGATAGATCGCTGAATGGTCGCAGCGACGCAAAATCCATTTCACCGGCGAATTCGGCGTCATGTTGTAGGCGAGGGAAACGCCGAACATCAGGAAGAAGCCGGCGGCGTAGACCGCCATCGCCAGCCCCTCGCCGATCCCGCCATGGAACGGCGCCTTCACGAACAGCACCGTGAAGGCGATGAGGCCCGCGACGAGCGCGGCCGTATGGACGAATCCGTCGGCGACGAGTTCGCCGAGACTGTAAGCGCGCTTGGAAAGACGCGGATGCGAAGCGGGCAGGGACATCGGGGCCTCCCGAACGGTGCAGCGGAACTCTCCGGACGCGCAGTACGCGTCGCCGGACGGAACAAAGGCGCGCTCGGCGGCCGGGTTCGATCCGCCGCGGCGGCGAACTATTGCCGCCGAGCAGCGTCCACCGTGTTTTTTGCCTCGCAATTGCGGCGGAGAAGTGGCGCGGGGAGCGCGACGTTGCGCCGCGCGACGCCGGCGCGCCGAAGCAAGGCGGAGAGGCCTAACGGCCGAGCGGCCCTTCGCCGAGCGCCTTGGCGACGTTGCGGAAGCGCTCCAGCGCCGTCTCCAAGCTGTCGACGATCTCGGCCGCCGCTTCGGCGGGCGGCGGCAGCAGGTCGGGATCGTCGAGGGCGTCGTCCTTCAGCCAGAAGATGTCGAGGTTGACCTTGTCGCGCGCCAGGAGCGTCGCCAACGGAAACTTCTTGAAGCGTTCGCTCTCCTGGCGCTCGAAACGGCGCCCCGAACGGTAGCAGGCGACGAAATCCCTGAGATCGGCCCCGGTCATCGGCCGCTCTTTCAAGGTGAAGCATTGGTTGGTGCGCAGGTCGTAAATCCAGAGGTCTTTGGTCGCCGCGATTTCGGAGGGCGGCTTCTTGTCGAAGAACAGCACGTTCGCCTTCACCCCCTGCTTGTAGAAAATGCCGGTCGGCAGACGCAGCAGGGTGTGGAATTCGAAGTTTTTCAACAGCCGTCGCCGGATCGTCTCGCCCGCGCCGCCCTCGAACAGCACGTTGTCGGGCAGCACCACCGCCGCCTCGCCATCGAGCGCCAGGATCGTCATGATGTGCTGCAAAAAGTTGAGCTGCTTGTTCGACGTAGTGACGAAAAAATCGGCGCGGTCGTAGTCTTCGCGCTCGCTTTCGATCTCGCCGTCGTCGCGGACGATGCGGTAGCTCTGCTTCTTGCCGAACGGCGGATTGGTGAGGACGACGTCATAAGTCTTGCCGCCGGCGCCGAGCAGCGCGTCCTTGGCTTCGACGATCGATTCGACGCCGGTGACGCCGTGGAGATAGAGGTTCATCGCGGCGAGGCGCACCACCTCGGGCACGATGTCGACGCCGGAGAACTTGTTCTTCAGCGCGGTATAGGCGGCCTTGTCGTGGGCGCGGGGATTGGCCTTCATGTGCGCCCAGGCCGCGAGCAGAAAACCCGCCGTGCCGCAGGCGGGGTCGTGAACGCTCTGCTCCGGCTCGGGATTGACGACCTCCACCATCGCCTCAATCAGCGGGCGCGGGGTGAAATATTGCCCGGCGCCCGACTTCACGTCCTCGGCGTTGCGCGCCAGCAGGCCTTCGTAGATCGCGCCCTTCACGTCGACGGGCAGGCCGAGCCAGGTTTCGCTGTCGATCAGGCCGACGAGGCGGCTGAGCTTGGCCGGGTCCTGGATTTCGTTCTGCGCCTTGAGGAAGATCGCGCCGATGACGCCGCTCTGCTTGGAGAGCTTGTCGAGCAGCCTGGCGTAGGCCGCGGTCAGCGCCTCGCCAGTCATGTCCTTGATGTCGCCCCAGCGGAAGCCCGCCGGCAGCATCGAGGCTTCGCCGATCTGACTGACGCGCTCCTCGTCCATCTTGAGAAACAGGAGATAGGAAATCTGCGAGATATAGGCCTGATAGGACACGCCCTGATCGCGCAGCACATGGGCGAAATTCCAGACCTTGGCGACGAGGGATTGGGAGTTCATGAGGGGCTCGCGAGGAAGGGATTGCGGATGGTCAGTCCGCCGATCGCGCGGCCGTCCTGCATGTCTTCGCTGTAGAGCGTGTCGCAGCCCGCCTCGATCGCGGCGGCGAGGATAAGGGCGTCGTAGAAGGGGAAGCCATGATCGCGCGCGAGCGCGAGCGCGGCGGCGTGCGTCTCCGCCGTGAGCGGAACGACCTCGGGGAAGCGGGCTCGGACGACGGCGAGCGCCGCTTCAATTTCGGCCCATTCGCGCTTCTGTTTTCGCCGCGAGACGTTGGTGAATTCGTTGAGCACTTGCGCGCTGATCACCCCGCCGACGGCCAGCGCCTCGCGCGCCGGCTCACGTTTTGGTCCGTCCGAGAAGGCATAAACGAGAACGTTGGTGTCAAAGAAGCCGATCACCGTTCATTGGCCTCGTCGCGATCGAACTTGTAGCCTTCGGGCAGCGGCCAATTGAATTTTGCAAGTTCCGCGAGGAATTGCTTGCGCCGATCGATTTTTTCCAACTCGATCGTCTTGTCGGCGGCCGCAGTGAGTTTGACTTCGTCGCCCTCCACGACCCCCAACTGCTCGGCCAGTTTTTTGGGCAGCCGAACGGCGAGGCTGTTGCCCCACTTGGAAACATGCATGATCGCCTCTATGATATACACGGACTTATGATATCATTTGTGGATATCAAGGACAAGTCCAGGTTCATCGCGCGCGGCTGTCGCCCGCCTTGGCCCACGCGCTCACCCCCCGCCGGCGCGCCGGCGCCGCCGCCAATTTCACGCGCGCGAGCAGGGCGCTCGCCGGTTCGTCGGCGGGGTCTTGGACGCTGAGGCGGCCCTCGAACGCGGCTTTGAGGATCGATTGCTTCAGCCGCGCGGCATCCGCCGCCTCGGCGTCGAGCAGCGCTTGCGCATCGGCGACGGCGGCAAGGGCGTCGGAGACGCGGCGGAGGATTTCGGCAGCTTCGGCGGGGGGAGGGATTGGGATGGGCATGCCTTTCAATGTCCCACCGCTCAGGTTTGCTTGCCCAACCTGCTGCGACTTGTGCGACGCAATCCAAATTCGCCCGAAAATTGAATTGATCCAGGCTGAAACAAACTCCGGCTCTATTTCTTCGAAGCGCACCCGGATGAGGTAGGAAGCAATCGAGCAGGGCGAGAGCTGGCTTCTATAGACGGCAGTCTTCCCGACCAATTCAGCGCTGTTCGTTCGATTGAAAATCAAGTCGCCGTCCTTGAGGAGAGGGGCAGGAGCATTGGCAGGAGCGAATTTTAGATTCGAGAAATCGAGGCTGCCAAAGTTCACATTCGCGATTCTCAGAACAGGAATTCCGTCAAAGTCTCGCTCACACTTTTCAGACGTGCCGTATTCCATTTCCGATACCGTCTCCCCCAACGTCGCCCATGCCCATTCCTCGGGAAGCTTCAGCAGACCTTCGACGTTGAGATCACGACCCTCGGCGTCGCGGCGACCCCGTCCCTTCACTGGAGCCTTTGCGGCGCGCGCCTTCGCGACGCGAGCGAGGAGGCCACGGCCGGTCTCTGTCGGCGGGTTCTCGGCGCGCCAATCCTTCGTCAATTCGCCCGACACGGCGGCTTTCAGCAGCGCGCGGCGGAACGTCTCCAGCCCCTTGCGCGCCGTCGCCAACGCCGCCTCGCCTTCCGCTACCTCGGCGAACAGCGCGTCGATCCGCGCTGCGATCCGGAGTTGTTCGTTAAGGGGAGCAAGGGGAACAAGTAGCTGCCGAAACCGATCGTGAGTCAGATTCAGACCACTGTCGCTCCCGCCGGTCTTCATCGCATCGATAGCGCTCCAAGCGAACGAAGTTTGCAGAAACGCCTCAAGAAAGCGCGCATCCATGAGATTGGCAGCCGGCCGGAAACGATACATCTTGCCAGAGAAGATCAAACGCGGCCGAGTTTCGCGGACCAAGCATGCTACTCCACAGCGTGAGCGAGGCCCGGCACACGTCAAAAGCAAGTCACCCTCGCGAATTTCGATATTCGTGCGAGGTTTGAGGTTTGCTGGCAGTGATTTGTTCTCGTATGAGAGAAACGCTCCTGGCTGAATTGCAGTGGTCTTCAACACACCCCAATGATCGATGCTCGACGATGGGAACGTCTCGCATTGCGGGCTCCAACCATGATGGATCGTGCGGCCGTCTTCCATTGTGGCGAGAACTGAATCAATCCTCGCCCAACGCCACCCCTCCGGCAGCGCCCGCGGCCCTTCCGCCTCCGCCCCGCTCATGCCGCCCAGTCCACCACGACCAACCCTGGCACCCGCTCGAATTCCCTGGAGTTGGCGGTGACGAGCGTGGCGTTCCGGCTGCGCGCCTGCGCGGCGATAAGATAATCGTAAAAGCCGATTGGCGCGCCCAGCGCTTCTAGGTGCGCGCGAATCTCGCCGGCATGGCCGGCGTCTTCCCGTTCGAAAGGAATGACCGAGATTCCTGAAGCCAGGAACTCATCGAGGAGCCGTTCCGATTCCACCTTGCGGTCGCTCTTCGCATAGCCGTATCGCATTTCGAACAACGCGATCACCGGGAGGACGATGGCGGCCCCGGCGCGAATTTGTTCGCCCAACCGCGCACGAATGGCAGGATTGCGGCGATTGATGACGTGAATCGCGACATTGGTGTCGAGGCAGATCATTGGTCAAAAAATTTGCGCGGGTCAGGTTCGGACGGCGGATCATCCGGCGGACCCTCTGGAAGGAAATCGGCCCCTCCCAAGGCGTCGAGGCGCGCATACCAAGCTTCGACGTCAAATGCAGCTTTTTGCATCGGCTCCAGGATCACCTTGTCGCCGACTTTGCTCACGCGCACTTCCTTACCCTTGAAACGAAAGTCCTTGGGCAGGCGCACCGCCTGACTGCGGCCGTGCATGAACAGCTTGGCGGTCGTTCTCGGCGGAGCCGGCGTCTTGACGTTCGCGGTCATTGGCTTCCCTCACGCGAAAGCGGGCAACTTTGGCCCCCGTCGTCATTGCGAGCGACAGCGAAGCAATCCAGACTTGGGCCGCCGTTGCGATCCTCGCCGCCAAGGCTTGGCATTCTTCGGCTTGAGCCTGGATTGCTTCGCTGTCGCTCGCAATGACGGCATCGGAGGCGTATAATATCTACCATTGATATCTATCACGCCACCAGCGCTTCCGTCAATTCGTCCAACAGCGGCTGCAGCCGCGCCCCGAACGCAGCCCGCGCCCGCACGAGGCCGCCGCGCTCGGCGAGATCGGGGGCCTCCGTGAAATCCTCCGCTTCGATCGCGACATTGTCCCTGAGGTAATCGCGGATCGCGACGAGCCAGACCTTCTGCTCCTCGGTGTAAACGCGCCCGGCCTTCTCCTCGCGCCCCAGCCACAGATTGAAGCGCCCGGCGACCAGCGAAGACAAGGGCTCCAGCGTTTCCGATCGCCCCAGCGCGAAGCGCACCAGCATGACGATGTCGGCGAGCATGCCCGTCGGATTGCCCCTCACTTTGTCGGCCGAGAGCCGCTTATAGGCGCGCCAGATGTCGATGGGCTCCAGCAGCCAAGGCGGGCGCCTGAGCGCATCCCTGAGTTCGTCCACCGCCGCATAGGTCAAGCGGCGGCGCGCATAGGGCTGGGAATAGAGGATTTGCAGCGCGACGAGTTCGTCGCGGCGCTCGTCGAGGAAGCGGCGGAACTTGTCGACCGCGTCCTGCGCCTTGCGTTCGTCCCAGCCCGACGAGACGACGGCGTCGGTGGAGACGGTGTCGATGCGGATGTCGGCGGCGGCTTTCACGTCCTTGAGCAGCCGCCGCAGCGCGGAATCGTCGAACAGCGTCGCCGCTTGGTCCTTCGCCGCCTCGCGGGCCTTCTGGCGCTCCGGCTCCGGCGCCTCTTGCGAGACGCGCTTGGCCAGCGCGTCGGGATCGATCGCGTCGAGCAATCGCGCGGCGAGCGTCGCCGGAAGGAACTCGAGGCGCGCTCGGCGGCTGGGTTCGATCCGCCGCAGCGGAAAACCCTCGCCGCCGAGCGGCGTCTACGGCGCAGCTTGCCCCGCAATTGCGGCGGAGAAGGGGTGCCGGGCGGCTGGTGGTCCACGGCGCATGACATTTACGCGATGCAATAACGAATTTATGCTAATACGTCTTTATTTGACATTGAATAATTGTGTGCTATGATCGCCCGGTCAGATTTGGGAGGCCCTCATGAGCAAGCCCACCGCACATCACCGACGCGAAGAGCGGGCGGAATTGGCGCGGCTCTTCAAGACCGGGGCCAGCGTGCAAATGCTGGCGCCGCGCCGCATCGGCAAGACCTGGCTGATGGGCAAAGTGGCCGACGACCTTGAGGCCGAGGGTTGGCTCTGCATCCGCATCGACGTCGAGGGAATGCGCACCGAAGAAGAGTTTCTTCGCGCGTTGTGCGGCGAGATCGAGAAGAATCATGACATCTTCACGAGGGTCGCCGCGCATGCGCTGCAGCGTTTCCAGCAACTGACGGGCGGCGCGTTCAACGGCACACTCGCGCAGACGATCGGTCAGGTCGATTCCAGGCAGTTCTCGGAAACCTTGATCGAGTCGTTGAACAACAGCGACACGAAAACCCTCATCCTGATCGACGAGATATCGCTGTTCGTGATAGAGCGCGCCAGGCAGGACTCGGACGGAACGCGCGCGCTGCTCTATCATTTGCGGAAACTCCGTGAGAAGCACAAGAATGTCGTCTGGCTGCTTACGGGATCGATCGGCCTCGGTGTCGTCAGCCGCGATCTCCAGCTCGCCGGCGCGTTGATCGGTCTCGACACCTTCCCGTTGGAGCCGTTTACGGCGGAAGCGGCCCGCTCATTCATCGAGGAGCTGTGCGTCGAAAATCAACTGCGGCAACCCTTTGTTTTTGGAACGGGCGCTTTTGAATTCCTCGCGCGCGAACTCGGATGGCTCTCGCCCTATTATCTCAAGCACATTGCGCGTCTGATACGGCCGAGCACGCCGGCCGCCGCCGGCAAGCGCGCGATCGCCAGCCAGGCCGATGTCGAGAACGCCTTTGCGGAATTGCTCAAGCCGGCGTACCGCACCCACTTCGCCGCCTGGGAAGAGCACATCGAGAAGAACTTCGCCGAGGAGCGGCGCTCGCGTCTTCGTGCGATCCTCGACATCCTCTGCGAAAACGTCGGCGGCGAAACAGAGGCGACGCTTCTCGCGCGCTTCGCGGCTTCCTATTCCAAAGTCCCCAGACGGGAATTGACCAATCTGCTGACCATTCTCGCCAACGACGGCTTCATCGAGCAATCCGCAAAACGTTGGCGCTTCCGGTCGGGGCTGCTGCGGCGATACTGGGTGGAGTACATGAAGGCATGACGATCCTCCCGGGAATCGCGCTCTATAATCAGGCTCGTCAGCGCGACGACGATTTCGTCGAGAGCTTCGTCGCTCGGCGCGACCTTTTGGAATTGTTGCTCAACGTCCTGCGCAAGATGGCGCGCGAGGGCGGGAGTGAGCATCAACTCCTCGTCGGTCAGCGCGGCATGGGCAAGTCGATGCTGCTGCGGCGCGTCGCGTTGGGAATCAAGCAGGACGAGGAATTGCGCGCGCATTTCCTTCCACTGCAATTTCGCGAGGAGCAATACAACGTCAACACGCTCGACGTTTTCTGGCGCAACTGTGGCGATTCGCTCGCCCAATGGTCCGACGAAGACGAGCGGCACGAAATAGCGCGTCGCCTCGACGAGGCGATCGAGAGTCCCGAGTGGCGTGACAGCGAAAAAGCGGCCGACGCCTTTCTCGGCGCCTGCAAAGAAATCGGCAGGAGGCCCGCGCTCTTCGTCGACAATCTCGATCTGATCGTCGATGCTTTGAAGCCCGTCGAACAATGGGCCTTACGGCGCGCGCTGCAAGCGCCGCAAGGGCCGATCCTGATCGGTGCCGCGACGCATTTTCTTGCCCAGAGCGGCGACCGCGAAGCCGCATTTTACGAATTCTTTCATCCGCATGTGCTGGAGCCGCTGACGGAAGGCGAGTTGATGCAGTGTATGCGCTCGCTCGCCGATCGGCGCGGCGAGGCGGGGGCGCCGATCAGGCAAATCCTTGAGCACGAACCCGAGCGTCTGCGCACGCTCTACGATCTGACCGGCGGCAATCCGCGCGTGCTCGCCTTGATCTATCAATTGCTCGAACGCCGGGAGAGCGGCGAGGTTTTCGCCGATCTCGAAGCGCTGCTCGACCAAGTCTCGCCCTATTACAAGGCGCGCGTCGAGGAATACGCGACGCCACAGCAGCGCTCGGTAATCGACGCGATCGCGCTCAACTGGGACCCCATCACTTCGCACGACCTCAGCCTCAAAGCGGGGATCGAAATAACCACGACTTCGTCGCAACTCAACCGAATGAAGAAGGATGGATTTGTCGAGGAAGTGCCGACTTCCGGCACCCGTTCCGGTTATCAGCTCGCCGAGCGGTTTCTCAACATTTGGTATCTCATGCGCCACGGCACGCGGCGAACGAAGCAAAGACTCCTATGGCTGGCGAAGTTTCTTTCCAAGCTCTACGGCGCGGAAGAACTCGGCCGCATGGCGCTCGAAGCACGGAGCGATGTCATCTCTTGCGCTTGGCGGCCGGAATATCGCGAGGCTGTCATCGCCGCCTACGAGGAATCAAGGCTGACGCCTTCATTCGCTCTGTCGAGCCGGAACGTCGAAAGGAAAAATGAGAAATTCACGGATCGAACTGCAATCGCGACGACCGCGAAAGACCCGAGATCACAAGCGATGCAACCAAGTCATGATGTGAGCGCGATCGTTACTCTGACTAAACGAGCGAAAGAACTTGATGCAATGGGAGATTTCGTAGGGGCGATCAAAGTTCTTGACGAGGTCGTGGCCCGCTTTGGCGCGTCGTCCGAGCCGGCGCTGCTCAAAGCGGTCGCTAGGGCGCTGGTCTTCAAGGGCATTGATCTCGGCGAACTCGGCCGGCGCGAAGACGCGATCGCGGCCTATGACGACGTCGTGGCCCGTTTCGGCGCGTCGACAGAGTCTGCGCTACGCGAGCAGGTCGTGAGGGCGCTGGTCAACAAAGGCATTGATCTGGGCGAACTTGGTCGGCGTGAGGGCGCGATCGGGGTCTGCGACGAAGTCGTGGCCCGCTTCGGAGCGTCGTCTGAGCCGGCGTTGCTCGAAGGGGTGGCGAGGGCGCTCGTCAACAAGGGCATTGATCTGGGCGAACTCGGCCGACGCGAGGATGCGATCACGGCCTTTGACGAAGTCGTGACCCGCTTCGGCGCATCGTCCGAGCCGGCGCTGCGCGAGCAGGTCGCGATGGCGCTGGTCGACAAGGGCATTGACCTGCGTGAACTCGGCCGGCGCGAGGACGCGATCGCGGCCTACGACGATGTCGTGGCCCGCTTCGGCACGTCATCCGAGCCGGCGCTGCTCGAATGGGTCGCGAGGGCGCTGGTCGACAAGGGCGATAATCTGGGCCAACTCGGCCGGCGCAAGGACGCGATCGAAGCCTATGACGAAGTCGTGACCCGCTTTGGCGCGTCGTCCGAGCCGGCACTGTTTGAATGGGTCGCGAGGGCGCTGGTCAACAAAAGCTATAATCTGGGCGAACTCGGTCGGCGCGAGGGCGCGATCGGGGCCTGCGACGAAGTCATGGCCCGCTTCGGCGCGTCGACTGAGCTGGTGCTACGCGAAGGGGTCACAATCGCGCAGGTAAACAAAGGCGATAATCTGGGCGCGCTCGACCGACGCGAGGAAGCGATTGCGGTCTATGACAACTTCCTGGCTCGCTCTGGAGCCTCGACTGAACCGGCCCTGCTCAAAGAGATCGCGAGGGCGTTGGTCAACAAGGGTTACATTCTCGGCCAACTCGGCCGGCGTGAGGAAGCGATCGAAGTCTATGACGAAGTCGTGGCCCGCTTCAGCGCGTCGCCTGGGCCGGCGTTGCTCGAACCCGTCGCTTGGGCGCTGGTCAACAAGGGCTATGATCTGGGCGAACTCGGCCGGCGCGAGGACGCGATCGCGGCCTGTGACGAGGTCGCGGCCCGCTTCGGCGCGTCGTCTGAGCCGGTGCCGCGCGAAGCCGTCCATAACGCGTTATGCAATAAAGGAAGCCTCTTGTTCGACTGCCTTGGAGACTTGGAAGGCGCGGAATTGGCGTATCGCAATGCCTTGAAAGCGGCCGCGCCCTCCGCGATCGCGAGGGCAAACTTGGCATGGCTCCTCCTGACGACCGCCCGCGTGGAAGAGGCTCGGGTTTTGCGAGCGCAACTGACGGACTTAGCGCCCGTCGGCGGTACCCTGCTCGACGCCGGTCTCGAACTCGCCGGCGACAATTTCGGCGCCGCCGCCGAACACCTCGGCAAGGCGCTCGACGCTGGCCTCACCGCGATCGAAGCGGGGTTTTTCGACGATCTCCTGCGTTTCCTGCGGCTCGCCGAAGCTCGCGGATACGGCGACCGGCTGATCGCGTGGTTTGAAAGCAGCGGCAACGCCGACAAATACGCGCCGGCTCACGCCGCCTTCGTCGCCTATGTCAGGGGCGAGCGGTTCCTGCTCGACGTCAACCCGGAAGTTCGCCGCCCCGCCCGCGAAATTTTCGACAAGCTGACCGCGCGGCGCCGCAACGCTCGGCGCGACGAGCGACCGGCGAAGCCGGCGCCGGCGCGGCGCGGCGGCCGGAAATTACGCGGATGAGGCGAGGCGAAGGGGTTGCAGCGCCAGCGCCAAAATCGCGATGGCCAACCGACAATGTCTTTCTGAATGTCAGAATCCGTGCTACAGTCTTCTTTGGTCGGTCGAGGCGTCGCCTGCATCAGGCCGCCCCGCCGCCGACCTCGCAGCAAGAGGAGAAAAGCGAATTTCCTTGTTTCGCGCGGTAAGCCCTTGAAATCGCACGAAACCGCCAAGGAAAAAGTTTGGAAAAGTTTGGAAAAGTTTGGAAAAAGCTTGGAATTTCCTTGGAAAAGTTTGGAAATCCTTGGAAAGGCTTGGAAATCCTTGGAAAAGTTTGGCGGCGGCGGTTACGCCGCCCCTTCCGCGTCCGCCGTCCTTGCCCGCTCGGCGCGTTTGCGCTCGAGGGGGTCGAGCAGGGCTTTGCGCAGGCGGATCGACTTCGGCGTCACCTCGACCAGTTCGTCGTCCTGGATATAGGGGAGCGCCTTTTCCAGCGTCATCTGGATCGGCGGGGTCAGGCGCACCGCCTCGTCCTTGGAGTGGGTGCGGATGTTGGTGAGCTTCTTGCCCTTGAGCACGTTGACTTCGAGGTCGTTGTCGCGGGTGTGCTGGCCGACGATCATGCCCTGATAGACCTTCCAGCCCGGCTCGATCATCATCGGCCCGCGGTCCTCGAGATTCCACATCGCGTAGGCGACCGCTTCGCCGGCGTCGTTGGCGATCAGCACGCCATTGCGCCGTCCGGCGATCTCGCCCTTCCATTGGCCCCAGTTGTGGAACAGGCGGTTCATGATCGCGCTGCCGCGCGTGTCGGTGAGCAATTCGCCGAGATAGCCGATCAGGCCACGCGTCGGGGCGAGAAAGACCAGGCGCTGCCGGTCGCCGCCGGAGGGGCGCATCTCGACCATCTCGCCCTTGCGCTCGCTCATCTTCTGCACCACGACGCCCGCATGCTCCTCGTCGACGTCGATCACCACTTCCTCGATCGGCTCCAGGAGTTCGCCCGCCTCGCCGCGGCGCGTGAGCACCTTGGGCCGGGAGACGCCGAGCTCGAAGCCTTCACGGCGCATCGTCTCGATCAGGATCGCGAGCTGGAGTTCGCCGCGTCCCGAGACGACGAAGGAGTCGGTGTGGGGCGCGGGCTCGACGCGCAGCGCGACGTTGCCCTCCGCCTCCTTGTAGAGGCGGTCGCGGATGACGCGGCTGGTCACCTTGTCGCCTTCGGTGCCCGCCAGCGGGCTGTCGTTGACCGAAAAGGTCATCGACAGCGTTGGCGGGTCGATCGGCTGGGCGTGCAGCGGCTCGACTTCCTCGGGGCTGCACAGGGTGTCGGCGACGTTGAACTTCTCCAGCCCCGCGACGGCGACGATGTCGCCGGCGACCGCCTCCTCGATCGGCGCGCGCTCGATGCCGCGGAACGCCAGGATACGCGAGACGCGCCCCTGCTCGACGAGGCCGCCGTCGCGGTCGAGCACCTTGACCGGCGCGTTGGTCTGGATCGCGCCGGAGAACACCCGCCCGGTGATGACGCGCCCGAGATAGGGATTGGCCTCGAGCAGCGTGCCGAGCATGCGGAAGCCGCCGGCGCCAACCTTGGGCGGCTCGACGTGCTCGAGCACAAGATCGAACAGCGGCGCCATGTTCTCCTTCGGCCCGTCCGGCGAATTGGCCATCCAGCCCTGCTTGGCCGAGCCGTAGATGATGGGAAAGTCGAGCTGCTCGTCGGTGGCGTCGAGCGCGGCGAACAGGTCGAAGCACTCGTTGACGACTTCGCTCGCTCGCTGGTCCGGCTTGTCGACCTTGTTGACGCAGACGATCGGCCTGAGGCCGATCTTCAGCGCCTTGCCGACGACGAACTTGGTCTGCGGCATCGGCCCTTCGGCGGCGTCGACTAGCACGATCGCGCCGTCGACCATCGACAGGATGCGCTCGACCTCGCCGCCGAAATCGGCGTGG
>Ga0182014_10005012_pt1 | contig 14891 bp, 13 predicted proteins | sample 612S2DmetaG_FD_120489 | JGI IMG/M metagenome (GOLD analysis project Ga0182014, IMG submission 120489) | Permafrost microbial communities from Stordalen Mire, Sweden - 612S2D metaG | ecosystem: Environmental > Terrestrial > Soil > Wetlands > Permafrost | place: Sweden: Stordalen | collected... | reverse complement strand
CGTTGCGGAGCCTCGCGACAATCTTGGCTGTGGCCCCACTGGCCCGCGCAGGTCAAATCAAGGACGCCCGGTACAGAAATAAAACGTAGTTGGACCGTGATCTGAGTCACGATACGTCCGATTTATACGCTACAGCGTCCCAGCTTGCGCACCTCAAAAACTCATCCTTGCTGTCCATCCGCAAACTGCTGCTGATCTTCTGTCGTCATGAACGCGACCAAGATCCTCTGGGGCCAAGTGCTCCTCGTCAGCGCCGTCGTGCTCGCCTTCGTCTGGGCGGCGACGGAATGGACCGCGTGGCGGCTCGCCTTCCAGCCCCAGCTCGGCCACCCCTGGTTTGAAGTCCTCGGCTGGCCCGTCTACCAGCCACCGGCCTTCTTCTGGTGGTGGTTCGCCTACGACGCCTATGCGCGCGAGATCTTTGTCGAAGGCGCCTACATCGCGGCGTCCGGCGGCATCGCCGCGATCGTCGTGGCTGTCACCATTTCGGTCTGGCGGGCGCGGGAGGCCAAGCGGGTCACAACATATGGTTCCGCTCGATGGGCCGAGGCGCACGAAGTCCGGCAGGCCGGCATGCTCGGCCATGACGGCGTGCTCCTCGGTCGCTGGCATGACGACTATCTCCGCCACGACGGCCCCGAGCATGTGCTCTGCTTCGCGCCGACCCGAAGCGGCAAGGGTGTCGGCCTGGTCGTTCCGACGCTGCTGACCTGGCCAGGCTCGGCGATCGTCCATGACATCAAGGGCGAGAACTGGACGCTCACCGCCGGCTGGCGCGCGCGGTTCGGTCGCGTGCTGCTCTTCGACCCCACCAATGCGCAGAGCGCCGCCTATAATCCGCTCCTGGAGGTCCGCCGCGGCGAATGGGAGGTGCGCGACGTTCAGAACATCGCCGACGTGCTGGTCGATCCGGAAGGCGCGCTGGAACGGCGGAACCATTGGGAGAAGACCAGCCATTCGCTCCTGGTCGGCACGATCCTGCATGTCCTCTACGCCGAGCCGGACAAGACGCTCGCCGGCGTCGCCAATTTCCTCTCCGATCCCAAGCGGCCAACCGAGACAACGTTGCGCGCGATGATGACGACATTGCATCTGGGCGAACTCGGCGTGCATCCCGTCGTCGCCAGCGCCGCGCGCGAGCTGTTGAACAAATCCGAAAACGAACGCTCCGGCGTGCTGTCGACGGCCATGTCGTTCCTCGGTCTGTATCGCGATCCCGTGGTCGCCGCCGTCACGCGCCAATGCGATTGGCGCATCCGCGATCTTGTCGAGAGCGGGCGGCCGGCGACGCTCTACCTCGTCGTCCCGCCATCTGACATCAGCCGGACCAAGCCACTTGTCCGGTTGATCCTGAACCAGATCGGCCGGCGACTCACCGAGGAACTGGAGTCAAAGGGCCAGCGCCATCGACTACTGCTGATGCTTGATGAATTCCCGGCGCTGGGTCGGCTCGACTTCTTCGAGAGCGCCTTGGCCTTCATGGCCGGTTATGGCTTGAAGGCGTTTCTGATCGCCCAAAGCCTCAACCAGATCGAGAAGGCCTACGGCCAGAACAACTCGATCCTCGACAACTGCCATGTCCGCGTGAGCTTCGCCAGCAACGACGAGCGGACCGCCAAACGCGTTTCCGACGCGCTCGGCACCGCCACCGAAATCCGCGACGCCAAAAACTATGCGGGCCATCGGCTGAGCCCATGGCTTGGCCACTTGATGGTCTCCCGCCAGGAGACCGCGCGGCCGCTGCTGACGCCCGGCGAGGTGATGCAACTCCCGCCCGACGACGAATTGGTGCTCGTCTCCGGCTGTCATCCGATCCGCGCCAAGAAGGCGCGTTACTACGAGGATCCGCAATTGCGGACCCGAATCCTGCCGCCGCCCAAGCCCAAGCCTTCTCGCTCGGCGGAGTCCGCCAGCCGATCCCCCACGGCGTGCCCGGCGCACAGCGACGATTGGGCAGCGTTGGTCGTTGCGGCGCCGCCGGCGCAATCCGACGATCCCGACAACGCCGGCATTCGGCGCGAACCTGAACTTCCTGAGCACGAAGAGATCGCCCCGGAACCCCGCCAGCCGGCGCAGGAATTCGAGTTGGCCGATGACGACGCGGATGACGCCCCCCAGCGTCTCCGCGTCTTGCAGGGCCAAGGCCGTAACATCGCCCGGCAAGTCTCGCTCGATCCAGCCGACGACATGGGGCTATGACACATGCGCACCAAGCACACCTTCCGCCTGCCGCCGGATCTCGCCGGCAAGCTGGCTGACTACGCGGCGCACAAACGCGTGCCGCAGGCGCTTGTAGTGGAGACGGCGCTCGCCTCGCACCTGTCGCCGGATGGCGCCGATCGGTTGGAGGCCGCGCTCGCGCGGCGGCTCGATCGCATGACGCGACAGATCGAGCGCCTCGAACGGCACGTCACGATCTCCAACGAGGCGCTGGCGTTGTTCGTACGCTTCTGGCTGACCAACACCCCACCGTTGCCGGATACCGCCCAGGCGGCGGCGCAGGCGAAGGGCCGGGAGCGCTATGATGGCTTCGTTGAGGCCTTGGGTCGACGGCTTGCGCGTGGTCGGACGCTTGCCGATGAGGTCAGCCAGGACATCGACACGACCTCGCCGGGAGGTAACGTGGAAACCCAATAGCAGATCCACTTTGAAATTCTGCTTATGGCTCCATTGCAGTCGTTGGGCGGCGACCGCCCCGCGACGCGCGTCGCCTCGGAACGAACCTCCGCGGAAGTCACTCTCAGATCGCGAGTGAACGCAGAGGGCAGCGCGCCGCCGGAAAGCTGCTGCTCTAGTCGTCGACCACGTCACCGCCCTCCCGACTATGGCACCTCATCCATCACAGAAATTCAGAACACCGCGGGAGGCCTGTCCATGCGGAGCAAGCGACCTTCTAACCCAATTTCGGCGCACACCTTTTAGAAGGGCCATCCGTCCATTGACGCCATATCTATCGTTTGCTATCGTTTAGCGTCATATTGCGAGGACAGCATGGCAGATTCGGACGGATGGCTCTCCCTGGAGGAGACGGCGACTTATCTCGGCATGGGGAAAACCGCCCTCTACGCTCTCGCTCGCGACGGCCGGATTCCGGCTCGCAAGATCGGCAAGAAGTGGGTCTTCGAAAAAGCTGGGCTTGATACATGGGTTCGCGCCAACCAGCCGGTGCAGATGTTTTTTCTCAGCCTCGACTTCAAAATCGAGGGCAATGAAAATCTGCGCGATCCGCAGCGCGACGGCTATCTGCGCACGTATGAATTCTTCCGCGCCGGTAAGAACAAGGCAATTCTCCAGATTCCGGTGGGTTGCGGCAAGACAGGCCTCGCGTCATTGCTGCCGCTGGGTTTGGCCGAAGGGCGCGTCATCGTCATTGCGCCGAACCTGACCATCAAAAATGGCCTGTATGAAGCCATGGACATTACCAACCGTCAGAAATGCTTCTGGCGGAAGGCGGGCGTGCTCAGCCAGGATCAAATGATCTCCGGGCCCTTGGCCTGCACGCTCGACAGCGGCAACATTTCCGTCGCGACGAAGTCGCACGTCGTGATCACGAATGTGCAGCAGCTCGCCACCAACGTCGACAAATGGCTGACGCAGTTCCCCGACGACTTCTTCGACATGATCATCGTCGACGAGGCGCATCACAGCGCCGCCGCCAGCTGGCAGAAGATCATCGAGCGCTTTCCGAAGGCCAAAGTCATCCTGTTGACGGCGACGCCGTTCCGGAGCGACCGCCAGGAGCTCGATGGCGAGCTGGTGTTCCGCTATCCGTTCCGGAATGCGACCCTGAAGGGCTACATCAAGCGGTTGAAGGCCAGCTATGTCGCCCCGTCGGCGATCGAGTTGGGCTTCGCGGACCAGCGCGGGCGCACCTACACCCTTGATGAGGTGCTGAAGCTCAAGGAGGAGGAGTGGTTCAGCCGGGGCGTCGCGCTGGCGCGCCTTTGCAACCAGCACATCGTCGATAGCAGCCTCGAAAAGCTTGAGGAACTGCGGCAAAGCGGGACGCAGCATCAGCTCATTGCCGTGGCATGTTCGATCAATCACGCACGCGATATCCGCTCCCTGTATCAGGAGCGCGGATTCAACGCCGAGGTCATCCACAGCAAGCAAACTGAGGACGAGCAGGCTGCCATCCTTGCGACGCTGCGGAATGGCACGCTCGACTGCATCGTCCAGGTCCAGATGCTCGGCGAGGGGTTCGATCACCCGAAGCTGAGCGTGGCGGCAATTTTTCGGCCCTTCCGGACGCTTGCGCCATACATTCAGTTTGTCGGCCGGATCATGCGTGTCGTGGTGCAGAACGACCCGGGACATCCCGACAATGTTGGCCACATCGTCACCCACCTCGGCATGAATCTCGACCAGCGTCTGAAGGAATTTAAACAGTTCGAGAACGACGATCAGGCCTTCTGGGACAAGGTAATCGGCGGCGAGGAGCCCGAAGTGCCGCAAGAGGTGTTGGACGGGACCGCTCGGCTGAGGGCGACCGAGCAGGTCGTGGTGCATGGCGAGATCGTTGAGTCCTTGTGGGAGGAAGACTTCACCACTGTCGAGGATCAGCAAATCGTCGAGGATTTGCGTGAGCGGCTGAAGTTGTTAGGTCTCGATTCGAGCCAGGCTGAGGAGATGGTCAAGAAGGCGCAGCAGCCGCCGCTGCGCAAACGCTCGCCTTCCGAACCATTCATGGTGCAGCCTCAGCGGGAATGGGAGGAGGCCAGGAAGCGGATGAATGAACAAGCCAAGCGACTGGCCAACATACTATTGAATCACGTCAGTTTGACGATGACGGGCACTGAGCTGACATACAAGTACAAATCCCTCAAGCTGACCGGCCGCAACAATTACATCTCGGCGCTTATGATGGTGAATGCCGAGATGCAGAAGCGACTGGGTAAGGACCGCCCGCAGGCGTCAATCGAAGAGTTCCGGGGCGTCCTCGATAATCTTGACGACTTGCTGCAAACACTGGTTCGCCGCCTCAGAAAGGCAAAGGCCGACTATGACAAAAACAACGCCTAGAGGTCCTACGCCGTCCCTTATCGGCAGCACGAATGGCCGGCCACGGCGCGCGACCGTAGCCCGGAAGTCGAAGTGCTACCGCTGCCATGCTGATTTGCCCGCTGGACAGCCCTGCATCGAGATCCCAAAGCTCGGCGCAGGTTACTCAACTGCGAAGCGCGTCTGCGACGAATGCTTCCAAGGGATCATCCAAAAGACATCTCAAGATCTTGATGAAATAAAGGCACTTTAGTGCGGGGCGGCCAAGATGGGAGATGGCTACAACTTCAAGCAGCTTCAGGAACGCATTTTGGCATTGAGCGATGCTGCGGACTGGGATGTCGCCCGGAAAGAGTGGAGCCTTGTCGATGTGTCGGAGGCCGACGAGCCGGAAACGTGCCTGTGTGGGCACTTTCCGATCGTCGAGATTTGCCAAATCTCCAATCGGGTGACGGGGCACAAAACGGAAGTTGGCAATCGCTGTGTCCGGCGGTTCTTAGGTTTCCGCTCGGACCTGATTTTCACGGCGATCAAGCGTATCCGCAAGGATATCTCAAAAAGCTTGAACGCCGACGCGATCGCTTTCTTCAGAGAGCGCGGTCTATTGACCCATTGGGAATATGGGTTCCTTCAGAATACCATGAGCAAGCGCAACCTCTCGGCCGCCCAATCGGCGACGCGAAATAGCATCAACGAGAAGGTTCTCTCCGCCATCAGCCGGCGCGGCTTTCGAGGTCTCGATTAAGGTCGGCACAAAGACGAGTATCGGCTATTGGAGTCAGTCGGCGAGATCGCCTCCAGGCGCTGGTGCGCCATCAGCCAGTAAATCGGAAGCCCACACCCGCTACCGGAACCACTGACGTTTTGACCGGTGATCCCGCCGGTCGCCTGTATTTCTATCCGGCAGCCCTACGCCCCCATCAGCCTTGTTGCGCTTCCCCATTTCCGGCTCTTTCTAATCAACCCCGATGATCAATCCGCCTCGACGAGGCGAGTTTTCGGGGTTCGCAGTGACGACGATCTCGTTCCGCTCAGAAGCCTTCGCTCGCGGCGCGCGCATGCTGCGCACCGCGCTTGGCCCCGCGATCGCCGGCTATCTCGAAGATCCCAGCATTGTCGAGGTGATGCTCAATCCCGATGGCCGGCTCTGGATCGACCGGCTGTCGGGCGGGCTTGAGGACACCGGTTGCCGGGTCACCCCAGCCGATGCCGAGCGCATCGTCCGGCTCGTCGCCCATCATGTCGGCGTAGAGGTCCATGCCGGCAGTCCGCGCGTCTCGGCCGAGTTGCCGGAAAGCGGGGAGAGGTTCGAGGGCCTGGTGCCGCCTGTCGTGGCGGCGCCGTGCTTCGCCATTCGCCGTCCGGCCGTCGCGGTCTTCACCCTCGGCGACTATGTCGAGGCCGGCATCATGTCCGGCGCGCAAGCCGAGTTGCTTCGCGTGGCGGTCCGGGAACGGAAGAATATCCTCGTCGCCGGCGGCACCTCGACCGGCAAGACGACGCTGGTCAACGCGCTGCTTGCCGAGGTCGCCAAGACCGGCGACCGGGTGGTGCTGATCGAGGATACCCGCGAGCTGCAATGTGCCGCGCCCAACCTCGTGGCGCTGCGCACCAAGGACGGTGCCGCCTCGCTGTCCGATCTCGTCCGCTCGTCCCTGCGGTTGCGGCCCGACCGCATTCCGATCGGCGAGGTGCGCGGCGCCGAGGCGCTCGATCTCCTGAAGGCCTGGGGCACCGGCCATCCCGGCGGCGTCGGCACCTTGCACGCGGGCTCCGCCATCGGCGCGCTGCGCCGCCTCGAACAACTCATCCAGGAAGCCGTCGTCACCGTCCCGCGCGCGCTGATCGCCGAGACCATCGACCTCATCGCGGTTCTCGCCGGCCGCGGCTCCGCCAGAAGGCTCGCCGAACTCGCCGCGGTGCAGGAACTCGGCCCGACCGGCGACTACGTCCTCACCCCAGCAGGAGAACCGTGATGTTGTTCAACCGTGTCCGCCATCGCTTCGCATTGGCCTACGCATTCGCCTTTGTCGCGCTCGTCTCGTCACCCGCCTACGCGGCGGGCTCCAACATGCCCTGGGAGCAGCCGCTGACACAGATCCTGGCGTCGATCCAGGGTCCGGTCGCCAAGGTCGTCTCGGTGATCGTGATCATCATGACCGGCCTGACGCTGGCCTTCGGCGAAAGCTCCGGCGGTTTCCGGCGGCTGATCCAGATCGTCTTCGGCCTGTCGATCGCCTTCGCCGCGTCGAGCTTCTTTCTGTCGTTCTTCTCCTTCGGCGGCGGAGCGCTGATCTGATGGACCAGGACGAGCCCATCACCGGCTTCTATGCGCCCGTTCACCGCGCGCTCACCGAGCAGATCCTGCTCGGCGGCGCGCCGAGGGCGGTGGCGATCGTCAACGGCACGCTCGCCGCCGCCGTTGGCCTGGGCCTGCGCCTTTGGATCGTCGGCGCCGCCATCTGGCTGATCGGCCATGTGGCGGCGGTGTGGGCCGCCAAACGCGATCCCGCCTTCGTTGACGTGGTGCGCCGGCATCTGCGCTACCCGCCGCATCTGGCCGCGTGAGGCGCCCCCATGATGAACCTCGCTGAATATCGCCGCCGGTCTCACAGCCTCGCCGATTTCCTGCCCTGGGCGGCGTTAGTCGGAAAGGGTGTGATCCTCAACAAGGACGGCTCGTTCCAGCGCACGGCGCGGTTTCGCGGACCCGATCTAGATTCGGCGACGCCGGCCGAGCTCGTGGCGATCACGTCCCGGCTCAACAACGCTTTGCGCCGCCTCGGCTCCGGCTGGGCGATCTTCATCGAGGCGCAGCGCCAGCCGGCGAACCGCTATCCGAAAGCCGAGTTTCCCGACGCCACCTCCGCTCTCGTCGATGCCGAGCGCCGGGCGCAGTTCGAGGAGGAAGGCTCCCATTTCGAAAGCCGATATTTCTTCACGCTGCTCTGGCTGCCGCCGGCCGAGGACGCCGCGCGCGCCGAGGCATGGCTCTATGAAGGGCGCGCGCGCGACGGCGCCGATTGGCGCGCCGCGCTGGCTGGATTCATCGACCGCACCGATCGGGTGCTGGCGCTGATCGAGGGCTTCATGCCCGAGGCGGAGTGGCTCGATGATCCCGAGACGCTGACCTATCTGCATTCCTGCGTTTCGACCCGCCGCCAGCGCGTGCGCGTGCCCGAAACGCCCATGCACCTCGACGCCATCCTGGTCGATGAGGACCTCTCCGGCGGGCTCGAACCGCGGCTCGGCCGGGCGCATCTGCGCACGCTTACCATCATGGGCTTCCCATCGCAGACCTGGCCGGGCCTGCTCGACGAGTTGAACCGGCTCGCCTTCCCCTATCGCTGGTCGACGCGCGCGATCTGTCTCGACAAGACCGACGCGGCGAAGGTGCTCGGCCGCATCCGCCGCCAATGGTTCGCCAAGCGCAAGTCGATCACGGCGATCCTCAAGGAGGTGATGACCAACGAGGCGTCGGTGCTGATGGACAGCGACGCCGCCAACAAGGCGCTCGACGCCGACATAGCGCTCCAGGAGCTCGGTTCCGATCTTGTCGGCCAGGCCTATGTCACTGCGACCGTCACCGTCTGGGATGATGATCCCCGCATCGCCGAAGATCGGCTGCGTCTGGTCGAGAAGACCGTCCAGGGCCGCGACTTCACCTGCATGCGCGAGAGCGTCAACGCGATCGAGGCGTGGATGGGCAGCTTGCCGGGCCACGTCTATGCCAATGTCCGCCAGCCGCCGATCTCGACCCTCAACCTGGCGCACATGATGCCGTTCTCGGCGGTCTGGGCCGGCCCGGAACGGGACGAGCATTTTCAGGCGCCGCCGCTCTTCTTCGCGCGGACGGAGGGCTCGACGCCGTTCCGGTTCTCGCTCCATGTCGGCGATGTCGGCCACACGCTGATCGTGGGGCCGACCGGCGCGGGCAAGAGCGTGCTGCTTGCGCTTATGGCGCTGCAGTTCCGCCGCTACGCGGGTGCGCAGGTCTTCGCCTTCGATTTCGGCGGCTCGATCCGCGCGGCAGCACTCGCCATGGGTGGGGACTGGCACGATCTCGGCGGCGCGATCGCCGACGACATCGCTGAGCCTGTCGCTTTGCAGCCGCTGGCGCGGATCGACGACGCCGGCGAACGCGCCTGGGCGGCCGAATGGGTGGCGACGTTGCTTGGCCGTGAGGGCGTGACCATCAACCCGGACCTCAAGGAACACCTCTGGTCCGCGCTGACCTCACTCGCTTCCGCCCCATTGACGGAGAGGACGATCACCGGGCTCTCCGTCCTTCTGCAATCGAACGCTCTGAAACAGGCTTTGCAGCCTTACACCGTCGGCGGTCCCTGGGGACGGTTGCTCGACGCGGAGACCGAGCGCCTCGGTGAGGCCGAAATCCAGGCATTCGAGACCGAAGGGCTGATCGGCGCGGGCGCCGGACCGGCGGTCCTGTCCTATCTGTTCCACCGTATCGAAGACCGGTTCGACGGGCGCCCCACGCTGCTTATCATCGACGAGGGTTGGCTCGCCCTCGACGACCACGGCTTTGCCGGCCAGCTGCGGGAATGGCTGAAGACGCTGCGAAAGAAGAACGCCAGCGTCATTTTCGCCACCCAATCGCTCGCCGACATCGACGGCAGCGCCATTGCGCCCGCGATTATCGAGAGCTGCCCAACGCGCGTGTTCCTGCCCAATGAGCGCGCGCTCGAACCGCAGATCGCAACCATCTATCGCCGCTTCGGGCTGAACGATCGCCAGATCGAGATCCTCAGCCGTGCGACGCCGAAGCACGACTATTACTGCCAATCCCGCCGCGGCAACCGCCTGTTCGAGTTGGGCCTGAGCGAGGTCGCGCTCGCCTTCGCCGCCGCGTCGTCCAAGACCGATCAGGCCGCCATCGCCAAGATTGTCGCCACCCATGGTCGCGATGGATTCGCCGCCGCCTGGCTGCGCGGCAAGGGCCTCGACTGGGCGGCGGACATGCTCACCACCCGTATCCAGGAGGTTTCCCGATGACCCCTCGTCGTTTCCGCGCGGCGCTCGCCGCCAGCGTCACCGCGCTCACGCTCGTGACCGCCGGCGTTCCCGCCCACGCCCAATGGATCGTCTACGATCCGACCAATTTCTCGCAGAACGTCCTCACGGCGGCGCGCGAGCTGCAGCAGGTCAACAACTCGATCCAGAGCCTGGAGAACCAGGCCAACATGCTGATCAATCAGGCCAAGAACTTGGCGAGCCTGCCGTACTCCTCGCTGGCGCAACTTGAGCAGTCGATCAATCAAACCGAGCAGTTGCTCATCCAGGCGCAACGGATCGCCTACAACGTCACGACCATCAATCAGGCGTTCACCAGCACCTATCCGCAGGCCTATTCCAGCTCGACGTCGAGCCAGCAGCTCGTCGCCGGCGCGCAGACGCGCTGGCAGAACTCGCTCGCCGGATTTCAGGACGCCATGCGCGTGCAGGCCGGCGTGGTGCAGAATCTCGACAGCACGCGCACGCAGATCAGCGCCCTGGTCTCGTCGAGCCAGTCGGCCTCCGGCGCTCTCCAGGCCGCCCAGTCTGGAAACCAGCTCGTGGCGCTCCAGACCAAGCAGCTCGCCGACCTCACCGCCGTCATGGCCTCGATCGCCCGCGCCCAGAGCCTGGAAGGCGCGCGTACCGTTGCGAACCAGGCCCAGGCCCAGCAGCAGCTCACCAACTTCCTCAACTACGGCTCGGGCTACCAACCCGGCTCCGCGCAGATGTTCCACTGATGCGCGGCCGCCCGCTCAATATCGCCATGATCGGCCGCGTCGCCGGGTTCGTCCTGGTCGCCGGGGCGATCGTGGCGACCGCCATCAGTTTCCACCGCGACGACGCAGGCCGGAATGCGCCTGTGAGCTCACCGGCGATCCAGAGCGATCCGCTCGCACGCGAACTGGCGCGTTGCCAGACGATCGGCATGGCCGCGCAGAATGACGGTTCCTGCGAAGCCGCCTGGGCGGAGAACCGGCGTCGTTTTTTCACCTATCGCCCGGCGCCATCCGCCGCGTCCACGCCACCGGCCAACCCGCGCCTTGCGCCTACATCCCAGGATCAATGAACGATGGGCGGCACCGGCGTCATCGACCGCTTCCTGGGGATCTTCACCCAGTACATCGATTCCGGCTTCGGGCTCGTGCAAGGCGATGTGCGCTGGCTCGCCGGTGTGCTGATCGCGATCGACATCACCTTGGCCGGCATCTTCTGGGCCATGGCGCCCGACGAGGACGTGCTCGCGCGCCTGATCAAGAAGACCCTCTATATCGGCGTCTTCGCCTTCATCATCGGCAACTTCAACAATCTCGCGCAGATCATCTACAACTCCTTCGCCGGCCTCGGCATCGAGGCAGGCGGCGGGACGTTGAGCCAAGCGCAGCTCCTTCAGCCGGGCCGTCTCGCTCAGGTTGGTATCGACGCCGGACAGCCCATCCTCGCCTCCATCTCCAGTTTGATGGGCTTCACCAGCTTCTTCGACAACTTCATCCAGATCGCGATCCTTCTGATCGCCTGGCTGATCGTCGTCATCAGCTTCTTCATCATGGCGATCCAGATCTTCATCAGCCTGATCGAATTCAAGCTGACCACGCTCGCGGGCTTCGTCCTGGTGCCTTTCGGCCTCTTCGGCCGCACCGCCTTCCTCGCCGAGAAGGTGCTGGGCAACGTGGTCTCGTCCGGGGTGAAGGTTCTGGTGCTCGCCGTGATCGTCGGCATCGGCTCGACGATCTTCGGCCAGTTCACCACCGGCTTCAACAATCCGCCCACCATCAGTGACGCGCTGACCCTGATCCTCGCGGCTTTGTCGCTGCTCGGCCTGACCATCTTCGCGCCGGGCATCGCCAACGGCCTCATCTCCGGCGGGCCGCAGCTCGGCGCCGGCGCCGCCGTGGGAACCGGACTCGCGGTCGCCGGCATCGGCGCTGCCGGAGCCGCGCTCGCGGCGGGCGGGCTTGGCGCCGCCGGTGGCGCTATCGCCGGAACCGCGCGCGCCGGCGCCAGCGTCGCGGGTGGAGCCACCGCCGCCTACCGGGCGGGCGGCCTCTCCGGTGTCGCCCAAGCCGGGGCCTCAGCCGCCACCAGCCCGCTTCGCCGCGCGGCCGCCAGCCTGCGCGAGAGTTTCGCGGCCGGAGGCCAGGCCGCGACGGGAGGAGCGAGCACTGGCGATGCGGGTGCGGCGGCCCAGGGCGGAGCCTCGGGTCCGCCGGCCTGGGCGAGCCGCATGAAGCGCAATCAAACCATCAATCAAGGCGTCTCCGCCGCCGACCACGCCATCCGTTCAGGGGATCATCCCAGCGGCGGTGGCGGCGTCGATCTCTCCGAAGGGGAATAGTCCATGTTCCGGCGACCGACCGTCCGCTACGGCGCGACACCAGATTCCGAAACGCCTTACCAGAGAGCCGGCCAGGTTTGGGACGACCGGATCGGATCGGCCCGCGTCCAGGCGAAGAACTGGCGGCTCGCCTTCTTCGGCATGCTGGCGCTCAGCGGCGGTCTGGCCGCCGGCCTCGTCTGGCAATCGGCGCGTGGCACGATCACGCCATGGGTCGTGCAGGTCGACCGGCTTGGTCAGGCCCAAGCGGTGGCGCCGGCCGTCGCCGACTATCGCCCGAGCGACCCGCAGATCGCCTGGCATCTCGCCCGCTTCATCGGGGAGGTGCGGAGCATTCCGGCCGATCCGGTCGTGCTGCGGCAGAACTGGCTCGAAGCCTACGACTACGTCACCGATAAGGGCGCGCTGGTGCTGAACGACTACGCGCGCACCAACGATCCCTTCTCCAAGGTCGGCAAGACGCAAATCTCGATCGACGTGGCGAGCGTGATCCGCGCCTCCGACGACAGCTTCCGCGTCGAATGGGTCGAGCGGCGCTACGTCGATAACGCGCTGGCCGCCACCGAGCGCTGGAGCGCGATCCTCACCATCGTCGTGCAGACGCCGACCGACGCCGATCGGCTCAAGAAAAATCCCCTCGGCGTCTACGTCCACGCCCTCAACTGGTCCAAGGAGCTCGGCTGATGCGCAAGCTGCCCCTCGCAACCCTTTTGCTCGCCTCGATCTCGCTGGGCGCCTGCTCGACAGTCTGGAAGCCGCCCGAGATCAGCTACGACGACACGCCGCGGCAAGCCGTGCTGCAGCCCGATCCACCCAAGCCGGTGCAGATCGTCGAGCTTCCGAAGCTCCTGCCGCTGCCTGGCCAGCTCAAGCCAATCCCCGGCGCCAAGACCGCGCCGCCGGAGGCCGCTGACCCGCACACGCGCGTCGAGCAGGCCAATGGAGCCGCCCGCGTGCAACCGACCCAGGCCGGATATCTCAACGCCATCCAGGTCTACCCCTTCGCCGAGGGGGCGCTCTATCAGGTCTATTCAGCGCCTGGCGAGATCACCGATATCGCCCTCGAAGCGGGTGAGCAGCTTGTCGGCTCCGGTCCCGTTGCCGCCGGCGATACCGTGCGCTGGATCGTCGGCGACACCGAAAGCGGCACGGGCCCGACCAAGCGTGTCCACATCCTGGTCAAGCCGACCCGGCCAGACCTTGTCACCAATCTCATCATCAACACCGATCGCCGCACCTATCATCTGGAGCTGCGCTCGGCCGACAAGACCTACATGGCGTCAGTCTCCTGGGCCTATGCCCAGGATCAATTGATCGCGCTGCGCCAGCACAACGCGGCCGCCGATGCGGCGGCGCCGGTCGCCTCCGGCGTCGATATCGACGCACTGAACTTCCGTTACCGCATCGAGGGCGACACTCCCGCCTGGCGCCCGTTGCGTGCTTTCGATGACGGGCGGCAGGTATTCATCGAGTTCCCCGCCGGCATCGGCAAGGGCGAGATGCCGCCGCTCTGGGTTATCGGCGCGGAAGGTGGCGCCGAGCTCGTCAACTACCGCGTCCAGGGCGCCCACATGATCGTCGATCGGCTGTTCGCCGCGGCCGAGCTACGGCTCGGCGGCGAGCACCAGAAAAAGGTCCGCATCGTCCGCACCGACGGGAGGCCGCAGTCGTGACCGACGCCCCGCATGAAGAGACGGCGGGGCCTTCGGGAGGCGATCGGCCGCCACAGGAAATGCGGCTGCGCTCCAGCCGGGCGCCCGTGACGCGGCTCTCCCGCAAAGTCCTCCTCGGCCTCGGCGCCGTCGCGGCCGTTGGGATCGGCGGCGCGCTATTCCTCGCCTTGCAGCCCCAGCATCAGACCACCGGGTCCGAACTCTACAACACCAACAATCGAACGACACCGGATGGCCTCGCCAACCTTCCACGCGACTATACGGGTCTTCCGCGCGCCGTTCCCCAGCTCGGCCCGCCGCTACCCGGCGATCTCGGTCGGCCGATCGTCAACGCGGGCGCGCCGGCTCCCGGCATGGCGACGTCGGAGGCGGGACCGAGTCCGGAGCAGCAGCGTATAGCCCAGGAGCTGGAGGCAGCGCGCACCAGCCATCTCTTCGCGACAACCAATGTCGGGCAGATCGCAACGGTCACATCTCCGGCGCTGGCGGCGGCTCAAGCCGCCACGGCACCATTAACCGGCGGCTCGAACGATCTCGTCTCCCAGGATCACAAGCTCGCTTTCCTGAACGGAAATATCGACCGCGGCACGGTCAGTCCCGAACGCGTGCAGGCGCCCGCCAGTTCGTTCACACTCCAGGCCGGCGCGGTGATCCCGGCGGCCCTGCTCACCGGCCTCCGCTCGGACCTGCCTGGCCCCGTCACGGCGCAGGTGACCGAAGACGTCTATGACAGCCCGACGGGCAAAATCCTCCTGATCCCCCAGGGTGCGCGATTGATCGGTCAGTACGACGCCCAGATCGCCTTCGGTCAGTCGCGGGCGCTGTTGGTCTGGAACCGCCTGATCATGCCCAACGGACGTTCGATCGTG
>Ga0182014_10005011_pt1 | contig 14893 bp, 9 predicted proteins | sample 612S2DmetaG_FD_120489 | JGI IMG/M metagenome (GOLD analysis project Ga0182014, IMG submission 120489) | Permafrost microbial communities from Stordalen Mire, Sweden - 612S2D metaG | ecosystem: Environmental > Terrestrial > Soil > Wetlands > Permafrost | place: Sweden: Stordalen | collected... | reverse complement strand
CGGTAAGGCCCAGGGCGCGGGCCACCTCGATGACGGCCGGGTCGATGCCGCGGATGCCCGCATAGGTATTGCGCAAGATGGGGAGAAGCGCGTAGGCGGTGAGCGCCACAATGGCAATGCGCGCCGCCCGGTCGCCCAGCCAGGGCAGCGGCAAGAGAAACCCGAACATGGCCAGGGAAGGGATGGTCTGCAACACATTGGCCGCAGCCATGACCGGCTTTGCCCATCGGGTGGAACGCGTCAGCCAGATGCCGGCGGGCACCGCAATGGCGGTCGCCAGCAGCATGGCGGCCGCGGTGAGCCACAGGTGTTCGAGGGTGAGGGTTGCAATTTCGCTTCCGTATGCTGCGAAGAATCCCGAACTCATGCGAGCTCCTTTCGGGCCGCGCTTTCACCGCGGTGAAAGGCTCGCACGTAACTCTCGATCTCCGGCTCCTGGGAGCGCAGGAACTCAGCGGGCGCAAGGTTCGAGATGAGCTTGCCTTCACGGATGAATACGATGCGATCCGCGAGATAGAGGGCCTCGTCCAGATCGTGGGTCACCAGCAGCACGGTCTTCTTCCACCGCGCCAACAGTCCGCGCAGCATGTCCTGCATTTCGGCTCGCGTCAGCGGATCGAGCGCGCCGAAGGGTTCATCCATGAGCAGAATGCGGGGGTCGGCGGCCAGTGCGCGGGCCAGTCCCACACGTTGCCGCTGACCTCCGGAAAGCTGGTGCGGAAACCGCGGCGCGAATTCGGCGGGCTCCAGGCCAACGGCCTCGAGCCATTCATGACTGCGGCGGAGGCGCTCGATGCGCGGCCGGCCCTCCGCCTCCAGCACCAGGGCCACATTTCGCTCCACCGTGAAGTGCGGAAACAACCCCGTCTCTTGAATCACGTAGCCCATTCCACGGCGCAGGCCGATCAGGTCGCAGCGGCGCACGCTCTGGCCATGGACCAGGACATCACCGCCGGTGGGCTCGACCATGCGGTTGACGGTGCGCAGCAAGGTCGTCTTGCCGGAACCGCTGCGGCCGAGGAGGGCGGTCGTGGTTCCTTCTTCCAGAGCGGAGGAAACCTGGTCCAGCAGGGGTCGGCCCTGCGCAACCGCAAAGGAGACATTCCGAAACTCAATGGCTGTTTTCATCGTCCGGCAGTCCGTGCCTTCCAGTTTAAGGGCATTTCTCCTGTTGCTGTAGAGGGGTTCCTTGCTGTCCCACCCTAGCCGCAAAAACAAGAACGCCGTGCCCAGAGGGCATCCAGGTGGGGCACCCAGGTGTGTGGCAGAGAGTGAGCGAGCTGGCCGGAAACGGCGGCTGGTTGAGGTTCGTGGTTTCCCACCCATGCGACAGAAAAGACGTCGCATGGATGGGGCACCCAGAACTCTATGCCAAGTGGAGAGATGCTCTAAGGGCTGCAACTCGCGGATTGGATGATGCGGTCCAGACGCCGCCGGATCGCATCCCGTTCGATGTTGGAAGCCGGGCGGCGGTGTGCCGGCTTGACCTGAGCCGGGATCACTCTCAAATTTCAGGGGTCGGAGTTTTTGGTTCGGGTCCAGGTTGATCCGGGCCGCGTGGTTTGCGGGACGGCATCGTCTTATCACCGGAGAAAGGCGGTAACTCCGATGCAATGCGGCACATGCGAACCGATGCGGGGGACCGGGAAGGAGCGCGAAAAATCGCCAGGAAGCGGGGGCCTGCCCGGGGCTTCAGAACCCGGCAAAAGCCAGTGTTGACGGCGCGTGAATCTGGGAATAGATTGATCTCGTACGGGGAAGGAGATCGGCCAAAAGATGCAGGGAGATTCTTCGATAAGCACAGCACGAGAGGTGACTGAAGCCTAGGGTATCGCATCCCAGACCCCAAGGTTGCCCCAGCGGAAGCAGCTAAGCCGCATGGGCCGCAACCGCATCCTTTCACGTTGCTATGCATCCCTCGATCCAATGTGCAGGATGGCGATTCTTCTCACGGAGCGACGACACTGCCGCCCAAGAGGCCCGGTTTACCGGGTAGCGCCATCGAAACATCGCGACTTGGGATCATGAGTGAAAATGCCTGGGCACTCGCGGCAGCGCGATGGCCTTAGTCAAATGCTCACAGTTCACCACAGCGGCCCAGGCAATGCGTCTGGGCCGTTGTTCTTTTGGAGGACGCGGCGTGGGCATTGCTGGCGAAAGGGTGACAGGCGAGAGGAGATACCGCTCCAAAAGATCGTCCTTCTCCTTGTCCCGGTGGCTGCGATTTCACGCGCATCGCAGAGCATGGAACCTGGCGGAGCCGTCGGCCGGAGCGTTGGTCAGGGGAGATTTTCGTGTTCGCCGGTGGCCCTTTCTGTAAGGAATTGACCAGAATATGGCGCAGAAGCGTTTCTAGAATGCGTGTACCGGTGAGCCAGCGGCGTCTCGGGAGCGAGGCTGAGTTTCGATTCACGATGGCCTCGGGGGGCGTACCGGGAATCGGAAGCAGGCCGCCGGGCTGAGGGGGTCAAGGTTTTGATGCGCGCCTGGCGAGCGTTCGCGCTTTTTTCATGGCCCTTGCGGCCTTGTCCGCGGTTTGCCCGCAGGGCGACGCACAGGCGGCGTTGCTGATGGAGGAGCCTTACGGCTTTTTTGGCGCCTTGAATCCCACGGGGCACGATGCGGTGTACTTTGAGCGCATTTGCGCCGCAACCCCTATCAAGCTGCGCCGGTGCGCGGCGGGCGAGCCAGGCACGGTGTTCACCCGCTACCAGGGCATCGCGGGCTACGACTGGGTGGCAATGCCGCTGATTCCCTATCTCTACTCGGTCGAGAATCCTTCAGAAGTTCCCAGCCGCGTGGACCGGAAGACTGTCATCGGCTTGCGCGAGCAGTATCATGCGGCTCATCTGCGCAGCCTGGGCGAAGAGGTGCGGAGGGCGGCACCTTTCAAAGGGGATGGAACCAATTGGTGGGCGTGGCCTACGAGCGGCGCATGTACGCGTTTCGGTTTGCGACCACCGAGGAGCAGGACGACGCGCTCATCGCCCGCATGAACAGCGGGGCAAACCACTCTCACTACAGCCTGGTGTTCTGGAATTGCGCCGATTTTTCGCGCGCCATTTTGAACTTCTACTTTCCGCGCACATTCCTGCGCAGCATTGTTCCCGACGCGGGAATCACAACCCCGATGCAGGTGACCTACAAGTTGGTTCGCTACGCACATCAGCATCCGGAGACACAATTGACGGTGTTTGAGATTCCTCAGGTACCCGGCTACCGGGGCCCAAGCAGGGCCAACAAGAGCATCGCCAATTCCCTGGTGGGCTGCGGCTATGTCGTTCCCCTGGTCTTCATCAACCCATTTATCGCCGGCGGGGTGATGGCCGACTACCTTGCCTGGGGCCGATATCCGCTGCATCTGAAGCAGGCGCGGACTCTGACGCCCGCGGAGATGACTCTGTTGACATTGCCATCCGTGACAGTTCTTGCCGAAGGGTCGCAAAGCGGCATGGGGCCGGCGCATTGAAGGCGAGTGGAGCGGCTTTCAATCCAGCAGGAATCGAACCGCCAGGCTCATCAGTCCATGCCCGCCGTATCGCCGGCACATGCAGTTACAGAACCTCGTTCTCACTGCCTGGGGGCTGACGCAAGAAACGGGCCGGCCGTTTGCGGGGCGCCTGGCGTTGCCGCGGCTGTCGCGGCTGCTTTCATCTGGATGCTCTGTGCGACCCCTGCAAGCCGGCGGCAGGACTGGAGGCGAGCGGCATGATCCCAGGTGTCGGTCACCACCATGACCTCATCGGCTCCCGTAGCGGCGATGAGCCGTTCCAGGCCTGCCTTCACGGTGTCTTCGGAACCGACGATCGCCGCCCGCAACTGGTTTTCGACCGCGGCGCGCTCCCACTCATTCCACAGCCCATCCATGGAATCCACCGGAGGCAGCAGTTCCACGGGCTGTTTCCGGATGAGGCGGAGAAAGCGCTGTTGCGGGGTGGTGAACAGGCGCTGGGCGGCCCGATCCGACTCCGCCGCCATGACCTGAACGGCCAGCATCAGCCACGGCTGTTCGAGCGCCTGGCTGGGGCGGAACTGGGTTCGATAGAGCCTGGTTGCCTGCTCCAGCAGATCCGGGGCGAAGTGGGCGGCAAAGGCAAACGGCAAGCCCAGTTGCGCGGCCAGCCGGGCACTGAAATCGCTCGACCCCAGGAGGGTAACGGGCACCGAGCTCCCCTGGCCAGGGAACGCTTTGACCGCCTGGCCGGGCATTTCCGGCCCGAGATAGGTTCTTAGTTCCTCGAGCAGGCCGGGGAAATCGTCCCCGCTTTGCCGCAGGTCGCGCCGCAGTGCCCGCATGGTATGGAAATCGCCGCCCGGGGCTCGTCCCAGGCCGAGATCGATGCGGCCGGGGTACAACGCTTCCAGGGTGCCGAACTGTTCAGCCACCACCAGCGGGGCGTGATTCGGGAGCATTACGCCGCCGCTGCCCACGCGAATGGTCTTGGTGGCCGCGGCGACATGTCCGATCAGGACGGGAGTGGCCGAGCAGGCCAGCCCGGCGATGGAGTGATGCTCGGCCAGCCAGAAGCGCCGATAGCCCCACTCTTCGGCGTGTTGCGCCAGGTTCACCGAGCGGGCGATGGCGCTTCCCGCCGATTCCCCCGTGCGCATCCCCACCAGGTCCAGTACCGAAACAGGCAAGCTCATACAGGATTGGATGAAGCCGCGGCCAGGCCGATGCATTGCCGCCCAGGCAGCCGATCCGGGCCGAGGCCGCGCCGGTTATTTGGCGGGCGTCGCTTCCACCAGGCCGAAGGCGCTCAGGGGAGGCAGCGGCTTGCCGTTGTCAAAGTCGAAAGCCGCTTCCATGAAGTGGTTGCCGCGCTGTTGCCACTGCTGGATCGCCAGATCGTAGCGGACGGTGACATTGCCCAGCCAGTAGGGCCGGTTTTCGCTGAGCCAGACCTGGCGGTACTCGTCTTTCACGGCGGAGTAGGCGTCGCGCAGGTCCTGGCAGCGGCCGTTGGCGCTGCTGATCTCGTCGAGGATGTTGCGGGTTTCCCCGTCGTGCGCCTTGTCGCGCGGGCGGGCCGCGGCTTCGGCGTAACCGTCGAGGATTTCCCGGCTCAGCTCAAACTTCATGCCGATCAGGTCCAGGCGTCGCGCGCCGAGGTCCATGGCAGCCAAGGCGTCGGCTTCTTTCAGGCCGAGGTTGGCGGCGCGGGCCTGGGCCAGCAGGACGATGGCCTGCTCGGCGTGGCGGCGAAGCTCGGACGCCAAGGGCGCCAGCTTTGCGCCGAGCAACTGGCCTTGAGTGCTCCAGGGATCGAGCCAGAAGAGGTCGTCGCTGTTGATGGAAAGGCCGGCTTTGGCCAGCGCCTCGTGGGCGGCCATCAGCTCTTTTTCCGCAGCGTCCACGTTGCCGGTGGAGTCGGCGTGAAAGAGCTGCCCGTAGGCGTCCTGGTAAGCGGCAATGGAACTCTCGCCCGGCTGCCAGGCAGCCACCGGGCCGAACAGAACGGTGTACCAGTCCAGGTTGAAGAGGCCTTCGCCATCGTCGTTCCAGACGGTGGTCAGGGAGCCGGTGGAACCCAGCCGCTGGCCGTCGCGGACGAAGCCCTGAATGTTGCCAAAGGCCGTCTTGGCGACCGGAAAGACCTCGCTCCAGTTGGCGTCGCCCGGAGCCACCCAGGTCTCGATGCCGGCCTTGGCGAAAGGCTCGATCATCTTGTCGAAGCCCTTGGTGTCCCAGTAGTTCCAGGGGATGGCGATCATGTCCTTGGGCAGGCCGGGGACGGCCTTGGGGTCGTCGCCGCCAATGTCGCCCCAGAAGAGCAGGCGGCGGTGGAGGGGCGCGAGCTCATCGTGAATCTGCTTGAGGAAGTCGACGTAGACCGGCCCATAGCCCTTGGCCTTAACCTCTTCGCGGGTGCGTCCGAGGCCGAGGTCGAAGGTTTCGTCGGCGCCGATGTGGATGAAGGGCGAGGGGAATTCAGCGGCAATCTGGGTGAACCAGTCCTTGATGAGGGGGAGGGTGCCGGGCTGGCCGGGGGCGAGAACATGGCCGTGCGGGGTTTCAGCCAGGTCCTGGTAGAGGTCGAACTTCAAGACGTGATGCAGATGACCGAAGGCCTCCTGCTCGGGGATGACCGTGATGTGGTATTGGCTGGCGTAGCGGACCAGCTCGGCGACATCGGCGGGGCTCATGGAGCTGCCCGGAGGCGCGGCCAGGGGCTGGTTGGGATAGAGCAGCGTGTGCTCGAAGTAGGGCGAGTAGATGTTCGCCTTGTAGGAGGCGAAGACGCGAATCTGGTGCTTCTGGAATTCGAGGGTGGGGAAGGGTCCGCGCGAGAGGTCGTCGTCGATGCCGCGGTATTGCATGGCCGGCCAGTCGCGCACCGTGCCGGTGGGCAGCACCGCCCGGGCGCCGGCGAGGGGCAGCAACTGCTTGAGGGTCTGGACGCCGTAGAAGACCCCTGAAGCCGTGGCTCCGACGACCAGTGCCTGATGGGGTTCGATGGCCAGGACATAGCCCTCCGGCTCCATCGGGGCGTCGAAGGCCAGGCTGCGGCTGGCCAACTCCGCCTTGCCCTGGGCCGATCCGGAGCGCAGCAGAACGACCTCGAAACCGGACGCTGCCGCGCTGTCGGCGTGCGCCGCCTGGTCCAGGCCCTCCTTGAGGTCGCGGGCGGCAAACTCGTCTTCCGCATCGTGGCCGGGCACGCTCACCGTGACCATTTGCGGCAGGGAAGTTTCGCCGGAAAAATGCGCCTCGCGGGGCGCGGGCAGGAGGTGAACCTGGCCGGTTAACTGGAGGGGCAGGGCAAACAGCAGGGCAGGAAGGACAAACCGCAGGGCAACCGCGGTTGACCTTGCGGGGCGCGCCGGCATGGAGGAGTTTGTGGGTCGGAAGCCAGGCATCTTTGATCCTCTTCAGCTCACAAAGCTGAGCGTTTCATTCTGATTTGGTCATTGTAGACTAAAGATGCGCACCGCCCTTCTCTCGCCAAAGCGGCAAGTTGTCCGCGTGCCGGCTTTTCCGCGGCCAGAGTGTTCCGCACAGGCGGAGTTGGAGCATACACTGCGCAAGAGGCTATCCGTGACCACCAACGCTGTGGCTGCCGCCAACCTGCCAGCACCACTGTCCGCCAAGCGCGGCTACAATCTCTTTCTCTTGCTGGTGGCCGGCCTGGGCGGGCTGCTCTACGGCATCGACGTGGGCATCATCGGGGGCGCGCTGCCCTACCTGGAAGCCACGTCGCATCTCGACGCCGCGCAGCTTTCGGCCATCGTGGCGGCGGTGCTGCTGGGCAGCGTGTTTTCCACGCTGTTTGCCGGGCTGCTGGCCGACTGGATGGGGCGCAAGCCGCTGATGGTTCTAGCCGGCCTGACTTTTGTTCTGAGCATTCCGATCATCGCGCTCTCGCAGGGATACGGGTATCTGTTATTCGGGCGCCTGTTGCAGGGCATCAGCGGAGGGCTGATCGGCGTGGTGGTTCCGCTCTATCTGGCCGAGTGCCTGGCGGCGTCGAACCGGGGCAAGGGAACGGGAATCTTTCAGTGGCTGCTGACGCTGGGGATTGTGGCCGCGGCCCTGGTGGGCATGTACTACAGCTATCGGGTGGCCGCGGTGGCCGCGACCTCCGATGCCGCGACGCTGTTTGCCTTCAAGAATCAGGCCTGGCGCCGCATCTTCTGGGTCTCGCTTCCGCCGGGGGTTTTGTTTGTGCTGGGCAGCCTGCTGGTGACCGAATCGCCGCGCTGGCTCTACCGGCGCGGCAAACGGGCCGGCGCCTTTGCCGCTCTTCTCCGCTCCCGCAGCGACGAACAGGCGACGCTGGAACTGCGCGAAATGGAACTGCGTGAGATGGAGGAGACGACGCGCTCGTCCGATGCCATTTCCGCGACTGGGAAAAAGGTTCGGGAGTCGCTGCTGCGGCGCAAATACGCGATTCCGTTTCTGCTGGCCTGCGTGATTCTGTTCTGCAACACCGCCACGGGAATCAACTCCATTATTGGCTACAACACCGGCATCCTGCTGCAAAGCGGCCTTTCGGATTTGCAGGCGCACTGGGGTTATGTTCTGTTCACGACGATCAACTTCACGATGACCATGGTGGGCATGGTGCTGGTGGACCGCAAGGGGCGCAAGTTCCTGCTCACGCTGGGCACATCGGGCATCATCGTGTCGATTGTCGGCGTGGGCCTGCTGTTTTTGCGCACGGAGAGAGTTGGCGTGGATGCGCGCGAGCGGGTGCAAGCCATGGTCGGTTCCAGCCAAGGCTCCAGCCAAGACCTGACCCTCAACTTCAACCCGGATCTGGCCGCCCGGCTGCTGGGCGCAAAGACCGCGGCGGGCGGGCAGATTGACGCCGATCGCGCGTCCCTGGCCATCATCTACTCCTACGGAGACTTCACGGCGGCCACCAGCTTTGTGCGCTCCGACGACACGGCCGCCGCGCCCATCCAGATCAGCCGCGCCAGTTGCGTTCCGGGCAACAGGATCGAGGCGCTGTTCAAGAATCCCTTTGCCAACCTGGCCGCCGCGCAGACCGCGCCGCTGAAGATCGAGAAGGCGCTTATCGGTCGCGTGCCCGAGGCCGGCCACGGCTGGATGGTGGCCATCGGCCTCTATCTGTTCATGGCGTTCTATGCGCTGGGCCCGGGCGTTTGCGTGTGGCTGGCGCTGTCGGAGTTGATGCCCACCCGCATCCGCTCCAACGGCATGAGCATTGCCCTGGTGATCAACCAACTGGTTTCGACCACGCTGGCAGGCATCTTTCTGCCCTTCGTCAGCCGCCATGGATACTCGTCGATGTTTTTCCTGTTCGCAGGGTTCACGGTGGTCTACTTCATCGTGGCCGCATTCTTCCTGCCCGAGACCAAGGGCAAAACCCTGGAAGAGATCGAGGCTCATTTCGAAGGGATTGAGGCAGGCTGAGGCTCGACGCGCCGCAACGATCGCCCTTTTTGGGCCGAGTCGATTGAATTCGTGGCCGTTGCGTTGATGAATGCACCAGGAGTGGTGAAATCCACAGATTTATCTTCTTTTTGCACTTGCTTCCACAGATCGATCCGTCCTACTCTCCGTAGCAGTTGGTGACCCTGTAGGGAATTGGAAACGCAGTTCCAGCCGGGCAGGAAGATGCAGCACTCGATTGAACTCGGCAGTACATAGCCGGCTAGTCCGGCGGTGGAAGGCCGGATTGAGATTGAGAATGCATCCAGAGTCAGACGGGAATGTGCAAGACCCGATTGGACACGAAGATTCATCCGCGGCCTGGTCCGAGGATGCAAAGTTCGAGTCGAGGCGGGGAGTCATGATCGACCCAGCCGTAGCTGCAGGAATCGGGGCAACCCGAAGACGCAGATAGGGCACAGCCGAAGGGTGCGAGATTCGAGGCAACTCGGAGATCCATCAGCCGGGGCAGCCGAAGGAGCGAGGATTCAGGGCAACCTGGAGACTCACCGTCGGCACAACCGGAAGGTGCAGAATCCGGGGAAACCGGAAACTCATCTCCAGGCGCAGCCGGAGGAGCGAAGATGCGGGGCGACCCGTAAATTCACCGCTGGCGGAGCCGAAGGATGCGGGATTCGAGAAAACTCGGAGACGCATTGCGCGGCTGAACGGGACGGTGCATGGTCCAAGCAACCTGCGAGTTCACCGCATTGAGGCGCCAGGGACGACGGTCCCTGGCGCTTTCGTATTCTTGAGGTCTGTTACGCCCGCAGATGCAGCTCGGCACTTCGCAGCACAGGCTTCGCGTGGCCGTTGCCGGGCTCACTTCAATTTTGGTTCTCTACTTCTCGACGACGGCCTTGGAGAGATTTCTGGGCCGGTCGACATCCACGCCGTGTTCGAGCGCCATGTAATAAGCAAACAGTTGCAGCGGAATGACCTCGGCGATGGGCAACAGGTATTCGGTGGCCGGCTGGATCTCGACGCAATCGGTGACCAGCTCCGCCACATCGCGGTCTCCGGCGTTGGCCAAGGCGATCACCCTGGCTCCTTGCGCCTTCATGTCGCGCAGCAGTTGCAGCGTCTTTTCATACCGCAGCACGGAGGCCTCAAGATTGCGATCTACGGTGGCTAACACGACGAGTGGCACGGTGTCGGAGACCAGCGCATTGGGGCCGTGCTTCAGCTCGCCGGTGGGGTAGCCCTCGGCATGAACGTAGGAAGCCTCTTTGAGCTTCAAGGCGCCCTCGCGCGCGATGGCGTAGTGGATGCCGCGGCCGAGGTAGAGAAAGGTGTTTGCCTGGCCGTACCTGTGCGCCAGTGAGGCCATCCGCTCGCGCCAGCCGTCGAGTTGCGCTTCGATTTCACCGGGCAGGGCCCGCAAACAGTCGATGTTGGCGGCGAGTTCCGCGGCATCCATGCGCGCCAGGCGGCGCGCCTCGTAGAGACCCAGGACGAACAGCACGGCCAACTGGCAGGTAAAGCTCTTGGTGGCGGGAATCGCTTTTTCCACGCCCGCGGCCAGGGGCATGGATACATCCGCTTCGCTGGCCATGGTGGAGAGGGCAACGTTGGTGATGGCCAGTGTTTTTTCGCCGCGCTGGCGGACTTCATCGAGAGCCGCCAGGGTGTCGGAGGTCTCGCCGGATTGGGAGATGACGATCACCGAAGGACGGCGGCGATCGTACCTGCCGCGGCAACTGTACTCGCTCGCATACTCGACATCGACGGCCAGTCCGCACAGGTCCTCGAGCAGAATCTCCCCGGCCAGACCGGCGTGGCGGCTGGAGCCGGAAGCGGCGATGAGCACCTCCCCGGCCGGATTGGCCCAGCCCGCCAGGCGCTGGGCCACATCGGGGTTGAGGGTCTTGCCGTTCAGATACAAAGCCAGGGTGCGGCGCAGCGCGGCCGGCTGTTCGTAGATCTCGCGCAGCATTTCGTGGGGAAAGTCCTGTGTTGTGCTCATCCTGGCCATCCGTCCTCGGAGCGGGAAGATATGCTCCTCCGTCGATCATACATCAACGAATCGATCATATTATTGACTATATTGCTGCATATTTTCATATTTTCCGCTAAAAAACAGGAAAGGGGTGTCTTTTTGCCGAACAGAAAGGGTAGAATCGCTGCGGTATGTCCGACGCCCTCAATCGCCGCTCAGAACAAATCATCAAATTCCTCCTCCGGACCGGAACCGCCACAATCGAGGAAATCCTTGAAGTCGCCGGCTCCTCGGCGCCCAGCATTCGCCGCGATCTGGCGCGCCTGGAGAGCCGGGGCCTGATTCGCCGCACGCATGGCGGAGCGACGCTGGTGGAGCCGCTGCTTTACGAACCGTTCCGGTATGACAGCTCATTCCTGGCGCGCGAGCAGCGCTTTGCCGGGGAAAAGCGCCGCATCGGATTGGCCGCCGCGGAACTGGTGCAGGCCCACGAGACGGTGGGTCTCACCGCGGGCACCACGACGACGCATATCGGCCGCAGCCTGCGCCACCGGGAGAAGATCCAGGTGGTGACCAACGCCATCAATATTGGCATGGAGCTGTGCAACCAGCCGGGCATCCGCACCTATCTGACCGGCGGGGTGGTTCCCTGGGCCTGGTCGTTCTCACTGACCGGCAACGCGGCGCTGACTTTTCTCGACGACGTTTACATGGACAAGGTATTCCTGAGCGTGACCGGCCTGGACGGGGAGCGGGGAGCGACCACGCTGGAGACCGACGAGGCGCTGGTTTACCGCAAGATGCTCAAACAGGCCAAGCAGGTGATTGTGGTGGCGGATTCGAGCAAGCTGGGCAAGGTGAGCCCGGCCTTCATCTGTCCGGTCAACGAGATCAATACGCTGATTACCAATGTGGGCGCCACGGCTGAATCCCTGGCTCCTTTTGAGCGGCAGGGCATTCACGTCATCCGCGCCTGAGGCCGCCGTTCGCCGCCGGCCCATGGCGCAGACTCGGCGCCGTGGCGGCAAAATGGGTGTGCAGCAGCTCGACCGCGGCGCGCACATCGGCTTCGAGGATGTCAGCCGCGCCGGCGGCCGTATGTCCGTTCGCGATCTTTCCGTTGCGCGTTTCGACTCTTCGGGTCAGCGAACCGTGCAGGTAGCAGACGCCGGTCCGCTCAAGTAGTTGGCCCATGGAGGCCAGTTTCAGCCCGCCGCCGGCCATGATGCGGATGCGGTCTCCGGCCTGAAGAACCAGGCGGGCAATCGACTCCGCGCCGCGCAGCACATCGGGGGCGCCGCCGGAGGTCAGCAGGCAGTCGGCGCCGGTTTCAATCACCGCTTCCAGGGTGCTTCCCTGCTCCGGGGTCTCGTCGAAGGCGCGGTGGAAGGTCACCTTCATGGGGCGGGCCAACTCCACCAGTTCCCGGCTGCGCTCAAGGTCCACCCGCCCGTTCGCCGCCAGGACACCCAGGGCGACGCCGCCGGCGCCGGCCGACTTCGCCTGCCCAACTTGCTGCCGCATGAGGTCAAACTCGCTGCCGGAATAGGCAAAATCTCCGCCGCGCGGACGGATCAGCACATGAACAGGAATCGAAAGCGCCTCAATGATAGCCTTGGTGACCCCGTGGTCGGGCGTGACCCCGCCGATGTCGAGCCTGGAGCACAATTCGATGCGATCGGCTCCGCCCCGCTCAGCCGCCTTGGCGGCATGAAGGGTTTCGACGCAGAGTTCAAAGAGAAAGGTCTTCATGCGCGATTCCAGAACGGCGCGGTCGAGATTGCGCGTTGCCGGTCTGCCTCCGTGAGTGCCTCGTGTGTTCTGAGGATAAACGCAAAATCAAGTAAGACGTTACACCGCGAGGTGCTTTTACGTCAAAAACAATCAAGATTATAAGCATTTATTGTCATTTTGATCATTGTTATGCTGAGTCGAGACCGTTTGCTCGTCCTCTGTTGCGCCTCCGCACGCCCCTGGGTGGATGCCGGCCGCTGGCGGAGAAACTGGCAGGGACCGGCCTTGCAGTCGAGAGCCCACTTTGAAAGGCGGGGGAACCCCTGGGGGGCGAATGAGTCAAGACCCCGGGGAAGCGGCCGAAAAGGGGCGTTTCGGCGAGAGCGATTTCCGCAGCTAACTATGCGCAAATGAGCACATTTTTCACGAAGCTGATCACATCCGCCCGATATTGTCATTTTTTGCTTGTATTCGGTAGCAGATTTGTACTATCGTTCTTATCACTCACGGTTGAGCGTTTAGCGTTGATTTGCTCACGAGGTTTGGATAGCGCCTCGGTTGTGAGTGGCAGGAGCGTGCAGGGTGACTTGTCGCATCGGCAATCCCGCGGTAAAAGAGCAAGACCCCAGCGCATCCTGTTTCGAAGCGGCACTCCAACCGGCCTTTACGAGCTTTTGCTTTCTTGAATGCCGGGGTTGCGTCCGCGGAGAGGTGACTTTCCAGGCGGTTGGAGTCTGATTCGCGAGTTTTGTGTACATCGGGAGGCGGGCATTTTCCCGGCCAGGATAGTGCTCCATGGTTTCAACATCATCCGTCAATACGTACCGGCGTATAGACGCCAACTGGACTTCAAGGAGAGGTGCGGTGGCAATGATTAACCTTATGCGGTTCTCAAATGGATTCTATCGATCGCTACGCGGCTGGCGGGCTGGGCAAGGCTCAGTATTGCTTTGTCTGTTGGCCCTGACGATGCTCTGTCCGCTGATTGTGCGGGGGCAGGAACTGACTGCCACCCTCAGCGGCATTGTGACGGACAGCTCCGGGGCGGTGATTCCACATGCTTCGATTTCGATTGAACTGAACGGGGTGAACGCAGGCGCCCGCGCTGTGGAGTCAGATGGGTCCGGCAACTATGTCGCCACGAACCTGGCTGCCGGCACCTATTCGATCACCGTGACGGCTACAGGCTTTGAGACTTTCAAGGGCAAGAACATCGTACTGAACGTGGCCGAAAAGCACGCCTTCAATGTCCAACTGAAGGCTGGAGCCGTGAGCACCACGATCACCGTGGAAGACAACCCGATTTCGGTGGACACGGAGAGCGCCGGCCAGGCCGGCACCATCACGGGAACTCAGATCCGCGAGCTTGAAATCGCCAGCCGCAGTTTTGCGCAATTGGTCACCCTGCAACCGGGCGTCATCAATGCCGGCCTGGGTGTTGAGGCGAATCCTCAGTCCAACAATCAGATGGCGGTCAACGGCGCTCGCGGCTCGGCGAACAACTGGACGCTGGACGGGGCCGACATCAACGACACGGGCTCCAACCAGACGGTGGTCAACACGCCCAGCGTCGACGCCATCCAGGAGTTCACGCTGCAGCGCGGCAACTACGACGCCGGCTACGGGCGTTCGGGCGGCGGCCAGGTTCTGGTGGCCACCAAGAGCGGCACCAGCTCCTTTCATGGCGACGCCTATGAGTTCGTTCGGAACACGGACCTGGACGCCAACGACTACTTCACCAAGCAAAATCAGCTAGCGACGGGCCAGAAGAATCAGGCTGCGGTCAACCATCACAACGCCTTCGGCTATACCATTGGCGGGCCGGTTTACATTCCGAAGTTATACAACGCCGACAAGACGAAGACCTTCTTCTTCTGGTCCGAGGAATGGCACAAGATCGTTTCGCCCAACAGCGGCAGCGAGCCGGCGGCGACGACGGCCATGATCGGCGGCGTCATTCCTGGGCAATATACGCTTCCCGCGTGGGCTCCCGCGTCGGAGGCAGCGTGCGTCGCCTACGATGCAAAAACCAACGTCACCACCATTTCTCCCACTTGCTTCAGCCAAAACGCGCAAGTTTACCTGAAGGACGTTTTCACGCCCAATCCGGCCAACGACGGAACGAACTACGATTACTCCTTCTCGGCGAAGAACGATCTTCGCGACGACATCGTGCGCATCGACCACTACTTCAACGACAAGATTCACTTCTTTGCGCGGGGCATCAACGATACGTTCCCGACCGACGACCCGTTGGGTATGGGGTGGGGAAGCGGCTCGAACTATCCCGGGCTTGTAGATACCTCGGTTGACTCACCGGG
>Ga0182014_10005008_pt1 | contig 14899 bp, 13 predicted proteins | sample 612S2DmetaG_FD_120489 | JGI IMG/M metagenome (GOLD analysis project Ga0182014, IMG submission 120489) | Permafrost microbial communities from Stordalen Mire, Sweden - 612S2D metaG | ecosystem: Environmental > Terrestrial > Soil > Wetlands > Permafrost | place: Sweden: Stordalen | collected... | reverse complement strand
GCCGTGCAGCTCTTGCCGTAGTGCGGCCTCACGCAGCCAGGGACGGCGCTCTTTGGTGGAGAAGACGGTATGCACGAGAATCCTGGCCAATGATTGCGGCATAGCGGCGAGCATGGACCGGTTAGGGCGGTGATGCAACCCTTACAGGGTAAGGGGGTTTGGGGCACCCGCACCCAGGGTAGCTCGCTGCTCGCAACCCTGGGCTGAGCGATACAATCCCTTCGGGATTGCCCCTTCTTCATGCAGCAAAATGTCCAAACTCCAGACCCCGCCCACGTGGGCGGGGTGACGGGGAACGTCAAGCGCAAGCTGGGGTTCAACGACGTGTTTCAATCCGCACCCCGCCCACGTGGGCGGGGTGACTCTGGCGTAATCAATCTGAACGCCAACTCCTACGAGTTTCAATCCGCACCCCGCCCACGTGGGCGGGGTGACAGGGATTCACCTTGCGCGAATGGATCACCTCGCTTGTTTCAATCCGCACCCCGCCCACGTGGGCGGGGTGACTCCCGCGCTCAATCATGCATGCCGATCTTGACATGTTTCAATCCGCACCCCGCCCACGTGGGCGGGGTGACCTCTCGGGGCCGCTGACGGAACTGATCGACAACCTGTTTCAATCCGCACCCCGCCCACGTGGGCGGGGTGACCGCTCGACCGACCTGGTTCGGCACCTGATCTACCGCAGTTTCAATCCGCACCCCGCCCACGTGGGCGGGGTGACACTGCTCACCAACCGTTCCCACGCCAAGGGCCTGTTTCAATCCGCACCCCGCCCACGTGGGCGGGGTGACCAACCAACACATTGAGGCCGTGGTACATCTGGACTGTTTCAATCCGCACCCCGCCCACGTGGGCGGGGTGACATTGGACGGGCCGGTGAAGGTGTTGACCGCGTTGGGTTTCAATCCGCACCCCGCCCACGTGGGCGGGGTGACATCGAAGTGAAGGGAAACTATCCTCAACGGTGAAAGTTTCAATCCGCACCCCGCCCACGTGGGCGGGGTGACTTGTTTCGTTGTGGTCGTGTGTTCCTGGGTTACGTTTCAATCCGCACCCCGCCCACGTGGGCGGGGTGACCTTGGACGCCTTCCCGCTCCGATGCCCGTAAAGCGTTTCAATCCGCACCCCGCCCACGTGGGCGGGGTGACATTTGAGCCAACCGCCATGACCCGCGATGGACTTGTTTCAATCCGCACCCCGCCCACGTGGGCGGGGTGACGGCGAATATCGCCAACATCCAAGCGAAACAGAAAGCGGTTTCAATCCGCACCCCGCCCACGTGGGCGGGGTGACGTTGAACGTGTCCCTTGTGATGCTGCCATGAAACTCGTTTCAATCCGCACCCCGCCCACGTGGGCGGGGTGACCCACTGCGCCTTGCCTGTTACGGTGTCAAAGCTGCCGTTTCAATCCGCACCCCGCCCACGTGGGCGGGGTGACCGCCGCATCTGCGCTGGTATGCGAGCGCGTGTCCTGTTTCAATCCGCACCCCGCCCACGTGGGCGGGGTGACTCGCCCTATTGATGCTGCTCGCGTGGTCGCTCTGCGTGTTTCAATCCGCACCCCGCCCACGTGGGCGGGGTGACGCTGAATTGCTTGGCACGTCAACCGCCCCCATCGGCGTTTCAATCCGCACCCCGCCCACGTGGGCGGGGTGACCGCTTACAGGCTGCCACCTCTTCGGGGTGCTCTTGTTTCAATCCGCACCCCGCCCACGTGGGCGGGGTGACCGCCAACAAAAAACCATAACTCCCTTAACTCCCGTCGTTTCAATCCGCACCCCGCCCACGTGGGCGGGGTGACTACATACACTTGACTCTTAGGCAGAGCTTGCAAGTTTCAATCCGCACCCCGCCCACGCGGGCGGGGTGACGCTGCGGGGCTTGCGCGGGGCCTTGCTCTTGGGCTGTTTCAATCCGCACCCCGCCCACGTGGGCGGGGTGACTTCAGCCGATGGTGGGGCAGGATTGGCAGAACAAAGTTTCAATCCGCACCCCGCCCACGTGGGCGGGGTGACCTCAGGGCTCGGCACGAACACGCGGCGCTTCGGTGTTTCAATCCGCACCCCGCCCACGTGGGCGGGGTGACGCGGTAGGGGAATAGAGTTTAAGAGCTGTGTTTATGTTTCAATCCGCACCCCGCCCACGTGGGCGGGGTGACCCGCCTTTAATCGGCAGCCCCATGTTCGACGCACGGTTTCAATCCGCACCCCGCCCACGTGGGCGGGGTGACCTCGTTCCGCAAGGTATCCCTCTTTGATGTTGGCAAGTTTCAATCCGCACCCCGCCCACGTGGGCGGGGTGACCGCCATCGTGAGGCCGAAGCGGTACTGCGGTTCCTGTTTCAATCCGCACCCCGCCCACGTGGGCGGGGTGACGCCAAGGTCGCCAACCGGACGATTCCGATGGGTTGGTTTCAATCCGCACCCCGCCCACGTGGGCGGGGTGACGGGCATAGCAGCGCGACGGAGGATCTGTATTTGGGTGTTTCAATCCGCACCCCGCCCACGTGGGCGGGGTGACCCGTCCTTCTCCATCAACGCGCTCAGGTAACTCTTGTTTCAATCCGCACCCCGCCCACGTGGGCGGGGTGACCGGCGCTTCTGCTCAACTTCGGCTGCTCCTGACGTTGTTTCAATCCGCACCCCGCCCACGTGGGCGGGGTGACCGGGCCTTTACGGTTTCAATCTCGGCCTGTAACTGGTTTCAATCCGCACCCCGCCCACGTGGGCGGGGTGACATATCTGCCGCGTGAGTCAGAGCGTTGATTTGAATGTTTCAATCCGCACCCCGCCCACGTGGGCGGGGTGACCCGGCCCTGTGCTACGGCGTCAACTGCTTTGAATAGTTTCAATCCGCACCCCGCCCACGTGGGCGGGGTGACGTACCGGGCAGGCGCCCGATAGACACGCCAGCCGGCGTTTCAATCCGCACCCCGCCCACGTGGGCGGGGTGACCCGATTCGAGCATAACTAAAAGGTATGCTCACTTGTTTCAATCCGCACCCCGCCCACGTGGGCGGGGTGACTTCACCGTTTCTAGCCTTTCGTTGTGCCCTGATAGGGTTTCAATCCGCACCCCGCCCACGTGGGCGGGGTGACTCTTGTCACTTGGGGCCGGTTCCATGAGCGGCGCCGGTTTCAATCCGCACCCCGCCCACGTGGGCGGGGTGACCTGGAAGCGGTCAGGGCTTCTTTGCCAGCCTATCCTGTTTCAATCCGCACCCCGCCCACGTGGGCGGGGTGACCACTGCGGCACTTGCTTTTGCTGTGAGGTAGTCAAGTTTCAATCCGCACCCCGCCCACGTGGGCGGGGTGACCGGTCGTCTGCTCGGGCTCGTGGTCGCCCGTTCCTGTTTCAATCCGCACCCCGCCCACGTGGGCGGGGTGACGTTACGTGGGGCAGGTTCCACGGCCGGCACAAAGCGTTTCAATCCGCACCCCGCCCACGTGGGCGGGGTGACCCGCCCGCCCGCAATTGGGTTGGACGCGAAATCGAGTTTCAATCCGCACCCCGCCCACGTGGGCGGGGTGACAACATGTGAGTCATTCCCAACCGTCTCCCAATACAGGTTTCAATCCGCACCCCGCCCACGTGGGCGGGGTGACTGAATGTCGGGTCATGCTCGGTCAGCTTTATCGGTTTCAATCCGCACCCCGCCCACGTGGGCGGGGTGACCGGCTTGCGCAGAGAAGCGAAGAATAGCCAGTCAACTGTTTCAATCCGCACCCCGCCCACGTGGGCGGGGTGACAACTGGCCAGCCTTGAAGCCGTTGAAGCTATCGAGTTTCAATCCGCACCCCGCCCACGTGGGCGGGGTGACCGGTCGTGACGTATTCGACGATTTCGATTTTCGGCAGTTTCAATCCGCACCCCGCCCACGTGGGCGGGGTGACTTACCTGGGGCCGGTTCCACGAGCGGCGGAAAGCGTTTCAATCCGCACCCCGCCCACGTGGGCGGGGTGACACGAATCGGACGCCGCGTCGCGCTCTGCGAGTCGCAAGTTTCAATCCGCACCCCGCCCACGTGGGCGGGGTGACTGCGGCCCTATCTTTCGACTGGGCCACGGGGCTTTTCTACCCCTTTTTCGCCAACCTGCCAATCCCTCTCGCACAGAAGGGTTTTCAATTGTCAAAGAACAGTTGCAAATCGCTATGCTGGAAGTAGTTACGCGGCAGCGCGAAATCCCGGTTGCCAAGCCGCCGCTTGGGGTTCGCGGAGCGGTTCTCATTTTGCCGACGTCCATCGACTCTCAACTCTCAACTCTCAACCATCGACTTTTCACAACACCAACGGCTCACTCAGGTCCAACGGCTTGTCCACACCGTGGTGCTCGATCCGTTGCACCGCCTTTTCGTCCAGGAAATAGAATCGCAGCGAGTCTTCGTCGTCCTTGATCTCGCGCAGCAAGCGGTCGCGCAACGACACCCATTCCATTTGGCCCACCTGGCACTCAAAGACGCTCTTTTGCACGCGCACGCCATAATCCTCGCAGGCCTGGGCGACGCGGCGCAGCCGCCGCTGCCCGGCCTTTTCTACCGTCGAAACGTCGTATGTGACAAGGATTAACATGCTGTTTGGTCCGGCGCGCTCGGCGAGACGCGCCCTACCGCTCATTTGGGAACAAAGGGAACGTAGTCCGGGATGTCCCCCCGCAGATGACGGGCCAGGATGCGCGCCTGCACGAAGGGAAACTGCGCGATCCGAAACTCCTGTTCCAGCAGCGTATGCGTCAGCTTCTCCTGCTTGCGCTGCTGATACGCCGTGATGACCAGCTTGCGCCCCGCATCCGTGAACTCCACCGCCCCGCCCTCGCGCACGCGGAAATGCTCCGGCCCGACCTGCTGCCGGTTCACCAGCGTTACTGCCAGCCGGTCGGCCAGCCACGAGCGAAACTCCTCCATTAGGTCCAGCGCCAGCGCCGGACGGTTGGGGCGTTCCGCATGAAGGAACCCGACAAACGGGTCGAGGCCAACACTGGTCAGCGCCGCGATGCAGTCATGCCGCACCAGCGCGTAGAGAAACGACAGCAAACAATTGATGCGGTCCCGTGGCGGACGGCGGTTCCGGCCGGCGAAGCCAAAATCCTCCCGTTGCTGTTTCAGGAACAAGCTGAACACGCCAAAATACGTGACGGCGCCCATGCCCTCCGCCCCGCGCAGCCTATCCAGCGCCCCAGCCTCGCGCAGGGCCTCGGGCGTCCACTGGCCCAGCTCATGAATCTGGCGCGCCAACGCATCCGTCGCCGTCGTCACTCGGGCGCGTTCATCGGCGGAGTCCGTCTCCCGCCCGGCACGCAACAGCGAATTGCGGCTGTTCTGGAGTTTGCCGGCAATGATTTGCCGTGCAATCCCCGCGCACTTCCCCGAGTCATCGGCGGCGCGAAATTGCGCGCGCCGCAGCAACACGCTCGTGTCCGCCACCCCCGTCATCCGCGCCTGCAAGTAACCGAACTCGCTCAGGTAGTTCACCGCCACCCCATGCTCCCAGCACAAATCCAGCGCCGGCGGGCTGATGCTGCTCGCCCCAAACACGCAGATGGATTCCAGCATGTGAATGGGGATGGAGAGCTTGCGCCAGTCCGACGCGTGTTCGCGGCTGCGCTCCTCTCGCGGCAGGTCATCCGGATACACCGGCACCTCCACTTGCAGCGTCAGATGGTCCCGCGCCACATAACTGCCGTGGGTAGTCAGATACAGCGTGTTTTGTTGAATGTCCATAAGCTCACCCTGGCCCGGCCCATAAGTCCGCCTGCCGTGTCTCAATCCCAAAGGGATTGTATCCTCCAGCCCAGGGTTGCGAGGCACGAGCTACCCTGGGTTGCGTTCCCGAACCGTGTTCAACCCTGAAAGGGTTGCAGCACGGCGCAGGTTTGTGGCGAGCCGCGGTCGTTCCGGTCAGATGCTGCAACCCCTTCAGGGTTGGCGAATCCTGGCTTCGATCACACCCAGGGTAGCTCGCGCCTCGCAACCCTGGGCCCAGTGACGGAATCCCTTTGGGATTCACCTCTTGCCAGCGCGAGATGTGGGTAATGGCGAGCCCAATCGAGAGGGTCCGGGTGAGGGGTGCGATGTAACTCATGTAACTCATGTAACCCTGTCCACGCTCAAACCTCAAAGAGCCGCCTCCCGGCCCGCTCCGCGCGGCTGCCTTCGCCTGTCGCTTTGGGCAAACAAATCTCGAACAGCGAACATTCCTCGCACGCCGGCTTGAACACCGCCGCCGGCATCGAACCGCTGGCAGCCAGCCGATGCAACTCGGCAATCGCCTCCTCCGTCAACTTGCGCAACTCAGGCGTGAACTCCACTTCCCGCCGCCGCTTGCTCGCCGCGTGGAACACCGCCCCGCGCTCCACCGTCAGGCCAAACATTTCCTCCAGGCAAAGCCCCTGCGCGCAAAGCTGCGCATCATCATTCTCAAACGCCCGCCGCTTCCCCTTCTTATACTCGACGGGCACCAAGCTGGCGTAGGAGCCGACGCAAGGAGGCTCTGACTTGAACTCCGCAATCCGCACTCCGCATTCCGCAATTGGGCACGCTTCCACCACATCGCACTTCCCCGACAGCCCCAGCCGATCCGACCACACCGGCAACGCCCGCAGCAGCGTCACGCCCTTGGCCACCTCGTACCCTGGCAAATCCGCGTGCTCATGCAGGATGTCCCCGCGCACCGTATGCTCATTGGCCGCGCGCCACCCCTCGACTGCCTTCAACGCCGCCCGCCGCGGGCAGTAGAGCAAGTCGTTGAGCAGCGAGAGCGGCAGCGCCTCTGGCGCAGGCACAGCATCCGACCGTGAGTTTACGCCTTGTTCCATTTCTTATTCCGGAGGGTTCACAGCCGGAACCGGAGCAAAAGCTCCGTTAGGAGCGCCATGTCTATAGCAGCCCGGAACGCCCGTGCGCGAGCCAAGCTCCGTTAGGAGCGGCATGTGGCTTCGTCCTGCTGTTTGCGTCGCACATGCCGCTCCTGATGGAGCTTGGCCTCTTTCGAGCGCCTGCACTATAGGCATGGCGCTCCTAACGGAGCTTTCCTGGATTAGCTGGTCTGAGAGCAGCTTCGACATGTGAGCTATTCGGGCAAAGGCGGTCGGTCTCACTCCTGCCGCGGCGGTTCGTCCTTGAGAGTCAAGCCAGATGAGGCTGATTCCCATTCGCGCGCGAGTTGCTCGCGAATGCGATGAACCTCAGCTATGATGGGATCATAGACCTTGTACGGCCCACTGGGAAGGGGGGCCGGTTCGGTGGCCTCACGCGCTTGGATGCGGGCCTGCAACTCCTCCAACGAATTCACGACGGGTCCGGCATAAGGATGCTCCGCAAGCCAGGTGTCCATCTGTTCCAGAAATCGCTGGGTATCTCCATCCGCCTGAGCTGCCAGCCGTTCCTTCACCGCTTCAATCTCTTGCAGAATCGGTTCAGCCTTCATATTCAATTCTTCCCATCAGTTCGCCAGAAATCACACACTCAAACCCGGGACGCCGAAGGCGCCACCAATCTGCGGTCCAAACGTGCCACTGATGCGCCAGCGTGCCCGCCGGAGGCGTGGCCACAAGATAGCTGACCACCGTCGTTTCGATATACACGCTTTCCATAGCGGCCACAAAGGTCCAAAGCCCTTCTCAGCGGCCTTCAACGCTTCTATCTGGAACAGGCTCATCAGCCCCCAGCTTTCGCGAAGTTGAAGGAGAATTCCGCGCCTGGCCCCACCCAACTGGCGCCGCTCCGCAATGGTGCATCTGGGATTGGCGTCACGAGACCTTTCCGTCGGATTTCATCTCTGGAATTATCCACTCGATCCGCTTGGCCTTGATGACTGAAACACCTTCGCCGTTGCTGCCGGGGAAGATTGCCCCATCTTTGACATGCAATTCGCCTTTGGGAGCCTCGCCTTCGTAGTCGTGCAAGGCTTGCGGGAACTCGCTTCCAGTGGACCTGAAGACCCACTTGCCGTTGAAAGCGTCGCGGCCCTCGCTCTCGCGCGGCGGTTGGGGATTCAGCGGTTTGCCATCGTCGCCCAAGCACACCTTGACACCACGCACTTTCACCAATTCAAACAGCTTGTGGGCCGGAGCGTTTCCAAGCGAGTCCTTGTGCTGGAAATCCACCAGTGCGACCAACCGCATCCCGCCGGGCCGGGCAGCGGCGATGTCCACGCCGTAGTCGCCAAACATCCGCGTCAGGGCGAAGAGGAAGTTGTCGAGGTCGGCATAGGTGAAGCCGGTCTTGGCCGCGAAGGCCGGCGAGAAGTGGATGTGGCAACGATACAGGCCGTAAACAATCCCGTGCTTGCGGCCCATCGTGCGGTTTCCGCTGCCTTCCTCTGGGTTCTTCTCGTCTTCGCTCGCGACCGCACAACGAGTAATGGCAGGGTCGAGCGGAAGCACCTTGTCGAGGCTTTCCGAAAAGGTGAACTGGAGCGGGCCGCGAATTTGGCCGTAGAAGCTGCCGAACAGAGGTCCCTTCGTGGAAGTCACGGCACCGAAGGCTCGGATGTCAATGAACCGGCGACAAAGTTCCTTTCTGGTAGCCTCTTCAAGAGTCACTTGTTTGAGCCGGCTGCTCATCGTTTCCTTCACTTTCTTTTGAATACTGGCTTCGCTGAGAGCGGCCTTAATCGCCTTGTCCAGCTTGGCCTTTTTGGTGCCGTCTGGATAGGCTGCCTGTGCTACTTTGAGAATTGCTTCGCCAATAGCATCTTCGTTCTGCTGCTTCGTTTGGTTGCCTTCACTTGTTGCCGGCTGTTCCAACTTGAATTTCCGGATGGCTTCAACCACTTGCGACGGGAAGTTATCACCGGTCGGCAGCTTTTCAGCGACAGCGTTCGCGAGACCGGAGTAATCCAGCCTTGTCTCACATAGACTCAATACAGCCTTCGCGCATTTTTCTGGTTCTCTCAGTTCGGGAATACCTCCACTTTCGTTGTCCTTTGCCATGCCTTCTTCGAACTCCTGAACGATCGCACTGGCACTGGGTTCTGACAGAGCGCCCTCCGCGATGAGGCTGTTGAGAGCTTCGTTAAGTATTGCGAACGAACGAACCTGGTAGGCTTCGTTTATCGCGCGCTGAAGCACCGCGCTTTCTCTTACGAAGATGTCGTAGCGCTCCGGCGGCTTTCCGTCCGTAAGCGGATTCCCCTCGCCGTCGAACAGGCTGAAGAAGTTGCGTTGCTTTCGCTTGAGGCATACGTCGGTAACAAGTCCCTTGCCGCTATCGGCTTCAATTCGGGCCATGTTCCCAGCATCGGGATCGCCGTTTGGATTACAGAGCCGCGCATCGAACAGCATGACGATGTCGTGGCGTTCGGTGACGATGTCCTGCCAACTCTTGCCGGCAGGCAATTCCGTGATTTTGGGACGTGAGCTATTCATTGTCTTTGTCTTGATTGTCGTCTTGGTTGTTGTCGTTGGATTTGTCTTCCGTTGCGGCCTGCGCCGTGGCGAACACGGTTGGTCTCGCGGTCCTGCTGAGGACTGCATTCCAGTCGCGGTCATTCATGCACTCCCGGTAGAAACCGATGGCGAAGCGGCCTTGTTCTTCCAGGTTTAGCATCCTGCCGAACTGTGCGCCGTGCTCGTGAAACCAGCCTGCTAGTTCATCAAGACCAGCGAGGCCACGTTCGGGGACGCCTTTTTTGAGAAGGTCGCAGTCGCGCCTGGACTTCTGGCCGATCTTCTCCAAGTGGTATCTGGTTAGTTGGAGGAGCCGCGGGAAGACCAGATAAGGAGTCTTTGACGCCGAACCGTAGTAGCGGCTGGCCGGGTCTGAGCCCGATTTTCCTTCGTGGGCACGGTTGTGGATTCTGCTGAGCATCCCGAGCAGTCTGCCGAGGCGACAGGCGGGATGATTTCTGCCGTCGGTGGTGTTTGGAGGTTCATTCATGGTCGTTGTCTTATTGGAGTTCTTGTCGCGATATTCGAGATACAGGTGGATCACCGTGCATCGGGCACGGAGTCGTGAAAAATCCGTGCCAGCCTGCTCGAAGCAGGCCATTTCTGCCGTCTGCCGCAGAAGGGCTGCCTGGAGCAAGGCTGGCGGCAAAGGCCAACCCCACAGAGCGGAGTTGAGCAGAGCAGCGAACGCGTTGGACAATTCTGATCTGAGTTTCTTCACGTCGTCGGGCTTCGCATTTGACTTGAGCGGAGGCCGCAGCGACTCGGCCAGCCGCCTCATCGGGGGAACAATCTCCGAGTTCGCAAGCCCGCGTGCCGTTTGAAAATAGCGTTCGATCTCATGGCCGACCGTGGCGAGAGAGTCTGTGTGCCACGACCGAACGTTGAACCTCCCTTTGGGGCATCGCAGAACAACGGCGTGAAACTCGCCCTCTGTCGGCTGCGCTCTTGAGCCAAAGACACCACGCAAGAGCTTCCGCACCTGCAAGCCGTCTGGGAGTTCCAAAAGCCGAATGAACGAGCAATCAATTGCTTCGCCACTCGCTTCTTTCGCCGCCCAAAATAGGAAGTGATTTTCGCCAAAGGTCACCTTTGAAACCGCCCCTTTGTTGTCCAGGGCATTCAGCGCAGCCGAAACACGCTCCGCCGTATCGATCCTCAGGCGAGACGTCCCTTCACCGAGGCCGAAGGACGTGAACTGCGGTCGGCTGAAGGAAGTGAGCGGAGTGTTGCCAAACACTGTAGGCGTTCCGGCGGCGACCTTGCCAATGCCGCACTGGTAGAGATCGGTACCGTCGGGTAGCTTTTCGATCTCGGCTTTGCGTTCACCGCGATGAAAGTTGGACCACCATTCAGCGACGCCGGGAATTTGGAAGATGAGCTTGCCCGCGACACGGAATGATACTGTATCACCCTTCGCAGGAGCCGGTTTGTACTTCCTCTGCTCGCAGAAATGTTTCAGCCATTCGAGCGTCGGCTCGGTGCGCAAGAAGTTGACCACGGCTTGGAGATGCCGGCTGTCGAGTTTTTCGTTGGCACGCAGAACCAGCGACCAGCAATGGGCTGCGTGATCCGGCATCTCCCAGCTTACGGGCTTCTTCGCTGGCTGAGGGAAGAACGACTTGGCCTTCCCGGCCAGAAAATCCTGCGGTGTTTCGTTCGAGGAGCCGAGCGAATATCGGATGGGAACGAAGAACTCCTTACCGGCGGCGTCCTCCACTTTGACTTTCTTTGTTTTTGGATCCCGGGTTCGCACGCGTTGTGAAACCGTGCGGGAGATGCCCACTGGAATTCCCTGCATGTCCAACTCAACCAGATGATGGACGGGACGCCACCCAAAGGCAGGATCGTGATCGCGGTCGCTACGCTCATAATCCGCCAGGCCCCGATGACGCGCGAGGTTAAGCAGGGATGTAATGAGATCGCTCATAGGTCGGTAAGCGCGGGGGGTGGGGCACCTCGATCCAGCCGTAGGCGGCGACAGCGTCGAAGCCAGGAAAGGTCGTTGGATGAACGGCGTTCGGATTGCCAAACTCGGGCCACTTTTCCTGTGACGGGCATGGGGAATGGACGTCCACCCCTTCGGACTCCCACACTTTCCAGATAGGGGCGTAGTCGAAATCGTGAAATAAACGCCCGAAATACTCTTTCTCCTTGGCCCCGGGTATTTTCTCCGGCACCTGGTCAATCCATTCCCAGACCTCGACGCTGAACTCCCGACAACCGAAGAAGGGCTGGTAGTAGCACTGGCCGGCTTTTGCCCGCCTGCAAAACATCTCGAAGTATTTGCATAGAGTCGAGCTGGCGTTGACCCCGGCGAATTCCGGCACTTCGATTCGAGCGACGAGTAAATACTCGACGTCGCGAAGGATCAGGCTGTGGCGCTGGGTGCGATGCCCAGCATCCTTTTCGGCTTTGGAGATGTCGTAACCCACTTCACTGCTCGCCAAGCCGTCCAGATGACCTCGGCCTGTCGGACTCTGGATTTCGTTGCGCAGAATGGACAGAAACCGAACTTTCCGGCAAACGCCGATTCGCTCGATCACCCAGCGGAACCCGACTTTGTTGTGCCGCTTCCGCGAGTCCGGCTTCTCAATCGGCTTCATAAGGATGGCCTCAAGTATGCCCCGCGCCGCAGAAGGCGTGACGACCGGGAAACTTGTTCGCTCAACATGAAAGACGGGCTGCGTGAAGCAGGCGAATGGACCTTTGACGCGAATACTGATTGATTTGGAAAGCATGGTCAGAGTCCTCCTGAGAGAAGCTTGAAAAGCTCCGTGTCAATCTTCTCGAAGTTGAATCCCGTGCCGTTAAGTCCGCCGATGTAGCCGGCATTGCCAGCGTTCCAAATTCTCAGCTCCAGATTGTCCGTATCGAACACGGGCAGGGAATGCTTTGCCAATGCTACCTTGGCTGCATCGTTGCGATAGTCCACGTTCACAATGAAGCGCTGGATTTCGCGCCAATCGTTTCGCGTGAACCAGCCGTGCCCCTTTCCATCGGGCGTCACGCGACGGCAAGCTGCTTCGTAAATTGCCCGTGCGGGTGTCGGCACCGGCTGGCCGTCAACTTGCATGTCCAAAACCAGCACCGGCGTTGTGAACGATTCAATAAGGTTGAACAGCTTGCTTACTTCCTCGAAGTGGAGTTGGCCACGCTCGCGCTGGATTTCGCAGTCGTCTGGAACGTTAGTTTGATACAGGAGACGGAAGTAGGTGGTGAAGGACTCCGGGACTTCGGGCTTGGCCAGTCCGAGCCGGGAGAGCAATGAGGTTTGTTCGATGGCAGAGGCATAGACGCCCGACAGCTTCGCCTCGCCGTCGAGATCAAAGACGTGAACGGTTCCGCCTTCGTGCCCCAGTTTGCCGTTGCGGTTGCAGCGTCCAGCGGCTTGCACGATGGAGTCGTAAGGACCGTAGGCCCGCCAGACGGCGGGAAAATCCACATCCACGCCAGCCTCGATGCACTGCGTGCTGATAAGCAGGCAGGGCATTTCGGCGAGCAGTCGCTCGCGAACTTCGCTGAGAACCTCCAAGCGGTGAGCGGGAGTCATCCAGGTGGACAGGTGAAAGACGACGCCGGTCAAATCGTCCTGCCCGTCGCACGCTTTGCGCAACGCCTCGAAACACTGCCGGGCAGCCTTGCGGGTGTTGACGATTGCCAAGGCGCGCGTACCGGGCGCAGCAAGCATCTCCTTGGCAAGATCGGGGGGCTTGAGCTTCGCGCGCGGTTCATCGTTGGACAGGCCGACAATCCGCGTGCGGTTGAGTTCGCTGAAATGGCGTCTGGCGTCCGCTTCCGGGATGATTGGGCGCACTGGTTCTGGCTTATTCTTTGGTCCGTTGTGGAGGCCGCAAGGGAACTCGACCGAATCATACGCCAAGGCCGGTTGCGTCGCGGTGCAGAGAACCACCGAACAACCATAAGGGCGCTCAGGGCTGGTGAGTTCGCCCAGCGCATCAAGGATAGGCCGAAGCAAGTGCGGGGGCAGTGTCTGCACCTCGTCGAAGATAATCACGGACTGCGCGATGTTGTGGAGTTTGCGAGCGTCGGCTGGCCTCCGTGAAAAGAGCGAGTCGAAGAACTGAACGCTGGTGGTGACGATGAGAGGGGCGTCCCAATTCTCCGCTGCAAACCGGCGTCGGGTTTCGAGCAGGCCGAAGGCGTCGGTGTCTTTCTTTTCCGGCAAAGGTGGATCACTGGCTTGTGAGTGATGTTCGAGCACCGTTCTGACGGCTGAGAGTGCCTTGCCGTCTGCGGCCACATCGCCAAATAACCGCTGAAGTTTGGCAGCGGTTTGCTGGATGATGCTGAGGTATGGAATCACGATGATGACGCGCCGGAGAGGATGCCGCCAGATGGTGCTGCCGCGTTCGATAGCTTTGTTATGATGCTTGGCGTGGTGTAACGCAAAGAGCAGCGAAGCGAGGGTTTTCCCGCCGCCAGTTGGGACGGCCAGCGTGAATATACCGCGCTCTTTGTGCAGATCGGCCCTGCGACAGAAATCACCAACCTCATTGCGAAGTTTCCTCACATCGGCTGAGACATTGTTCTCCTCTGCTTGATCGCCTTCGCGCCGCAGTTGCTCTTCCACCAAACCCAGGAATGCTTCGGCATCGAATTTGCGCCACCGCCGCTGCTCCACGCTCTTTTCCAAACCCAGATCACTGATCTCAGTGTCCAGCCGGTCTGCATCCACGAGTGCGCTGAAGAGGAACCGGGTGTAAAAGTCCACGGCCCGCCAGCCTTCGCTCGCGAAAGTGGCGTCGAAAGGAAGGGCGTTGAGCCAATCAGGAAGGTGCGACGGCGGCAGCGAAAACTTTGCGATGTCAAAGTCGTTCCTGAGATCGGCCCAAGCCGTGTCGCTGTTCAGCCTCTTCCAAGCGGCGTTGGCTTTTGAAACATGCGATGCTTTCACCTTCTGAAGCGCGCTCCGGTCATGCAAACCGGCATGGTGTCCATTGATGGCAAAGGCAGCCGGCCAAAATGGCTTTTGAACGAATCCGGTTTTCTCGCGGTCATCCAGCAGTAGCGCCGCACCATGATGGGCGTGAGGCTCCTTCTTTCCTTGTTTGTCATCAGTTGCGATCCGCTTTTGGATTTCGTCCTCCGCTTTGCCCAAGTCATGAAGCAGCCCCTCAATCCAGCCATCCATCGCGCCACCGAAGAAAGACGCGAATTCCTGGCTTTGCTTGGCAACGCCTATGAGGTGCTTTGGCAAAGGCTGGCCACTATGGGCAAGATCGCTGACTGGTTTCATGTTCATGGTTCAGTGTCACTTTTGGTTCTTGCCGTCGAACTGGAACGGCCCGACATAGTCCGGCACGAATTCCTTCCAGCCCAGGCAGGGCGTGTAGAACCAGCGACCCCGCTCCAGCCGACGATGGAAGGCATCCACGTAGGCGTGCGGAGCGCACTGGCCATCGGGAGATTCCGCCGACTCGCCATTTGGCCCGCGATTCCAGTCCACTTCGGCGTGGAGCCGGTAGCAGACGTTGATGAGCGCCTG
>Ga0182014_10005007_pt1 | contig 14901 bp, 12 predicted proteins | sample 612S2DmetaG_FD_120489 | JGI IMG/M metagenome (GOLD analysis project Ga0182014, IMG submission 120489) | Permafrost microbial communities from Stordalen Mire, Sweden - 612S2D metaG | ecosystem: Environmental > Terrestrial > Soil > Wetlands > Permafrost | place: Sweden: Stordalen | collected... | reverse complement strand
GGCTCGGCTCGTGCGCATCCGGCGCGCCATCTCGACCTTGGTCAGGCCTTTTTGCTGCATGGCAGCCGCAACCTGGCGGGCAACCACCCGTTTGATCGCGGTGGCGCTAACTTTCTCATAGAGGCCTTCCTCGCGAAGCCAACTATCGAAGGTCGATCCGATATTCTTCTTTTTCATGATTCCGTCCCCATTTTCCGTTTCAGCGCCAGATCGATTTCCTGCTCAGGTGTTTTCTGCGTTTTCCTCATGAAGCCATGCAGGAGCACCATACAATCTTTCTCAACGCAGAAAATCACGCGGGCGATGCGACCGTGCGGCAGCCTGCTTCGGACTTCCCACAATTTGCGCCCGAGCGAGCGTACCAGCGGCATACCAATCGGCCACGAAAACTCGACGTCCTTGATGTCTTCGCCGATGTGGGTATTCCGGTGAAGCTGAACAGGATTCCTGAAGGAAGCCGAACGGCGTTCCGGAGCGAAGCGACGCTGGCGTGATGATTGTGCCGGATGTGTTCGGCTTCGTCAACTGAAAGTGTGGGGAGCGGGTCCGGAGTGAAGCGTAGGAGCGCTTCAGCGGGGATTTGGGGTGCAGGGGAAAGGGGCAGCGGCCCGTTTGCCCCTGCTTCCTTGATGTGGAGGAAGTTGTTTCGAAGAGTGATTTCGACGCGTTAGGCCCAGTTTCCGGATACAATTCCCGATGGTTACATCCGGAGGCTTGATGCTCGCAGGCACAAAACGCCGATCTCCCACGTGGCAGCAGTCACTTCTTCTGGTCATCATCGGCGGCGTTGTCGGCTACTCGTGCTTCGAAAACCTGGACATATGGGGCAATGGCCGTCAACATCAAGCTCTTTACGTGATTGGTTTTTTCGCTGGTATCGCGGCCTTCATCTCGGGAATGGTGAGCTTCCTCGCGATCGCCGTAAAAGGCGTCGCCTCGCCCACTGGATCCGGGTCCGCAATCGCCGTGCGGTCCCCCGCTATGCCTCGGCAGCCTCTTCCAAAGGCTGTCGTCGAACGCCAGGCGCGTATCCCGAGCAGTGCCGCGGCCACTCTTAGTTGGCTGCGCATTACCCTCGCTGCCGTAGTGGCTCTTGCCTGCATTGTTGTTCTGCGGGATTGGGGACGGCCCCCGCTTACCTCAAGTTACGGTCGGGCGTATTGGCTGAGTGCCGTTTTGACCTTGTTACTGAGTCAACTACCCTATGCCGTCGCGCTCGTCCGAACCTGGAAGGTGCCCGAGCGGACCGGTCTTGCGCTTGCAATTGCCGCAGGCGCCACACAGGTGCTTGGCACATTCTTCGTGGATCTGCGATACCATGTGCTTCGACTGGACCCGTGGCCATGGCTCAGCAGTTCACTCGGTTTTGCCGTGGTCCTATTGGCATCCCTGGCGTGGCCGCCTTCTTTTCCCGCAAACGTGATGTCGGTCTTCTGATTTCCATTTTCTTCGGCTTCGTCGCCTATATCGCACTCGCGCAAATAGGCCTTGCTATTTTTGCGCGCATGCATCTCCTATGACAGTCGCCGTTATCGAGTTTGCTCCTTGGCCTTCACGTAGACGGCTCTACTCGCGAAAATATCTCTCACTCCTTCTTCTCATCCCGAGTGGGATTATGTTTCTTGCGCATGGACTCTCCGCGCATCTCGATGCGGTGGGCATTGTGCACCAGGCGGTCGAGGATGGGGGCTGGCCCAACCTAAAACCTCGAAACTACTCTTCAGGGTGCCCGCTCAAGCTTCCGCTTGGGCGGGGGTGTGCAACGGTAGGAAACTAATCTTCTCTTTGCGTTGACGCCGACCTTGCCAACCAGATATTATTTTTTCAACGCAACATTATCTCTTTGACAACTGAATAGCGTCAAATCGGGAACGTCCCGAAGGACCACTTCAGGAATTACGCTAGCTAAGTCTTTATTCCGGAATGTTTTACGTGTAAGTCTTTATTCCTCAAAGATTTTGACACTGCTCTGGCCCTAACCCCGTCATTCCAACAGACCAAGGGGGAGGGGGTACCCCAGTAACGAAAGAGTAAATAGCCATTTCCCAAACCGGGAGCCGCGCGGGATACTAGGAGGATCACAGCATGTGTATCTTTTATGCTTTGAGCCGATATGAGCAAACTCGTTCCACCGCATGGAAGTTCTGAACTGAAACCGCTCTTGCTGGAAGGCCAGGCCAACCGCGAAGAGACCAGGAAAGCTCAGGGGGTGAAGAAGGTTCCACTGACCAGCCGCGAAACCGGCGATCTGATCATGATGGGCATCGGCGCGTTCACTCCGCTCGATGGCTTCATGGGCAAGGACGACTGGAAAAGCTGCTGCGACGACTACCAGTTGCCCAGCAAGAACGGTCTGTTCTGGCCCATCCCGATCACGCTCTCGGCGGACGAGGACCTGGCGCAATCCATCCGCCAAGGCGAAGAAGTGGCCTTGTGGGACGCAGAAACCGACGCGCTTGTGGGCACCATGAAAGTAAACGAGAAGTACACGATCGATAAGGAGCATGAGTGCAAGCAGGTGTTCCGCACGAACGACCCGAAGCATCCGGGCGTGCAGAAGGTCATGGCGCAAGGGCCGGTGAATCTGGCCGGGCCGGTGCAGGCGCTGTCCGAGTCATACTTCCCCGAGGAGTTCAAAGGGATTTATCAGCGTCCTGCGGAAGCCCGCAAGCTTTTTGCCGAGCGCGGCTGGAGCACGGTGGCGACGCTGCAGCTCCGCAACCCGATGCACAACTCGCACGCTTATTTGGCGTGGATTGCCATCGAAATCTGCGACGGAGTTTACGTGCATCAGTCGCTCGGCAAACTTAAGCCCGGCGACATTCCGGCCGATGTCCGCGTGAAAGCAATCGATGCGCTGGTGAGTAAATACTTCCGCAAGGAACGCGTAATCCAAGGCGGCCACCCTTTCGAGATGCGCTACGCGGGCCCGCGCGAAGCCTTGCTGCACGCCACTTTCCGCCAGAACTACGGCTGTTCGCACCTGATCGTCGGACGCGACCACGCCGGCGTGGGCGATTATTACGGACCGTTTGACTCGCAAAAGATCTTCAATGAAATTCCGCCGGGGGCGCTGGCCGTGCGGCCGCTTTGCATGGACTGGACCTTCTACTGCTATGAATGCGGGAGCATGGCTTCGATGAAGACCTGTCCCCATGAGAGCAAAGCGGTGATTGACGACAATGGCAACTACCAGGGTGGCGCCAGGCTCCTGCTGTCTGGTTCGCTGCTTCGCAAGCTGATGAGCGAAGGCAAGCCGGTTCCGGCGGAGTTCTCCAAACCCGAGGTGATCGCGGTTCTGAAGCAGTACTACGACACGCTGCAAGAGGAAGAGAAGGTAGAAGTGAAGTTGCACGGCGCAGCCACGGGCGTGGTGAAGCCGCGCTGAGAAAGGCTACAGCCGCAATAGGTCATGAACCCAACAGCGTACGAATCTTCGAAACCTGGCGCGGGTGCGAGTATGGCTCCGGGGCCACTGTTCGTGGTGAGCATGTGGCGCAGTGGCTCCTCGCTTCTTTACGCCCTGCTGAACAAGCATCCCCAGGTCGCACTGACGTTTGAGGCTGATCTTTGGCTGTTGCGCTCGGTGTTTCGCAAACCCGCAGCTTATTGCGATTGGGCAGCGCGTTGGGAATTCTGGGATCATGCACTAACCCGGCATGGAATGATCGCGAACGATATGCCTCGCGGAGTGGCGGACTATCCCACGGCGTTTACCGCCTTTCACCAGGCCTACGCCGCGCGCAAAGGCGCCGTGATCTGGGGAGACAAGTCTCCCAACTACTATGATTGCCTGCCTGCACTCGCCAGACTATTTCCTCAAGCGCGGTTCATCATTCAATGGCGAGATCCCGCGGCGACAGCGAATGCCATTGCGCGCGCTGCCCAATCCGGCAACCCTTACTTCCAACAGCGGGGAGCTTATCTGCGAGGGTTGATTGGGTACCAGGTTCTCAAGCGCGGGGTTGATTCCCTGCTCTCCCGCGGACAACCCGTCTGCCAAGTGACTTATGAAGAGTTGACCAGCGATACCGCGAAAGTCATGCGGGAAGTCTGCCGCTTTCTGGAGATTCCCTACCGCGACGAATTGGCTGAGCTTCAGGGGGCCGATCGATCTGCCGTTTTCACGGGAGCACATCATGCTCTGCTGCGCGGAGATAAAATAGTCAGTACGCCTCGCACGGTTATCCTCGACGAGGCAGTTCGGCAGAAAATAGACGGCTACGTGAAGCTCTGGAAGCGCCGATATAACAACGAATGGCCGCCATCCGTTCTGACTGATGCTGACCACGTTGCACTGCCCCGGCTACCACAAAGGGTGGGCAACCAGGTGGCCTATCGCGCGGTACGCGCCTTCGACGAATTCCGGCAGGTTTGTTTCGCCTATGCGCCCTTGGCCTGGCTGCAAAGATACCGTAGCCGAAAGCGGGGCGTGCGAATCCCTGCTGACAAGCAAACCGGGGACGCTCAGCACTAATAATTGACAGGCAGGATTTCGATTGTGCAACCTTGGTTGCACAAAGGCACGGGAGATGGCCAAAGAGTGGTTTCAGCAGGAAATGGAGAAGGAGTTAACCGGGCGGGAAACGGAACCGTGGGAGGTTTATTTCAAGCTGTACAAGAGCCAGATGCCTGTCGTCGAGCAGGCGATCGGGAGGGCAGCTCTGACGCTGGGAACGGGGAGCGTCGCAGCGTCTAAAATCTGCTCAGACATTGCAGTTAGTCGTCACATCGATTCTGTACTGTATACGGCCATCTTGGCGAGCTCGCCCTTGATAACTTTTCCTGTCGGAGTCAGCGGCAATGAAAGAACGAACAGAATTTGTGAGGGCCGCTTGTAGGGAGCGAGGTGTTGTGCGGCGTATTGTGCCAATTCCGTCTCCGACGTCGGCGACGACGGCGAGAGCTGCACGAAGGCGACAACTTCTTCGCCACCTTCCACTCCCTCGACCGACCGTCCAATGACCGCGGAACGCACGACCGCGGGATGCGCGTTCAGCACTGCCTCGACCTCCGCAGGGTAAACATTCAGCCCAAAGCGAACGATCAGTTCCTTGGTTCGACCCACGATAAATAGATATCCGTTTTCCATCCGGGCAAGGTCGCGAGTATTGAACCACCCCTCCGGATTGATGGCCGCGGCCGTCTCCTCGGCCGCGCGATAGTAACCTTTCATGACATTGGGGCCGCGCACCCACAATTCGCCAACTTCTCCGTCGGCCACGGGCTTGTGATCAGATCCGATCAACTTGACTTCCACGCCCGGGAGAATTTGGCCCACGGAAGTATCGGTTCTGGTTTCTCCAACTTTGGCCTGGGAAACATTGGGAGAGCATTCCGTGACACCGTATCCGTTGTGCAGCACCATGCCAAATAAGCTCTCCACCTGAGATTTGAGCGCGGGTTGAAGCGGCGCGCCGGACGAAGAAATGATGCGAAGTGCGGGAAACTTGAGCGACTTCAATCCCTTCAACTTCGCATATTCCGCCAGCAGGGAGAACATCGCGGGTGCTCCCAACACGACGGTCAACCGCTCTTTCTCCAGCATGGCCAGAGCTGCTACCGGATCAAATCGAGGCGCCAAATGCAACGTCGCTCCGCTTAGCAAGGAGCCCAAGAGAACCACGGAAAGACCGACTGCATGCGACATCGGCAAGACGCCATAGAGGCGGTCATCCGCACTCAATGATCGGATTTTCGCTGACACCGCTGCAACGAACAGCAGGTTCCGGTGGGTCAGCATTACACCTTTGGGCTGGCCTGTGGTTCCCGAGGTATAGATCAACGCGGCTACCCGTTGGGCAACGTCGGAGTCGATCGCTTCCGGTTCGGCTCTCTCGTTCAGTGGCCCAATGCCGATGGAACCTAAGCTGGTGACCTCCTGAAGGATGGCTCCGTGGCGCTTGGCGTGCTCTCTGGCATGGGGCGACACGCTGGTGGTGTAGATGACACGCCGAGCGCCACAGTGGTCGCGAATCTCATCGACTTCGCGCGCGGAGAGACGTGCATTGACCAACACCGGCCACGCATCGAGGCCAGCCAAGGCGAACAGAATCGCGACGAATGCCCGACAGTTCTCGCACACCATCATGACTCGGTCGCCCGGGCGGACGCTCGAGTCGAGAAGCCAACGCTGAGTGTCGGAGACGGCAGATGCGAGTTGCCGATAGGTCCAGGTTCCGGAGGCTTCCACCAGAGCCGGCCGCTCCGGTAAACGCTCAGACCAAGGCTTAATCACATCACTGATGCGCTCGGGAAGGTTCGGCAAAATGTCAGCGATGCTATCGTGAAGCATTGGGCTGCAAACGGCTTCGATCCGGGAACAATCAATCTAAGGTGTTTCCGCTGGAGATTTCCATCGACGGCCGCCATTGCGGGAAATGCCGACGCGTCGTTTTTTTCGAAATCAGATACTGCAACCAATTGCGATAAATACCGGCCGCCGCGGAGCGCCATGGGTTCCGCAATGCGCCGACCACCGCCGCTTCAGGAAAGCCCTCCATGACTTCTTCTCGCGGGTCGGCTTGAGCAATCTCTCGAAAGTCCGTCAACAGCCGCTCGCCGGCCGCATCGAAATAGCCCTTCGGCAAAGAGGGATACGTTTCTCGTTCATTCTTAAGAAATCTCTTTATATCTCTCCGATATTCCTTCAGCAGAGTCTGGGCACCGTACTCTGGATGGCCCTGAAAATGTAGAAACAAGCTTCGTCCTTTCTTCTTCACGAACGAGTCCACCCCAGCCTCGGCCGATTGCGCGAGGACGGTGTAACCGCACGCCGTCAGCGCGTCCGCTTGCACTTCATTCCATCGCGAATGAGGAAAGCGTACTCGTTCCCCGGCACGGCCGGTTAGCGAGTGGCTGGTGGCCGTGGTGAAGTCAAAAACGCCGAACTGCTTGTCGGGCAGCCGTTGCCGGCTGATGCCGTCGCTATGAAGGACGCTGGCATGCGCCGCCAGACAGGACAGCACCGCCGCGGCTGTGTTGCCTTCCGCCCAATCGAACACGTCCGCCAGGACTCTCCAGTAGGGCTCATCCCGCAGGTCGGGGTGGCGCGGCTCCGTACCAGTGACGATGACGCCATCAAACTGGTTCTGCCACAGCTCATCGAGGCTGTAGTAGAAGTTATTCAGATGTCGCTGCCCGCGGTCGGTTCGCGGAATTCCGGTCAGAGAGTATAGCTTCAGGTAAACAGGAGTGTCACCCGATGCCTCGTCGAGCAGGTCGAAGAACTGGAGTTCCGTGTCCACCAACGCAGCGTCCGGCATGTTATTAATCAGCGCAATCTTCAAATGTTCGGTGTTACCGGAAACCACCGGACGGCAGTCCCCTTCTGACGCCCAGCGAGGCGGAACTCGCCCACCTTCGATAATCAGCGGCATATCATGCCTCCCAGGCCAATGCGCACTTCCCTTTCGCTAAGCTTCACTTCGCCGCCTTCTCCAATGCCTGAGCAAGATCCGCGAGAATATCGTCGATGTGTTCGATGCCCACGCTGAGGCGAATCATCTCGGGCGTGACCCCGACCTTGGCCTGCTCCTCTGGCGTGAGCTGCCGGTGCGTAGTCGACGCCGGATGGCACGACAGCGACTTGGCATCGCCCATGTTCACCATCCGCTTAAACAATCGGAAAGCGTTGAAGCACTTCCTGCCTCCCTCGTAGCCGCCTTTCACTCCAAAGGTCAGCAACGAGCAAAAGTTGGAGCCCAGGTACCGATGAGCCATCGGATACAGCGGGTTGTCCGGAAATCCAACATAGTTCACCCAATCGACCATGGGGTGATCGCGTAGAAATTGCGCGACCTTGCGCGCGTTCTCCACGTGGCGTTCCACGCGCAGAGCCAGCGTTTGAATCCCCTGCAGAAACAAAAAACCGTTAAACGGAGACAGCGTAGCTCCAGTATTTCTCTGGCAGACGGTCCTGCAGCGCGCGACAAATGCCGCATCTCCATAATGATCGACATAGACTACGCCGTGATAGGCGATCTCCGGCCGATTGAACATATAAAACTTTTCCGGATGCTCGCGCCAGGGAAACTTCCCGGCATCCACAATCATTCCGCCGATGCTGGTGCCGCCGCCGCCGATGAATTTCGTCATGGAATGCACCACTACATCGGCGCCGTACTCGATGGGCCGCAACAGAATCGGCGTAGCCACCGTGTTATCGACCACCAGCGGTACACCGTGCTTGTGTGCGACTCGTGCCAATCCCTCGATGTCCGCCACGTTTCCCGCAGGATTGCCGACACTCTCGCAGTACACCGCGCGGGTATTCTCGTCGATCAATTTCTCCACATCTTCCGGGCGATCGCTCGCCGCAAAACGCGAACCGATTCCACGCTTCGGGAAGATGTGCGCCAGCAGGGTATAGGTTGCGCCATACAACTGCGGAGTAGAAACGATGTTATTCCCGGCTTCGGCAATGTTGATGAGCGAATATTCAATGGCGGCCATCCCCGAGCTGACGCTGAGCCCATCGACTCCGCCTTCGAGCGCGGCCATGCGCTTTTCCAGAACCGTGTTTGTAGGATTGCCGATCCGAGTGTAGATGTTCCCTTCGACTTCCAGGTTAAACAACGCCGCCCCGTGTTCCGCGCTGTCAAACTCAAAAGCGACAGTCTGATAGATCGGCACAGCCACGGCTTTCGTCGTGGGATCGCCATCGTACCCGGCGTGAATCGCGAGCGTCTCTCGCTTCATCCGTCCATCAGCCTTTCATAATTCCGTTACTTTGCCGTGGTGGCAACGCTGGCCACCGGAGCGGATGCCGGACTTTGCGCTAACGCTTTCGCCATGGTTTGTGTGAGACGCCGGGCCGCAAAACCAGCCCCGAAAGCAAACCGCATCACTGGCCCGAAGCTGTTTGCCGCCGCAATCCCCACGAAATAAATACCGGGCACGGAGGACTCGAAACTCGACGAGAGTACCGGCGAGCCGTTAGCCACGCTGATCTTCGTACGGATTTCTGGACTGAGGAACTTCAACCGTTCCAAATCCACTTGGTAACCGGTCGCCGCGATGACGTGCTCGGTCACAACTTCGCGCTCGGTGCCATCCGCCGCGCGCAGATGCAAATGGACCCTGCCGTCCGCGACATCGGCGCGCTGCGGCGTGTATCCGAGCAGAAGAGGCACCCGCCCGATTACCTTGTCCTTGATGAACCATCCGCCCGAAGGACCTAGCGCTTTGCGGACGACTTTCACACGCAGACTCTCGGGCAAGTAGTGGAACGCCCATGGTGCGTTGGCAAAGAAGCGCGACCGCAAGCCCGGGCCCAAACCCGACTTTGGATGCCGGACCTGCTGCCACCAGGACCGGGGCTTGCCGGTGGGAGTGCTGTGGAACTTGAGTTCCTTTTTGCGGCTTACGAGTTGCACCTCGGCGCCTGCTTCATGGAGCAATCCAGCCAGGTCAAGCGCGGAAGCGCCGCCCCCGATGACAACCACGCTGCGGTCTCGAAACGCCTCAACGTCACGGTGACGGGCGCTGTGCGACAGGAATTCTGGCGGCAGATTTGCCAGCACATCGGGAATGTGTTCGAAATGAGTGATCCCTACAGCGAGCACGACCTGCTGAGCTGCAACGGTTTCGCCATCCTCGAGCCGAAGACTAAATCCTTGCGCCACCTGATCGACACCGACGACAAGCTTGTCCTCAAGCTCCGGAACCATGCGCGATTGAAAGGCAAGCCCGTAAGCATTAAAGGTGTCCAAACGCACCGGAATGCCGGTATCGGCGTATTCGATACCTCGTTCGGCACAAAAATGACCGAGCGTGTATTCACTTTCCGGGTCGTAGAGGTTCGACGCGAAACCGTCCGACTTCAGCAGCATGCCTTTCGGCATGTGATTCAGCCAACTGTCCATCGGACGGCCGAAGATACGAAACGGGATGCCATGACGTCGGAAATGCGCGGCGATTGAGAGTCCGTACGGACCTGTGCCAATGATTGCAGTTCCCGGCATACCCTTGGAGATATTCCTTTGATGGCTTGTCATACTTGTTGTTATATAGAAACGCGCCGTTGAATCCGCGGGGGAGAAATCTGAGGGAGTAATTTGTATTTTACCATAGACGGTGCGTGGTTCCTGCTTCTCGACACGACCTCAGCACCTGGCATCAAACCATCTTATTATCAATTACATACAGGGGCACGCCGCCGGCGGCTCGAAGGGCCCACGGGCGCGGCACGGGACAATTTTCATCTTTCGGCCCAGCTCAGCAGCCCATCGTCGACTTGGCCGAGCGGGATCGCTCTTGGCGCAAAGAACCGTTTCAGCTTTAGGGCTGGTTTTTCAAGCACATTCCAAGATACGGCCGCCATCGCGTAGGTAACCGCCGTAGTGAGCGGCAGCCCCAGAAACCCGTGCTTGTCGAAATGAAAACTTCTCGCAGCATCGAGCGGAATCTTCTCGAACAAATAGATTCCGTAGCTGATCGTCCCCGTGTAAACCAAAAATCGGCCGGTCAGCAGGAACTGCAACCATCTCTGCGTCGAGAATAGAGAGAGGTACACAAACGAAACCGAGGCCAAGGCGGTGAAGGAGAAAACGATCCATCGTGCGTGAAATGCGGTTTCAATCATGAGAGCGAGCGGGGCCGAGATAAGAAACGTGATCCACGCTGGCGTCAAGAACTTCGATGGCGAAAAGCTGACCGAACGGATAACCAGCGCCAGCAGTGCCCCCGCCATCAGGCCGTCCAAACGGCAGAACGTGTTCGAGTAAATATTGACTTGATGCAGTGCCAAGTAATAACGCAGCGCCGGGGAAATACAAATCACGGCGATGGCGATCTTGCGAAGCTGGGCCTGACTACAGAATTTCACCACCACGGGCCAAACCAAATAGAACTGTTCTTCGACGGCGAGCGACCAGGTGACGCCAAGTGCCCCCGTGGCCATGGTTGGAATCGGGATCAGGAAATTCTGCAGGAAAACTGGAAAAGCCCACCACGGCGAAGACCGTGCTTCGAACACAGCGTGTCCGTCGGAGGGACGCAGAATCGGGACAATTACGAACATGAAAAGCAGCAGCGAATAATACAGAGGCCAGATGCGAAGACAGCGTCGGGCATAGAAATTCGTGAAATAGCCCGCGGATTGCTTCGTGTCGAGCAAAATCCCCGTGATCAAGAATCCTGACAGCACGAAGAAAAGATCCACCCCGATCCACCCGTTGGCCGAGATCAGATGCAAATGGAGAGAAGGATAAATGTCGGTGTTGTGCAGCAACACCAGAAGTACGGCCAGGCCCCGAACGGCATCCAGTTGCAGACTTCTCTTCATTTTGGCGTTCGACTAGCGTTTCCCAAGCAGGCATACGCCGGTCCATGGATAATTTCCGAAATCGCCTTTAGGCTCGGGCAGCAAAGACAGGAGTTCGGCTGGCGGCCGTTTGAATCGTGCCGCGGTCTTCAACAATCCCTGAACGTCCTTCGACTCCCAACCATAACGAGCAAAAAACTTAGGGCCCTCGGGGGGGCCAAACTTGAATGCTGCACCGGCCTCGCTCAGTTGTTTGCCGGTCGTGCGCTGCATCAATCTGAGTTGGCCCGGAGAAGCAAGATCGATGATCCAACGTTGAAAGTGTTCTCCAGCAGCAAGATCTTTGGCGAGCGATGCAACTTCGTCGGCCGTGAAATAGATGAGCAATCCCTCAGTCGCAACCACGACCTTCATCGCCCGCGCATCCAGTTCGGCGAAAAGTTTGCGTCGCGCTGGCGCGTCCGACAAATCCAAAGAGATTCGCTCCAACTCGCAGCGAGGTTTCTCATTCCCCAGGATCTCCTCTTTGTAGGAAATGATATCGGGAAGATCGACCTCGACCCACTGCAGCGTTGCTGGCAAGTTCATCCGGTAGGGCCGGGCATCAAGCCCAGCGGCGAGATTCACAACCAGGTCTGCCCCTTCTTGAATGGCGCGGGAAAGAAACTGATCGAAAAGATAGGTGCGAGCCACCCACGCCCACTCGTGCTTGTTGCCGTCGGGTAGAGTGTTCGCAATTTGGAATCCATGCTCGCCGGCCAGACGCTGGGCATACGGGTCGCGAAACAGGGCGTCGGACCGTTCGGTTTCCCGCGCGCGAAAATATGCCACCCAGCGTGCGGTGTCGGAAACACTGCGAACCTTAGCCCTTAGCTCACTCATGCTACGTGCATTGCCTCTTCGGCTACACCTTTCCGGTGTGGCGGATCAACTTCGCATCCCAGGGTCGAGAGAGTGTTGACTTCCCGGTGCAGATGTCGGCCTTCGCAAACGCAAGCTGGAGCGCTTTGTTCCGGAATACGATTACTCCAATGGCCGTCCCAATGCTGTTGGTGATGAGGTCCGTCATGCCTGAGTTTCGGGTCGGCAAGAATGCCTGCAAAACCTCGATGGTCAGACTGACCGCAAATCCAAAAGCGACGGTGACTGCCGCGGGATGTTGGACTCTTCGCACCCGCGCGAAATAAGCATAGAAGAGAAACCCGAGTGGCATGAACCCGCCAATATTCACGGCGATATCCTTCCAATAATTCCACTCGGGACGGTACTCATTCCAGGGTCGTTGGAGAAATGGTTCGTGCAGAACGAAGAAGCGTTCGGGGATAACCAGATCAGTTGTTGAATCCACTTGATTGTGAACTGCATTTCCGGCGTCTTCATTGAAGAGATACAACGCAGTTGCGCCGTCAAGCGCGGAGACACCCGGATGCCCGCTCTCCGACCAACTCCGGTAGTTTTTCGCAACCTGACTGGCTGTAAGTTCTCGATTGTAGATTGCCAATCCCTTCAGTTGCCCTGACCAGGTATCGGTGGTTACGGAGGAGTTGCCAACGACGAGTTGGCCAGTCAAGTCCTTGCTGGAGAACCGAAACTCCGGGGACATTCTCGCCAGGGTTCCATTGGCGTAGATTGAGGTGCCTCGCTCGCCCGAGCTAATAGTGACAAAGACCGGCGTCGCATGACTGAAAACATGGTCGACATAGATTTTCGTTTTCGTTGAGTGTTGAGATTGATCTCGACTTGTGCGCTGTAATACCAGGTCGCCTAAAGATTGACGCAGTGCAAACGGCACAACTCGACTTTCAGGCCAGTAAAGCCCGAGAATCGTTCCCGATGAGTTAACTTTGGTGGGCTGCAGCCAAATCTCCAGGCTGCAAGGCGATTCTTCTTTCGGTTCGCTCGCCCTGAAAGGGCCAGCACCGACGATGCTGCCATAGTCACCGAAAAGAAGACCTTTTCGATTACTCAACCAACTGACTTCATTCTTCGGCGCATGGAACGGCCACAATCCCGCTACTAGAATGCCGCACAGAACAAAGGCACAGAGTAGTTTCAAGATCGTCGCTTGGGTTGTGAGTTCGAAGGCGAGCGATTGACCTTGTTGAATGATCATGTGCGACCGGGCTACTCCGCCGTCAACTGACATGCGCGGGCCTGTGGGCAGTCTACTCAGCTAGAACCATCAGGCTATATAGCCGCCGAGCACACGAACGGTTACATCAGGAGCGAGCGCAAAGCAAAGCTTTCTCGGGACACTCGCAACTTTTTGTACCAGCCGGTCGCCAAGCTCGATGCAACGAGGAGTGTAAAACTAATCGGGGAGAGCAGTCATGGTGTAATCTCTTCGACCACCATTAAGACACGCTTTGTTTTCATGCCTTGCATCCTCACTTGACCACACTAGCTTTCGAATAAGCCTCGGTTGTTAGTCAGTTCTTAGGAGGAAAAGAAGACTAGCTGTTCAGAAACCTCTCTTGATCGCGAGGTACGGAATCAGAAGAATCTCAGCAACACCCGGCATAGGGTCCCCTGAGCTAAATACCGCATCCGCGCTGCAATTTCGTAAGGAGCGCAGATAGCTCCGAAAGTCAGTATCCCCGGCAGCAATCGCACAAAAGGCCGCTGGAATATCGGTGGTGGTCCGCACCCATCCCACTCCTGGCTTTGCCTTGCACGCCGTCACCGGCATTCCGAGTTGGTTTGCGTACAGCATGTAACTGAAATCCACGCCTGCACTGATACCCAGGCTGTGATACCCCCAAGTACGGGCATTCACGTCGAGAAGTTTGTATTGAGCATCCCGAGGGTCAAGCTTGTATTCCAGTTCAACCAGGCCGTAGTAGTTGATCCGGCGCAAGAAACGCTCGGAAAACTCCTCCAGCACTGGAATATCAACCGTCTCAACATAGGTACTGGCTTTTCCAAACTGAAGGGGGTGCTGGCGTCGACGTTTCACAACCATGCTACCCAGCGCGTGTCCGTCGAGGAAAAAGGCGCAATAGGAGAACTGCTGGTTGCCGCCGCCTGGAATCACCTCCTGCACGATGAGTTCCGCGGGATCCATGAATTTCGCGGCTTCTTGAACCAGCGCTGCTAGTTCTTCGTGACTATCTGCGCGCCACGCCTTGGCTTTTGTGGCGTACACAAAATGTTCCTTGATGGCAGGCTTAAGCGCAAACGGTGGTGAGAATTCAATCCTTGAAAGCTGATCGCCATTCTCCAGGCAAAAAGTCGATGGCATGGGAATATCAAGCTCTCTCGCCAGACGGTAGGTATTGCGCTTGTCCCAGGCCCATTGCACGCTCTCCCAGTCCGGCGTAGGCACACGAAACAATTGGCTCAACTCCGGGCGATAGCGCGAGAACGCAGCTACGAGTTCGTCCCGTGTTGGGTACAGAATCCAGCCGTTCAAACCTAAGCGCGTCCCAATCTCAAGCAGACTGTTTACCGCCTTACGCTCATCCCGCAAGTCCGCCACTTTCACAAACTGGGAGGCGTACCGCGAGAACCGGGAGATGGAACGCTCGTCATCCACCACGCAGACGGGTACTCCTTGCTGGCCCAGGCTTCGGACAATGCCCAGCCCTTGGTAGTCGCCACCAACCACGACTGCGCCGACAGTACCCTTCGCGGAG
>Ga0182014_10005006_pt1 | contig 14910 bp, 11 predicted proteins | sample 612S2DmetaG_FD_120489 | JGI IMG/M metagenome (GOLD analysis project Ga0182014, IMG submission 120489) | Permafrost microbial communities from Stordalen Mire, Sweden - 612S2D metaG | ecosystem: Environmental > Terrestrial > Soil > Wetlands > Permafrost | place: Sweden: Stordalen | collected... | reverse complement strand
CTGCGGACGACTCCTTGCTGTTTTCGGTGGAACGGGCGCGATAGCGTCCCGGACTGCCTCCGAGGCCACCCCGAGGCCACCCTCAGGCCATGTGGTAGCCAACCGGTAGGCACCCAGAAGCCACCCTGAGGCTACCTTCAGGCTACCCCGAGGCTACCCTGAGGCTACCCTGAGGCTCCCGGGACGGTCGGGTGCAGGGTGGGAGGAACCGGGGGCTGGAGGGCCGCCTTCAAGTGGTAATTCCACGAACCAATCCGCCAAAGCGCGGGCGATCACCACGAACTCAAACAGTAACCCCGTCCACGAAATAGCGCGTCACATTACAACGAGATTGCCTGAGTCACCGACCCGTCGGAGCATTCTTCAATGCCAGGGCCCGAGCGAGGCCGCTGTGGGCGTCGGCAAAGTCCGGTTTCAAGCGGATGGCTTCCTGGAACTCTCTAATCGCCTCGTCGATTTGGCCTCTGCTGGCGTGCGCGATGCCAAGATCGTAATAGGCCTCGGCGAAATTCGGTTTCAGGCGGATAGCTTCCTGGAACTGCTTAATCGCTTCGTCGAATTGGCCTTTCCTTACGAGGGCCAGACCGAGGTTGCTGTGGGCCTCGGCGGAATCCGATTTCAAGCGGATGGCTTCCTGGAACTCCCTAAACGCCGCGTCGATTTGGCCTTTCCTATCGAGGGCCATGCCAAGGTTGTTGTGGGCCTCGGCGAAATCCGGTTCCAGGCGGACGGCATCCTGGAACTCCTGGATCGCCGCGTCGATTTGGCCTTTCGCGACGAGGGCCAGGCCGAGGTTGCTGTGGGCGAGGGCGTAATCCGGTTTCAGGCGTATGGCTTCATGGTAGTGGCTGATCCCCTCGTCAATTTGGCCTTTCCTGACGAGAGCTACGCCGAGGTTGTTGTGGGCGAGGACGTAACCCGGCTTCAGGCGGATAGCTTCCTGGAACTCCCTGATTGCCTCGTCGATTTGGTCTTTCTCCTCGAGGGCGCTGCCTAAATTGAGGTGCGCGAGATAATTGTTCTCCGTGACTTCGAGCGCATGCCGGAACAGGGCTTCACTGTCCTGCCAATGCCCGAGCTGTTGTCTCGTCAACGCCAGGCAAAGGACGACCGCCATTGAACCCGCCGCCGACAAGGCAACCACACGGTAAGGCCAGCTCTTGGTTAATTCATTCACGCCCCAGACAGCGAGTAACAGCACTCCTAGCGATGGAATATAAGCATACCGATCCGCCATCGCCTGTCCGCCCAATTGCACCAACCCGATCACGGGAACCAACGTCCCGCAAAACCACAGCCACCCCATGAGCAAGAAGGGATAGCGCCGCCGTTGCACAAAGAGCAGCACCGAAAGCCCCACTATTAACCCGCCCGCCAGCAGCACCCTCTCGAAAGGCCAATACTCCGGGTGCGGATAGAAAACGGCCAGATCCGTTGGCCAGAACAACTTCGCCAGATAGCGGCAGTACGAAATCAGCGCGTTCCCGCCGCGCGCACTGAGTGACAGGGCCTCAGTCGCTAACACCGAGTCTCCCCGCTTCTGCACCACGAAGGTCACAACGCTTACTGCCGCCGCGAGGGTAAAGAATGGGATTTTCTCCCTCAGCAATCGCCATGCACCGCCGGATTTGAAGCGCTCCAAGGGCCAGTAATCCAGCAATAACATCACGAACGGCCACGTCACCAGCATCGGCTTGCTCATCAGCCCGAAGGCGAAGAAGATCAGAGCGAGCGCGTAATCGCGTGGTCGGTGCGCTGGAGCTCCCCACGCCTTAACCTCCCGGTTGTTCACCGCCAATCGCTCTCGCCCGTAACGGGCGTAAAAGATAAGCGAGAGAAGCCCGAACCAAGTGCTCAGCACATCCTTCCGTTCCGCCACCCAGGCCACCGATTCCACATGCAACGGGTGCAGCCCGAACAGCGCCGCCACCAACGCGCTCCGCCAGAAAGCGCCGGTCAAACTACGAAGAAGCACAAAGACCAGCCCCGTGTTGAGCGCATGCAACAGCACGTTGGTCAGGTGATGTCCCCAAGGCTTCAATCCGAAAAGCTGGCAGTCCGCCATGTGGGACCACATCGTTAAGGGATGCCAATTGCCGCCCATGGTGTTGAAGCATCCCCATTCTATATTCTCCAGGGTCAGTCCGTTTTGGACGTGAACATTGGAAGTGACGTACAGATTGTCATCGTACTCGACGAAGCCATGGCGCATCACCGGCCAGTAAACGGCAATCGTCACCAGCGCCAGCAATGCTGCCATCAGCCACACCGGAAAACCCGACCCTGCCATTATCGAGGTAACAACCTTTGTCGGTGGGGGCTCGGAATGGGTCGCGGCTCGACGCATAGGACTCGCCCAAATTGTCAGTCAACCGCAGAAAGACGGGAACTTCAGCACGACGTCTTGTAGCTGGGACGACGGTGCGCTGACAAGCTTGATCGCAATGCCAATACCCAACATCCAAAAATCAGTCGCCCGCTAATGATGCTGGTGGCGGCGCCGCGTGAAATTCAACTGGGCCAGCGAGTGCGTGAGCGAGGCTTGAACCAAGGCAACCTCATCTGGCGTGATCTTCTCCTTCAGGCGAGCTTCAGCGCGGGCGCGGGCGTCTTCGGCCTTCTGCTCATCGATTGCGGCCGAATCCGTCGCAAAAACCGTGAGGATGGCCACGCGCTCAGCCGTGATTTCTGCGCAACCGCCAGTAACCAGCACGCGATCCTCCTCATTGCCTCGCCGGGCGATGATCTCGCCGTCCCCCAACAAGGTGATCAATGGCACGTGCATCGGTAGGATGCCCATCTCGCCTTCCTGGCCGGGAAGCGTGACCATGTCCACCTCCTTGGAATAGACCTGACCAGTGGGAGTGGTGATTTCGAGTTTCAAGCCGGCTGTCATGGTGCGGTGGTTGCGTGATGCGTGACGGTTGGAGCGACCGCGCTCTCAACTCACAATCATCAGCCCTCAACCTCCTTGATCTCCTCGATGGAACCCTTCATATAGAAGTTGCCCTCGCCGACCTCGTCGTGTTTGCCGTCCAGGATCTCTTTGAAGCCCTTTACCGTGTCCGCCACCGGCACCTGCTTGCCCGCATGCCCAGTGAACACCTCGGCGACCGAAAACGGCTGGCTGAGGAAACGCTGGATCTTCCGGGCGCGGAAAACCGCAACCTTGTCGTCGGGTGAAAGCTCATCCATGCCGAGGATCGCAATGATGTCCTGCAGATCCTTGTACCGCTGGAGCACCTTTTGGACGCCGCGGGCCACGTCGTAGTGCTCCTGGCCGACGATGTCCGGCGTGAGCGCGCGCGAGGTCGATGCCAGCGGGTCCACGGCTGGATAGATGCCCAGTTCGGCAATCGAGCGCTCGAGCACGATGGTCGCGTCAAGGTGCGCAAATGTCGTTGCGGGCGCAGGGTCGGTCAGGTCGTCCGCCGGCACATAGACGGCTTGGAAGCTGGTAATAGACCCTTTCTTGGTCGAGGTGATGCGCTCCTGCAAATCGCCCATCTCTGAGGCGAGCGTCGGTTGGTAGCCGACCGCGCTCGGCGTGCGCCCAAGCAGCGCGGACACCTCGGAGCCGGCCTGCGAGAAACGGAAGATGTTGTCAATGAACAGCAACACGTCCTGGTTCTTGTCGTCGCGAAAATATTCGGTGATGGCGAGACCGGAAAGGCCGACGCGCAACCGGGCGCCGGGTGGCTCGTTCATCTGGCCATAGACCAGCGCGATCTTGGACTTGCTGAGATCCTTCTGGTTGATGACGCCGGCCTCAGACATCTCGGTATAGAGATCGTTGCCCTCGCGGGTGCGCTCGCCGACGCCTGCAAACACTGAGACGCCGCCGTGGAGCTTGGCGATGTTGTTGATCAGCTCCATGATCACGACGGTCTTGCCGACCCCAGCGCCGCCAAACGCGCCGACCTTGCCACCCTTCAGGAACGGACAGATGAGGTCGATTACCTTGATGCCGGTAGTCAGGATTTGCGGATTGGTGGATTGGTCCATCAAGGTGGGAGCCGCGCGATGGATCGGGCAGTACTTCTCAGCAACGACCGGCCCTCGCTCGTCCACCGGATTGCCGCAGACGTCAAACACGCGCCCCATAACGCCCGGGCCGACGGGCATGGAAATGGGCTTGCCGGAATCGACCACCTCCATGCCGCGCTTGAGGCCGTCAGTGGTGGACATGGCAACCGCCCGAACCCAGTTGTCGCCAAGGTGCTGCTGAACTTCGAGGGTCAGTTTAGTCTTCCCCAGCAGCGGGACATCGTATTCGATGGTCAAGGCGTTGTAGATGAAGGGGAGCTGATCGGGAAACTCGACGTCCACCACTGGGCCAATGACTTGAACGATTTTGCCTTTATTCATGGGATTCGATTTGTTCGCAAAAGCTTTGTTGGTTGGGCGCTCAGCCGAGGGCCATGGCAGCGCTGGAGATTTCCAGCAGTTCCTTGGTGATGTTGGCCTGGCGCAGCTTGTTATATTCGAGGGTAAGGTGCTTGACCAGTTGCTGGGCATTGTCGGTGGCGTTCTTCATGGCCACCATCCGGGCGCTGTGCTCGCTGGCCTTCGCTTCCTGCAACAACTGCGCTACCCGGAAATCCAGGAAGTAAAGCACCATGCGGTCCATTACCGTCTCGGGATCCGGTTCAAACAGGAAATCAATGCGCCGATGCTCAGCCGGCGGCTCGGCCGAGTGGCTGCGCGCCTCGGCCCGCAGGGTCTCGGTGGAGCCCATCGGCAGCAAAGCCCGCAAATCGGGCCGCTGCGAGAGCGTGTTGATGAAGCGCGTATAGACCACATCCACGGCGTCGGCTTCGCCCTTGATAAACATCTCCTGGCCGAACTTGGAGATCGCCTGGACCTCCGCATAAGTCGGCGTATCGTGGTAGGTAAATTCGGCTATCAGCTTGCGCTTGGTGCGGGCGAGGAACTGGGCGGCCTTCCTGCCCACGGCGATGAACTGAGTGGTCGCGGTGTCGTATTTCGAGAGCTCGCGGAAGAGGTTGGAATTCAGGGCACCACAAAGGCCCTTGTCGGTGCTGATCACGATCACCGCGCGTTTGCGCACCTCGCGCACCTCCATCAATGGATGACGGTAGTCGCCGGTGTCTTCCGTCAGGTGCTCCATAATCTCGCCGGCCATGGCGGCAAAGGGCCGGAAGTTGAGAGCGCCCTGCTGGGCTTTCAACATTTTCGACGACGCCACCATCTGCATGGCCTTGGTAATCTGGGCCGTGCTCTTGACCGACTTGATGCGGCGGCGGATGTCGCGAGTGCTTGGCATGGTCTAGAAACCCGAAGACCGAAGGCTGAAACCCGAAAGGCCAGAAGCTGCGGCGACTTGCTGCGATGGTAAAGCTGAGTTCACTTGTATGTTTGCTTGAATTCCGTCGCCACAGCTTTCAGTTCAGCCGTCAGTGCGTCGCTCAAGGCCTTCTCTTTCTGGATCTTGGCCAATAATTGCGGTTTCCGCGTAGTCAGGAAGTCCGTTAGTTTGCTCTGGAAGTCCTTCACCTTGTCCACGGGCACGTCGTCAATGAAGCCGTTCTGGGCCACCCAGAGCACCGCAACCTGAATCTCGATCGGGATGGGGTTGTAAGGCGGCTGTTTGAACACCTCCATGATGCGCTTGCCGCGTTCGATCTGGCCCTGAGTCTTGGCATCCAAGTCGGAGCCGAACTGCGCAAACGCTGCCAGTTCGCGGAATTGCGCGAGTTCGCCTTTAAGGCGCCCCGCGACCTGTTTCATCGCCTTGACTTGCGCCGCGGAACCGACGCGGGATACCGAAATACCGACTGAAACAGCGGGCCGCACACCCTGGTAAAACAAGTCGGTCTCCAGGAAGATTTGGCCATCGGTAATTGAGATGACGTTCGTAGGGATGTAAGCCGAAACGTCGCCGGCCTGGGTTTCGATGACTGGCAGAGCGGTCAACGACCCGTTGCCGTATTTCTCAGCGACCCGCGCGGCCCGCTCCAGCAATCGGCTATGCAAATAAAACACGTCGCCCGGATAAGCCTCACGGCCTGACGGGCGCTTAAGCACTAGCGAGACCTGGCGATAAGCGACGGCATGCTTGGACAAATCGTCATAGATGATTAAAGCGTCCATGCCGTTGTCCATGAACCACTCGCCCATCGCGCACCCGGCGAACGGCGCCAGATATTGATTGGTGGCGGAGTCAGACGCGGACGCCACGACGACGATCGTGTAAGGCAGCGCGCCGGACTCCTCGAGCACGCGTATCACGTTGGCGACGTTCGATTGCTTCTGACCGATGGCGACGTAGATCGAGTAGAGAGGTCGGTAGCTTTTGTCCCCAGCCTCCTGGGCGGCCTTGTTGAGGCGCGCATTGCTGATTATGGTATCGATGCAAATCGTCGATTTGCCGGTGGAACGGTCCCCGATGATGAGCTCGCGCTGGCCTCGGCCGATGGGGATCATCGCGTCAATGGCCATGATGCCGGTTTGCACGGGTTGGCTGACAGATTTGCGCCGGATGATGCCGGGGGCGATCTTCTCCACCGGGTAGGTCTTGTCAGTTTGAAGCGGCCCCTTGTCATCCACTGGCTGGCCCAGGGTGTTGACAACGCGGCCCAATAATCCCATGCCCACGGGGACCTGCAAGACCTTGCCGGTGGTACGCACTTCCTGGCCCTCTTTGATGCCGGTGTAATCGCCCAGCACAATTGCCCCGACCTCCGTCTCCTCCAAATTCAGCACCAAGCCGGTGACACCGCCGCCGAAGTCAAGCATCTCGTTGTACATCGCGTCGGTAAGACCTTCCACCTTGGCCACGCCGTCCCCGATTTCTCGGACGACACCAACGTTCTGCTTCATCACCGCGGTCTTGATTCCAGCGATCTGACTTTCGATTTCCTGCAGGATTGAACTCATAGCTATTTTATCGAATTATGAAAGGGATTTAGAGACTGGCTTCCAGCTCGGCCAGCCGGGCCTGGACACTGCCGTCAAACACGTCGCTGCCGATCTGCACCCGGAGACCGCCGATGAGGCCGGGGGTCAGAGTGAAGGCAACGATCAAGCCATTGCCGTAGCGGCGCGCGAGGTTCGCCCGGATGGAAGCCTGTTGTGGCTCGGACAGCGCCACCGGGCTTTCGACGCGCGCTGTGCGGCGGGAGAGGTCCAGCCGCACCAGTCGCTCGAAGTGAGAGAGGATGGGGATGTAGCCGCGCGGTTTCAAGGCAATCACCTGCTGCACGACCAGCCGCACTTTGGCCTCGTCCAGCAACTCGTTGACGCGGCAGCTACGATACAACTGCTTGGCGTCGCGGCGGGCTTGTTTGGAGATTTTCACGTAGTCAGCCTGGCGGAGTGTCTCGCGGGGCGATCAAGCAGCCAGCTCCCGGTTCGTTTCCTCGGCTAGTCGCTTCTGGTCATCCAGCGTTAGCACCTTGCCGGTCACTTTGGCGGTTGTTTCGACGACTAGCCGGCCTACCTCCCGGCGAAGGTCAGAAAGCATCCGGGCGTGTTCCGCCTGGGTAGCCTGGCGGGCTTTATCCACGATGGATTGTGCGGCCGCGATGGCCTTCTGCGTCTCATGTTCCTGCACTTTGGCAGCCGCCGCGCGGGCCTCCTCGATCATCTTGGCGGCCTGCTGCCCGGCCTGGACCATGATTTCATGCGTCCGAGTCTGGGTGTTGGCCAACTCCTGCTTGATCTTCTCGGCGTTGTCCAGGCCTTCCTTAATTCGCTTCTTGCGCTCCTCCAGCATTATGAGGATTGGCTTGTAGGCATAACGGTGGAGCACGAAAGCCACAATGAGAAAGCTGATGCACTGGGCGGCGAAATGCGGCAGGTCCACGCCGAACCGCGCCGTGGTGTCGCGGGCCATTTGGCCGAGGTCGCTGCCGATGCTCCCGAGTAAAACAGGCGATGGCATAATTCTCTAGCGCAAGGGCCAGGCGCGGAGCCGATCAGGCCCCGCGCCGTGGCATTACTTCACGAGGAAGATGGCGTAGAACACGATGGCTTCCGCGAAGGCAATCGCGAGGATTGCCTGCACCAGAATCTTGGTTGAAGCGCCGGGATTTCGTCCCACCGCCTCGGAGGCCTTCATGCCGATGAATCCCACGCCGATGGCTGCGCCAAGCGCCGCCAGGCCGACGTGAACATTTCCCACCAGTCCTTCTGCCAACATAGGCATTACCATATTTATGTTTACCTTTCTATTGCTCAACGGCCCCCGCGATTGAACACGGTCAAGCCGCTGAAATTGCTAAAATCAGTGCGCTGCGCCTCCCGGCTCCTCTTCGTGCATGCAGATCAGCATCGTGAAGACCGCCGTCAGCAGCATGAAGACCAGGGCCTGCACTATTCCCACCAGCAGCTCCATGAAGTAGAATGGAACCGGCAGCAGCCAGCCGAATCCAGGTACGAGTGTCCCCATCGCTTCGAGCATGTTCTCGCCGGCAAAGATATTGCCATAGAGACGGAAGCTGAGCGAGATCGGCCGGAACAGGATTGAGAGGACTTCCAGGAAACCCACCATGAAGAACACCACGATCATGAGTATCCTCATGATCCCGGTCGTATCACCCTTGGGGCCAAACAGATCCAAAAAGACGCCTTTGATGCCCACGGCCTGGATGGCCCAGATAATCCAGCAGACAAAGAAAATCATGGCCATGGCGAACGTCATGTTGAGGTCGGCGTTGCCCCCCCTGAGCAGTGGCCGGGTGACCTCGAAACCGTTCTGGCCCTGGACTCCCCAGCCCAAGGTGCCCACTCCCGGAATAAGCCCAAACCAATTGGTGGCCAAGACGAAGATGAAGACCGTGGCAAAGAACCAAAACGTCCGCTTCACGAGCTTGGAGCCGATGATGCCCTCCAGAAACTCATAGAGTGATTCCACCAGCCATTCCAGGAAATTCTGTGCGCCCGCGGGGACAAACTGCATATTGCGGGTGGCGACTCGGGCAAAGAGGATAAGGCCGAGAGCGACGATCCAAGTTACGACCATCGAACTGGTAACGAAAGAAGACCCGCTGCTGCCAAGTCGAAGGGCGTCGGGTGACAGCCCATGCTCTTCGTGTTTGGCGCCTTCAACCTGGGCGGCGGATTCGGCCGCCGACTTCATTGCGGCTGGTTCGGCGCCCAGTCCCGGTAAGGACGAGCACACCAGCAACACCGACATTAAAATGGTCTTGATCAATCGCATTCGCACTCAACAACCCCGCCGAGAGACACCCTATGCTCTCGGTCGGAAACCGACTCTGGGCCGGAAGCCCGGGGAAAATGCACTATCCTCACATCCATTTCAAGGGTTTTTAGGAACATTAACGGGGACTGAATTCCGACATCGGTCATGGCCCGCATGTTAAACGCCAATTGACATCAAATGGCGACCGATCCAGTGTGCCAATAATCCTGGCGGCAAGGCACTGGAGCCGCCTGGCATCTCAACAAACACAACGAAGAAAGGTAATATGAAGAAACTGATCGGATATTCGTCTCTCGTAGCGTTAGCCGGGCTGGTTGCCGGATGCGTTGCCCCAATAGGCTCGGTCGGGGGCGTTGGCGGCATGGTTTACACCAACGTATCAGGACCGGTCGGCGCAACCGGCAATGCGGCAGGCAGCAAGATGGGTGAGGCCACCTCCATGGGCATCATTTGCTTCGCCACAGGGGACTCCAGCATCAAGGCGGCCGCAGCTAATGGCGGGATTACCAAAATCTCGCATGTGGACTATCACACCACGTCCGTCCTTGGCCTCTGGGCTAAAACCACGGTGATGGTTTACGGCGAATAGCGTCCTCAACTTCTGACACCGAGCCTCCGCATTTGGGAAATCACAACGCCGGCTTCTTCAGCGAAGCCGGTGCTTCCCTGATCCTAACGCTCCATCATCAATTCTTGCCGCAACACTGTTTGTACTTCTTCCCGCTGCCGCAGGGACAAGGGTCGTTGCGGCCCACCTTGGGGCCCACTCGGACGGGTTTGGCCTTTTCCACTGCGGCGGCGGCTTCGCTGACGATATCGCTCCCCTGAGACGGACCGCGCTTGGCCGGGGCTGAGCTCGTGCCGGTGCTGGTGCCGCCAAAGGCGCTGGTAGCCTGGTGAGTCGTCTGCTGCGGGACGTTGCGCAGGAAGTTTTCGAACGCCATCAGGCTGGAGGCGCTGCGGAAGATGTTGTGGCAGATCTCCGTCTTGATGTTGACCATCAGCTCCTCAAAGATCTTGTACGCCTCGGCCTTGTATTCGATGAGCGGGTCCCGCTGACCATGCGCGCGCAGCCCGATGCTGTAACGCAGGCTGTCCATCTCGTAGAGATGTTCCTGCCACAGCTTGTCAATCGCGCTAAGGATGGTGTAGCGCTCAACCTCTTTGAGCGCCTCGGGGTTCTCGAAGCTGATCTTGATCTCGTAGGCCTTACGGACGCTGTCGGAAACGAAATTACAGACGGCGAACTGCGCCGGGCTGAGGCCGTCGAAGATGGAGCCTTTCACCGGCACTTCCTTGCCGGACTCGGCGGCCTTGACGATCTCCCCTTCCGGCATGCCAATCGGGAAATTCAGGTTCACCCAGTCGGCCAAGGGGCGCACTTTCCATTCATGGAAGTCCGTCTCGGCCATGGTGAACTGTTCCACCTTTTGGAGGACAACCTCCTCCATGATGTCCATCAGGCGGTCGCGCACATCCACAGCGTGGATGATTTCGTTGCGGAAGCCGTAGATGACTTCGCGCTGCTTGTTCATCACGTCGTCGTATTCGAGCGTGCGCTTGCGGATTTGGAAGTTGTGCTGCTCGACGCGTTTTTGAGCCTGCCCGATGGAGCGGTTGAGCAGCGGGTGCTCGAGCTCCTGGCCTTCTTCGAGGCCCATCTTCTCCATGTACTTGACGATCTTGTCGGAGCCGAACAGGCGCATCAAGTCGTCTTCGAGCGAGATGAAGAAGTGTGAGGAGCCGGGATCGCCCTGACGGGCGCAGCGGCCGCGCAATTGTCGGTCAATGCGGCGGGCTTCGTGGCGCTCAGTGCCGATGACGTGCAAACCGCCTGCCTCGGCGACGCCGGCACCGAGTTTGATGTCGGTGCCGCGACCGGCCATGTTCGTGGCGATGGTCACGGAACCACGCTGGCCCGCGCGCGAGACGATTTCCGCTTCCTGCTGGTGGAACTTGGCGTTGAGGACGGAGTGGATGATGCCTTCCCGCTTCAGCATGCGCGACAGGTGCTCGCTGACTTCTACCGAAATCGTGCCGACGAGCATTGGCCGGCCTTTGCCGTGGACCTCTTTGATCTCCTTTAGCACGGCGTTGTATTTCTCGCGCCGGGTCTTATAGACCGAGTCGTTCGCGTCGTCGCGCGCCACTGGCTTGTTGGTAGGGATGACCAGGACCCCGAGCTTATAGATGTCGAAAAACTCGGAAGCTTCCGTTTCCGCCGTGCCGGTCATGCCAGCCAGTTTGTGGTAGAGGCGGAAGTAGTTCTGGATGGTGATCGTGGCCAGCGTTTGGGTCTCGCGCTCGATCTCGACCTGCTCCTTGGCCTCGACGGCCTGGTGGAGGCCATCGCTCCAGCGCCGGCCGGACATCAGGCGGCCCGTATTCTCGTCCACGATGATGACCTTGTTGTCCTGGACGACATATTGGACGTCCTTCTGGTATAGGCAGTAGGCCTTGAGCAGTTGCGAAATCGCGTGGATGCGCTGGGCTTTGGTTTCGAACTCCGCCTGGACCTTGGTCTTCGCCTCCAGCCGTTTGCGCGGGTCGGCTTCCGGGCCGACGTCAATGTCGTGCAGCGCCGTAGTCAGGTCGGGCAGCATGAAGGCATCCGGGTCCTTCGGGCTCAGATAGTTGCGACCCTTCTCGGTCAGGTCCGCCTCGTGGCTCTTCTCATCAATGGCAAAGAACAGCTCTTCCTTCTCCGCGTAGAGCTCGACTTTCTTCTGGTCCGCGTGGAGTTGCAGTTCGGCCTGGTTCATGAGCCGGAGGTTCTCCGGTTCTTCCAGCACTTTCATCAAGCCCTCGGATTTAGGCTGGCCGCATTTCACGCGGAACAGCAGCAAGCCGGCTTGCCTTTCCAGCGCCTCGCGATTCTCCGGGTTGGAGCCGTCTTCCGGACGCAGCTTGCGAAGGAGTTCCTGCGCCTCGGACAGGAAACGACTGCACAGCCGCTCCTGCACGTTGTAAATGGCTTCCACTTGCGCCCGGAAATTGGCGTACTGCTCATCGTGCGTGACCACAGACGGCCCGCTGATAATGAGCGGCGTGCGGGCTTCATCGATCAGGATGGAGTCCACCTCGTCCACGATCGCGTAGTAATGGCCGCGCTGCACCTGCTCCTCCTTGCGGGTGGCCATGCCGTTGTCGCGCAGGTAATCGAAGCCGAACTCGGCATTGGTGCCGTAGGTGATGTCGCAGTTGTATTGTTCGCGGCGAACACTGGGCGGCTGGTCGTGCAGGATGCAGCCGACCGTCAGGCCGAGAAACTTATACACCGCGCCCATCCACTCACCGTCGCGCGCGGCCAGGTAATCGTTGACGGTAACGACGTGGACGCCGCGGCCACTCAGGGCGTTGAGATAGACGGGAAGCGTGGCAACCAGCGTCTTGCCTTCGCCGGTGGCCATTTCGGCGATCTTGCCGGCGTGCAAGGCATAACCGCCGATGAGCTGCACGTCGAAGGGGATCATCTCCCACGGCAGCGGATGCTCGCGGACGATGATTTCGGTGCCGCATAGCCGCCGGCAGGCGCTTTTCACGACTGCGAATGCCTCCGGCAGGATTTCGCTCAGCCGGCGGGCCAGCTCCTCGTTGTCCTCGATCTTGGAAAGCTCTTCCTTCCAGGAGGCGGTCTTTTGGCGCAAGTCGTCGTCGGAGAGCTTTTGCAGCTCGGCCTCGAAGGCGTTGATCTCCGCCACCAGGGGACGCAACCGCTTGACCTCCCGGTCATTCTTCGACCCAATGAACTTCTTTACGATGTACCCAATCATGATTTCCTTAACTACTACCAGACGCTACGGGAAGCGCGCCGTCGCGTCAAAGACATTAGCAAGTGGCTTCACGGTTAGGTTGGATTCAAGCCTCCGTAAGCGCTGACCGCAGGGCGTGCCGGACAAGAGGGCGGCCTAAGCATGCCAGACACCACTTGCTTCTGAGACTTTGGGATGTCCGGCGCGCGCTGGGACCGCGCGCGCTCCTGTTCCCAGCGCATCCGATCTCCGCGTTTGCGGCCATCTGACGGGCCCATCCTCTGATAAAAAGGTCACCATGATCCACGAAAACAGCCGAGCCTTTGGCCGCGCATTCATCCTTGCACGAGACCTTCCCCGGAGCCTCAGGGTAGCTTCGGGGTAGCCTGAGGGTAGCTTCGGGGTAGCCTGAGGGTAGCCTGAGGGTAGCCTGAGGGTGGCTTCAGGGTGCCTACCGGTTGGCTACCATATAGCCTGAGGGTGGCTTCAAGGTGGCCTCAGGGTGGCCGTGGGGGCAGCCCGGAACGTTACTCCTCCCGTTCCATCGAAAACAGACTGCAGCCGCCCGCAGGGCTCTTCGCTGCTTTCAGTGAAATCAGGCTTTGGCACAACTCCTGGCGGAGCTGTCACCACGCGCCAAGTTCGTATTCCCTCGATGACTGCGAAGAGTCGTGGCGAATCTGTGGCGAACCGCTCCTGATTCTTCCGTCATGCCTCCGCTATCGCAACACTTTGCTTTTCAGCCATTTACAATTTGTCGGATAGGTGTCGGATAGGTGTCGGATAGGTGTCGGATAGGTGTTGGATAGGTGTTGGATAGGTATTCTATAGGTGTTGGCTAGGTATACTCCAGGTATTCGCTAGGGATCCACTAGCCCCGCTCCCGAGAATCCCACCTCCTTCCAAGCCGATATTCGCCCGCCCGCGCCTGTCAACGCACCGTCTTCCGCATCAATTCGGGCAATTGGCAGTTGGCCCATAGGGGGCCTAACCCTCAATCGCGGTGCGCCTGCTTCAAGCAAACTATCCGGGCTTCCTTTCCAGGTGGGCAGTCGTCCTCCCGGGCGGCTGCCCGCTCCTTTTTTGGAAGAGGTCCCCTACAACGGAAGTAGTGACAGCCCTTAGCGGAGCTGCCCAAAACCTAATTCCACCGAAAACAGCGAAGAACCACCCGCAGCCACCTAAGTCCTCTATTGAGAGCCATTTGAGATTTGCACAATCTTTCCGTGTCCACGGACCTATTTCCACGAGCGAATTCGCTGCCCTCTCGTCTCCGCCCCCACGAAACAATTCGCTGTGTTACAACCAACCAAACACCTTGCCTGAGCTCTGCGGTTCTGCCATACTCCTCCCGTGGCACACAGTCGGCGCCCTGCTCCATGACTTCGCTCGAAAAGGCCCTGCGGGACCTCGCCCAATTCGCCGCCAAGCTCAAGGGCGACGAAAAGAGCGAAGCCCAGACCTTTCTCTTTCACCTGCTCGCGGCCTTCGGTCACGACCCCAACACCCTGCCGGAGGGTTCCACCTTCGAATACCGCGTCCGCTTCCCCGGCGAACGCACCAAATTCGCCGACTTCGTCTGGCCGGGCCGCTGCCTGATCGAAATGAAGTCACGCGGCGTCAAGCTCTCCAAGCACTACCAGCAGACGTTCGATTACTGGCTCAACCTCGTCCCCCACCGCCCGCCCTACGTCGTGCTCTGCAATTTCGACGAGTTCTGGATTTACGACTTCAACACCCAACTCCAGGAGCCGGTGGACCGGGTGCCTGCCGCCGATCTGCCCGCCCGCCACGCCGCGTTGAACTTCCTATTCCCCCGCGCCTTCCAGCCCCTCTTCGGCCACAACTGGGTCGAGGTCACCCGCGAAGCGGCCAAAGACGTCGCCAACGCCTTCAACTCGCTCGTTTTCCGTGGCGAAGACCGCGTCCGCGCCCGCCGCTTCATCCTCCAATGCGTCGTCGCCATGTTCG
>Ga0182014_10005003_pt1 | contig 14912 bp, 6 predicted proteins | sample 612S2DmetaG_FD_120489 | JGI IMG/M metagenome (GOLD analysis project Ga0182014, IMG submission 120489) | Permafrost microbial communities from Stordalen Mire, Sweden - 612S2D metaG | ecosystem: Environmental > Terrestrial > Soil > Wetlands > Permafrost | place: Sweden: Stordalen | collected... | reverse complement strand
ATTCAGTGCGCCGATGCGAGCCAGCAGAACCAACTCCCTGCGATTGAGCGCAGGCACGCGCAGCGAAAGATCGTCTACAGAAGCAAATGGTCCGTCGGCACTGCGTGACGCAATCAGCGCCTCGATCGAACTCCGGCGCATGCCGCGCGCATAGTTGAGGCCGATGCGCAACGAGAGTTTTACTTCCGCCTCTTTTTCCAGCGAACAGATGGCGGCGGATCGCTGCACATCGATGGGGCGCACGCGCAGGCCGTGGCGTTGCGCATCCTTGATGAGCACAGCGGGCGCGTAGAAACCCATGGGTTGATTGTTGAGCAACGCGCATGTGAAGGCTGCCAGATAATGCACCTTCAGATAAGCCGAGGCGTAGGCGATAAGCGCGAAGCTGGCGGCGTGCGACTCGGGAAATCCGTACATGGCGAAGGATGAGATGCTGTGAACGATGTTGTCCTGTGCCTCGGGACTGATGCCGTTGCGCGTCATGCCGGCGCGCAGACGGCCTTCGAGGTTTTTCATGCGTTGCATGGAGCGGCGCATCCCGACGGCGCGGCGCAGTTCATCTGCCTCAGCGCCGGTGAAGTTGGCGATGGCCATGGCCATGCGCAAGAGCTGCTCTTGAAAGAGCGGTACGCCGAGGGTGCGCTTCAGCACCGGTTCCAGCGACGGATGAGGATATGTGACTTCTTCTTTTCCCTGGCGGCGGCGCATGTACGGGTGCATCATCTTGCCGACGATTGGGCCGGGGCGGATGATGGCCACCTGTACGACGAGATCGTAGAAGCGCGTGGGCGCGTTGTGAGGAATCGAGGCCATCTGCGCCCGGCTCTCGACTTGAAACATTCCGACAGTATCGGCTTTGCACAGTGTCTCGTAGACAAGAGGATCTTCAGGCAGTGCGGCGAGATCGACCTCGTTGCCGTAGTGGCGCGGAATAAGTTCGATGGTCTCCTTGAGAGCAGCCATCATGCCGAGGCCGAGCAGATCGACTTTGATGAGGCCCATCTCAGCGCAATCTTCCTTGTCCCACTGGATGACGGTGCGGCCGGGCATAGAGGCGCGCTCGATGGGAACGACCTGGTTGAGCAGACCCGCGCAGACGACCATGCCGCCTGAGTGCTGTCCAAGATGGCGCGGCAGATCCTTCATGCGCAGGCACAAATCGAGATAGTGCGCGATTCGTGAATGGCGAATATCAAAGCCTGCTTTGGCAAAGTAGCGTTCGAGCGTATCGCCTTCGCCGCGCCACTCCCAGTGGCCCATCAGGCTGGCGAGACGCGCGGTCTGTTCTTCCTGGAAGCCAAGCGCCTTACCAACTTCGCGCGAGGCGGAGCGGCCCCGGTAGCAGATGACGTTGGCCGTCATTGCCGCTCCCAGCGCGCCGTAGCGCTCGTAGACGTATTGAATGACCTGTTCGCGCTCGTCGCCCGAGGGTAAGTCAAGATCGATGTCGGGCCATTCGTTGCGGCTCTCATTCAGAAAGCGCTCGAAGAGCAGTTCCAAGCCGACCGGATCGACCGCTGTGATATCGAGCGCGTAGCAAACGGCGGAGTTGGCTGCCGAGCCGCGTCCCTGCACGAGAAACCCCTGCCGCTGACAATACTTCACGATGTCCCAGACAATGAGGAAGTATCCCGCGAAGCCGAGCTTGGCGATTAGATCCAATTCGCGGCGGACCTGAATGCGCGCCTTCTCCAGCAGATGCCGCTTCAATGGAAGGCCGTACCGCCTGCGAACGCCTTCGTCGACCCGCTTGGCAAGGAAGCTATCCATTGTTTCACCCGCAGGCACGGGATAATGCGGAAACTCGTAGCCGAGATTGTCAAGCGTGAATTCAAGCCTGCTGCTTACGATGCGCGTGTTGGCTATTGCTTCGGGAAGATCGCGAAATAGAGCTGTCATCTGCCCGGTGCTGCGCAGCGTACGCGCATCGTTGACGCTCAACAAGCGGCCAGCCTGATCGAGCGGCACATGATGGCGAATCGCCGTGAGCACGTCGAGAAGCTCGCGATCTTTCTCGGTAGCTGCGCGCACGCCGTTGGTTGCGACGATGGGCAGATTCAACCTAGAGGCCAGCGAGACTAGAGCTTGATTTCGCGCTTCCTCGTCGCGCTGCCGATGGCGCTGCAACTCAAGATAGAAATTGCCGCGCCCATAGATGGATGCCAGGCGCATGGCAACATTGCGCGCCTGCTCATCTCCTTGCCGCGAGAGCGCGGATGCAAGCGGCCCTTCATCGCCGCCGCTCAAACAGATCAACCCTGCCGAGAACTCTTCGAGATCGTCGAGTGTGGCAGCGCCTTCCGCCTTCATCGCTTCGCGCATCTTGAAGCGTGTAATCAACTGACAGAGATTTTTGTATCCGGTCTTCGAGGCGCAGAGCAGCATGATGCGCGCAGGCTCCTCCGGGCATCGATGGGGGAGCCATGCGGTAGGTTGCAAACGGCTGCCAGACTCCGCAACGGCAATCTCCGCGCCGATGTGCGCGCGAACTCCGCATCGACGGGCGGCAGAGTAAAAGCGCGCAACGCCATAGAGACCGTTGCGGTCGGCAAGTGCAATCGCGGGCATCTCCAGTTCCGCACCGCGCTCGATCAACGCATCGGGCTGCGATGCCGCGGCGAGAAAGCTGAAGGCGCTCGCCGCGTGCAACTCGATGTACTCGGCATTCTCAATCAAGAAATGCCTCCAACTGCCAGACGTTGCGCAACCGGTCGCGCACCAGCAGACACCCCAGAGCCACGCCGTCGCGATCCGCGGCCTCCACATCCCATTCTTCGGCGTCCCATGCATCCAGCGACCACCAGCAACCGCTCGATCGCCATGGGCCGTATGCCGATGCAATGGAGAAGCACTCGTCGCCATCACGAAACGCTGCCGGCTTTTCGCCGCGCATCGTAACCTGGATCGGCCGCGGCGGACGCACGCGACGAAGCGCAATGCGTGCTGCCGGCTGAGCATACGAACGGTCCTGCTCCGCCGCACGCAGTGCCTGCATCTGAAAACTGTGCGGGCGGTGCGTGTCTTCCAATGCCGGAGTTCCTACGCGATCTTCGCCGACGATGGCTCGAATGCGGGCGAGCGTCACATCGAGATGTGAAGGCTCCGGTGTTTGCGGCGCAAAGAGGCCAAGCTGCACCTTGCTCGTATGACCGGAGACGGCCTCGATGGCGAGCGACAGAACCGCAGCCTGAGGAGGATGCGTTGCTGCTTCCAGATGCAGAAGCTTCAGTAGAAACTTGCGATCGGCAGAAGGAATCGCAGGATGAAGCGTGAGCCGGTGCGTTTGGCCGCCTTCAAGGCGCATCTCGATGGCGAGTGAAGCAACGGCGAGCGAACGCGAGGAGGCGCGAGCAACGAGGGCTTCAATCATGCGCGCGGCGACGAAGAGAAGCGAGTCGATCTCTTCGACCGGCGACTCGAACTCGCAGAACTCGCGCAACTCCAGCGCCGGCTCGATCGGTTGAAAATTGTGCGCAGCCACGCCCGCGGCCAGCGCGCGCCATCGGCTTGCCGCGGGACCGAAGCGCGAAACGAGTTCGACCTCAGGCAATGCCGCCAACTGGCACAGCGTGCGAATACCCCACTTGGCAAAGGTTTCAGATTGGTCAATCGAGAGGTCGAGCAGAGCGAGGGTGAGTTTTTCAAGTGCTCTTGCCTCTTCGCCTGAGGCAATGATGTGGATGCCGGGTGTGGATGCAGCCTTCATGCGCGCCGCGTAAAAGTTTTCGCTCACGGCGATGGCCACGCGAAAACCCACTCCAGCTGCGGCCCGGCCAAGTTGCGCGGCCAGCGTATCGGCCGGACCAAAGAGCCGTTCCGAGCCGCCCACATCAAGTACGAAGGCGCACGCCGTGCCACGGCTTGTCTCCTCGATGCGCGGAGAGAACTGCGCAGCGCACTCCAGCAGCACGGCGTGCGCTGACTCTTCTTCGGCTGTCGAGCGGGCCATCGGTTGCAGCCCGGCGATGCCCTCCGCTTCCAGGCGCGTTATGCCATGTACTACGCCGCGTTGCAGTGCGTGACGATTGAGCGAGCAGACAGTCTGTTGCAGCGCGGGACCGTCGAGCACGGCAACCGGCTGCGCGTGCAACTCCGGGCGCAGGCGCAGCAGAGCCTGCGCGGGAAACTCCGCCGCATGGATGGCGAGATAGAGTTCGCGGCTCATGCGCTCTGCTCCATCGCCCACTGCGCGCTCGCCGTCCATGTGGAAGCAGGCGGCTTGCGAGCGCCGAAACTCTGCGGCTGAAAGCGCTGGCGTCTGCGGCTGAGCGCAAAGGCACCCGCATGGAGCACGGTTCCGCCCAACGACTCGATGCGCATCGGCTCGGCGTCGAGCACCACAGCGGCGCTCGACTGCGCGTACGAAGCCCGGCCCAGAACGAGCAGCGAACAACGCGTGCGGTCGGTGGCCTGACGAAAGCGGAACCACGTGGCCAGCGGAATGCGCACCCCATGAGCCGGATCGATCCCGCCCAGGTCCAGCACAATGGCTGCAAAGCCGCCCGCTTGCAGGAGCAGGTCGGTCGAGCGCAGCGCCTGGTCAATTCTCGTCCAGTCTTTTTCTTGTTTCCTCTTTCCGCCGCCGCAGCGCACCCAAAGCAGTTGCCCGAGTCGCACGCCGCTGGCCGCGGCGGACTCGGGGTCGAAGGCATCCTCAGCGTCCACCCAAGCGCAGATCCGCTCCTCATTAGTTCTGGCAGCAAGAAAGGCCAATGCCAGACTGCTTCGCCCCGAGCTGACTGGTCCCACGATCTCGCTGATCGCACCCACCGGAAATCCCCCGTCGAGCAACTCGTCCACCGCGGCAATCCCGGTCGCCGCCACCTCGCGGATGGTGCGCGGCACAGGCGTAAGCGCCGCAGGAAAGCGGGCTTCGAGGGAGCGTTCGAGCTGGAGCCGGAGGGTGGCAGCGGCGGCCATGGTATTCGCCTTATCTTCGCCTATGATTCTCCAGATTTCCCTCGCTTGTCAATTCCCCGGGCGGCCGCGCGAGCAATTATGGAAGCGTCAGATGTGGAAGCTATGCTCGAAAATCAACGCAAGAGATTTTGAATGAATGGTTAAGGGAATGAGGCAGACTGTGCGAAGCGGCAAAAACGGCCCACTGCGGCATGCCTGACCATCAATATTTAGGGCACGGCCGAAGCCGTGCCCTTTTTATAAACCCGACTTTCACCACGGGCTGGTTGGCCGTTCTCCTGAGATCACTTGAGGTCGAAGCGGTCCAGGTTCATCACCTTGCTCCAGGCCGCCACAAAGTCATCCAAGAACGCAGGCTGCGAGTCGGCGCAGGCATAGACTTCAGCGAGAGCTCGAAGCTGAGAGTTGGAACCGAAGACGAGGTCGACGACGGTTCCAGACCACTTGTGTTCTCCGGTCGCCCTGTCGAACCCCTCCAAAACGCCTTCATAAACAGTTGACTTCCGCCACTTCGTCTTCATATCGAGGAGATTCACGAAGAAGTCATTGGTCAAGGTTCCGGGCCGCGTGGTGAAGATGCCATATTCGGAGTGCCCGAAGTTTGCATTCAGGGCGCGCATACCGCCGATCAGAACCGTCATTTCGGGAGCGGTGAGCGTCAGCAGGTTCGCCTTATCTACAAGGAACTCCCCCGCCGATGACTCCTGGCCCTTGTGGATGTAGTTGCGGAATCCGTCTGCGACCGGCTCCAAGACAGCGAACGAATGCACATCTGTCTGCTCCTGCGTGGCATCTGTGCGGCCGGGCGAGAAGGGAACCTTCACGTCGTGGCCGGCCTTCTTCGCAGCCTCCTCGACAGCTACACAGCCGCCCAGAACGATCAGGTCAGCAAGCGAGACCTTCTTGCCACCGGACTGGACGGCGTTGAAATCCTTCTGGATCGCCTCCAGGATTGCAAGAATCTTCGCCAGTTCGGCCGGCTGGTTGACCTCCCAATCCTTTTGCGGCGCCAGGCGAATGCGCGCCCCGTTGGCCCCGCCGCGCTTGTCGGTGCCGCGGAAGGTTGCCGCCGACGCCCAGGCCGTGGTGACCAGTTGCGAAATGGAAAGCCCTTCTGTTTTGAGGATGATGCCCTTCAGGGCAGCAATATCCTGCTCCCCAATCAATTCATGATCCACTGCCGGCACGGGGTCCTGCCAAATCAGCGGTTCCTTGGGAACAAGCGGACCGAGATAACGGGAGAGAGGTCCCATATCGCGGTGCGTCAGCTTGAACCAGGCCTTGGAGAAGGCGTCGGCGAGTTCCTGCGGATTCTCGAGGAAGCGGCGGGAAATCTTCTCGTAGATCGGGTCCATCCGCAGGGAGAGGTCCGTCGTGAGCATGAATGGGGCGTGCTTCTTCTTGGGGTCGTGGGCATCCGGCACGGTACCTTGTGCAGATGCGTCCTTGTGCGTCCATTGTTGGGCGCCGGCGGGGCTCTTCGTGAGCTCCCATTCATAGCCGAAGAGGTTTTCCAGGTAGTTGTTGTCCCACTTCACCGGGTTCGTGGTCCATGCGCCCTCCAAGCCGCTGCTGATGGTATCGACGCCTTTTCCGCTGCCGAAGCTATTCTTCCAGCCCAGGCCTTGCTCTTCGATTGGTGCGCCCTCGGGTTCGGGGCCGACATACTTGCTCGGATCGGCGGCGCCATGAGTCTTGCCGAAGGTGTGTCCGCCGGCGATGAGGGCAACCGTCTCCTCGTCATTCATTGCCATGCGAAGGAACGTCTCCCGGATATCCCGAGCCGCGGCAATCGGATCCGGCTTGCCATTCGGTCCTTCCGGATTCACATAGATCAGGCCCATTTGAACAGCACCGAGAGGATTCTCGAGCTGACGGTCGCCGCTGTAGCGTTCGTCTCCCAACCACTTGCCCTCGGAGCCCCAGTAATTGTCTTCTTCCGGCTCCCAGGTGTCCTCGCGCCCACCGCCGAAACCGAATGTCTTGAGTCCCATCGACTCGATGGCCACGTTGCCGGCGAGAATTATCAGGTCGGCCCAGGAGATCTTCCGGCCGTACTTCTGCTTGATCGGCCAGATCAACCGGCGTGCCTTGTCGAGGCTCACATTGTCAGGCCAACTATTCAGGGGAGCAAATCGCTGCGCTCCGGAGCCGCCGCCGCCGCGGCCATCGGCGATACGGTAGGTGCCAGCACTATGCCAAGCCATGCGGATGAAGAAGGGCCCATAGTGACCGTAGTCCGCAGGCCACCAATCCTTTGAGTCCGTCATCAAGGCCTTGAGGTCTTTGATTACGGCATCCAGGTCGAGGCTCTTGAACTCCTTGGCGTAATTGAACTCCTCGCTCATGGGATTGGAGAGTGGGGAATGTTGATGTAAGATCTTAAGATTCAGTTGATTGGGCCACCAGGTTGCGTTGGTGGGGATTCCAGCCGCTGTGTGTTTCACTGCGCCGCTCGAAAACGGGCACTTTGCTTCCTCTGACATGGTCCTCTCCTTTGACTGCGTGCAGTTTAGCACCGGATTCAGTCTTGAGATTAGATGCCAATCAAGCAACCTGGGAATCGTATGAAGGAAGCCGCTCAAACGAATTCGAAGAGTTTGGCGCGATACCGGAAGAACCAACGGAAGTGGCTGAGGACGTTCTGGTCCTGCCCAGCGGTACCCCATCTCAATCAAGGCAATTGACACTAGGTTTGAAATCGCCCAGGTTGGTCCATCAGAGGTGAAAACGTTCTCTTTTTGCGTATATACTCGTTTTTGCGTACAAGAATCAGGAAATCCTGCAAAGGGCCTACTATGAACACGCTCCGTAAGACAATCATGCTGGGAATAGGCGTCCTGGCCGTATTGGCAGTTACCGTCTATTCTGCCGCGCAAGCCCCTGCGCCTGCCGCTCCGCCTCCTGCTGCTGCTCCACCTCCTGCCGCCGCACCCAGAGATGCCTGGCCACCCGTTGGCGGACCCAACTTTGCCGCGCCAAAGAAGGATGGTCCTCGCAGCATCGCGCCTTACTTTACACCTGCCACCTCGGCCCCCAAGCTTCCTGACGCCGACGGCTTCCTCCAGCGCTGGCTGCTTCTTGAGCCGATCGCCAAGCCGAATCGCAGCAACACCGTTTTTACTGGCACCTACGTCCGGAGCACCTTCAGTACCGAGTACTTTCCCAACCAGTTCACCGTCCTCCCGCACAACGGTGACAAGGTGACGGTTGCGGACAAGGAACTCGCATGGCATGCTCTGGATTCGGCCAATTTCGACGTCAAGCTTTTTCGCTTCGCCTACGGCCTGAACAAGCCAACTTACGGCGTCATCTTCTGGGCCGTTACCATCGTCAACAGCCCGCGTGAGATGAAGAACGTTCGCCTGGCCGTCGGCTCCAATTCGGCATCGATGTGGTGGCTCAACGGCAAAGAAGCCGCCGGCCTCTTCGACGATCGGCGCATGGTGATGGATGACGTCGTTTCCAAACGGCTCACGCTCAACAAGGGCCGGAATGTTCTTCGCGGCGCCGTCATCAACGGCCCCGGCTTGAGCGATTATTGCGTCCGCTTTATCGATGAGAACGGCGAACCGGTCAAGGGCATCACCACAAGCCTTGAATAACGCTGGAGTGCGCGAGTCTTCAACTTTTTCTCGACTGTTTATTGGTCGCAATCGTTTTGATTTCGGAGCTTCTATGAAATTCAGTTATCTGGCCGCAGCGGGTTTCGCCCTGCTCTCTCTTTGTGCGTCTGGCCGTGTTTGGGCTCAGTTGGATGGCGAGCCCTACATTCACGATCCCTCGACGGTCATTCAGTCTGACGGCAAGTACTACACCTTCGGCACCGGCGGCGGCGGCTTGATCTCCGACGATGGCTGGACCTGGCACACCGGGGCCGTGCGCACCGGCGGCGGAGTAGCTCCTGATGTGATCAAGATCGGGGATCGGTACTACGTGGCCTATGCCGTGGGCGGCGGCGGGATGTCCGGAGGGCACGCCAGCAATGTCAAGATAATGTGGACCAAGACCCTCGATTCCAAATCCCCCGACTTTGGGTATCACGATATAGGCGTCGTTGCCTCGAGCGACGGCGTTGAGGATTGTGATGCTATCGATCCGGCGTTCTTGTATGCGAAGGGCCATCTGTGGCTCAGCTACGGGACCTACTTCGGCTTTATCCGCATCGTCGAACTCGATCCCAAAACCGGCCTGCGCATCCCAGGCAACAAGCCAGTCAACGTCGCCATCGACATGGAAGCCTCTGACATGATGTATCGCGATGGCTGGTACTACCTGCTGGGCACGCATGGCACCTGCTGCGACGCCGCAAACTCCAGCTACAATTTTCGCGTGGGCCGCTCCAGAAGCGTCCTGGGCCCCTACGTCGACAATGTGGGCATTCCGCTGCTCAAGGGCGGCGGCAAGCTTGTCGTTGCCGGCCACGGCCGCGTCTTCGGCACCGGCCACTTCGGCCTGCTCGACCTTGGCGATGGCGTACAGAAATTCTCAATGCACTACGAGGCCGACATGGACCGCAGCGCCCGCAGCGTGCTGGATATTCGCCCGCTGCTGTGGAAAGACGGATGGCCAGTCGGCGGAGACAATTTCCAGGCGGGCACATACGAGATCGAGTCCGAACGGAGCGGCTTTGCGCTGGAACTGGCTGTGGACTTCGTGCGGATCAATACACCCCGGCGCGGTTTTGGCCCCCCTCCTGGCGGCCCTCCTCCAGTCCAACCGCAAACTGGAAACCCAGCTCAACCGGCTGCCGCGCATCCAAGCCAACCGCCGGCTCCTGGCGGTTTTTGGGGTCCCCCGACCGGCCCCATATCCCCAATTCCCGATCAGACTCTCGAACAGGATTCAGCAGGCTGGCCGGCGGGCAACATCGATGTTGATCTTCTCGACTACATGATCCGACCTCATCAGAAGTGGGCGATCACACCGGTCCCCAATGCCGGTGGCTATCCTGGCTCGCCCTATTTCAAGATCCAGACCGCCGGCACCGAGCGAACGCTGGCTGCAACCGCTGACAATGAGGTTGTGGCGCTTCCTGCCTTTACTGGTACTCCCGAACAACTGTGGCGTATCGATCAGTTGACCGATGGAACTTACCGCATCCTGCCCAAGACGATGGATAATTCCAAGGAACCGTTGGTCCTGACCGCGGTGGGCGCCAGCACGCCAACGCTAGCCAAGTTCGACCCCAAGAGCGACAAGGGGCGCTGGAACTTTAGAAAGCCGTAAAGCCAGCAGGTCGATAATCGGTAATCCTGAATGGGGAAGACGGGGCAGATCTCGTTTTCCTCATTCTTTTTGGCGGCGCAGGCCCGCGATAGCAAGTTCAGATTGTGTCTGTCTCTGCGAAAAGGTGCTCAATGCAATCGAGACGTGAGTTTCTTGGAGTCTTACCCGCCGGTCTGCTTGGTGCTGGTTACGCAGCAACCCTACCAGCCACGCCAATCGAAAAGGAGGACAGACCGTCTCTCACTCTTTCTCCGGCGCAGCCCGTGCATGGCCCACTGGATGAAGTAACGGTCCAGGGCGCAGGCGCGCATCGGCTTCTAGTTCTCGATGGGGATGGCAAGCCGTATGTTGACTTGAACGTGGAGCTGCCCTTCTCCTTTCGGGTCGGAGGAGCGTTGGGCACACACACCGTTCTGCTCCTGAATGAGAACGGCTTGTTGCAGAATCACGTCAGCTTCCGGACCGATGCGCATACGGAAATTCAGGAGGCCAGCGGAGCGTATCAACATCTGCTGGATACGCTTTTCTGGACCATGGCTTCAGATGGACCGGTGGGCGCGCGCCGTCACGATGGCCGCGTTTATACATACTGGGTCGATTGGCTGCTCGACAACACCAACACACTGAAAGGCATGCGCTACTTCTGGCCGGAGGTTCGCCAGAGCTTCGAGATCTTTTCCGCGACGCAGCGCGAAGACGGCATGATCTGGGAGAACCATCTGGATCGTACGCCTCCCGTCAACGACTGGGACCGGCGATTCAACTATGGTGACTTCTCGCGGTCGGCGGATGGAGGATATGTTGGACTGCGCCGCGCTCCGGTAGAAAACCACGTGGAGATGTACTTTCTGGAAGCGCTATACCTGGTGTGGAAGACCACGGGCGACGATGCCTGGATGCACCAGCATCTTGATCGTGCGCTGCACGCGGTGCACTACAGCATCAACGACCCTTATCGCTGGTCGAAGAAGTTTGGACTGCTTAAACGCGGGTTGACCATCGATACCTGGGATTTCCTTTGCGACAGCGAGGCCGCGCTCGCCGGAGGCGACATGATGGTCGTCGATCTTGAAAAGACCCACTTCGGCGTCTTCTTCGGCGACAACACAGGAATGATCGCAGGATGCCGCTCGCTGGCCGAGATGCTCGACCACGCGGAGCGCGGAGATGATGCGCGCCAGATGCGCCAACTCGCCGATGAGATGGAAGAGCGCCTGAATCGCCTCAGTTGGAATGGACATTTTTTTACGCATTGGGTGGCGGAAGATCCTGCCTTCAAGCCCGATCTGGGAGTAGACATGAATAGCCAGATCTCCTTATCCAATGCCTACTCGCTTAACCGCGGCATTCGGCAGCAACAGGCTCGCGCCATCATCCAGAGTTATCAGGCGATACGAGCCGAGATGCCGACCTCCTCGCCGGGAGAGTTTTACTCCATCTATCCGCCCTTCCCCAAGGGATTCGGCAGTGAACAAGGGCTATGGGATTATGTGAACGGCGGAGTGCTGGCTTGTACGGCAGGCGAACTGGCGCGCGGCTGCTTTCAACATGGATTCGAGAGTTATGGCGCGGATATACTTCGGCGTGTCCATGAGATAACCAAGCGGCATCGCGATTTATTGCCCGGCATTCTGCGCGGCAAGCAACCGGAGCGCCCTCACACGGAGTTCATTCCGATTGATCTCCGCGCTCAGGCAAACTGTGACACCGGCAAAGGCAGTGAGGATGTGCCCGGCTGGGTCAACGAGGCGAAGAACTATCTCATCGACTTTCCTGGTGGCAATCAGGAGTTTCGCGGCGTTCCATTTCAGATAACTTCGGCGGCGGAGAATGGCCATCGCGCCTGCATTGGCGTTTCCTCATTGCCGCGCTATACATCGAAGGTTGAGATCCCCGTTCACCGCGCGTGCCGCAGCTTCTACTTGCTTCACGCTTGTTCCGGAGGCGAAGCGACGGTGGGCAAACTCACCATCCGCTACGAGGACGGAAGCAAGCAGATTGAATACATTGAACCTGGAACAAATGTTGGTAACTTCTGGGCTCCGGAGGACAAGGAGTTTAACAACCGCTTTGGGCCAATCGGGCCAGAGCGAATGCAAGTCGCCTGGCGCGGTAAAAGCGAGTTAATCGCCAATGTTGGAGTGTGGATCACAAGTTTCGCTCCTCAGCACGTCGATAAGGCGATTGCTTCGTTTGAGCTGGAGAGCCTGGAGAATGGAGCCAAATGGTTCGTGATTGGAGTTACACTTTCCGACCAGCCTCCCTTCCTTCCTCCTTGGAACGATGTTTCGGGAGGCATGCCGAATAACTGGGGCGCGGGATGCGTCACGGCGGCGTTGCTTGAAGGACTCGCCGGCATTGAAGACACCGGCGCAGGCTTCCGCTCTGCGCGCATTTCGCCGAGGTGGTTAGCCGCCGAGGTGCAAGAGGTAAAAGTTACAGTGCGCTATCCCGCGGGGCGGGGATACGTTGCCTATCACTATCGAAAAGAGGGATCGAGAATCAATCTCCATTGCGCCAGTTGCGCAGAGAAGACAACACTTCGTTTACCGCTGCCGCCGGGCATGCATTGCGATAAGGCGCTCCTCAACGAACGTCCTGTTGATTTCCGCGTTGAAACGGTGGAAGAGACAAGATACGCAGTTGCAGAAGTTGAAGGGCGTGGCGCGCACCATCTGCGAATTGAACTCGCGTAACTGCGGGGGAAATCAGATCCTCGCCCGCTGTGGTAATTTCTTTGATGAAAAGTTTTTCCAGATTGCCCGCTTTGTAATTGCGCAAACCAATCAAGAACCAAGGAGACTTGAGATGTCCATGAATCGACGTGAGTTTTTGGCAGCTTCAGTGGCGAGCGCCGCCCTTATGCAGCAAGGGGTGACGGCCTTCGCCGCAACGGGAGGAAGCATCCAGGTCGCGATCGATGCGTCCAAGATCGGCGAGCCGGTCAATCCGCTGATCTTTGGTGGTTACATGGAGCCTGCGACCACGCAAATATGGGCCGAGATGTTGAGCGACAGAAAGTTCGCGAACCCGGTTACCGATACTGCGCTTCCGCCATCGAACTCCCCTTTCCGGCGTTTTATGGGCGAGCCATTCAAGCCGGTGGGGCCGGCAGGAACCGTCGCAATGGACACGATTCGGCCATTTGTCGGCAAGCACAGCCCGCGCGTCACGCTGGACGGCTCCGAGCCCCGCGGCATTCAGCAGTCCAAATTGCGCCTGGGACGCGGCAAGAGCTACGATGGCCGCATTTTCCTTGCCGGCGATCCCGGCGCTAAAGTTATGGTCCGGTTGGTTTGGGGGACCGGCGGCGGCGACTCGCAAATAATCTCGATTACGCCGCTCTCTCGCGAGTTCCGGAAGTTCCCTTTGAAATTCACTGCCGCAGCCGACACGGAGAATGCGCGTTTGGAGATTTTGGGCAGCGGCAGCGGCGCGTTTCACATTGGAGCTGCTTCGCTGATGCCTGCCGATAATGTGCAGGGTTTTCATGCAGAGATGATTCGGCTTTACAAAGAAGAGGGCTTCAAGATGTTCAAATGGCCCGGCGGCAACTTTGTCTCTGCCTACGACTGGCGCGATGGGATTGGCGATCGGGATAAGCGCCCGCCGCGGCTGCAAGTGATGTGGTCCGACAGGGTGGAGTCGAACGACGTGGGACTTGATGACTTTATAGCCCTTTGCCGTCTGGTGGGAGCCGAGCCCGATCTGGCGATTAATAGCGGATTCGGCTCGGCGAGCGAGGCGGCCGAGGAGGTGGAATACTGCAATGGTTCCGTCGAAACGCGCATGGGCAAAATGCGCGCGGAGAACGGCCATCCAGCGCCCTACAATGTCCGTCTTTGGACCATCGGCAATGAAATGTATGGCGACTGGCAGTTCGGCTACATGGCGCTCGACCAGTATTGGGTGAAGCACAACTTCATCGTCGATGCCATGAAGAAAGTGGACCCGACGATCAAGGTGACCGTCTCCGGGGCAAGTATATGCGAGAAGTCATTGGGCGGCGCGGAAAAGAGAAACAATTTCTTTCCTGATATGTGGGAGGCGCCTATGACCGCCAAACTTCCCTACGAGTTTGGCGGGCTGAACGACTGGGACGGATGGCTGCTGGAAAAGTGCGCCGGTAACATCGACTATCTCTCCGAGCATACCTATGCCTATCCCGACCTGGCCTTCGACGCCGAGAAGCAGCTCTTTGTGGATGTTCACGATCCACTACAGTTCAGAGCGCGGCGCCTGGCCAACCGCATCGGCGGGGCCTTCGATGCGTGGGATAAATATCTCGAGAAGATGCCGTGGTTGAAAGAGAAGGGAATCAAGTTCATCTTCGATGAATGGGGCAATCGTCTGCGCTCGGCCTCGCCGAACGACACCGGGAGCTTCATGCGCCAGGCCGGAATGCTGGTGCCGCTCTCTTATGCGCTTTGTCTGCATGAGATCTTCCGGCACTCCGATATGATCGAGGCCAGTTGCGCGACGGGAGGGCTGCGTTTGTTGACCGGACCCACCGGCGACGCGGTGGGCTTTGCGGCCGAGGGTGTGGTGATGAAGCTGATGCAGAATCACTTTCTCAATGCCCTTCCGGTTGCGCTCGACGGAGATTCGCCTCAGCAGATGGTGCCCGGCGTGGCCTTTGTCGATAGAGGAATAAAGCCCACCGGAAGCCCGACCTATCCTCTGGATATTCTCGCGGCCTTCTCTGGCGATCGCAAGAAGTTCCTCCTTTCAGTGGTCAATTCAACGGAAGAGGGCCACAGCTT
>Ga0182014_10005001_pt1 | contig 14918 bp, 5 predicted proteins | sample 612S2DmetaG_FD_120489 | JGI IMG/M metagenome (GOLD analysis project Ga0182014, IMG submission 120489) | Permafrost microbial communities from Stordalen Mire, Sweden - 612S2D metaG | ecosystem: Environmental > Terrestrial > Soil > Wetlands > Permafrost | place: Sweden: Stordalen | collected... | reverse complement strand
GGCGGAAGCCGGAAACCCGGGGCCGCTTCGCCGACGACACAAATGACTTGGCTCTTTTGTCATGATTTTCTGAAACCCAGAATTTCGACCGCTATAATGTGCCAGACCGTTAGTGATCGCTCTCTCCCGTTTCCTCAGCGACGCGTTGGAAGTACTGCCCGACCTGGCGGCGATAGCGGACGGGAACGGCGCCCTCGCTGCTGCCGGTGGCGGCGCCGGGCGCCAACACCTCGCCGGGTGTGGCGGCATCGGGGTTCTTGCCGGCCGACTTGGCGGCCAGCCCGCTGCCGCCGCCGGCATGCTTCACCCGGCCGTCCGACGGACCTCCGCTTCCCGTAGACAATTCGGGCAGTCCGCCGTAGAGGCCGAAGGTGCTAGAGCCGGCCGCCATGCCGCCGCTATTTTTCATGCCCGTCTTGGCCGTCATTTGGCTGATCGTGTTGCCCAGGGATTTCGACAGGCTCGGGTGAAACGCCAGGCTCCGCTCGGCGCCCTTGCCGACGTCGCGGCCACGATGGATGAACTTTGCCAGGATGTCGGCGGCTTCTTGGGCTTTTTGCTGGCCGCGCGTCGGCGCCAACTCGGCCAAGGCCGTCTCGGCCGCCGCCATGGCTTCCGACGCCCCGCTGCCGCGCACGTCGCGGGCAAACGCCTGCGTCGTCTGGCGGAGGTCCGCCAACTGGGGACTTTCCGGAAGCTTCTCGACGTGCTCTTGCAGGTCATCGAGGAACTTGCCCAGCGACTGGCGAATTTGCCGCTGCTCCTCCTCCAGGCCGCGCACACGCGGCGTCGGCACGGGGTCCTCCTCACCATTGCGGCCCTTCATGGCCGCCAGCCGTTTGGCCATGTCCTGCTGCCGCAGAAACAACGTTACGAATCGCGACTGATCCTCAATCAGCGGACGCACCGCCTCGAAATACTCCAGGGGTTTGACGGCCGACTCGCGGTATTGTTCGCGGCCGGAAGCCAGCCGCTCGGCCATCTTTGCCAAGTTGTTGGCTACCGCCCCATTGGACAAGTCTTGGCCCGCTTGAAGTTTCTGCAGTTCCTCGGCCATTCCCGCGGCCATTTGGGCGAGTTGGTCCAACTGCGGCGTGAGATTCTTGTCGAGATCGTAGGGGAGCGAGAACTCCGATAGTTTACGCAAGTCCTCGCCCTCCTGCTGCATCGGCTGCTGGAGCCGCTCAAGTCCCCGCCGGGCTTCCTCGCTGAGCTTTTCGCCGGGCGGCAGCTTGTTCAATTTGTCGCGCAGCTCGTCCACGTCTTTCACCAGGCCTTCGATGCGCCGCCGGGCCGCATCGTATTTCGAGAACACGGCTTGGATCCCGAGCCGCGCGCCGATCAGGCGGTCGAACTCTTCCTGGCTGACGATGCGCACCGTAGCCACGGCGCTTTCCGCCCGCTTGGCCCCGGCGGGATCGTTGTCCTCCACGCGGCCGAAGAGCTTGATCACGTCGCCCGGCTGCAATCCGTACCGGGCCAGCGGCAAATCGTGGCGCTGGTCCCAGCGGCGCGGCGGCAGCGACGGCAGCGGCAGATCGGCCGCCACGGGGCGAGAATCGTTCACGCTGTGGAGCAATTGCAGCCGCGAAATCCCGCAATCGTCTTCCGCCGACAGCAGCACCGGCAACTTGGCGGTCGGCGTCGCCAGCGACATCCTCTCCGGTTGGGAAATGCGAATCAGCGGCCGTCGGTCGGGCAGCATCACGAGGTTGCCGGAAAATGCCTGCTGCGAAGCCTGGCCGGACTGGTCGACTACCCGGCACTCGAACTTCCCATCGCTGCCGATCGAAAACTCGCCGGCCACCTCCGGGCTGTTCGGGTCGATAGGCTTCATGGGGAAGGTGGTGGGCTTGTCCTTCGGCGTGCGCGTCTTTTCTACTGTCGGTACGTGTTGTGGTTGTGGTGCAGGTGGCTGGCCCGCCGGGGAATCGGCGGCCCGCGTGCGCCACACGGCGATGGTTCCGCCGCGTAGCGGCCGATTGCTGCGGAGGAAGACTTGAACCTTGGTACCCCGCAAGCCGCTGATTCCCTCCTTGGGCACAGGGCCTTCATATGTCGCGAGATGCGCGTACTCCGGGGGCACGATGCGGAGCCGCACGCCTTCAATTTGCGGCACGCTGATGACGCCGATCCGGTATTTCGGGCTGCGCGCGCGGTAGGCGCGGACGAAATAATCGGCCGGTTCGATCACTTTCGCCAACACCGCCCGCCAAACGCCGTTGCCCTCGGGGAACATCGGCAAGGGGGGCTCCTGGCCGTGGGCCGTCGCCAGCACCAACTCCAATTGCTCGACGGGCTCTCCGACGACCGTGGCGCGAACATCCAATTCGCTGCCATAAAGCACCTTGACGTCGCCCGGTGCGATCTGGAACCTGGTCAGCGAGAAGGGTGGGATGTCGTCGAACGGACGGAGCAAGCGGCTCCCCTGCGTCTGAACCAGGCCTGGCAAACAGACCGCCAGGATGGCCAGTATGGCCCAGAGCGCCGTCAGCACGGCCAGAGAATGGTCCAACGGTCGGACGGGCACCGCCTTGGCCAAGGGAACCTGCCGGGCGGCTGCGGCGGCAGCCTGGGCCGCCAACATCGCCAGCCCGGCGCTCAGCCGCGGCGTTTCCACGCCGCCGGCCTCGTAGCGCTGCTGTGCCAGTTCCCAGCCGGTCAGGATTTCGCCGCCGGCATCGCCGGCCTGATCGAGCCGTCGGGCGACGGCCGCGTCGGCGGTGGCGCGAAGGGTTATGGCTGCCAGCGTGCCGAGAGCTACGATGCCGCTGATGCCAGCCGCGCCAAGCGTGACGATCCGACATGCGGGCGACAATTCCCACAGCAGGTCCAGCCAGGCTCCGCACGACAAGAGCACGGTTGCCGCGGCCAAGCCCCATAGCGTGCCCGTAGCGGCGCCCCGGCACCACAGCCGACGGCGGACGCGACGGAGCAGTCTATCGAGGGAAGTCATGGCGTTTTATCCACGAGACAAAAAGCGTCGATGGAAACCGGTTTTGATTGTGGAACGGTTCCGTCGCTCGATCCCGGGATTGCAATCCCGGGGCGTTTGTCACGTTCTGTAATCATTGTAGGAACCACGTTTTCATACCAATCCCGATCGGCGGCGCACACTCCAGGCGGCGCCCCAGATCACAAAAGCCCCCACTAGCACCCACCAGTGGTCCCAGGCCATGGTCCGCGTCGTGCGTTGAGGCCGCGTACGGCCGAGATGCTGATCGAAGTATTGCGCCAGCAGGTGCAGAGCATTGCTTTCCAAGGTTGCACCGCCGCTCTCCTCGGCAATCAGCGTCATGACCTGCGGTTGCGCCCGGACGTCGAGGCGCTCGGCCAGGTTTCCGCGCACGTCGAAGGCCGCCATGCCCGACGCATCGTTCCGGCCGGCGCCCAAGACGCGGAGCGAGAATCGTCCTTCGGGAAGTCGGCCCAAGGCGAGGTGGTATTGGCCCGGATCGCTGCCGCTTGGCGTGCAGACAAAGTCCCGCGGATGTTCCAGCGATTCACCGGCGAGCTCGACTTGCGGCGGCTTGCCCAACCGATCGCGGACCAGCAGGGTCGCCGTGACGTTCTCGTCGGTGCGGAAGGTGAGCTTGTCGGCGCGCAACGCCAATCGCTGCGAGGGCAGCAGGCCGGCGTTGACCACCAGCCAGCGGACCAGGCTTTTCCACAGCGACGCGTAGACTTCCTGGTGGCGTTGAAGCTCGGGCGGGAGGAAGGCCCAACGCCACATGCCGGCGCCCTCCACGACGACCACCCGACCGTTGCCGACCGGCTGATAGATCATGACGGGCCCGGCGTCGCCGGAGTTGCCGGCAACACCCGTCGCCAGCACGACGGCCAGCGTCTTGGGGGCTTCCGGCCGCGTGGTGGTGGCCAGCGAGGGCAAACCGCCCAGCGGATCTTGTCCGTCGTCGGCGATCGGCAACCACCGCAGCGCCTGGCCGACGTCCGTCAGTTGCACGCGGAAGCGCGATTCCGCCGCCGGCGTCCAGCGCAGGGGCATGAGCTCTCCCAACCGGCGACCGATTTTCGAGGCCGGCGGACCGCGGAAGCAGACCAGCGATCCTTCGCCCTCGGCCAGCCATTTCCGCAGTTTCACCAAGCCATCGTCCGTCAAGAAGACCTCGGCGTCGCGGCCGAGGATCACAATTTGGTAAGGCGCCAGCCCGCCGTCGTGGGAGAGGAACTTTCCCGCCTCTTTTTCGATCGTCCATGGTTCCTCCGTCTTCGGCGGATCGGCACGCTTCGCGGCAGCGCTCTGGGGAGCGGATTTCTCCGCCGCCGGCGCTGGCCGGGGAATGTTCCGCTGCAGCAATCGCCCCTCGGCCAGGCGCACCACGCTGGTCAGCTCGATCGCCGGATCGGCCGAGAGCGTTCGCACCAGGAACTTCGTGTCCCAGTAGGGCTTGCCCTCCAATAAGAGCACGCGGATCGGCTGATCGACCACGCGCAGCACCATCGGCGCCGTATTGTTGACCGTGACGGCTTCCGCCGGCAAGGGCTCGGCATGCGCCTCATAGCGGTACAGCCCGCTCTGCTCGTGCGACACGTAGAACACCTCTTCGACAACGGCATCGGGCTTCAAGGCGACGTCGCGCCGCGCGACCGATTTGCCGCCCAGGAGGAGCGAGAGCACGGTCTTCGCTGCCGCGGAGCCGCGCTGCCGCACGCTTACCGCCACCGGCACCCGCTGGCCGACAAAGGCCAACTCCTGCGGTTGCTGAAGACCGACTTCGAGATCGTTGACCGAGGCGGGGCCACCGATGGTTTGCGCATAGACGGGCGCAGCCATGGACTTGGCTTTGGCCGCGCTTTGCCGCAGTTGCTCGATGCCGCCGCTGTTGTGGATGCCGTCGCTGAGCAACCACATCGCCTGACCTTGCGGCCGATCGTCCACCAGACTTTCTTGCAGGGCGGCCGCCAGATCGGTTGTCGCCCCGTCCGGTTGTTGTTTTGACAAACTCTCGATCGAGGCCGGCGAAGAGGTCTCGGCAAACGTGCGCAGCCGGACTTCATAGCGATCGCTCAACCGTTGGGCCGCGATGGTAGCGAGCGAGACGGCTGCCTGATAGCGTGTTTGATCATTCTCGGCGTCGCGCGTGGCCATGCTGGCCGAGCGGTCGATCAGGATCGTAAGCAGCGGCTTGCCCGCGGGCAGCGGCATCTGCTCCAGCCACGTCGGATTGAGCAGGATCGCCAAGGGGATGGCGGCCGCCACGGCCATCAGCGCGATCATGGCCCACCACCTTCGCGCCGGCAGACGACGGCGTCCGGCCACGGCGTACCATCCCAACAGCATCGCCACCGCCAAGGCCAACGGCGCCCAAAGGGCCAGCGGGATACAGGGATCCAAGGTGAGGTGGTTCATAACGTCACGCACGGAAGATCAGCAAGGCCGAGGTTTCGCCCAAGAGGCACACAATGCACGCCACGGCAAGCCACTTCCAAAAGTCCTCGCGGCGTTGACCATCCTCGGCGACGTCGCGACAAGCGACGGCATGTCCCGCGGCCAGCCGACGGGTCAACACGTCCGGGGACAGCGATTCGAGCCGGCTCTCTTCGCCGGGAACCTTCACGGCCATGGCGAACACCGTTACCCCGTCGCGCTCGACGCGGTACACGCCCGGCAGATCCGGCGCCGGCCAGCGCCACGTCACGCCGATGGTTTCGTCGACCAATTCGCCGTAGCGACCGGCACTGGCGTCTGTGCCCGGGTCATAGGGGCCGCGCAGCCGGAGGCCGGCCGCCGCACCGGCTTCGGCCGGGAGATGGACCACCATCGGTTCACCGCAGAATGCCGGCTCGGTGGCGCGGCGGCGATCGAGCATCTGCTCGATCAACTCGGCCAACAGCGGGACGAAGGCGGAGGTTTTTGGCAGGTTCGACGCGGCCAAATCGGCGTTCACGACCGCCAGCGCGCCGGCATCGGACGAAGTGAGCACGATGCCGGCCGAGCCGTCGCTATACGTTGCCAGCACGTCGGTCGCCAAACCGCCGTCGAGACGGCGGGAGCTGAGACCGCCGGCGAAGCGGAGTTGACCGAGAATCGAGGTGAGGCTATCGCCGAAGACGCTAAACGGCGGGGCGTTGCGATCGACCGAAGCGAAGACCAGGTCCCGCCGCGCTTGGCCGTCGGGAGGCGGCGCGAACTCCACGGGCATTTGCAGCCCGCTGCCGGCGGTCTCGCACAATCGCTTCAGGTTGCTGGCGTCGATCGGCTCGGCGGTCACGTACAGGATCGGCCGCCCATGGCGCAACAACCCCGCCAGCAAATTCACCGTTTCCTCGGCAAGCCGGCCCGGATGATCCAACAGGACCAAGTCGCCCGCGGCCAGCACCGAGTGGTCGAAGGCGGCCGGATCGAGCCGAATCACCGTGGGGGACGGCGCCGCGGCGCCGCCGTTTGCGATCGCAGTCGCGGGGTGCTGGTCATCACGTTGCCGAGCGCTTCTCGCCGTGGGCGCAAGCGCACATTCGAGGAACAGGCTCGACGTGGCCTTTCGCCCTGCCGGCTGCCGGGTCATCAGAATATAGGTTGGCGGCGGCCGCACGTGCAGCACGAAAGGAGCGACATTGTCGGCGGCCAGCGCATCGTCGACGCCAAGCAGCCGCGCCTCACCCACGTGCCAGCCCGGCGTATGCAAGCCGAGTTCCTCCGTCAACGTGGTGTGGCGGCCGGGCGGAGACGTGCCGGACAACCGCCAAAGCGAAGTTCCGACCGCTACCTCGACCGTGATCTTGCGCGTAGCGGACGAGTAATTGCCCACCTCGACCGCCAATTGCGTGCCGCCCGCGGAGCCGGCCGAGCGGCCTTCCACGCGCAGGATCGCCAAGTTCTCGGGCGGTTTGGGGGGGGCGATCGATTCCAGTTGGATCTGCGTATCGGCAGCGAGGGGAGAGAAGTCGGCTTTTGCCCAGCTAGTACGCTGGAAATCGCTGACCACGACCAATTCGCGCCGGCGGCGATCGAATGGGGAGGCGGGGGCCAACATGGAGGCGGCGAGTTCCAACGCCCGATTGACCTCCATGCGCTGGGGCAAGGCGCGGCAGTCGGCCAACTCGCGGCGCAAGGCGTCGAAGTTCGTCGACGGGGCATCGAACACGCCGTGCGGCCGGGCGCCGGCAAGAATCAGATTCGCCGCCAAGCCGGGCTGGTAGCGGAGATGATTGGCGGCCGCCGTCCGCGCCCGCTCCATTTGTTCGATGGCCCCTTCCCGGGCGGCCATGCTCAGGCTGACATCCAATATGACCACGCGCACGGCATCGCCGCTCTGGAGACCGGAAACCAGCAGCCGCTCGCCGTACTGCGGCCGAGCAAAGGCCAGGGCGATCAGCAACACGGCCAGCATGCGCAGACTCAACAACAGCAGGTCGCGGAGCCGATGCCAACCGCGCCGCTGGCGGACGGCCTCGCGGACGAAACGGAGCGTCGACAGCGGCATTCGCACGGGCCGCGGTCGCGTGAGCCAGTGAATCCATAGCGGCCCGGTCGCCGCCGCCAAGCCGATCACGATTGCCCAGGGATGCAAGAACATCATCGTCGGATCATGTAGTGACCGATGGTCGCGGCAAGGGTGGCACGTCCCTGAGCGGAGCGAAGGGTGTGTTCCCCCCATCACCACGCCCTTCGCTGCTCAGGGCGTGCCACCCAAATTCAACCCTCCGGGCGTGCCATCCCAATTCAACAACTGGTTCTGTTACAGGCCCTTATCCCGCTCTTTCCACCAAGAAGCCTGCCAACGTCTGCAAGTACGCGATCGCCGTGGAGATACGGCGATAATCGCAACCACCGGCCAAGGCCAACTGGCGAACCATCGCCAGGTGGGCCGCGAATCGCTCCTCGTATTCGGGGCGAATCTCGGCCGGCGAACAATTCACGCCGCCGCCGTTCTCCATCTCCTCGAAGCGGTAGGCGACGCCCTCGGGCAACCGCTCCTCGTCGGGATGGACCACGTGGAGGACGACGAGGTCCCAACCGCGGTGCCGAAACAGCCGCAGGGCGGCAAACACCTCTTCCACGTCGTCCATGAGGAAGTCGCTCATGACCAGCAGCGCGCCGCGGCGGTGCGATCGCTCGAACAGATCGCGCAGCCCGGCAGCCATGCGCGGGCTGGGCTGGGTTTCGAGGCCCTCGATGGCCTGTTGCAGGCGCTCGACGTGCGAGGCGGTGCCGCCGGGGGCGAGCCACTGCTGCAAGGCGCCGTGCAGCACGGCCAGTCCCACGTGGTCCTGGCTGCGGCTGATCACGTGCGATAAGGCGGTGGCCAGGTATTGCACGTATTCGAGCTTCGAACCGCCGGCCTGGCGGCGGCCGGCGGCGCCGAAACCCATCGACCCGCTGGCATCCAGCACCAACATGCAATCCAGGTTCGTCTCTTCTTCGTGCAGGCGGACAAAAGCTTTTCCGGTGCGGGCGAGCACTTTCCAGTCGATCCGCCGCAGATCTTCGCCGCCGGTGTACTCGCGGAAGTCGACGAACTCGCCTGCCCCGCCCAGTTGCCGCGATTGATGGTAGCCCATGAAGGCCCCCTCGATTCGGCGCCGCGTGCTGAAACGCAGGTGTTCCAACGCGGAAAGCGCACGCAGATCGAGGTACCGGCTGGTGACGCGCGTGGTCATGGCGCGACTTCTTTCAGCAGGTGATCAACGACGTCGCTCGAGGTGATCGAGTCACCCACCGCCCGATGGTTGACAATGATGCGGTGGCGGAGGATCGGCAGGGCCACGGTGCGGACGTCCTCGGCGGTCGGGGCGGAACGGCCCAAGAGCAGGGCCCGCGCCTTGGCTGCCAGCACGAGATTTTGCGAGCCGCGCGGGCCGGCGCCCCAGGCCACGTAATCGCGGACGAACTTGCTGCTGCGGGGATCTTCTGGCCGGCTCACGCCGCACAGCCGCACCGCGCAGGCCGCCACATTGCGGGCCACCGGCACCGCCAGCACCAAATCGCGGAGTTGCAGGAACTGGTCGCGTTCCAGCGACGCCTCGGGCAGGGCCGGCGCCCCGGCCGTCGTCCGCAGCACGATCTCCTCTTCCTGCGGGGGCGAGGGATAGCCGATGCGGATCTCCATCATGAAGCGGTCGAGCTGCGCCTCCGGCAGCGGATAGGTCCCTTCCTGTTCGATGGGGTTTTGCGTGGCCGCCACCAGGAACGGTTCTTCCAGAGGGTAGGTCTTGCCGCCCACGGTGACGTGCCGCTCGGCCATCGCTTCCAATAGCGCCGATTGGGTCTTTGGCGCGGCGCGGTTGATCTCGTCGGCCAGCACGAGATTGGCGAACACCGGGCCGGTCCGAAAGACCATCGTCGGCCCCTTCCCTCCGCCGTCGCGATCCAGCAGCTCGTAGCCGGTGACGTCGGCGGGCATGAGGTCGGGCGTAAACTGGATGCGCGCGAACTTCCAGCGAAACGCCGCGGCCAGCGCCTTGACCATCAAGGTCTTGGCCAGCCCCGGCACGCCGACCAACAAGGCATGTGAGCCGGTCAACGCGCAAATCAACAATTGATCGATCACCTCGTCTTGCCCCACCACAACCTCGTGCAAACTGGTGCGGATGGTTCGCACGCGACTGGTGAAAGCGTCGACCTGCTGCCGGGCCGAGTCGGCATCGTTGGCCGCGGTTGTCATGTGCTATCCTCTTGGATGGGAGTGGCCACCGTAGAAGAGTTGGCCACAGCGTACGTCCGTTAAGGCCGTTGCCATCGGCTACCATGTTAAGCCGGCAACGAGGCAATGTCAATTATTTTCGGCCGCGAGCGTTGAGAATCGCGGTGACGGCGGCAAACACCCGCACTGCTTCACCACGTAACCGTTCACACAGCCTGGCAATGTCCACCGTGCCGCGAAAATCGGGACAGTCCCCTGTGACAGTAATTCCCAGGGAATGATTTGCCAACTGTGGACGGGTACCTTACTCAGAGGCTGTGATTTTTTCAATTTTTGGCTACCTTGAGCACAATCCGTAGGGTGCGTGAAACGCACCATCCACTACCAATTGTGGTGCGTTTCACGCACCCTACAAAAAATCACAGCCTCTCAGGATACTGCGAATATTTCGCCATGAGATTTCGTGCGATTGTAGGGATTGTGAGGCCGTGCTACCCGAAGACGCGAGGATTGCCACAAAACGGCAAGCTAGGGTTTTGGCGGTGCCAAGTCGTATGTCGCTGAAAGGAGTGCGCATGGCATGAGGGGCAGATATACCTTACTGCTTTTGGTCTCGGTCTTCATCGTCCTGGCCGCCGGCATCGTCGCGGCAGGCTGCCTTCTCTACCGCAGCCAACGTGACAGTTGCCGAGGAGAGGCAGAGCACAAACTTGCCGCCGTCGTCGATCTGAAGGTGAGCGATCTGTCGATGTGGAGGAAGGAACGTTTAGGAGACGCCAACGTCTTTTATAAGAATAATGCCTTCTCGGCCCTGGTGCGGCGCTGTATCGAGAGGCCGCAAGACTTGCCTCTACAGGACGAGCTTCGGAACTGGATCAGCCGCGTCCTGACGAGCTATTCTTATGATCGAGTCGCGTTGTTCGACGCCGCGGGCAACAAGTTGATGATGGTTTCCGGCGCGGGGGAGCCGCTCTCTCCCCTTACCCACCAGAAAGCCCGTGAAGCCCTGCGTTCGGGGCAAGTGACCTTCGCGGACTTCTATCGGAATGGGAAGACTCGGAAGGTTTACCTCCGCCTATTCGTGCCGCTTTTCGACATGCAGGCAGGCGGGCGACCGCTGGGCGTTCTGATGTTGAGGATTGACCCGAAGGTGTACCTCTACCCTTTCATCCAACGCTGGCCGACGCCCAGCGAGACGGCCGAAACCTCGCTGATCCGCCGGGAAGGAAACGAGGCCGTCTTTCTGAATGAACTCAAGTTTCAGAAGAACACGGCCCTTACGCTCCGCGTTCCCCTTGACAGCACCGACCGTCCCGCGGTGAAGGCGGCCCTGGGCCAGGAAGGAATTGTGGAAGGCGTTGGCTACCGGGGCGTGCCCGTGCTGGCGGCCGTACGCGCCGTGCCCGATTCGCCGTGGTTTCTGGTGGCCAAGATGGATGCCGCGGAGGTGTACGCACCGATGCGCGAGCGGCTTTGGCTGATGGTCCTGTTCGTCAGCGCCTTGCTGTTCGGCGTGGCAGCCGTCATGGGTTTCCTCTGGCGGCAGCAGCACTTCCGTCTCTACCGGCAGAAATACGAGGCCGAACACAAGTATCGCAAACTCTTTGAGGGTTCCCGCGACGCCCTCATGATCCTTGAGCCTCCGTTCTGGAAGTTCACGTCCTGCAATCCGGCGACCATGAAAATGTTTAGCGTCAAGGACGAGACGGAGTTTACGTCGTTCGGGCCTTGGCAACTGTCTCCCGACGTGCAGCCGGACGGGCGGCCCTCCGCCGAGAAGGCCAAGGAGATGATCGAGACGGCGATGCGGGAAGGCTCTCACTTCTTCGAATGGAGGCACAAGCGACTCGGCGGCGAGGACTTCCCCGCCACGGTATCGCTCACCAGGATGGAACTGGCCGGGCGGGCATTGCTGCAGGCCACCGTGCGCGACATTAGCGCACAGAGGCGGGCGGAGGAGAAGATCAAAGACGCAAGAGCCTTGCTGGACAGCGCACTGAGTTCCATCACGGATGTCTTCTATGTATTTGATGCCAGCGGCAAACTCCTGCTGTGGAATGGAACGCTCGCCAGAGTCACCGGGTACAGCGATCAAGAGTTGTCTTCAAGACAGTTGAGCGATTTCTTTGCAGGCGATGATATCCAACGCATGTCCGAGGCTATTGCGAAAATATGGAAAGATGGCAGCGCACAACAAGAGGCCCATGTCGTCCTCAAGGATGGGACCCAGATGTCCTACGAGTTCACCGGCGCAATACTTAGGGATGGTGCGGGAAATATTATCGGCTTTTCTGGAACCGGCAGAGATCTCACCGAGCGGAAGCAGGCGGAGGAAGTGCTGCGTGAGAGCGAAGAGTGGTACAGAACCTTGTTTGTAGAAGCCCAAGACGGCATCTCCATCGTAGATGCGACAACAGGGTTGATCATTGACTGCAACCAGGCCCTAACAGCTTTGGTCGGTAGAGACAAGGTCGAGTTGATCGGACAGCCGCAGACTATTCTGCATCCACCCGCCGAGGACGACGAACCATTTTCCTCGACATTCAAGCAACATCTGGGCGATAAAGCGGGACAAATCCTGGACACGCAAGTTGTCACCAAGACGGGTGAAATCAAAGAAGTGGCGATAAGAGCCAGAACCCTGAATCTCGCAGGGAAAAAAGTGATGCAGGGGCTGTTCCGGGACGTCACCGAACGAAAGCGGGCCGAGGAGGCCCTTGCGGAAAACAAAGATAAGCTTCAACTCCTTCTCGATTCAACGGCCGAGGCCATTTATGGGGTCGATCTTCACGGCCACTGCACCTTTTGTAATCCGGCCTGTCTTCGGCTCTTGGGATATGAACATCCCGACGAATTGTGCGGGAAGAACATGCACGATCAGATACATCATTCGTATCCAGGAGGGAAAGCCTATCCTATCGACGAGTGCCGCATCTTCCAGGCATTTCAGAAAAAAGAAGACACTCATGCCGACGATGAAGTTCTCTGGCGAAAAGACGGCACGAGTTTCCCTGCCGAATACTGGTCGCATCCGCAATGGAGAGATGGAAACGTTATTGGGGCGGTGGTTACGTTTGTCGACATCACCGAACGCAAGCAGGCCGGGAGGCGGCAGGCACTATCACTAAGACGCGTGGAAGGGGTAAATCGGCTTCAAAAAGAGTTGTTCATGACGGGATTGATCGACGAGAAGTTCAAGAAGATTGTCGACGCGGCGGTTGAACTCCTCGACCTCGACTTCTGTCGCATCTGGATGGTCAATCCGTGTGATTCTTGCGACAACTGTTGCGCTCATGCCGCGGACGCGGAAGCTCCCGATGCGTGTCGCCATCGCGGCAAATGTCTCCATTTGATGACGAGTTCGGGCCGCTATACCCATATTGATGGCGGCCATCGCCGCGTGTCTATTGGTGCCTACAAGATTGGTCGCATCGCCAACGGCGAGAACCAGAAGTTTCTGACCAACAACGTCACGACCGATCCACAAGTAGGCGACCACCAGTGGGCGAAAAGTCTCGGGTTGGTGTCTTTTGCCGGCTACAAACTCAGCGATTTAAGCGGCGATCCTATTGGCGTGCTGGCCGCGTTTGCCAAACACCCCCTAGCGGAAGAAGACGACGCCTTCCTGTCGAATCTGGCGGAAACGACTTCCAGGGTCATCTTGGACGACAAGGCGGCGGTGCAACTCCGCAAGCTCTCGAGCGCCATCGAGCAAAGCCCGGCCGCGATTGTCATCACCGATACGGCGGGAGCTATCGAATACGTCAATCCCAAGTTCACGCAGCTCACCGGCTACACGTTTGAGGAAGCCGTTGGAAAGAACCCGCGGATCCTGAAATCCGGCAAGACGCCGCCCGAAGAATACGTGCGGCTGTGGAACACGATTACGTCCGGCGGCCAGTGGCAAGGCGAGTTCTGCAACCAGAAGAAAAACGGGGAGTTATATTGGGAGTCCGCGTCGATTTCACCCATCGACAACGGGGCGGGCGTCACGTCGCACTATGTGGCGGTCAAGGAAGACATCAGCGATCTGAAGCGGACGTCACAGAAGCTGAAGGACTACGCCGACGCACTGGAAGTGACCAACCGAACCTTGGAACAGACCACGGCCCGCGCCAATGACATGGCCGCCCAGGCCGAATGCGCCACCCGCGCCAAGAGCCAGTTCCTGGCCAACATGAGCCACGAGATCCGCACCCCCATGACGGCGATCCTCGGCTATGCGGACTTGCTGATGGATCCGACACTCAGCCCCAGCAGCCGGAACAACTACCTGGCCGTGATCCGCCGCAACGGGAAACACTTGCTCACGCTTATCAACGACATACTCGATTTGTCGAAGATCGAGGCCGGCAAACTTGCGCTGGACATGCAGCGATGCAGTATCGTGTCGCTGTTGGCCGAGGTAGCCAGCGTGGTGCGTCCCCGTGCTGAACAGCATGGCATTTCTTTGTCGGTCAAATATACCTGTCCGATGCCTGAGACGATCCTAACCGACGGGGCCCGTCTCCGGCAAGCGATCATCAACCTTGCTGGCAATGCGGTCAAGTTCACGGAACGCGGTAGTGTGCGAATCGTGGCCTCTTTCCTATCCAACGCGTGCGACGGTCAGCCGGGTGTGGCAATCGAGGTGATCGACACGGGAATCGGCATTCGCGCGGAGATCCTTCCGCAGTTGTTCCAGCCCTTCCACCAGGGCGATGCCTCTTTCTCTCGGAAGTTCGGCGGCACGGGATTGGGCCTGGCCATTTCGCACCACATCGCCCATCTGCTGGGCGGAGACTTGACCGCAACTAGTGTCTGGGGGCAAGGCAGCACCTTCCTGTTGACCGTGCCCACCGGCAGCCTCGACGGCATCGCCATGCTTGAACGACCGGCCGAGATCGAATGCGATGCCGCCGACAAGGCATGCGAATCGACGAACGAGAACCTCAAGGGGCTCCGTATACTACTGGCTGAGGATGGATTCGACAATCGGGAGCTGATCTCGACTATTTTGCGTAAGGTCGGGGCAGTAGTCGAAACGGCCGAAAACGGCCGCATCGCAGTGGCCAAAGCGGAAGCCACGCTTTTCGACCTGATCCTAATGGACATGAACATGCCGGAAATGGACGGCTACGAGGCGACGCGGCTGCTCCGCGATCGAGGCTATGCCCAACCGATCGTGGCGCTGACGGCCAACGCCATGTCGGGCGATTGTGAACAATGTCTGGCCGCCGGCTGCAACCAGTACGCGGCCAAACCGATCGACCGGCTGCAATTGATCCGAATCATCGCCGCGTGCGTCGGCAAAGAGACGAGCGCGGAAGGGGC
>Ga0182014_10005000_pt1 | contig 14919 bp, 11 predicted proteins | sample 612S2DmetaG_FD_120489 | JGI IMG/M metagenome (GOLD analysis project Ga0182014, IMG submission 120489) | Permafrost microbial communities from Stordalen Mire, Sweden - 612S2D metaG | ecosystem: Environmental > Terrestrial > Soil > Wetlands > Permafrost | place: Sweden: Stordalen | collected... | reverse complement strand
CAACGGCTGCGAGGAAAATCCCGTCAACCTCGATCCCCGCATGGCCAAGCTCGCCGGCGGCGTGCATCGCCTCGACGGTCAGCTCATGGTCGTCCTCGACGTCGATCGCGTACTCGAAATCGTACCAAAAATCTCGCTTGCCGCTTAGCTTGAGTTGCAATCGCAACGACCCACCTGGGAGAAGGCTGAAATGAGAACATGTCTGGTCGTCGATGACTCCACCGTCATCCGGAAAATCGCAAGGCGAATTCTGGAGGAGATGGATTTCCAGATCATCGAAGCCGAGGACGGCGAGAAGGCGCTGGAGGCCTGCAAGCGCAGCCTGCCCGACGCCATCCTGCTCGACTGGAACATGCCGGTCATGGACGGTTTCGAGTTCCTCACCAATCTGCGCCGCATGCCCGGCGGCGATGCGCCCAAGGTGGTGTTCTGCACCACCGAGAACGGCATCGATCATATCGCGCGGGCGCTCAATGCCGGTGCCAACGAATACATCATGAAGCCGTTCGACAAGGACATCGTCGCGGCCAAGTTCCAGGAAGTCGGTCTCATCGAGGCTGCGTTACCGGCCTAGTTCGGTACCGCGGTTTGAAAATTTCGCACCAGGTTGCGTCAGGTCAGGTCGGGTCATGAGTACTGAACCAAATGCGGGGGACGCTCCCCGTCACGGTTGCAGCCGGAGGGGCGGTGTTCCGCGCCACCGGATGTCCCGACCGCCATCGGCGTACACGGCTGCGCGCATCGGCATTCGCGTCACGGTGAAGTCGCCCGGCGATGTCTATCCGAAATCCCTGCAATTCGTTTCGAGAGGCCGCCCGTGACCCCAACCGATTACGAATACCTGCGCAAGCTTCTCAAGGATCACTCCGGTCTCGATCTGTCTGCCGACAAGCAGTATCTGATCGAAAGTCGGTTGCTGCCGCTTGCGCGCAAGGCCGGCCTGCCCGGCATCAGCGAACTCGTGCAGAAAATGAAGGCTGGATCCGCCTCCACCATCACCCAGGTGGTCGAGGCCATGACCACCAACGAAACCTTCTTTTTCCGCGACAAGGTTCCGTTCGATCACTTTCGCGATTCGATCATGCCCGAAATCCTGAAGGCGCGCGCCGGCCGCAAGAGCATCCGGATCTGGTGTGCCGCCGGCTCGACCGGCCAGGAGCCGTATTCGCTGGCGATGTGCCTGAAGGAAATGAGCGGCGCACTCGCCGGCTGGCGGGTCGAAATCATCGCCACCGACCTTTCGCAGGACGTGCTCGAGAAGTCCAAGGCGGGAATCTACAGCCAGTTCGAGGTCCAGCGCGGCCTGCCGATCCAGATGCTCGTCAAATACTTCAAGCAGACCGGCGAGCTCTGGCAGATCAATGCCGACATCCGCGCCATGGTGCAGCACCGGCAGCTCAATCTGCTGCATGACTTCTCCCAGCTTGGGGTGTTCGACGTGATTTTCTGCCGCAACGTCCTGATCTATTTCGATCAGGACACCAAGATCAACATCTTCAACCGCCTCGCCAAAGCGACCGAGCCGGACGGATTCCTGGTGCTCGGCGCGGCGGAGACGGTGGTCGGGCTGACCGACGTCTACAAGCCGTTTCCGGATCGCCGCGGTCTGTATCGACCTACCGGCGCGCGCGGGGCGCCGGCGAAAGCGATGGCGGCTGGCGGACCCAAGGTCGCTGCGATGGCGGGGCTCTGACGAATGGCAGATGACGCCAAAGGACCGGAACGGGTAACGTTCAGCCGCGGATATGGCGTCTGCATCATGGGCATTGACGGTACCTGGCGCCGGGATTGCCTGCTCAACGCCATTTCCGACAATGACGCCATCCTGACCGTGGAGGGCTCCATTCAGGGGCTCAATCTCAAGGAGTTTTTCCTGCTGCTGTCGTCGACCGGGCTGGCCTATCGCCGGTGCGAACTGGTTCGCGTCAATGGCACCGAGATCGACGTCCAGTTCCTCAAAGGCAAGAACAAGAAGAAGCGGCCGGGCGCCTCTTCGAGCCAGGATTCGATGATCGGTGCATGAATGCGCCCCGCCGGATCGAAGCGGCGGGACCGCATACTCCGGCAATGCTGCACAATCTCTGAAGACAGCGGACCGGATTCTGGCCCTTTATTTTACATCGCTGAAGGGCCGCCGGTGTATCGATTGGATCGAACAATCCCCAGAGCTTTTCCGCTTCGATGGAATCGAAGCGGAACTCCGGATTCTTCGTTTGACGCGTTTTCTCAACGCGAACCGGTTTCCACCCTCGGGTCAAGCCCGAGGGTATGCTTCGCTTCAAAACGCTCCAGGGGGGGCACGATGTCAATCAAATCCCAATCATCGCAGGCCCGTTTCTGCGCGCCGGACGGCGGCGAGCGGCGCTCGCTGCAGCTCCTGATCGTCGATGACGACGCGACGCAGCGCGCGCTGATTTCCGCCGCCGCCCAGCAGGCCGGTCACGTCGTCACGCTGGCGCATTCATGCGCGGAGGCCATCGAGCTGGTCCAGACCTCGCGGTTCGACTGTGTGACGCTCGATCTCATGCTCGAGGACGGCGACGGCATCGAGGTACTGCAGGCGATGGCCGGGGCGAAGTTCGCCGGTTCGGTCATCATCGTCAGCGGCATGGACGCCGCCCGCCGGATCGCAGCGCGGTCACGCGCCAGGTCGCTGGGGATGGAGCTCCAGAGCTTGCCCAAGCCGCTGGACCTGGCCGCCCTGCGGATCTGCCTTGCGAACCTCGGCAAGACCGCCATGGGTTTGCCGGTGATGCACATCTGGGGCGGGATCAAGGTCGAGGGCGAGGCGGAACAGCACCGGACTTGACGGCATGGCGGCCGGTCAGGCCCGCGGGGGCGCTTCAGCCGCGGCCGGTCGAACGAAGCGGCCGGCGGCCGGATCCGTCCTTGCCGGCCAAGTGTTTCACCGTCCCGGCATCCCTCAGAAAGTACAGGGCCGCGCCGAGGCTGGCCTGGCTGCTGGTCAGCGCCGCGTTTGCCATCACGTAGCGGGGCGTGACATCGTCGAGCACGACGACGTTGCCGGCGGCCTCCTGGCTGCCGAAGCAGGTTTCCCTGGCGATGGCCGCCTCGATCAGCCTCACGCTCTCCTCGACGCGCTCGATCAGGGACACGAGGTCGGAAACGATCGCGTGATCGCCGTCGTGGCGCTCGCAGGACGGTGCCGAGGTTTCGCTGCCTGCCGCGTTCTGCATGAGGGCTCTCCTTCACCGCATTTTTTATGCCCCTGGTGCTACTTGTGCGTTAAGGCGTGGTCCCGTACAAATACGGCTAGGGCCGAATCTATTTGCTGCATATGCGTATTCCTATCGGGCGCTGCTTTTATTCACTATGCACGGATGATGGCATATGGCCGAGAAACCAGACTCCCGCGGCGAGATTTTCGTGGTCGACGACGATCCCGCCGTACGCGAAACCCTCTCCGTGGTTTTGTCGGCGGGAGGCTACAAGGTGATCTGCTTCGCGGACGGCGCCGCGCTGCTGGCGGTGGCGCGAACCCGCACTCCCTCCTGCATCCTGCTCGATGTGCACATTCCCGGCACATCCGGGCTCGATATCCTGAAGGAACTGCACGGCGAGGATTATCCGGCGCCGATCTTCATGATCTCGGGACAGGGCGACATCGCCATGGCGGTCAGCGCCATCAAGAATGGCGCGCTGGACTTCATCGAAAAGCCGTTCCGGGGCAGTGAGATCGTCGGCCGGCTGGACGAAGCGATCGCGGCATATGCACGGCGGCAGGCAGAGAGCGCCACGTCGAAAATCGCCTCGCTGCATTTTCCCGGGCGGGAACCGCTGACCCGGCGCGAACGCGAGGTGCTGGAGCAATTCACATCCGGCGCGTCCAACAAGGAAGCCGGACGCCATCTCGGAATCAGCCCGCGCACGATCGAAGACCACCGCGCCAACATCATGAAGAAGCTCGGCGCCAGGAATGCAGCCGACCTGATCCGGATCGTGATGACCGCCCCGCGCGCCTCCTGAGCCGGCGCGCGCGTCCGCAGCCTTTTTCCGTTTCGATCGAACCTCGCGCGAACCGGTTTCCACCCCGGATCTAGTCCGGGGCAGGCTTTCGCTTGAAAACGCTCCGGATTCTCGATTTGACGCGTTTTCTTCACGCGAACCGGTTTCCACTTCGCTCGAAAACGCTCCGGTGCCGCGCGGCCTCAACCGCCGAGCGCCTTGCGGATCATGACCGCCATATCCGACTTGCGATACGGCTTGGCCAGCAGCAGCACTCCGGAGTCGAGCCGGCCGTGATGAATGATGGCATTTTCGGTGTAGCCCGAGGTGAACAGCACCTTCAGGCCCGGTTTGCGCCGCTGCAGTTCGGTGGCGAGCTGACGGCCGTTCATGGCGCCCGGCATGATGACGTCGGTGAACAGCAGGTCGAATTCCTGGCCGGCATCGAACACCGCGAGCGCTTCGGCGCCGTTCGCCGCAGCCAGCGTGACGTAGCCCAGCGAATGCAGTTGGGTCAGGACATAGTCCCTGACCAGCTTGTCGTCCTCGACGACCAGGATGGTTTCCTGTCCGCCCTTGACCGCCGGCGCAGCCGGCGCTTCGGAGACAACCTGACCGCCGCTGCCCGGCGGCAGATACATCTTGATCGTGGTCCCGTGACCCTCTTCGCTGTAGAGCTGGATGTGTCCTGCGGATTGCTTGACGAAACCGTAGACCATGCTCAGCCCGAGGCCGGTGCCCTTGCCGGGTCCCTTTGACGTGAAAAACGGATTGAACACCTTGTCGAGCATCGCGGCCGGAATGCCGGTTCCGGTGTCGCTCACGGCGATCAGGACGTAGTGGCCGGGCCGGACGTCGCCATGCAGGCTGACATAGCCTTCGTCGAGGAAAGCCGAGCCGGTCTCCAGGATGAGCTTGCCGCCATAGGGCATGGCGTCACGGGAGTTGAGCGAGAGGTTGAGGATAGCGGTGGCGAGCTGATTGGGATCGACGGTGGCGATGCAGTTTTCATCCTGAAACACCGATTCGATCTCGATGTGCTCGCCCAGCGTCGGACGCAGCAACTTGACCGTGTCGATGATCAGTGTGTTGACGTCGATCTCGCGGGGCTGCAGCGGCTGCTTGCGCGCGAACGCGAGCAGATGCTGGGTGAGATCCGCGCCGCGCGCCGCGGCGTCGTCGATCATCCGCGTGATCGCCGCAAGCTGCGGCTCCTTCTCCACCGCCTCGGCGAGGATTTCGATGGTTCCGGTGATGACCGTCAGGATGTTGTTGAAATCGTGGGCGATGCCGCCGGTGAGCTGACCGAGGGCCTCCATTTTCTCGGACTGCCGAATCCGGTCCTCCGCCGCGATCTTGTCGGTGAGATCGCGGAAGAATCCGTTGAACAGGAAGCCCTCGCGGCGCCGCAGCGCGGTGATGCTCAGCTCGGCCGTGAACTCCTTGCCGTCGCGCGTCAGCGCCCCGATCTCGCGGCGGTCGCCGAGCACCTGGCCTTGCCCGGCGCGCAGGAAGCTGTCCAGCTCCGCTCGGAGATCGCCCCGATCCACTTCCGCGATGACCAGTTCGACGAAGTTCTTCCCGAGCGCGTCCTTGCGCGGCCATCCGAAGATTCGTTCCGCCTGCGAATTCCAGTTCAGGATGCTGCCGCTCTCGTCGATCTGGACGAAGGCGTCGAGTGCGGTTTCGACGATGCCGCGCGCCAGCTGTTCGCTCTCGCGCAGCGTCTCCTGGGCCCGCCGGCTCTCGGTCATGTCTCGGCCGGCGAAGAAATACCGCCTGACCGGCTCCGACCAGGCTCCCATCCAGGACAGCGTGACGACCCGCCCATCCTTGTGCAGGTAGCGGGAATCGGTATTTTGCGCCCGCTGCCCGCGCCGCGCCAGCCGCATCTCGGTGCGGCTGGATTCGAGGTCGTCAGGGTGGAGGAATTCGCCGGCATTGTGGCCGATCATTTCCTTCGGCTTGTATCCGAGGATGGCTTCGGCGCTCGGGCTCACCTGAACCAGAACTCCCTTGGGATCGATCACCAGGATCAGATCCTGCGAGGTTTCGAAAATGCGGCGGCGCTCCTCGATCTGCTGGCGAAGCGCCTGCTCGGTCTTGCGGCTTTCGGTGATGTCGCGGACGGTCTTCGATGCGCCGATGATCGTGCCCGATGGCGCCTGGATCGGGGAGATGCTGAGCGAAACCTCGACCGGACGGCCGTCCCTGCGCAAGCGCACCGTCTCGTAGCGCTCGATCGTTTCGCCCCAGCTGATCCGCCGCAGGATGTCTTGCACTTCTGCCGTCCGGTCGGCCGGCACGATGATGTTGATATTCCTGCCGACGGCTTCCGCCGCGGTATATCCGAACAGGCGCTCGGCCGCAGGATTCCAGCCGGTGATGGTGCCGTCGAGCGATTTGGTGATGATGGCGTCGTTGGACGATTCGACGGCGGCGCTGAACAAACGCTCGCGCGCGGCGTAGTGGTCGCGGGCGGCCTCGGTGCGGCGGTGCTCCTGGACCTCGCGCTGTAGCGCGGCGGTCTTGGCGGTGGTTTCGTCCAGCACGCGCGCAAATGCCCGCGCCAGAACGCCGGTTTCCCCGCCGGCGTCGACCGGAATGGTGACCGGACCGCCCTTGCCGATTCCATCCACTGCCGCCGTCAACCTGCTGATCGGCCGGGTCAGCGAATTCGCGACGAACACGGCCAATGCGGCGGCGCTCAGCACCGCGATCAATCCGACCAGCATGGTGGTGTCCTGGATCGACGCCGCGGGTGCCATGAAGACGGTGTTCGGGACGGTTTCGATGATCCCTACCCATTCCTTGCCGGCGAGCAATACAGGAGCGAGTGCCTCGCCGCCCTGCCGTCCCGCCTGATCCGAGACGATGCGCGCGATGCTCCCGGTCGCTCCGCGCGACGCCGCGAGATCGGGAAAATCCTGCAGCCAGTTGGCGGGCACCTGCAATTGCGAGCCGAACTCGCGGCTGCGGTCGGGATTGACGAGATAGTCGCCGCGTGAATCGACGACATATGACGCCTCGCCGTTGCGCCCCGATGTCCGGATTCGGTCGAAGGCCGATTGCATGTTGATGCTGATGACGACGATTCCGAACGGCTTGCCGTCGGGCGCGAACACCGGCGCGGCGACCCGTAACGTCGGGACCGCGGCGGTCTCGACGGTGCCCTTGTCATCCACCAGCTCGACCGGCGAGACGTGGATTTCGTTCCTGGCCAGTCTGATGGTGTCCCGGAAATAGGGCTGCTCGCCGATCCGTTGCAGTTCCGCTTCGGGAACCGCGCGGATGCTGCCGTTGGGGCCCGAACGATCGACGCGGAGCAGTTCGCGCTGGCCATCCTCGATGCCGATGAGGCGGAATTGCGAATAAGCGGGCTTGGCGCCGAGATCCGCGATCAATCGGGTCTGCAGGCGGTCGCGCCACGCCGATTCCGAGACATGGTCGACCGGATCGAGTCCGCCGTTGAAATGCGCCAGCACCATCCCGTTCGCCGCGGCATGGGCCGGGAATGTCGTGACATCCGATCTGGCGCTGCCGACGTAGGATTGGAGGTCGGCGGCGATCAGTCGCGAATGGGTCTCGATGCGATCGAGGACGCGGGGCAGCAGCGCCTGCTCCAGACTGCGGGTGCTCAGCCAGCCGACCGCGGATACCGCGATCGCAACCAGCAAGACCATGGCGATGGCTAGTCGGGTCGCAAGCGTCATCTTTGCTTTCGGGCCGTTGCCGTGCCGCTTCGGCACCCAGCCGGGCGGAACGGGCCAGCCTTTCCTGGCATCATGGGCCGGGGGCGATGTTTCCGGCTGCAACAGATGACGATGGACGTTTTGCGGCGTCAAGACACTCTGCGACGGCAGCCAGCAAGGCTGCCGGTCTAAACGGCTTTTGCAGGCTGCAGATGGCCCCGAGCTTGGTCGCCATGGTCAGGAAATCCGGACCGGCGGCTGGATCCGGGACGATCGGCCGGCCCGAGATCACGATGATCGGGGTCAGCGGCTGCTGCTGGTGAACGAGCCGCATGGTCTCCAGCCCGTCCATGCCCGGCATGAAGATGTCGAGAAACAGCAGATCGAAGTCGCCGGCCTCGAAGATCGCCAGCCCCTTGCGGCCGTCGCCGGCGACGACGACACTGTGTCCGGCCCGCTCCAGCAAGATCCGGATGGTCGCCTGAACGGCGACGTCATCGTCAACAATCAGAATTCTTGCCACAGCCGACCTTCCGCGAGCACGATTCCCATTCAATGCTTGGTTGTGAATCCGTTGCCGGTAGCGCGCAAGCCTTTCTTCATCTGCCGGGCTCCGATGTTGTTGAAAAAAGCAGCGTATGCAAGGCCTGCTATGACCGGTACGGGGCAGACGAAGGCAGTCGTGGCCTTGCAGCGGATGATTCGTTTCGTCCCGATGGTCCGAGAGCGCCGCGCGCAATGCGCGGAGGTAATTCAGTTTCGCACGCCGTAGTTGTACGGTGTCTTGGTTTCATCTGCGGTTAAAGCGTTAATGCGAGAGTCACCATGACTGGTATCGCGTTCAGGGATCGAGGCCGAAGCCGCGATCGTGCGGTCAGGCGCTGATGGCGAGGTTCCGAACTCGCGGCCTTCATGCAACGATCCATCCAATGGAAACCGCTTTAGAGGTTCGAATGTCCTTTCTCGCTCGCTCCAAGATCCTTACCAAGATTCTTGCGATCGTCGCGTTCATGGCGGCGATCGCCGTCGGACTGAGCTGGCTGGGCATTGCCTCCCTCGCCAGGCTTGACGACGGCTCGAGCGAAATAAGCCGCGCGTCGAAGCGCGCCTTGACGGGGGCCCGCGCCAATCAGAACGTGCTGGCGCTGAACCGCGCCGAATTCCGCATCGCGCTTGATCCGAGGCCGGAAAACGTTGTCGAAGGCAGGAAGGCCATCGAAGAGCAATTGAAGAGCTTCGAGGAGCGACTCGAGAATCTCGGCCAGACGCGCGACGTCCAGGCCAGGGCGATGCTCCCCGCCGTCAATGCCGCGCTGGCCGAGTACAAGACGGCCATGGAAGATACGCTGCGCCTCGCCGGTCTCGCGAGGGAAGTGCATCTGGACGAGCAAACCCTGCGCCTGCACGAAGCCGCGATGAAAAGCATGGCTGCGGCCGAGCGATTGCAGACGGCCGTGCGTTCGGTCTCGAACCGGCTGATCGATCGTGTCGACAGCTTCACCAGAGCGGCCTCCGACGAATATGCGTCGACGTCGTGGCTCATCATCATCGCGGCCGCCGTCGGCGTCGTGTTCGGCATGGTCGCGGGTTTCGTGATCGCGCGGTTCGGCATCGTCAGTCCGATGGTCGAACTGGTGAAGGATTCCGAGCGATTGTCCGGCGGCGATACTTCGGCGGAATTCAGGACCGCGTCCCGCGCCGACGAAATCGGCATGGTGTCGGGCGCGGTGGCGAAATTCCGCGACAACGTGATCGCCCAGCAGCAGGCGGCCAGGAGCTTCGCGATCGAGGTCGAGGCCCGCGAGGCGATGAACCGCAATATGGAAAGCGCGGTGGAGGAATTCCGCGCGACGTCGAGCGGTCTGTTGACCCTGGTCGCGGAAAATGCCGGCATCATGCGCCAGACCGCGCAGGCGCTGACCGGAATCGCCGGCGAGGCGACGCAGCAGGCGGTCTCGGCCGCCTCGGCGTCGGAAGAGACCGCAACCAACGTCCAGACCGTCGCCGCGGCCGCCGAGGAACTCACGGGTTCGATCCAGGAGATCAGCCGGCAGATCGAGCGCTCGAATTCGACCGTTCGTTCCGCGGGAGCCACCACCGCGCGTTCGGAGACCGAGATCGAGGGTCTCGCCCAGGCGGCCCAGAGCATCTCGTCGGTGGTGGATCTGATCCAGGCGATCGCCGCGCAGACCAATCTGCTCGCGCTCAACGCGACCATCGAGGCGGCGCGGGCCGGTGACGCCGGCCGAGGCTTCGCGGTGGTGGCGCAGGAGGTGAAATCGCTCGCCGAGCAGACCGCGAAAGCGACCCAGGAGATCGCCCAGCACATCGCCGGAATCCAGTCATCCACCGGCAACGCCGTCGCCTCGGTCAAGGAAGTCGCGGTGGCCATGCGCCAGATCGATGAAGTGACCACGGCGATCGCCAGCGCGGTGGAGCAGCAGGGCGCCGCTACGCACGAGATCTCGCAGAACGTCCAGATGGCCGCTGCCGGAACGCAAACCCTGGCGTCGAGCATTTCGACGGTCAACGCCGCGATCGGGGAGACCAGCCGCTCGGCCGACCATGTGCTGGACGCTTCCGGCAAGGTCTCCGGCGCCGCCGAACGGCTTGCCGCCGAGGTCCAGGCCTTCTTCGTCCGGCTGCGCAGCGGCCCGCTCGACCGCCGCAAGACGGACGATCCGGATTACCGCGGCCCGGAGCGGCGCACCGACGGGCAGCGTGATCGGCTGCGGGCGGCCTGAAGCGATGCGGCCGGTGGCGGCGTGCCCCGCGAAAGCCGGGCTTGCTCCGCGGGGAGCGGCTGTGGGATGACCTTCGGGGTCTCCAACAGGTGTTGCCATGACAAAAAAGAAAACTCCGGAAACGCTCCGCAGCGCGCGCTGGTTCGCGCCCGACGATTTGCGCGCCTTCGGCCATCGGTCGCGCGCCATGCAGATGGGCTATGCGCCGGAGGAGTGGAAGGGCCGGCCGGTGATCGCGATCCTCAATACCTGGTCGGACGCGCAGCCCTGCCACATGCACTTCAAGAGCCGGGTCGACGACGTCAAGCGCGGCGTGCTGATGGCCGGCGGCTTTCCGCTGGAATTGCCGGCGCTGTCGCTGTCGGAATCGCTGCTGAAGCCGACCACCATGCTCTACCGCAACATGCTGGCGATGGACGCCGAGGAACTGCTGCGCGGCCATCCCGTCGACGGCGTGGTGCTGATGGGCGGCTGCGACAAGACCACGCCGGGCCTGTTGCTCGGGGCCACCAGCATGAACCTGCCGGCGATCTATCTGCCCGCCGGTCCGATGCTGCGCGGCAACTGGAAGGGCAAGACCCTGGGCTCGGGCTCGGATGCCTGGAAATACTGGGACGAGCGGCGGGCGGGCAAGATCTCCGACAAGGACTGGGTCGATGTCGAGGCCGGCATCGCCCGCAGTTACGGCACCTGCATGACCATGGGCACCGCCTCGACCATGACCGCGATTGCCGAATCGATCGGCATGACGCTGCCGGGCGCCTCCTCGATCCCGGCCGCGGACGCCGGCCACATCCGCATGGCTTCGGCTTGCGGACGGCGCATCGTCGAGATGGTCTGGGAAGACCTGACGCCGAAACAGATCCAGACCCGAAAGGCCTTCGAGAACGCCATCGTGATGGCGATGGCGATGGGCTGTTCGACCAATGCGATTATCCATGTGATCGCGCAGGCGCGCCGCGCCGGCCAGGATATCGGGCTCGACGATTTCGAGATCGCCAGCCGCAAGGTGCCGGTGATCGCCAACGTCCGTCCCAGCGGCGACAAATATCTGATGGAGGATTTCTTCTATGCCGGCGGCCTGCCGGGGCTGATGAGCCGGATCAGGGATCAGCTGTATCTCGACGTCATGACGGTCACCGGCAGGACGCTCGGCGAGAACATCGCCGATGCCGCGGTCTATGATGACGACGTCATCCGCACGGTGCAGAACCCGATCTACGCCGAAGGCGCGCTCGCGGTGCTCAGGGGCAACCTCGCCCCCGACGGCTGCGTCATCAAGCCCTCGGCCTGCGAGCCGCGCTTTCTGAAGCACACCGGGCCGGCGCTGGTATTCGACAATTATCCTGACATGAAGAAGGCGGTCGACGATCCCGATCTCGACGTCACGGCCGACCACGTCCTGATCCTGCGCAATGCCGGCCCGCAGGGCGGGCCCGGCATGCCGGAATGGGGCATGCTGCCGATTCCCACGAAACTGGTGAAGCAGGGCGTGCGCGACATGGTGCGGCTGTCGGACGCGCGCATGAGCGGCACCAGCTACGGCGCCTGCATCCTGCATGTGGCGCCGGAATCCTTCATCGGCGGACCGCTGGCGCTGGTACGCAATGGCGACCTGATCACGTTGGACGTGGCCGCGCGTACCATCAACCTCGATGTATCGGAAGCCGAACTGGCCAAGCGCCGCGCCGCATGGAAGCAACCGGAAAGGCGCTTCGAGCGCGGCTATGGCTGGATGTTCACCAAGCACATCAAGCAGGCCAATGAAGGCTGCGATTTCGACTTCCTCGAAACCGGTTTTGGCGCGCCGGTCGGCGAGCCGTCGATTTATTGATCCCCTTCGTCGTTCCAGGGCGCGCGAAGCGCGAACCCGGAACCTCGAGATTCCGGGTCTGGTCCTTCGGACCATCCCGGAATGACGCACAACCGGGGCAATGGCTATCTACCGATCCGCACAGGCGCTGGTCGATTTCGCGTCGGGGCGGAAAAAGACGGGGCGGTGATTTTTCCTAACCTCTCCCGCTGGCGGGGGAGTCGCCGCGCAAGCGCGCGGCGGGTAGGGGAAATCTCTCCTCGCGCTCTGGCGGCGGCTATGCGAAGGCACCCCCACCCCAGCCCTCCCCCGCAAGCGGGAGAGGGAGCGCGGCAGCGCGTAGATGGGCGCCGGGCTACGCCATCTACGAAGTCTTCTCCACCATCCCCACCGCCCACAAGGCAAACGCATAGGCGATCGCGACTTCGTCGAGCCGGTTGAAGCGGCCCGAGGCGCCGCCGTGGCCGGCGCCCATGTTGATCCGCAGCAGCACCGGGCCGCCCGATGTCATGGTGGCGCGCAGCCGCGCGATCCATTTCGCCGGCTCCCAATAGGTGACGCGTGGATCGGTCAGCCCGCCCATCGCCAGGATCGCCGGATACTCCCTGGCCGCGACCTGATCGTAGGGCGAGTACGACAGGATGGTGCGAAAATCCTTTTCGCTCTCGATCGGGTTGCCCCACTCCGGCCATTCCGGCGGGGTCAGCGGCAGGGTGTCGTCGAGCATGGTGTTGAGCACGTCGACGAACGGCACTTCGGCGACGATGCCGGCGAACAATTCGCCGGCGCGGTTGGCGACCGCGCCCATCAGCATGCCGCCGGCGCTGCCGCCATGGGCGACGATGCGTTTTTCGCCCGTGTATTTCGTCGCGATCAGCGCCCGCGCGCTGGCCGCGAAATCATCAAAACTGTTGGTCTTCTTCTCGCGCTTGCCGTCGAGGTACCAGCCCCAGCCCTTGTCGGTGCCGCCCCTGATATGGGCGATCGCATAGACGAAGCCGCGATCGACCAGCGACAGCCGGTTGGCGGAGAACGACGCCGGCATCGCCATGCCGTAGGAGCCGTAGCCGTAGAGCAATAGCGGCGCGCGACCGTCGCGCACGAGGTCCTTAGCGTGCAGGATCGACACCGGCACCTCGGCGCCGTCATGCGATCTCGCCATGATGCGGGTGGTGACGTAGTCGGCCGGATTGTGGCCGGACGGAATCTCCTGCCGCTTGCGCAAGGTTCGCGTGCGCTTCGCCATGTCGTAATCATAGACTTCCGACGGCGTCGTCATCGACGAATAGGAGAAGCGCAGGTTGGTGGTTTCGAATTCGTAGGAGCCCATGGTGTCCAGCGAATACGCCGCCTCGTCGAAGGCAATGGCGTGTTCCTCGCCGGTGGCGAGATCGCGGATGATGATGGCCGGCAGCGCGTTGGCGCGTTCCAGCCGCACCATGTGACCGGAAAACAGTTCGACATCCATCACATAGACGCCGGCGCGATGCGGGATCAGGTCGCGCCACAGCGCGCGCTCGGGGGAAGCGAGCGTCGCGGTGACGACCTTGAAGTCGATGGCGCCGTCGGCATTGGTGAGAATGAACAGCTCGTCGCCGCGGTCGGCGATCGAATATTGCACGCCGGTTTCGCGCACCGCGACCAGCCGCGGCGCTGCGGCGGGATTGGAAAGATCGATCAGTCGCTGCTCGGAGGTTTCGTGGTCGCCGCCGGCGATCACGCAGAAGCGGCCGCTGGCGCTCTCATGCAGATGGGTGAACCAGCCGGAATCCGGCTCCTCGTAAACCAGGGTGTCGTCGGCCTGCGCCCTGCCCAGGCGGTGACGCCAGACCTGCATCGGGCGATGGTTGTCGTCGAGCTTGACGTAGAAGAAGCTCTTGCAGTCGGTGCTCCACACCACCCCGCCGTCGGTTTCCTCGACGACGTCGTCGAGGTCTGCTCCGGTCGCCCAGTCGCGCACCCGGATCGTGAAATATTCGGAGCCCTTGACGTCGGCGCTCCAGGCCTCCAGCCGGTGATCGGGGGAATGCCGGGCGCCGCCGAACTTGAAATACTCTTCGGTGGCCGCCAACTGGTCGCCATCGAGCACGATCTGGACGTCGCCGCCGTCGCGCGGCATGCGGCCGAACATCTCGTGCTGGCCGCCCTCGCGGAATTTGCGCAAGTAAGCGTAGGCGCCATCCGGCGACGGCACGCTGGAATCGTCTTCCTTGATCCGCCCGCGCATCTCCCCGACCAGCGTCTTCTGCAACGCGGCAGTGTGGCCGAGCAGGCTTTCGGTATAGGCGTTTTCCGCTTCCAGATAGGTCCGGATATCCGGATCGAGCACCTCGGGATCGCGCAGCACCTCCTGCCAGTTTTCATCCTTCAGCCAGGCATAGTCGTCGACCACGGTGATGCCGTGGGTGGTGAAGGAATGCGGCCGGCGCGGCGCGACCGGCGGGTTGAGGGAACTCTTTTGCGCAGTTGCTTGTGTCACGTAAATCCTCGTTTGCGGCGAACCCGGCTGATCCAGCTCATCTATATCGGTACGATGCAGCGGATTGCCAGAACCGGGATCCCGGCGCCAGAGCCACATGGGGACCTCATCCTGAGAGCGTGTGAAGCTTTGGATTCCGGTTGCGCCGTGAGGATGAGCGTGATTCGTTTGTAGCAGCGATTTGGAGTTGCTGCGATGCCCGACGATGAGCTGTTCAACGACCTT